>Ga0302187_10000168_pt1 | contig 63488 bp, 52 predicted proteins | sample II_Bog_E1_3_FD_202120 | JGI IMG/M metagenome (GOLD analysis project Ga0302187, IMG submission 202120) | Peat permafrost microbial communities from Stordalen Mire near Abisko, Sweden - II_Bog_E1_3 | ecosystem: Environmental > Terrestrial > Soil > Wetlands > Peat | place: Sweden: Abisko...
CTGAAGGTCTCGGAGCCCGCCGGGCGGGTCGCCGGGATCAAGGTGGCCGATGTCGATGCGCTGGTGGGCAAGCTCAAGGAATTGGGGGTCGTTTGAAGGAATTAAGGGGTTGATTCAGGGGGTCTAGACCCCCTGACCCCCGTGACTTGTCTGCGCTGCGCCACGGGTTCGACCCAGCGCAACGTCGCACCGCCGGAGGCTTTGAAGGGTGGCTTCGCCACCAAGCGCAACGCCGAGAGCAGGGCACAACGATGACAAGTCATGGGAGCGCGAGGGTCGTGACCCTCGCATCTATCCTTCCTTCTTCGCACCCTACCCGAAAGGATCATCACAATGACCGTACTTGTTTGGGTTGAGCACGATGGCGCCGCGGTCAAGGACGCGACGCTGCATGTTGTCACCGCCGCTGCCGCGCTGGGCGAGGTGCATGCGCTGGTTGCGGGCGCCGGGGTTGGCGCCGTGGCCGAGGGTGCCGCGCAGATTGCCGGCGTGACCAAGGTGCTGGTGGCGGATGATGCCGCCTATGCCAATGCTTTGGCCGAGAATCTGGCGCCGCTGATCGCCGGACTGATGGCGGGGTATGACGCTTTTCTGGCGCCGGCCACGACCACTGGCAAGAACGTGGCGCCGCGGGTGGCGGCGTTGCTCGATGTGGCGCAGGTGTCGGATATTCTCTCGGTCGAGGGGCCGAAGACGTTCACGCGGCCGATCTATGCCGGCAACGCGATCGCCACGGTGGAAAGCACGGATGCCAAGCTGGTGATCACCGTGCGCGGCACTGCCTTCGCCAAGGCCGAGGCCACCGGCGGCAGCGCGGCGGTTGAAAGCGTCTCGGCCACTGCCGACTCCGGGCTGTCGAGCTATGTCGGCAGCGAGATCGCCAAGAGCGAGCGGCCGGAGCTGACCTCGGCCAAGATCATCGTCTCGGGCGGGCGCGCGCTGAAGGATGCCGAGACGTTCAAGGCGACCATCTTCCCGCTGGCCGACAAGCTGGGCGCGGGCGTCGGCGCCAGCCGCGCGGCGGTCGATGCGGGCTATGTGCCGAACGACTATCAGGTTGGGCAGACGGGCAAGATCGTCGCGCCGGATGTGTACCTTGCGGTCGGCATCTCGGGGGCGATTCAGCATCTCGCCGGCATGAAGGACAGCAAGACCATCATCGCCATCAACAAGGACGAGGACGCGCCGATCTTCCAGGTCGCCGATATCGGCCTCGTCGCGGATCTGTTCAGCGCCGTGCCGGAATTGACGGGCAAGCTCTGAACAACAGCGTAACGCAACAGCGAACGCCCCGGCCCGCAAAGCCGGGGCGTTCGTGTGTCAGCGGGCCACGCGCTCCTGCTCGGTGGCGATCAGGGCGTGGCACACGGCCAGCGCGGTGGCATGGTCACCGACGGTGATCGCCTGTGCATAGCGGCGGCAGTCCTCCTGCCCGGCCAGCGTTTTCTGGCGGCTGACCACCACGGCCAGCGGCTGCATGAACGGTTGGCCGCCGTCATCGGGGCGGTCCAGCGAATCGATTGTCGCCTGGTACAGGCATTGCGCCGCGATCAGCGCGCTGCAGCCCCCGCGGCAGGCGCAGTTCCACATATCGGCCACGTCGCTGATCGCGTGCGGCGAAGGGTGGGCGCCGCAGGGGGCGCCGAGGTCGTTATGCTGAGAGGGGAGAGTGCCGCTGGCCATCGCTCTCCTTTACCCGCAGCAAGGTCAACGAACTCTCAAACGAGTGCGGTGAATATACGATCCAGAAGGAACAACGTAAGTCCCACAAGGCCCCCGACCAGCGTGCCGTTGATGCGGATGAATTGCAGGTCGCGGCCCACGGCGGCCTCGATGCGGGTGGTGATGGTGCCCGCGTCCCAGCGCTTGACCGTGTCCGAGACCAGCGTGACGATCGTCGCGCCATAGCGCACCGCCGCCCCCACCAGCATCCGCCGCGCCACCCGCGCGACCAAGGCGTTCAGTTCCGGATCGCGGCCGATGGCGGCGCCCATCCGGGCGATGCCGCCGCCCAGGCGCACCTGCATCGTGCCGCCGGGGGTGCGGGTGCCCTCCAGCACGCGATCGCGCAGCCGGGTCCACATCCCTTCCATCCACGCGGCCATGGCGGGGTTGGCCAGGACCTCGCGCTTGGCGCGGGCGACGCGGGCGCGCATCGCCGGATCGTGTTGCAGATCATGGGCGAGGCTGGCCAGCCCCGCCTCCAGCCGCAGCCGCAGCGGGTGTTCGGGATCGACGATGCACTCCGCCAGCAGCTTGTAGAGCCCGTCGAGAATGCCGTTGGCGAGCCGCTCGTCGAGCCCCGTCCAGCGCAGGATCGAATTGGCGCGGACATGGATGATGTCGCGCAGCATCGCCTCGTTCTCTTCCAGCACGACGCCGGCCCAGCGCAAGCCGGCCTCCAGCACTGGCCGGTGGCGGCCATCGGCCAGCATCGCCGCCAGCAACTGGCCGAGCAGCGGCGCGAGATCGATCCGGTCGATCTGGCGGCTGACGGCGGTGCGGACCATGCGGCCGAGTTGCCCCTCGCCATCGAGCACCGCCATCGCATCGCGCGCCAGCGTGGCCAGGCCCGTGCGCAGCCGTCCCTCGGTGACGGGGCGCGGCTCGGCGAGGAAACCGCCGATCGCGCCGGCCAGATTGAGCCCGCGCAGCCGCCGCGCCACGACTGGCACCGTCAGGAAATGGGTGCGCAGGAAGCTCGCCATGCTGTCGGCGATGCGATCCTTGTTGTCCGGGATGATCGCGGTGTGCGGGATCGGCAGCCCCAGCGGGTGGCGGAACAGCGCCGTCACCGCGAACCAGTCGGCCAGCCCGCCGACCAGCGCCGCCTCGGCAAACGCGCGGATCGCCCCCCAGGGCACGTTGCCGTGGGCGGCGCCATGCCGTGCGATCAGAAACAGCACCGCCATCGCCGCCAGCAAGGCACTCGCCATGCGGCGGGTGGTGGGCAGGGTCACGCGGGCGGAGGGTGGCAAAAGGGGTGGTCTCCGATCGGGTCCGGGGGGCGGTCTAGATCAGTTCAACCGGTGCGGATGGCGGTTGGTTCCACGCGTGGCCAAGGCATGCGTCGGCGCGGGAACCGCTCGGCCCCCGCGCGCGCGGTTCAGTTGATCTTGGCCTGTGCGGCCTGACCGTCACCCTGCGGCGCGGCGATGATGTCGCGGGTGGTGCCGCCCTTGTCGGCGGTGGCGGTCTTGGGATCGCCGCCGGTCGAGCGGATCGAGGTTTCCGATGGGCCGGCGTGGGTCAGCGTGGCGCGTTCAACGTCGCTGCGCGGGGCCGATCCGCCGAACATCACCTGCAACGTCTCGTACTCGGCCGAGTGCGCGGCGGGACGCGGCGCGCCGGGCTGGGGCGGGGTGAGGGCGAAATCGGGCGGGATCACGAGCGGCGCCTGGCGCTGCACCGCGAACTCGTCGGGGCGCTGGCGGTTCATCAGGTTGCCCACGCCGCAGCCGCCGAGCAGCGGCGCGGCCGCGCTCACGAGAGCAATGGCGGTCAGGGTCTTCATGCGCATGGGTTTTATCGTCTCCGTGTTGCCTTTGCGGGGCATGGGGGTGCGTCCGTTCAGGCGCGGTGCTTTTCGCGCAGAAGAAACGCGCGGGCAAGGATTATCAGGACGCCGAGCGTGATCGCGGCATCGGCGAGGTTGAACACGAGAAAAGGCCGGAAGCCCCCGAAATGCAGATCGGCATAATCGATGACGTAGCCGATGCTGGCGCGATCGCGGATATTGCCCAGCGCCCCGCCGAGCACGAGGCCCAGCGGCAGCGTCTCGCCCCAGCGCCGCTCGCGCAGCATCCAGCCCAGCACGACCAGCGCGATCACCGCCGTCAGCGCGACCAGCAGCCAGCGCCCGTTCACCGATCCCGCCGCGTTGAGCAGGCCCAGCGAAATGCCGGTGTTCTCGGTGAACGTCAGGTTGAAGATCGGCAGCAGCGTGATCTGGCCGATCTGCGGCAGCGCCAGCGGGCCGACGATCCAGGCCTTGATCACCTGATCCACCGCAAAGGTGGCCAGCGCGGTCAGCAGCCCGATGCCGAGCGCGCGGCGGCGGTTGCGATCCGGGTGCGAGGGAGCGGTCATGGCGAGGCTCACGCGGCGTCGGCGCTGGCAACGACAGTGTCGCAGCGGTTGCACAGGTCGCCGTCCTCGGTGACTTCGGGGAGGTGGCGCCAGCAGCGGCCGCATTTGTGGGCGGTGGTTCTCAAGGAACGCCATTCCGGTGCCTGTTGGGCAGCGGAGTTATCATCGAAATCCACTTTTGCCTGAGAGACGATCAGCAGCTCAGCTAGGTCAACCATATTGAGCAGCCGATAATCCTCGGCGCTACCGGTCTTGACCTCCAGGATGGCATTGAGGCTTGAACCGATTACTTTGTCCCGGCGCAGCACTTCCAGTCGCCCAGAAACATCTGCCCGGAGCGCCTTCAACCTAGCCCAGTCATCTAGCGAAATCGCGTTGGCGGGGACATCCACCACTGGCCATTCCAGCAGATGCACACTCCCCGCCTCCGGGAACCGCGTGCCCCAAACCTCTTCCGCCGTGAACACCAGCACCGGCGCGGCATAGCGCACCAGCGCATGGAACAGCGTATCCAGCACCGTGCGATAGGCCATGCGCTTGGGGCTGTTCGCCGCATCGCAATAGAGCGAATCCTTGCGGATATCGAAGAAGAACGCCGAGAGGTCGTCGTTGCAGAAATCGATCAGTGCGCGGACATAGGCATTGAAATCAAACGCATCGGTGGCGCGCCGCAGAGTTTCGTCGAGCTGTGCCAGCAACGCGAGGACATAGCGCTCCAGCTCAGGCATCTCGGCCATCGCCACGCGCTCAACTTCTGAAAAGCCATCCAGAGCGCCCAGCAAATAGCGGAAAGTATTGCGCAACTTGCGGTACTGGTCCGCCACGCCCTTCAGGATCTCGTCGCCGATGCGGTGATCCTCGGTGTAATCCACTGACAGCGCCCAGAGCCGCAGGATATCCGCGCCATAGGTCTCCATCACCTTCAGCGGATCGACGGTGTTGCCGAGGCTCTTGGACATCTTCATGCCCTTGGAATCCATCGTGAAACCGTGGGTCAAGACCGCCTTGTAAGGCGCATGGCCGCGCGTCGCGCAGCTTTCCAGCAGCGAGGACTGGAACCAGCCGCGATGCTGGTCGCTGCCTTCGAGGTAGAGGTCGGCCAGCGGCCCGGTGTGGTCGCCGGGGCGCACCAGATCGGGCCAGCGGCCGCTTTCCAGCACGAAGGCGTGGGTCGAACCCGAGTCGAACCACACGTCGAGGATGTCGGTGACGCGCTCGTAGTCCTCCAGCGCGTAATCGGCGCCGAGGTATTCGGCCGCGCGGGTTTCGTCCCAGGCGTCGACGCCCTCTTCGCGGATGGCGGCGACGATGCGGGCGTTCACCGACGGATCGTTGAGGTACTGGCCGGTCTTGCGATCGACGAACAGCGTGATCGGCACGCCCCACGCGCGCTGGCGGCTGAGCACCCAATCGGGCCGGCCCTCGACCATGGCGCCGATGCGGTTGCGGCCCTTGTCGGGCACGAAGCGGGTGTCGGCGATGGCCTGCACCGCCGCCTCACGCAGGGTGGGCGCGGCGTCGAGCGGTTCCTCGGCCGGGTTGCCGGCGCCGCCCTCGTTTTCCCAGCGGGTTTCGGCGCGGGTCTTGGGGCTGATGTGGACCATCGGCTTGTCCATCGGCACGAACCACTGCGGCGTGCAGCGGAAGATCACCTTCGCCTTGGACCGCCACGAGTGCGGGTAGGAGTGCTTGTAATCGGCGCTGGCCGCCAGCAGCGCGCCGGTCTCGCGCAGCGCGGTGCAGATCGGGCCATCGGGGGCGTTGAACTTGGGATTGATCACGCTGCCTTCGCCGCCCAGCCAAGGCCAGTCGGCGCGGTACTTGCCATCGCCCTCGACGGCGAAGACCGGCTCGATCCCGTGCGCCTTGCACAGCAGGAAGTCGTCCTCGCCATGGTCCGGCGCCATGTGGACGAGGCCGGTGCCCGATTCGGTGGTGACGAAATCGCCGGGCAGGAACGGGCGCGGCTTGGTGAAGAAGGCGCTGTCGGGGAAGTGCGCCGCCATCGGGTGGCGGGCGATGGTGCCGGCGAGATCGGCGCCTTTGATGCGTTCGACAACGCCGGGCTCTATGTAGTCCACCTCGACGTCGCTCAAACCGTCCCTACGCCAGTCATAGGCCGCAACACGCTTTGCCAACCGCGAATTGAGCTCCTCCATCAGGGGGGCCGCAATCAGGATCCATTCCGGCAGTTTATCCAAACCCGTGGCATTCAAACCGGGCGCAAGCTTGGCGCCCATCGCTTCAAAATATGCCTTGGTATCAGCATTCATGCCATCTTGAATGACCGAACCTGTCGGCTGATCAAGTTTGAACTTGTCATCGCCTTCGAAGCCAAACGTGACAAAACTGCGTTTGAGCAACACATACTCCACCTCCGGCCCATAAGCCAAAGCCTGGTTCGCCGGGATGGTCCACGGCGTCGTCGTCCAGATCACCGCATGCGCGCCGACCAGTTCCGCAATCGGCGATTCGACAATCTCGAACGCCACGTCGATCTGGGTGGAGACGATGTCCTCGTACTCGACCTCGGCCTCGGCCAGCGCGGTCTTTTCCACCGGCGACCACATCACCGGCTTGGCCCCGCGATAGAGCATCCCGTTCTCGGCAAACTTGAGCAGTTCGCCAACGATGATCGCCTCGGCGGCGAAATCCATCGTCAGGTAGGGGTGGTCCCAATCGGCGTTGATGCCGAGGCGCTTCAACTGCGCGCGCTGCACATCGACCCACTGCGCGGCATAGGCCCGGCACTCGGCGCGGAACTCGCGCGGGGGGACCTCGTCCTTGTTGCGCTTTTTCTTGCGGTATTCCTCCTCGACCTTCCACTCGATGGGCAGGCCGTGGCAATCCCAGCCGGGCACATAGGGCGCATCGAAGCCGCGCAGCGACTGCGTGCGGACGACCATGTCCTTGAGGATGTGGTTGACCGCATGGCCGACGTGCATGTTGCCGTTGGCGTAGGGCGGGCCGTCGTGGAGGATGAACTTTTCGCGCCCCGCGCGGGCATCGCGCAGCTTGCGGTAAATGTCCTCGCCCTGCCAGCGCGCGAGAATGCCCGGCTCCTTCTGCGGCAGGCCGGCCTTCATCGGGAAGGCGGTCTTGGGCAGGAACACGGTGTCGCGCCAATCTGGCTTGGTGGCGTCGCGCTTGGTTTCGGTCTGGTCGCTCATCGCCTGCGCGTTAGAGCAAAGCGGGCGCGGGGAAAAGGCCCACGCGGCGGGCGGAGTGGGGCGACTGGATCGATCCGGCGCGCGACAGATGGCAAAAAGATCGGTTGCTCACCCATGCCATGAGAACATATCATGAACTCATGAGAATCATGCCCACCCCCTGCGAGTCCCCCGCGCCGGTCCTCCTCCGCCGGGCCAGCGGTATCGCCACGCTCGATGCCGCGCTGGGGGGCGGGCTGGCCTATGGCCGGCTGCACGAGATCTATGCCGACGATCCCGCCGAGGCCGGGGCGGCCACCGGCTTCGCCCTCGCGCTGGCGACGGCGATGGGCGATGGGGCACGCGCCGCGCTGTGGCTGCGCGCGCGTCAGGCGGTGCGGCAGGGCGGCATCTGCCGTGCCGATGGCTGGGCCGATCTGGGCGGGGCGCCGGGGGGCGGGCTGATCGGCGTGGTGCCCGATGCCATCGCCCTGCTGCGCGCCGCCGCCGATGCCTTGCGCTGTGGCGCGTTGGGGGCGGTGATCGTCGAAAGCTGGGGGAAGATGCGCGAGCTGGACCTCACCGCCAGCCGCCGTCTGGCGCTGGCGGCGGAGAAATCGGGGGTGCCGCTGTTCGTGCTGCGCATCGCCGCCGAGCCGGTGCCCAGCGCCGCGCAGACCCGCTGGCAAGTGGCCGCCGCTCCGTCCGCACCGTTGCCCGCGCGGGCGCCGGGCTGGCCGACCTTTGACATAACCTTGCTGCGCCAGCGTGCCGGCCCCTGCGGGCTGGACTGGCGGGTGGAGTGGAACCGTGACCGACACATCTTCCAGGAAGCACCGCTATCTGGCGCTGTGGTTCCCCCAGTTGCCGACCGACCGCTTGCGCAGCCAGGACCCGGCGCTGGGCATCCGCGGGACCGACACGCCGCCTGACGCGCCGCTGGTGCTGGTGGCCAAGGTGAAGGGGGCGATGGTGCTGGGCGCGGTCGATGCCGATGCGCGGGCGCTGGGGCTGGTGCCGGGGTTGACGCTGGCCGATGCGCGCGCGCGCATTCCCGACCTGATCGTGGCCGAGATGGATGCGGGGGCCGACCGCCACTGGCTGCAACGGCTGGCGCGACATTGCGCCGGCTGGACCCCGCTGGTGACGACAGTGCCGCCCGATGGCATCACGCTGGATATCGCCGGGGCGGATCACCTGTTCGGCGGCGAGGCGGGTTTGCTGACCGAGGCGGAGGAGACCTTTGCCGGCCTGGGCATGGCGGTGCGCCTGGCCTGTGCCGCCACGGCCGAGGCGGCGCAAGCACTGGCCCGCCACGCGCCCTTGCCGATCGCCCCCCTGTCCAGCGCAGACGAGCGCGAGGCGATTCGCGCGCTGCCGGTGGCGGTGCTGGGGCTGGAGGACGAGGCGGAGATCGCCTTGCGCCGCGCCGGGTTGAAGACCATCGGCGATGTGGCGGTGCGCCCGGCGGCGGCGATCGCGGCGCGGTTCGGCATGGCGGCGGTGACCGCGCTGCGCCGCCTGACCGGCGAGGAACAGGCGCCGATCGCGCCCTTGGTCGAGCCCGAGCCGCTGCATTTCGAGCGCCGCTTTGCCGAGCCGGTGGGACATCAGGCGGCGGTGGCGGGGTGTTTCCTCGATCTGCTGCGCATGGCGGCCGAGGCGCTGGAGGCGCGTGGGCTGGGCGGGCGGCGCTTTGTCCTCACGCTGTTCCGCAGCGATGGCGCGCGCCACCGGCTGGCAATCGAGACCGGGCTGCCCACGCGCGATCCCGCCCCGGTGATGCGCCTGTTCGACGAGCGCATCGCCGCACTGGCCGATCCGCTCGATCCCGGCTTCGGCTATGATCGGATCACGCTGTTCCTGCCCGTCACCGAGCCGCTGGCGGCGGCCCAGCCCCAGCTCGATGGCGCGACGCAGGACAGCGAGGCGCTGGCCGAGCTGATCGACCGGCTGAGCACCCGGTTGGGGCCGGAGAACCTGTGCCGGCTGGCCCCGCGCGACAGCCATATCCCCGAGCAGGCGCAACTGGCGCTGCCCGCGATCGATGCGCGCGCGCCGATCCGCTGGCCCACCCCGCCGCCGGGCCAGCCGCCGCAGCGCCCGTTGTTCCTGTTCGATCCGCCCCAGCCGGTGGAGGTGATCGCCGAAGTCCCCGATGGCCCGCCGCACCGTTTCCGCTGGCGGCGCAAGCTGCACGAGGTGCGCCTGTTCGAGGGGCCCGAGCGGATCGCCGCCGAATGGTGGCGGCGCAAGGGCGGCGAGGCACCGGGGCAGGGCGGCCTGACGCGCGACTACTATCGCATCGAGGACGCGCGCGGGCGGCGTTACTGGCTGTTCCGCCATGGTCTCTATGAGGAGAAGGCCGATCCGCGCTGGTATATCCACGGGTTGTTTGCATGACCGCGCCGTTTGCCGAGCTGGTCGCGGCGACCAACTACAGCTTTCTGCGCGGCGCATCACACCCGGCGGAGATGGTCGGTCGCGCGCATGCGCTGGGGCTGGGCGGGCTGGGGATTGCCGATCGCAACACCGTGGCCGGGGTGGTGCGCGCGCATATGGCATGGCGCGGGATCGGCGGGGCGGAGAGCGGGCTCAGGCTGGCGGTGGGGGCGCGGCTGGTGTTCGCGGCGGATGCCGAGACGGGGGAGACGCCGTCCGATGTCGTCGCCTATCCGGCCACGCGGCATGGCTGGGGGCGGCTGACGCGGCTGCTGACGCTGGGCAATCTCCGCGCGGTGAAGGGGGCGTGCATCCTCCACCCGGCGGATCTGATCGCGCATGCCGAGGACTTGCTGCTGATCGTCTGCGGGCCCGATCGGGGGCTGATCGCGCAACTGGTGGCGGCGCGGCCCGGCGCGGTGTGGCTGGCGGCGATGATGCCGCGCGGGGGCAGCGATGCCCGCGACCTTGCCGAGCGGCAGGCGCTGGCCGCCGCCATGGGCGTGCCGCTGCTGGCGACCAACGATGTGCTCTATGCGCGGGCGGAGGCGCGGCCGTTGCACGATGTGATCACCTGCATCCGCGAGGGCACCACCATGGCCGAGGCCGGTCGCCGCTTGCTGGCCAATGCCGAGCGCCACCTGAAAGCGCCGCCAGAGATGGCGCGGCTGTTCCGCGCCTGCCCCGCCGCGATCGCGGCCACGGGCGATCTGCTGAGCCGGATCGCCTTCACGCTCGATGATTTGCGCTATGAATATCCGCACGAGACGGTGCCCGCCGGCTGGACCCCGCAAGGCTGGCTGGAGCATCTGGTCCATACCGAGGCGCGGCGGCGCTTCCCCGATGGTCTGCCCGATCGCTGGCAAAGCACCATCGCCGACGAGCTGGGCCTGATCCGCACCAAGCAATATGCGCCCTATTTCCTCACGGTCCACGATATTGTCCGCCATGCGCGCAGCCTCGATCCGCCGATCCTGTGCCAGGGGCGGGGCAGCGCGGCGAACTCGGTGGTGTGCTATCTGCTGGGGATCACCTCGGTCGATCCGGTGAAGCACACGCTGCTGTTCTCGCGCTTTCTCTCCGAGGAGCGCGACGAGCCCCCCGATATCGACGTCGATTTCGAGCATGAGCGCCGCGAGGAGATCATGCAGTACATCTATGACCGCTTCGGCCGCGAGCGGGCGGGGATCGCCGCCACCGTCATCCACTATCGCCCGCGCAGTACGCTGCGTGAGGTCGGCAAGGCGCTGGGCCTGAGCGAGGACGTGACCGCGCGGCTCTCCGGCACCATCTGGGGCAGCCACGGGCGCGAGGTGGCCGAAACGCGCGTGGCCGAGGCCGGCTTCGATCTGGCCAACCCCGCCATCGCCCGGGTGAAAGCGCTGGTCGACCAGTTGCTCGACTGCCCGCGCCACCTGTCGCAGCATGTCGGCGGCTTCGTGCTGACCGAGGGGCGGCTCGACGAGATGGTGCCGATCCACAATGCGGCGATGCCCGATCGCACTTTCATCGAGTGGGACAAGGACGATATCGACGCGCTGGGCCTGATGAAGGTCGATGTGCTGGCGCTGGGGATGCTGACCTGCATCCGCAAGAGCTTCGACCTGCTGCGCGGGTTGGGGTTGGGCGACCATGCGCTGCAGAACGTGCCGGCGGAGGACCCCGGGGTCTATGACATGCTGTGCCGGGGCGACAGTATCGGCACCTTTCAGGTGGAGAGCCGCGCGCAGATCAACATGCTGCCCCGGATGAAGCCGCGCAAGCTCTATGATCTGGTCATCCAGGTGGCGATCGTGCGCCCGGGGCCGATACAGGGGGGCATGGTCCACCCCTATCTGCGGCGGCGCAACGGCGAGGAGAAGGTGGTCTATCCCAGGCCCGCCGCGCCGCACGATCCCGATGAACTGTGCGGGGTGCTGGGCAAGACGCTGGGCGTGCCGCTGTTTCAGGAGCAGGCGATGAAGCTGGCGATCGTTGCGGCGGGGTTCACCCCGGCTGAGGCGGATGGCTTGCGCCGGGCGATGGCCACCTTCCGCAACCGCGGCACGATCGAGCATTACCGCACGCTGATGGTCGATGGCATGACCGCGCGCGGCTATGAACCCGATTTCGCCGCACGGTGTTTCGAGCAGATCCGGGGGTTTGGCGAATATGGCTTTCCGGAAAGCCATGCGCAGGCGTTCGGCTGGCTGGCTTATGTCTCGTCATGGCTGAAATGCCGGCACCCGGCGGTGTTCACCTGCGCGCTGCTCAACAGCCAGCCGATGGGGTTCTATGCCCCGGCGCAACTGGTGCGCGATGCGCGCGACCATGGCGTCGAGGTGCGTCCGCCCGATGTGAATGCCAGCGCGGGCGATTCCACGATCGAACACCGGGCCGATGGCGCGCTGGCGCTGCGGCTGGGGCTGGGGCGGATCGAGGGGTTTCGCGACGGCTGGGCCGAGGCGATCGTCGCGGCGCGGCGGGCGGGGGCCTTCGCTTCGGTGGAGGATCTGGCGCGGCGGGCCGATTTGCCGACGGCGGCGTTGCGCAAGTTGGCCGATGCCGATGCGCTGGGCACGTTGGCGGCCAATCGGCGCGAGGCCGCGTGGGCGGTGCGGCGGATGCCGGCGGGGCAATTGCCGCTGTTTGCCGGCACCGGCGCGGCGGAACTGGGCGCGGAGCCCGATGCCCGCCTGCCGGCGATGCCGCTGGGCGAGGAAGTGGTGGCCGATTACCAGACCACCCGGCTCTCGCTGAAGGCGCATCCGATGCAGTTTTTGCGCGCGACGCTGGCCGGCGAGGGGGTGATGAGTTGCGCCGAGATCAATGCCGCGCGCGATGGCCGCGCGGTGCGCACCGCCGGGGTGGTGCTGACCCGCCAGCGGCCGGGCAAGGGCAACGCCGTGTTCATCACCATCGAGGACGAGACCGGGGTGGTCAACGCGCTGCTCTGGGCGCGCGATTTCGAGACGCAGCGGCGCGCGGTGATGGCCGCGCGGCTGATGCAGATCGAGGGCACGATCCAGCGCAGCGCCGAGGATGTGGTCCACCTGATGGCGGTGCGGGTGATCGACCGGTCGGCGCTGCTGGAGCGGCTGGGCGATGGCGTGGAGGCCGATCCGCCGCCGATCCGTGCCGGGCATCCGCGCAATGTCCGCATCCTGCCCCGCTCGCGCGACTTTCACTGAGCCGGGGCGGTTGCGCGCGCGCCGGATCGGCCGCAAGTGTGGGGCGACGTTTTGTGGTCGCGTGATGTCTGCGAAAAACCGGTCCCCACTTTTTCGCATCACGCTCTGGCGGGGAGGAAGCGATGCGTCCGGTGGCGGCGATTGTGGTCATGATCGGGCTGATGGCGGCCTTGCTGGTGGCCTTTGCGCTCAGCCTGGGCGCGGCCCAGCGCCAGTTCGAACACGCCCTGATCGCGCAGCAGCAGGCGACGCTGGTGGCAGGCATCGCGCGCGATGCGGCGACGATGGATGCCGATGCCTTGCAGCGCGGGCTGGCCGCCTATCGCCGCTCGATCGCGGCGGAGCGGCGCTATCTCCCCGGCGAGGTGGCCGATGGCGGCGAGGTGCGGCGCGCGGCGGCATTGGCGGCGATGGCGCCGGTGCTGGCCGATCGCGGGCAGGTGGCGGCGCTGGTCCGCCAGATCGCTGCCGCCGAGGCGCGCGAGGTGGCGCAGGCGCGCGAAGACCTCAACGCCCGACGGCGGCGCACGATGGTATGGGGGGCGGGACTGGCGCTGGCGGCGGTGGTGGCGGTGGCGGCGGGCACCTGGCAGATCGCCCGCGCCAACCGCGACCTTTCGGCCGAGGTGGCGGCGCGCACCGCCGAACTGCGCCATATCGACCAGTCGCGGCGGCTGTTCTTCGCGCAGGCCAGCCACGAGTTGCGCACGCCGGTCACCGCGATCCGCGTGCTGGCCGAGGTGTCCGGGCAGGGCGACCCGGTTTTGGCCGATATCGTCGCGCAGGCGCACTTTCTCGGCCACCGCATCGACGAGATGCTGGCGCTGGCCAAGGCGGCGGAGGGGCGCCCCGAACTGGCGATGACGCCTTGCGACCTCCACGCGGTGCTGGCCGATGCGGTGGCGCAGGCTTTGCCCTTTGCGCGGTCGGTGGGGGTGGAGATTGCGGTGGCGCCCTGCACCGAGGCATTGACGGCGCTGGCCGATCCGCGCTGGCTGACGCAGGCGATCCTGACGGTGATCGACAACGGGTTGAAGTTTTCGGACCCCGGCGGGGTGCTGGCGATTGCGTGGCAAGCCACTCCGCAGGTCATCGAACTGCGCATCAGCGACAGCGGCCCCGGCATCCTGCCGCGCGCGTTGCCGCGGGTGTTCGATGCCTATTACCAGGCCGAGGCCGGGCGGATGCGTGGCGGCACCGGGCTGGGGCTGGCGCTGGCGCGATGGGTGGCGGAGCAGCATCACGGGCAGATCCATGCCGAGAACCTGAGCTGCGGTGGCTGCTGCATCGTCATGGCGCTGCCGGCATGATCCTGCTGGTCGAGGACGATGTCGCGATTGGGCGCGCGGTCACGCAAGGGCTGGGGGCGCAGGGGTTTCCGGTGCGCTGGTTGCGGCGTGGGGCGGATCTGGCCCCCGCCGTCGCGCGGGGTGAGGGGACGGTGGTGATCCTCGATCTCGGCCTGCCCGATGCCGATGGGCTGGCGCTGTGTCGCTGGCTGCGCGCGCAGGGGCATGCGATGCCGGTGCTGATGCTGACCGCGCGCGGGGCGCTGGACGATCGGCTGGATGGTTTTGCCGCCGGGGCCGACGATTACCTGCCCAAACCCTTCGCCTTTGCCGAGCTGGTGGCGCGGGTGGCGGTGCTGGCGCGGCGGGCGGCGCAGATGCCGGCGCCGCCGCTGATGCTGGGGCCGCTGGTGATCGATCGCGCGCAGGCCAGGCTGTGGCGCGGGGACCAGCCGGTGGCGATCGAGCCCAAGCCGCTGGTGTTGCTGGCGGTGCTGGCGGCGGCGCGGGGTGCGGTTGTGCCGCGTGAGGCGTTGATCGCGGCGGTGTGGGGCGCCGATGCGGTGGTGGCCGACAACACGCTGGACGTGACGGTCAGCGCGCTGCGCCGGCGGCTGGCTGAGATCGCGCCGGGGATCGCGGTGCGCGCGGTCAAGCGGCAGGGGTTTTGTCTGGACGGCGGCGATCAGTCGGCATCGATCCCGCCGCCCGTCGCCCCGCCAAAGCCATAGCGCAGCCCCACCACGAAGGCCCGGCCCGGCGCGGGGGTGCGGAACTGCTCGTTGCCGCCGGTGTAGATGTTGGTGCCCATCACGCCATAGGTCGCATAGGCGCGGTCGAACAGGTTCGAGACTTTGGCGAACAGCTCGGTCCGCGCGGTGGGGGTGATGTGCGCGTCGACATCGACCACGGTATAGCCGGGGACCATCGCGTCCTGGTTGGCCTCGTCGCCATGCGCGTACTGGCCGGAGGTGGCGATCAGCGTCGCCCCCAGCGCCACCGTCCGCGCCGGCGTCCACACCGCGCGCAGCTTCAGCGATCCCGCCGGAATGCCGGGGATCCGCGCGCCCGGCTGGACCGTGTCGCCACTGGCATCGGTGAACGCCGCGCGATAGGTCGCCCGCACGTGGCCATAGCCGGCGGAGAGGTGCCAGCGGGTGAAATCGGCATTTAGCCCCGCTTCCAGCCCGATCCGCCGCGTCGCCCCGACATTGGCGAAGTAGCCGAGCCCGGCGGGCGTGTAGATGAACTGGATGTCGTTGCTCAGCCGCGTGCGATAGACCGCCGCGTTCCAGCGCAGATGCCGCCCGATGCGCCCGCGCCCGCCCGCCTCGACGGTTTGCGCCACCACCGCGCGCAAGTCGGGATCGCCGTTGAACCCGGTGGGCAGCGCGCAAGGCGTGGCCGGATCGGCGCAGGCCAGCTCGATCGCTGTGGGCGCGCGCATCGCCTCGCTATAGCTGGCGAACAACCCCACCGCGCGCAGCGGATCCCAGGTCAGCCCGATCGTCGGATCGATCCGGTGATAGGCGTGGGCCCCGGTCACCGGCGCGACCTCTGGCCCGGCGATGGCGCCGGCGGGCGCGCTGGCGGTGGCCAAGGCCGCGCCGTCCCAATATTGCGCGCCGATATAGGCGGGGTTGTAATAGGCCTGCCCGTCGTTGCCCGTCCACGTATAGCCGCCGTCGCCGTTGAGGTAGGTGGCGTTGGTGCCGTCCAGCCGGACCTGACTGTGGGTGTAGCTGAGCGCCCCCGAGAGCGTGAGCGTGCGCGTCAGCCGCAGCATGTCGCGCAGGAACAGGCTGTAGCTGCTGTTGCGCGCGGCGACGTTGACCGCATTGAGCAGCGGGCTGCCCCGGAAACCGGCGGCGCTGCCATAGAGGACATTCCACGGCATCGGCACCGTCTGGTATGCCACCAGATAGGCGAGGTCGGTCGTCTGGCCATAGCCGATCCGCGCGGTCTCGAAGCTGCCGCCGAGGTTGAAATCGTTGCTCAGCCCGAGCAGCGGCGCATCGTCGTCGATCAAGGCGTTGCCGCCGAAGATGCGTTGATGGACATCCGAGTAAACCAACGTGGTGTTGATGTTGCCGGTATAATCATGGAGCGGCAGCGCCCCCGTATAACCGCTCGCCGTCAGGAGATCGCGCGCGGTGCCGCCGGGGGCGCTGGCGGTGCAATCGCGGGTATCGCCGCAATTGTCATCGTCGGCGGCATTGCTGTTGACCGAATGTGCATTCGACCGGCGATAGTAGACATTGCCCCCGATCGTCAGGCGCGGTGCCAGATGCGCCCCGGCCTTCAGGTTGACGATCAACTGGCGGTTGGCGACATTGTCCGGCCAGGTATAGGCCATCTGCGGCGTGCCCAGCATCGACAGCGGCAGGCTCTGGGTGCCGTTCAGCGTGCTTTGCGCCCAGATCACGTCCAGCTCGGCATGGGCACCGCCGCCGTGCCAGCGCAGCTTGCCATAGCCCTGCGCGACATCGGTGCGCGTGTGCCAGCGATAGCCGTCCTGCCGATCGAGATTGCCCGCCACGAACCAGTCGAACGCCTTGCCGCCGAAGGTGCCGCCGGCCTGCGCCGCCACGGCGCGGCGGTTGAACGATCCGGCCTGCGCGGTGAGGCCAAGGCCGCCGTCGCGCGCGCCGTCGCGCGTGTCGAGCACCAGCGATCCGCCCAGCGTGTTCAGCCCAAACAGCGGGTTCGATCCGGGCAGCACCTCCACCGAGCGGATGGCATTGAGCGGGATCAGGTCCCAGTTGACGATCGCGCCGAACGGCTCGTTCATCCGCACCCCGTCGAGCCACACCGACAGCCCGGTGGGCGCGCCGAGCAGCGAGGTCGCCTGAAACCCGCGATAGGTGACGTCGCTCTGGTAAGGGCTGCCCGAGCCGTTGCTGATCGTCACCCCGGCGACATTGGCGTTGAGGAGATCGGCCAGGTTCTCCGGATCCTGCCGGGTCAGCGCCTCGCCCGAGATCACCTGCGCGTTGCCGGGCGTGGTGCCCAGCGCGGCGGTGTCACCCGCCGCCACGGCGGTGACGACGATCGTGCCCGGCGCCTCCGCCTGCGCCCGTGCCGCGCCCGGGCTTCCGGCCGTCAGGCAGGTCATGCACAGCAAGAGCTGGCGCGTTGTCATCTGGAGTCCCCCACCCGGTTCGTTCTATGCCGGGGCATCGGCGTGCCCCCCGTGAACCCGGCGTTAGCGCAAGACTTTGCCCGAATCCTGAGCCCCGCTTCAGGATGACCCAAGGGATGAGACGCGCGTCGTGGATCGGGCTTTGCCGCGCATGTCGAGGGATCGGTGTGCGAAAGCTTCGCATTCGGACCGGTCTCGACGGGCCATCGCTGCAATGCACCCTTAGAATTGTGGGCGATGCTGCAAGACGGCCTTAGTCACACGAACATCTGCGCCACGAACATTGGCGCCACGAACATCGCCGCCCGACAACGTCGTCGCCACGGGCCTGCCGCAACCAAGGTGATCCATCATGTGCCCAGCCCCCCGCCAGATGCCGTCCCGCCGCGATGCCGTGTGCCTTGGCGGAGCGTTCGCGCTGACGCTGGCGCCGATGGCGGCGGTGGCGGCGGCGCCCGCGATCCACGTCGCCGGCCCCGATGAGCAGGTGATCCCCGCCGATGCCTTCAACCGCTGTGTGGAGCATCACGGCGCGCTCACGCTGGCCGATACGCCCGATGCCCCGCCGGCCTTGGTGGTGCATCCCGACGGTTCGCGGTTGTTGTTCGCGGTGATGAGCCAGAACGTGCCTTTCGTCGCCGCGCCGGGTGGGGGCTGGTTGAGGCCGGGGTGCAATTCGGTGCTGCCCTCGCGGCTGGATGCCGATCCGGGGCATTTTGCCTATCAGACCTGGCTGGCGGCGACGTGGTCGCGCGATGGGCGCCATGTCTTCGGCCTGGGCCATGACGAGTGGCACGGTTGGGAGGTTTGGCCCACGTGCCGCGCGCGGGTGGCGGCGGGGGCCAATGACTATGGCACCTGCCTGCGGATTTCGCTGTCGGGGTATCAATCGGGCAATGGCGGGTTCGATTTTACGCCGATTTCGGGGCAAAATCCGCTTGCCGCGCCGGCCGCCGCGCCCACCCTGTTCAACAGCATCGGCTTCACCCGCGCGCGAATCGGCGATCCCTCCAACTTGGTGACCAATCCCCACGATGGCTATACCTATTTCCTGGCGATGGCCGATGGTGAGGGCCAGCCGCAGCGCGGCACATGCGTTTTTCGCGCGCGCGATCCCTTCGCCGGGCCATGGTTCACCTGGGATGGCGGCGGGTTCAACCAGCGCACCAGCGGCCCCGATGCCCAGCCGGGTTGCACCCCGGTGCGTCCGTGGGGGCTGGTGACGCAGGCGCTGACCTTCAACACCGTGATCGATGCCTTCATCGCCATCGGCCAGTCGGACGATCATCACCTCGTCGCGCAGACCTCGCACGATCTGGTCCACTGGTCGGCCCCGATTGCCCTGCGGATCAGCATCCAGCCGGGCTGGTACCGCCCCGGCCAGCCCGGCCCGACCCCGGCGCAGTATTTTTCGTTGAACGATCCCGATGATCCGCGCGCGAACATGGGGATCTCCGGGGGGCATCCTTATCTCTATTACGTCAGCTATCCGGTGGGGACGGGCCGCGTGAACTATCGCCTGCGCGAAGTGTGGCGGGTGCCGCTCTCGGTCGCGCCATGAACGGAGCGCGCGCTCGCAATCCGGTGCTGCTTGGCCTTGGCGTGCGCGGCGCGGCGGTGGGCCTGCGCGCGATGGGGCTGATCTCGCGGTTTGCGCTGATGGGCTTCCTTGCGCGTTATGGCAGTTTCAGCACGATCGGCGCTTATGGACTGATCTATGGCGCGGCGCTGTTCGTGCCGCCGCTGTTGAGCTTTGGGCTGCATTACCGCGTCAACCGGCATCTGGTGATGGCCCGCGCCGATGAGGTGGGCGGGCGGCTGCGCGATCGGCTGATCCTGCATGTGCTGGTGTTCGAGGTCGCGTTGCTGCTGGTCGTGGTGGCGGGGGTGGCGATGCCGGCGGTGGTGGCGCGGCTGGGCGGTGGGCGGTTGTGCCTGCTGGCGGCGGGGGCGGCGCTGGGCGAGCTGCTGTTGGGCGAGATCCACCTGGTGCTGGTGGCGGTGCAGCGGCCATTGCGCGCCAATGCCGTCTATTTCGTGCGATCGGCGTTCTGGGTGGGGCCGTTCATCGTTGCGGGGCTGATCGATCGGCGGCTGGTGCGGATCGAGCCGATGATGATGTTCTGGATCGGCTCGCAGGGGTTGGCGCTGCTGACGTTTGTCGGGCTGAATGCCGATTGGCCGTGGCGGGCGATCCTGCGGCGGCCGGTGGAGATCGACTGGCTGCTGCGCGATCCGGCCAAGGCGGCGTCGATCTGGCTGGGCGACGTGGGCAATGCCGCCAGCGGTCTGGCCGATCGCTTCGTGCTGGGGCTGTTCGTCACCACGGCGGATATCGGCGTCTATACCTTCCTGTGGACGCTGGCCAACGGCACCTATCAACTGGTGTTCAGCGGGGTGGTGCAGGCCGGCTTTGCGCGGTTCTGCCGGTTGGCGCGCGCGGGCGATACGCCCGGGTTCCAGCGGCTGTTCATCGCCGAGGTGGTGAATGCGGCGGCGGTCATGCTGTTGCTGGGGGCGATGACCGCGCTGGCCATGCCGTTGCTGGCGCGCGCGCTGCACAAAAGCGAGCTGGGCGGGCAGGAGGCGATCCTGCTGCTGCTGCTGGCCGCGTTCGGGGTGCGGATCATCGCCGATGTCGTCAACTATGGCCTTTATGCGGTTGGGCGCGATCGCGCGCTGGCCACGATCAACATCGCGCTGACCCCGCTGGTGGTCGGCATGGATGCGGTGGGCGCGCGGCTGGGCGGGATCGCCGGGGTGGCGGCGGCGGTGCTGGCCACGTTCACGCTGGTGCTGGTCGCGCGCGGGTGGTGCCTGCGCGATCACCTGATGGCGGCGGCGCGCCTGGCGCAACGGCCTCGCGCCTGGCGGAGCACATGATGGGAGATCGGCACATGGACGATTGGGATGCGGCGCATACCTGTCTGGTCACCGTCACATATGGCAACCGGGCGCACCTGCTGGACCAATGCCTGGAGGCGGCGTTGGGCCAGAACCGGGTGGGACGCGCGATCGTGGTACGCAACGGCCCGGTGCCGGGGATCGACGATGTGCTGCGCCGCTGGGCCGGGCGGATCGAGGGGATCGGCTTTGCCCGCAACGTCGGATCGGCCAAGGCCTTCGCCGCCGGGATCGAGGCGGCTTTGCGCGGGGACAGCCGGTTTTTCGTCCTGCTGGACGACGACAACATCATCGCGCCGGGCGGGGTCAACGCGCTGCTCTCCGAAATCCGCACCGATCCCGAAGGCATGCGCCACCCGGAGCGGCTGGCGGCGCTGGGCTGGCGGCATGAAGGGGCCAGCTTTGCCGATGTGCCGGCGCGCTCCAGCTTTCTCAACTTTCGCCTGGGGCGCAAGCCGGGGCGGCGGGAGACGGCGGCGGCGCTGCCCTTCGCGCCTTATGGCGGGTTGCTGGCCCACCGCGACCTGTTCGCCGCCATCGGCCTGCCCCGGCCGGACATGGTGCTCTATGCCGACGATACCGAATATACCTCGCGGATCGTCAAGGCCGGTGGGCGGATCGCCCCGGTCGAGGCCTGCAAGATCTGCGATGCCGACCAATCGTGGAACCGCGCCGCCGTCACCACGTCCTATCTGGTGCGGTTGCTGGAGGAGGGCAGCGATTTCCGTGTCTATTACAGCATCCGCAACCGGGTCTGGTTCGATAGCCGGCTCTATGTGCGCAACTATGCGGTCTATGCGCTGAATGCGCTGGTGTTCTGCGCCTCGCTGGCGGTGGTGATGGTTCGGCGGCGGCGCTTTGCCCGGGGGGCGGTGCTGGCGCGGGCGATCGCGCATGGCCTGCTGGGGCGGCTGGGGGCGAATCCGGCATTTCCGTTGCCATGAGGGTGCTGATCGTCAACGCGCTTTACACCCCGTACAAGATCGGCGGCGCGGAGAAGTCGGTGCAACTGTTGGCCGAAGGGCTGGCGCGGCGGGGCGAGGCGGTCACCGTCGTCACCCTGCACGAGGATGCCGCGCCCGAGGAGGCCGATCTCAACGGCGTTCACCTCATCCGCTTGCCGCTGGACAACCGCCATTGGCCCTATGGCGCGCCCGATGCCGATCATGGCACGGGCGAGCGGCTGCTCTGGCATCTGCGCAATAGCTGGAACCGCGCGGCAGCGGCGCGGTTCGGGCGGGTGCTGGATGCGGTGCGGCCCGATGTCGTCCATTGCAACGTGATCACCGGGTTCAGCGTGGCGATCTGGCGCGAGGTCAGGCGGCGGCAGATCCCGCTGGTGCAGACCTTGCGTGACTACGGGCTGATCTGCTGTCGCTCGTCGTTGTTCAAGGCGGGGCGCAATTGCCAAACGCGCTGTGGCGAGTGCCGCGTGCTGACTCACCCGGCGCGCGGGGCCTCGCGCCGGGTGGATCAACTGGTGTCGAACAGCAACCATGTGATCGCGGCGCATCAGGCGCTTGGCTATTTCGCCGGGGTGCCGGCGCGGCGGATCTTCAACGTGGTCGATCTGGCCGAGGCGCCGCGGCAGCCGGCGTCGCCCTCGGGTGCGCCTTTGGTGTTCGGCTTCATCGGCCGGATCGAGGCGGAGAAGGGCATCGAGGTGGTGCTGGCCGCCTTTGCCCGGCTGGCGCGGGCGGACTGGCGGTTGCGCATCGCCGGGGTGGGCCGGCCGGAGTATGTGGCTGGGCTGCGCGCCGCCTATCCCGATCCGCGGATCGTGTGGCTGGATTTCGTGACGGCGGGCGATTTCTATCGGTCGATCGACGTGGTGCTGATCGCCTCGATCTGGGCCGAGCCCTTGCCGCGCACGTTGATCGAGGCGCTGGGCGCGGGGGTGGCGGCGATCTGCTCCGATGCGGGTGGAATCCCCGAGATCGCCGATCTGGGGCTTCACACGATCACTTATCCGGCGGAAGATCCCGTCGCGTTGGCCGAAGCGATGAGCCGGGCGCTGGCCGAGGCCGATGCCTGGCGTAAGGGCGGGCTGAAGGATCCCGCCGCGCTGGCGCTGTTTTCCGAAGCGGCGATCGTCGATGCCTATCGCGCGGTCTATGCCGATGCGCGGGCCAGTGCGGGGCGCGTGCATCGGGTTCCGCTGAATCGGCCATCGGGTCAAACCATAAGCGAACAATCGGCAGATTGACCCCGGCTCGCCTTGAGGGGGATACCCTAGGGCGTTTCGCGCATGGCGGCGGCCCGATGCCCCGGCCCGGCGCGCGTGACGGCATCGGGTGGCGCACGGGCTTTGCCCCGCACAAGTGAAGAAGGCGATGATGGCCCAAACTCAGAAGCGTTCGATCAGCAACGTGCTTTTTCTGAAAAGGCTCTATGCCGCCGTTTCCGAATCGACGTCGGTGAATGTGATCTCACCGCTCGGACTGGCGGTGGTTTCGTTTGGATTCATGGTGCTGTCGATCTTCATCCCGCCCTCGTGGTACGAGGATGTGGTGCATGAGCCCGATCTGATGTTCATGAACGGCCATGTCTTCGTGTTCTACACCGCGTGTATTCTGTCGATGCTGGCCAGCTATTACCTGATCCGTTTCGATCCGCCCAAGTTCCGCGTGCTGCGCTCCGCGATGAGCGACACCAAGCCCAACTTGTGGCTGATGGTGCTGGCGCCGCTGTTGCTGGCGATGGCGGTGGGGATCCTGACCATCCTGCTGATCCTGGCCAGCAATCCGTCGCTGATCGGGGACATTCTCTCCGGCCACGGCGCGGAGGCCAAGGCCAACATCAACATGAAGGACAACCTGGGCGGCATGTCGCCCTTCGTGCTGTCGATCCTGAACTATACCCAGGTGCGCATCTATCAGTGCGAGCGCGCGTTGCAGCGGCAGCAGTTGCGGATCTGTCGGATCGTGTGGTGGGCGACCTTTTGCGTGGCGATCGCGACGGCGCTGGTGAAACTGGCGCGGTACGAGGCGATTCCGATCGTGCTGTCCTGGCTGATCATCGCCCTGCGCACGCGGGGCAGCGGCTATTCGGCCTGGTATTCGATCCGGGGCGGGTTGCTGGGCGGGGTGGTGATCCTGGGCCTGTTCTCGCTGTTCGCGGCATTGCGCGGGGCCGAGGCCTTCCAGAGCCTGATGGGATATGGGCCGGCCAGCTTCAATCATCTCGCGGCGCTGCTCTCGGGCCGGTTGCAGTTGATGGGCGGGGGCACGCATACCTTCGCATTCATCGATCGCTTGCCGTTCATGCACCGGATTTCGGATGTGCAGATCCTGCCCTATGACTTGGCCGACGAGTTCAAGAGCGAATTTCCGCTGACCCGGGCGGCGGGGCTGAATTCGCAACTCATTTGGGTGACGGCTTACGGCTATTACTACGCGGATTGGGGGTATGGCGCCCTGGTGGTGACGTCGATCATCGGTCTGGTCACGGCGATCTCATGGAAAAGTTTCAATTTTCAGCGGGCTTGGGGCTGCGTGATGTATCCATGGCTGGCCAGTCTCACGTTGCTGTCCATGACCTTCGCGCACTTCACCCAACAGGCGTTGCCGATCATGGTCATCATGGGGCTGTTGCTGGAAGGGTGGGACCGCTTGCCGATGTGGCAGCACAATGTCTCGATGCCGTCCAAGGCGCCTTTCCGCGGCCGTTGGCGCCAGACAGATGCGAAAACCTGAGCCCCGGTTAGCGCGGCAGGCCGGCCGTTTGGCGCAGCGCCTCGCCCAGCGCGAGCGCCGCCGATGTCGCCAGATTCATCGAGCGGACCTGCGGTCGCATCGGGATGCGGACTTGCGCGTCGCAGGTATCGGCAATGGCGGCCGGTATCCCGGCGCTCTCCTTGCCGAACAGCAGGACATCGTCCGCCGCAAACGCGAAGTCATAGGCCGAGGCCGTGCTCTTGGTGGTGAACAGCACCAGCCGCCGGGTGCCGATGCTGGCCCGGAAGGCGGCAAAGTCGGGGTGCCGGGCGATAGCGACATGATCGATATAGTCCATCGCCGTGCGGCGCACGCGGCGATCATCCCAGGCAAAGCCCATGGGCTCGATCAGGTCCACACTCGCCCCCAGGCAGGCGCCCAACCGCAGGACGGCACCAACGTTTCCGGCAATTTCGGGTTCGAACAGGGCAATGCGCATCGGCGCTGATTGGCGCGGGTGGGCGCGGCATGCAAGCCCGTCGCAGGATCCCTGCACATCGGCGCAGTTCGCCTTGCGCGCGATCCGGATCGAGGCGACCAGATTTCAGCCGGGCGCGGGGCGCATCACCGGCGATGGCTGATCGGCCCGGTTTCCGGGGATCCGGTAATGGTGGCGGTCTCGAACACGATCCGCTTGGCCTGTGGCGCACGCTTGAGGATCACTTCAGCCAGAAATTTGGGGTCAGAGGCGCACTTCCCGCGCCAAATCCACTTGCCATCCTGACGAACCGAGATCGAAGTACTTTCAGGGAAACATCGAGGCCGATATACTGCTCTATGGTTTTCCTCCATTCGATGCCTGGGCCCGGTCCACATCGTGAGCCCGTTCTTGATCTTATCGGGGGGCAACCACCTGACGACAATCTCGATCAACGAAACGGCCTGCCTGGCCGACGCTCCCCGCGATTACCCTATGTTCGTCCATGAGGGCGGATCAAGATAGCTTGGCTCTGAACCAAGCTGAGACTTCCGCTTCCTCCGAAGTTCCCGCAGCCAAACCCAGAACCATGCGAATGGCATCTTCTGGCGCAAACACGATGTGGACCTCGTTCAACGCTAGGAACAAGCGCGCCAGCACCCAAGCCGTGCGCTTGTTGCCATCCGTGAACGGATGATTCCGCGCCACGCCATAAGCGTAAGCCGCCGCCAGGGCGCAAAGGTCGGTTTCGCCGTAAGCCCATTGGTTCTGCGCGCGGGCGAGTGCCGAATCCAAGCCCGCTGCGTCGCGAACGCCGATGGGGCCGCCATGTTCGGCTAACTGCCGGTCATGAACGGCCAGTGCCAATTCGGTCTCGATCCAGACCGGCTCCAGACTCTGTGACATCCTACTTCGCCAGAATGCGCAGGATATCCCTGTCCTCACGCATAATCTGCTCGGCCAGCTTCATCTTTGCCTCGAACATGGGGTCCGTGGCGGTGATGCGGATGCCGTCAGGCGTTTCAGAGACATGCAGCGTATCGCCCACCCCGACCCGCAGCTTGGCAAGCAGTTCCTTGGGCAGGACGATACCGGCGGAGTTACCGATCCTGATGATTTTCAGACTAGCGTTCATACGTTAGTTATAACGCAAGGCGCGAAAAGCTCAAGAGGCATATCCTGCGGCCGGCCATATCGGCCTTGGAGAAGCGCAATGGGACATTCAGATCTCGACCCCGCCGTGCATGAACGGCGCCCCTGGAATGCCGGACAGAACGTCGGACCCAAACGGCCGCTCAGGCCGCGCGATATATGGGCAACCCGGTTCTATCTCGACGAGCACAAGCGGCTGCGAGATCGGGCCTTGTTCGACATAGCGATCGACAGCAAGCTGCGAGGCTGTGACATCGTGAAGCTGCGCATCGGTGATCTGGTGAGCGGCGGCACCATCCGCAACCGCGCAACCGTCATTCAGCAGAAAACTGGCAGGCCCGTGCAGTTCGAGATCATGACGGAGGCGAGAACAAGTCTCAAGGCGTGGCTGGAACGTCGAGGAGGCTCGCTGAATGACTTCGTGTTCCCGAGCCGGATCGATTACATGGGGCATCTCAGCACCCGCCAATATGCCCGCCTGCTGGACGCATGGGTTTCGACCGTCGGCCTGGATGGAATTCGTCAATCGCAATCAATAGGTTGTCGAAGGCTTCGGCGCCCAGTTCATCAAACGCGAAACGGAATGTCGCATGGGTGCAGACCAACACCTTGGCATCGCTGGCGAGAAATTCGCCGACGGCTTTCACCTTGGACTTGGCGACTTTGGGATCATCGGCCCCCGGCGTGTTGCATAAGTTCCATTGCGGCGCGACCGACCCAGTCGGCGTAAAACCCCCACTTGCTGAGCGGCTCGCTGCCAAAGCTTGCGCCGATCGAGCGTTCGGGCACGCAGATGATGGCTTGGCGAACCCCCTGATTGGTCAGCTTGTTGAGGGCCACGAACATCAGTGCGCGGCTCTTGCCCGATGCCGGCGGCGACTCGATCAGGAGGTATTGCTCGCCCCGCTTTTCAAAGGCGCGGGCCTGCATCGGCCGCATCCCGAGTTCGTCCGCCTTCGCCGATACACCCGTGCCCGCGGTGGTGAACGAGATGGCGGGGATGATCTTGTCATTCGCGGTCATTTGAACAGCTCGCTATGGGTGCCGGCGCGGACAAAGTAGATGGTCCCACTTTTTCCGACGGCCTCGTCGATGTCATAGATCAGCAGGAAATCGCCGCCGACATGGCATTCGCGGCTCCCCTGCCAATCGCCTTTCAGGGCGTGATCGCGCCACTCTGGCCCAAGCGGCGCGTCATTGGCGATCAGCAGAAGCATCGCTTCCTTGAGCTGGTTCATGTCGTAGCGCCCGGAGCGCGACAGCCGCTCCCAATCCTTGTGGAAAGCTTTGGCGTACTCGATGGCCCGGGGCGTGACAGCGCGCTTACTGGGCTTTGCCATCGAGCGCCGCGAACATCTCATCAGCATCGGCAAAGCGGGCGCGCCGCTCGGCCTTCATCTGCACGACCTCGGCCAGCGCGGCACGGGTTTCGGCGTTGGGCACCTTGAGTTCGAGCGGGAACGCCTGGTCGACCGCGATGCGGTGAAACAGCAGGCGCACGGCGTCGGACGCCGTCAGCCCCATCGCCGCCAGCGCCTCGGTGGCTTTCGCCTTCAGTTCATTGTCCAGACGGACATGAAGCATGGAGCTGGGGGCGTTCATGCGGATCTCCTGTATCTCAAATGAGAGATACGCTGATTGGTCCGAAAGTCAACCGCGCGCCGGTCAGGCTGCCGCCTTCGCGCCGGTCACCTCGCCAAAGGTGTTGCAGGCTGCCGCCTTGGCCCGAAATTTGGCGAGCTGCTTCTCGCGGCCAGGATCCCGGCCGGCTGCCAACTGTGCGCGTGCCTGATCGCGACGCTTGCGCGCTTCGCTGAGGGAGATCTCGGGATAGGGCCCGATCGCAAGCTTCTTTTCGCGGTCCTCAAACCGGTATTTCTGTCGTCACAGCTTACCGCCCGATGGCTCGATCTGGAGATACAGACCGCCGGAGTCGCCGAGCTTGCAAGCCGTTGAACGTGGCTTGGCATTTTTGATCGCGAGATCGGTCAGCGGCATGGTTGGGGGCCTTTTTTTAGGGGGCCTTTGCGAAGCCCCCAGAAAGGCCCCCAAACCGACGGGCCGCAGTGGCATTCTCCGAGCCCTTATGGACCTGACGAGACCGATTTTAGCCCGGATTTACTGGGTTTTCAAGGATGCCTGGGGACGCTCTGGAGCGTGGTCCTGGTGGGCGGTGACGGGCTCGAACCGCCGACCCTCTCGGTGTAAACGAGATGCTCTACCAACTGAGCTAACCGCCCGGATGTCGCGCTATCGCTTGGGATGGCGGGCGCGTCAAGCGGTTGGCTGTGGTGGGGCGCGATCCGGCGGGGGCGGGGGTCAGCGTTGCTTCTTGGCGATGGTCGCGGTGAAATCGGGGTCCTTGTTCGCCACCCAGTCTACGAACTTGCGCACCGCCGGATTGGCCAACAGCGCCTCCACATCCATCCCGTGCCGTTGCAATTCGGAATTGGTGAAGTTGACGATCAGCGTCTGCTGGCAGATCCCGTGCATCGGCACGACATCGCGCCCGCCGCGGCTTTTGGGCACGGGGTGGTGCCACACGATCGTCTGGCCGGTGGGCCGCCCGCACAACCAGCAGGGCACCGCCGGTTCGGGCGGCGTCTCCGCAGCGTCGAGGTCGCCATAGGGGTCGTTGCGGGAATGCTTGCGCGCCATGGGGTCTGCCTGAAGAGGGTATGCGCCGCGCTAGCCCCTTGGCGCGGATATGTCCAACTCCGGGGTTGCTGTGGCGTCTGAGGCGATCCGGGGATCCCGGGGTCTGGCGCCGTAACCGGCCCAGCCAAACCCCGGATCATCGACCTTTTTGCAAAGGGACATGGTGCGATCGAGAAGGCTATAATATTTCCATAACCTATTTGATTTACAATATAAATTGTGGGAATCTGTTTTTCAGACCCCCTTCTGGTCCCCCGTTTCACGAAGCCTGCCCGGGCTGAAACCTGAATGGCCCTGAGGCTGCCGCGGGCCGTCAGACAGCCGGCAGGTTCGGAGCAGCGTATAAGGAAGGCCGCCCCTCCCCGGCCGGATATCGAGCTGGCGGCACCCGACCAGGAGCCGGCCGTTCACTTCCGCTCTGTCAAACGTCTGTTCCCCGACGGACAGCTGCCGTTCGGTCTGATCGAAACGGTCGATCGGTAAAGCGTCGCAATTTGTCATTCCAATAATCGGGCGCAAATCTGAACACGGCTATTTCTGCTGATCCGCTGACTACAGACATATGTCAGTATGCGCAGCACGTTCGCGATCATCGCCGGCTCTATCATCCCGGTCAGGCCCCGGATTTTTTGATTGTCGCAAGATATATATCTTTGTAGCACACGGCGAATTTCGCTGATTTCCGGGGGTGGGTGTGGTTTCAGGAGTACGTGCGCGTCGGACTTTGCGCGCAGCGCTGTTTTCTTCGGCGGCGATTGCTGCAGGGTTGCTCGGGCTCCCCGGCCAAGCTCTCGCGCAATGCGCGCCAAGCCCCTCGCAAGCCGGTCAAGCGGTGACGTGCAGCGGCACGACCACCGGCGGCTATGTCCTGACTAGCGATCAGTCGCCATTGACGGTGTCGGCCGGCGCATCGCTGCAGAACAGCGCCGGCGACGCGCTGACCGTGGCGATCCCGGCTAACGCCTTTTACGATCCGCGCACCGTGACGCTGACCATCAACGGCAGCGTTTCATCGGCGACGGGTAACGGCATCAGCGTCTATTCGGGGCCGTTCGATGGCGGCGATTATGACTTTTACGGCACCTCGGGGACGATTACCGTGGGCGCGGGCGGCAGCATTTCCGGCGTCACTGGCATCACCATCGCCCAGAGCCCCGGGTATTTTTCGCAGAACGCGCCGGTACACATCAGCATCGACAATTTCGGCACGATCACCGGCACCGGCGGAGTGGCGCTATCGGGCGTCGATAGCCTTTTCTACAATAATATCAGCTATTCCACGATCACGAACGAGATCGGCGGCAGCATCGGGGCGATTGATGCGAATTTCGGCACCCTGTCCAACAGCGGCACCATCGATGGTGGCACGCTGAGCGCGGTACGTGCGGACTTCAATAATTACTATGCAACGGTCAACAACGCCGGCACGATTACAGCCAGCGGTGCAGCCGACACGGTGACGAACGCCAATGCGACCTACTATAGTGGCGCCCTGACCAATAGCGGTACCATCACCAACACCGGTACGGGTGCTGCGATCAGCGGCTTTGCCATCATCACCAATCAGGCCGGCGGCACCATTTCGGCCAGCGGCAGTGACGTGATCGCGCAGGGCCTGGCGGGCGCACTGACCGTCACCAACGGCGGGACGATCGGCAATCTCGGCGCGGGGCAGGCTATTTCCGGGGCTTATGTCAACGTCACCAACAATGCTGGCGGCGCGATCAACGCGGGCAGCGGTGGCGTGGCGATCAATGCCGCCAGTTCACTGACGCTGGTCAACATGGGGACGATCAACGGCAACGTGCTGGCCGGCAACGCGGGTTATGTCGATTCGTCGCAAGGAACAATCAACGGCAACCTCGTTTTCGGCGCTACAACAACACGCTGATCGCCGGCGTGGCTAATGGTGCGCTGGAAACCGGCATCAACGGCACGATCACTTTTGCGTCGGGCGGCACCGGTACGCTCCAGATCACCCCCACCGCCGATGCCACGCTGTCAAGTGCGCTGACCCTGCCTGCGGGTTTCGGCCAGTTCACGTTCGCCCCTGCCTCTGGCGCGACGCTGACGCTGGCCGATGGCTTTTCCGTTCCGGGCATCATCAATTTCACCGGCCCCGGCACGCTGGCGGTTGCCACCAATCTAAGCGGCAGCGGCGAGATCATCGGGCAGACCAGCTATCAAGGCGGCACGCTCAATATCTCGGGCACGGTCAGCAGCAGCAATACGGGCGGACCGGCCGCGATCTTGGATACGGCGGCATATGGCACGCTGACCAATTCGGGTGCCATCACCGCCAGCGGCGACGCCATCAACTTTTTCGGCATAGGCATCAACAACAGCGGCACCATCACGGCCGGCGGCACGGCGATCAGCGCCTTCATCAACGACTACAACGTCGGATTTTCAAACACCGGCACCATCACTTCGACAGGCGGAACTGCCGTCAACCTCAGCCAGTCCTGCACCTGCGAGACATCGACGAACGCCGGCACGATCAACGGCGCGCAGGTGGGGCTCAATCTCCAGGACGGGATCCTGATCAATACTGGCACGATCACCTCGGCCGGGATTGGCGTGGCAACGCAGTATTACGGCACCATCGAGAACGAGGCCGGCGGTGTCATCACCGGCGGCACCACTGCCATCGGCGGGCTCAATGGCTCGCCTGCAGCGGGCTACGTCAGCAATGCCGGCACCATCAATGGCAACGTCTACATGCCCAACACTTACGCCGCTCTGGCCGGCGGTGTGCTCAACGGCAATCTGACGCTGGGTGTGGGCGAGACGTTGATCACCGATTTCGCCAACACGGGCAGCGGCGCGTTCAGCGGCATCAACGGCACGGTCAGCGCCAATCAATCGAACCTGGTTTACACTGTCGAGACCAGCGCGACCGCATCGGGCCTCGCGCCGACCGGCTTCTCGTCGTTGGCCTTTGCGCTCAGCAACAACCCGACGCTGACGATTGCCGGCAACGCTGCCTTGTCCGCACCGCTGGGCTTTGCCGGCACCGGTTCGGTGATCCTTAACGGGGACCTGAGTGCGACCAATAACGTTGCGGTGCAGACGCAGGCCTATGTAGGTGGGGCGCTGAGCAATTTGGGTCAGACAACCCCGGTCATTCGTCTTACCAACAATGGCAACATTTCGGTCAGCGCGGTCACGCCTTATTCGAACGCCCAGGCTGCCGTACAATTGGGCAGTGCCGACATATTGGTCAACAACGGCACGATCAGCCTGACTAACACCAGCGGCACCGGCAATGACTATTATGCCGCAGTCGACTATGGCCAATCGATCACCAATGCCGGCACGATTTCCGGTGCGGGCGCGGCGGCGGTCTCTTTGCAGGGCACGCTGACCAATACCGGCATGATCACCAGCGACCAGACGGCCGTGGCAACTGTTGGCACGGCAACCATCGACAACAGCGGATCGATCATCAGCACCGGCGGACCCGCTATCGGTGCACCATCCAGCACCTATTATTACTATGGGGCAGCCCCGCAGATCAACAACATGGCCGGCGGGGTGATCACCGGTAATGGCGATGCCATCGATGTCACCGGCGGTTCGATTAACAACGCCGGCACGATCAACGGCAACGTCAATTTTGCAACTGTCGGCTATTACACTGCGGGCGCCACTTACATCTCGGATGGTGGCACCCTGAACGGCAATCTCACGTTCGGTTCGGGTAACGACACGCTGATCGTCATCGGCAACACCACCGGCATCACCGGCGCGATCAACGGCGGCGGCGGTTACGACACTTACGCACAGGGCTTCACTGCCAGCACAAGTGTCGATCTGACGACACTGGCTGCACCGGCAGGCTTTTCCGCCGTGGGCATCGGCGCGCTCGGTGCGGGCACCACTGTCACCGTGACCGGCCCCGCCGGCGGCGTTGCGCAAGCGCCGGCCTATTTCGGCGATGGCACGATCATCAACGCCGTGGACATCCACGGCGCGGGCAGCAGCCTGGCGGTATCGCTGGGGCAGGCCAATGCCGCTCTCGGCGTCGGCGGGCTGAACTTCGTCAACAGCGCGGCGATCGATCCGGGTGTGTCGGGCTCGGTGGCGTCGTTCAGCAACAGCGGGACGGTGGGGACCACAACGCTGGGCTATGGCGCGGTGCAATTGACCGCGACCGGACCCGACTTCACCTTTGCCAATTCGGGGACGATCGTTTCGGCGGACGGGGTCTATTTCGCAACGCCAACGGTCTCGATCGGCGCGGTCACCAATCTGAACAGTGCGACGATCGACAACGCGGGTTCGATCTCGGACAGGTTGTACGCGAATCTGGCATCGGCGACGCTGTCGGTCACCAACAGCGGCACGATCGGCTCGCCCAGTGGCTCGATCGCAGGGCTGTACGTCGTTGCAGCTCCGCTTGCCGTCGCCGCCGGCACGAACCCCTCGACTACGAGCCTCACGGTGACCAACACCGCCGCTGGAACGGTTCAGGGTGGCATCTCGGCCGGCGGCACGACGCAAAACCTGACGGTGAGCAATGCCGGCCTGGTGAACGGCACGCTTTATGGTTTCCAGAATAGGGGGATCATCGTCGATCCCACGACCCAGGCAGAAACCGCATCCGATCAGGTCAGTGCATCCCTGGTCAATTCCGGCACAGTTGCCGGCAACCTGGTCCTGTCGGCGGTCGCTGGCGCTGTATCGCTGACGAACAGCGGGTCCACGGCCCAGGCCGGCTCGCCCTATGGTGGTGTACCCGCGGCCAGCGTGTATAATGCGACCACCGGCAACAACACCGTCACCGCGACCAACAGGGGATCGCTGACCAATACCGACATCGGCGGCGGCGGACTGGTGGTCGCCACGTTCGCAGGCGATGGCACCGATCCAGCATCATCCTCGACAGCTGCCGCGATCGTGACCAACAGCGGCGTGATCGCCGTCAGCGGGGGCAGCCAATATCAGGGGCCCTTCAACTATTATTATTTCAAATACCCTGCGTATGATGCGATCTCCGCCGGCGTGGCGGTCACGGCTTCGGGCACAGGTGGATCGAGCGCTACGGTCACCAATGCCGCAGGCGGTTTGATCAGCGCCAGCGGCGGCACGACCGCCAGCGCCTACAGCCCGTCGCCAGTGCCGGCCGGGCTCGTCAATGCCGGTGCCGTCGGGCTGATCGTGCGGGCAGATGCCATCACGATCACCAATGCCGGCACGATCAGCGGTGGACCCGATATCGTGTTGCCCGCCGGCACCAACGTCTACCTCGGCGATGGTGAGGGATCCTTGCCGAACCTCACCATCATCGCCGGCGGCATCGAGGCCTATGGCAAGACCGTCGCCTTTACCAACGCTGCCGGCGGCGTGGTCAATGGCGATATCGACCTGTCGGCCAGCACCAGCGCCAGCGTCGCCAATCAGGGCACGATCAACGGCAATGTCACGTTCGGGGCGGGCAATGTCAGCTTCACCGAGAACCTCGGCGGAACGCTCGGGGGCACGGTGACCGGGGGCAGCGGCAGTAACACCTTGCTGCTCGATGCAACCGGCGGCGGTACGCTGAGCCAGGCGCTGCTGGACAGCTTCGTCAATTTCTCCGCGCCGCAGATCATTGGCAGCGGCACTGTCACCACCACAGGCGCGATCACCACGCCGACGCTGACCGACAGCGGCGCGCTGACCCTCGGCAACGCCTTCACGCTCAACGGTGCGCTGGCCGTGACCAGTGGCGCCTTGCTCGATCTGGGCGGCAACGTGGCAACGATCGACAGCGTGACGCTGACCGGCGCCACCCTGCGCAACGGCACGCTGAACAGCACCGGCGGCATCACATCGAGCGACAGCACGATCAGCGGGCTCGCCGGAACCACCAGCGTCACCGCCACCGCGGGCACGACGGCGCTCAGCGGCGTCAACAGCTATAGCGGGGGCACGGTGGTCACGGGCGGCGTTCTGTCGGTGCAGGGCGCGCAGGCGCTGGGCACCGGCGGGGTCGTCTTGAACCCCGCCACGCAGTTGATCCTCGCCGGCAACGGCTTCAACATCGCCAATCCGATCACGCTCGCCGCGCCGGCCGATCCGACCATCACCGTCGCCTCGGGCAACACCGACACGCTCTCGGGGGTGATCAGCGGGCCGGGCGCACTCACCGTCAACGGCGGCGGCACGCTGGTACTCGATGGCATCAACACGTACACCGGCGCGACGACAGTGGCGGCGAGCCATCTGGTGGTCAACGGATCGATCGCCAGTTCGGCGTCGCTCACGCTTACCGCCGGCAGCATGATCTCGGGCAGCGGGGCCATTGGCGCGCTCAAGGTCTCGTCAGGGGCCACGCTGACCGCCGGCACCGGCGGCACGTCCGGTCAACTCACCATCAATGGCAACCTGACCTTCGCCAACGGCTCCTATTACGCGGTGTCGGCCAGCCCAATGACCTCGACCTCGGTTGCGGTCAACGGGACGGCAACGCTCACCGGCGCCACTGTCCTCACCAATGTCACCACCGGGCGTTACCTGGTGAACCGCTATACGATCCTCTCCGCCAGCGGCGGGCTGGGGGGCACCACCTTCGCCGGGCTGCAGGCGTTGAGCCTGCCCGCAGGCATCCAGCAAACCCTCAGCTACGATGCCAACGACGTCTATCTCACCCTCACCGGCCTGATCGACGGCGGCGCGACCAGCGGCCTGCCGCGCAACCAGCAGGCGGTGACCAACGCGATCAACGGTTATTTCAACGGCGGCGGCGCCGTGCCGATGTCGTTCCTCGGCTTTTCCGCGCTCAGCGGCGCGCCACTGGTCCAGGCGATGGCGTCGCTCTCAGGCGAACTGCCGACAGCAACGCCGACAGTGGCCGAGCAGATCGCGAACACCTTCCTCGGCGATATGCTCGATCCGTTTGCCCAAGGGCGGCGGGCGGCGGCCTGTGCGAACACCGCCGGGGCCCCGATCGGCGCGGTCCGCTCGGCCCAGCCGAGCTGCGCGTCGCTGCCCAAGTACACCGTCTGGGCCTCCGCGATGGGTGGCCACAGCCGTGTGGACGGCAATGCCGCCGCGGCAGGCACGCACGATCTGCGCAACGATACGTTCGGCTTTGCCTCGGGCGTAGACGTCCGCGTCGCGCCCGGCGCCACGCTGGGCCTCGCGGTGGCCGATGGCCGGGCGCAATGGAGCCTCGCGCAGGGGCTCGGCAATGCGCATACCGATTATTTCGAGATCGGGGCGAATGCCGCGTTGCAGCGCGGGCGTGGTTACCTGAGCGCGGCGCTGGCCTATGGCTGGCACCGGGTTTCGGAAAAGCGCTACGTCTTCGGCGGCGACACGCTGGGCGCCGGGTTCCACGCGCATGACGTTGGCGGCCGGATTGAGGCGGGCGTGCACCTCGGCGCGCTCTCGCCTTACGGCGCCTTCCAGGCCCAGCGGGTGACGATGCCCGGCTTTACCGAGGGCGACGCGGGCATGGGCGACTATGCCCTGTCGTTCGCCGGCCGCAGCTTCAGCGACACCAGCGGCGAAGCGGGCGTGCGCCTCGATGCCAGCCGGCCTGCAGGCGACGGCAACAGTCTGGGCCTCCGGCTCCGCGCCGCCTATGTCCATGACTGGGTCGACAATCCGGTGCTGGCCGCCGATTTCGTGTCGCTGCCCGGGGCGGGCTTCCGGGTGGCGGGTGCGACACCGGCACGCAATTCGGCGGTCGTCTCCTCCGCGCTCGAGTACCACGTCGGCCAGTTCGGCACCTTCTTCGCCAAGTTTGACGGGCAGCTCGCCAACAAGTCGCAGACCTACCAGGGCTCGTTCGGCCTGCGCTTCGACTGGTAACCGGGCACTGGCGGAGCATGGGAGGCATCGAGCAGCCGCTTTGCGCGGCTAAAAATGGGGAAGAATCGGTGCCTCCTGCCGTGGGATCGACTTGCCTCGGATTCCCTGCCGATGAATGGGCATCAGACTCCCAGGAATTCTCTGGGGTCATCGGAACTCATTGTGGGGGCGCCCGGCACCTTCCTCAGCGTCTTCTGTGCAAGGGGTGGGTCTGCAATGCTCGCATCTAAAAACTGCCAAACCGCAATGGCCAGACTTGCTCGTGTCTGGGGCAACGATCGTAGCCATGCAAACGTCCGGGCTGCCCGTAATCCGACCTTCGCCATCGTACCCTTGAACGGCGGTTAAATCCCACTTGCCGACGGACGGGAAGCCGGCACACCGGCCTCCCGCCATCGTCACAGCCCGCCAAGGCTCAGATACTTGGTCTGCATGAATTCCGCGATGCCGTGGGTCGATCCTTCACGGCCGATGCCGCTGTCCTTCACGCCGCCGAAGGGGGCGACTTCGGTGGTGATGATCCCGGCGTTGATGCCGACCATGCCGCTGTCAAGCGCGCTGGCGACACGGAAGGTGCGGGCCAGGTCGCGCGTGTAGAAATATGCGGCAAGCCCGAATTCCGATCCGTTCGCGGCATCGATCGCGGTTTGCTCGTCGCTGAAGCGGAACAGCGCGGCGACGGGGCCGAAGGTCTCTTCATGCGCGATCAGCATGTCTTCGGTCGCGTCGCGGATGACGGTCGGCGCGAAGAAGGTGCCCCCCAACGCATCACGTTGACCGCCGGTCAGCAACTCGCCGCCCTTGGCCAGCGCATCCTCGACATGCGCCTCGACCTTGCGCACCGCTGCCGCGTTGATCAGCGGGCCCTGGGTGACATCTTGGTCGAAGCCGTTGCCGACCTTGAGCTGCTTGACCCGCGCGGTGAAGCGCTCCGCAAACGCCTCGTAAATGCCGTCCTGGATGTAGAAGCGGTTGACGCAGACGCAGGTCTGGCCGCTGTTGCGGTACTTCGCGGCCATCGCACCCTCGACCGCCTGATCGAGATCGGCGTCGTCGAAGACCAGGAACGGCGCATTGCCGCCCAGTTCCATCGACAGCTTCTTCATCGTCGCGCCCGACTGCTGGTAGAGCAATTTGCCGACGCGCGTGGAGCCGGTGAAGGTCAGCTTGCGCACCAAGGGGTTGGCGGTCAGCGCGCCGCCGATCGCGACGGCATCGCCAGTCACCACATTGACCACGCCGGCGGGGATCCCGGCTTTCTCGGCCAGCACGGCCCAGACCAGCCCGCAATAGGGCGTGAACTCGGACGGTTTCACCACCACGGTGCAGCCGGCGGCGAGCGCCGGGGCGATCTTGCGCGAGAGCATCGAGAACGGGAAATTCCACGGTGAAATCGCCGCGACGACCCCGACAGGCTCGTGCATGACCAGGATCTGGCGCCCCTGCCACGGCGAGGGCACGATCTCGCCGTTGATCCGCCGGGCTTCTTCGGCGAACCATTGCACATAGTTCGCGCCGAGCAGGATTTCGCCGCGCGCTTCGGCCAGCGGCTTGCCTTGCTCCAGCGTCAGCATGGCCGCGAGCAGATCGGCGTTCTCGCGGATGATCGATGCCATGCGGTGGAGGGCCTCGGCCCGCTCGCCCGCCAGCTGCGCGGACCAGCTCTTGAAGGCGGTCTGCGCCGATTGGATGGCCGCCGTGGTCTCGGCGGCGCCCGACCATGCGATCGTGCCGATCTGCCGGCCGGTCGCCGGGTCGGTGACGTCATAGCGCTGTCCGTCGTCGGCATCGCGCCATTTGCCGCCGATGGCGTTCTGCTCGCGCAGCCACCCCTCGGCCTTCAGCGTTTTGAGGATATCCATGCGAATGTTCCTTCTGTCGATATGGGCGGAGCCGGGTGGGTCATTCCCGGCCCGCGGTCTTTCCGGACGATGGACGGCAGGAATGCCCTGTCGCCCGCTGGCTCACCACGGCGCGCCGTTGCCGAACGACCAGTCCTCGCGGGCGACGAAGACCATGTTGATCATGATGTCGTCGGGCCGGACGGAGAGCTTGGCTTTCAGCTCGTCGGCGACGAAGCGATAGAAGGCAAACTTCGTCTCCCGTTCGTTGCCGACGGTGCTGGTCACCTGGATCAGGATGAAATCGGGCGACCGGCTGAAGCCGAGGAAGTCGGGATCGTAGATCAGGTTGTCGGGCTGATGCTCGCCGACGACGACGAAGCGGTCGCCATCAGGCGCCTTCAGGACATCGACGATGCCGCGATAGACGATATCGGCAACGGCAGCGCGGTATTCGGGGGTCTTCCCCTGGATCAGGTCGATACGGGCAAATGGCATGAGAGCCTCCTTGGATTTGGATTGTGGGTCGAGGATCGGTTGATGCTGGCGGCGCGGGTCAGGCGCGATTGTCCAGTTCGGGGACGCCGCTGTTGCGGTCGGCATAGGCGGCCAGGAAGGTCGGCCGGCGCAGCCAGCGCTGCCAGAAGGCGTCGATGTGCTCGAAGCGCTCGTCGAGCGGCGTCGCGTTGACCGGGAACTTGGAGAAGGCGATCGCGGTGGCCAGCGTGATGTCCGAGAACGTCGGCGCATCGCCGCCAAGCAGCCACGAGCGGCCATCGGCCAGATGCCGGTCGACCAGGCCAGCATGCGCCAGCGCCACCTTGCGCGAATGCTCGCCCCAGGCGGGATTGCTGGTCAGCTCGAGTTTGGGCCCGAGACCCTGGTGCAGCACATGGAAGGCGGTGACGATCGGGTAGAGGATGTGCACCCAGACGCGGTTGTCCCACATCTGGTCGAGGCCGCGCTCGTGAGCGGTGGCGCCCATGATCTTGCGGCCCTCGAACGTGTCGTCGAGGTAGCGCGCGATGGCGGCGGTCTCGCTGAGAAACGAACCGTCGGCCAGCGCCAGTGTCGGGGTCTCGCCCCAGGGGTTCATCTTCAGGTGTTTCCAGCCGCGCTGCTGGCCGCCGGGGGTCATGTCATAGACGGTCTCGGCGAAGGCGTCGGCGATGCCTTTCTCATGCATGAAAATGCGCAGACGCTGTGGATTGGGGAAAGCCGAGGGTGAGGTGAACAGGGTGAGCTTGTCGGTCATGGTGTGTCTCGCTTTGGGCTGGAGCGCCACCTGCCTGTCAGATGGTAGATTGTATTTACGACTCGAATCTTGCCTCGTCAATCCCTATCTGTCATATGGCAGGCAAATCTTGAGCAGGCAGGACACGATGAAAGAAAACGCAAAGGAGGCGATCCTCACCGCGGCGCGCGAAGCGGCAATGGCCTATGGCTATGGCGGCCTCAATTTCCGCGATCTGGCAGAGACGGTCGGCATCAAGGCGGCCAGCATCAACTACCATTTCGCCAACAAGGCGGCGCTCGGCGCGGCGGTGGCGCGGCGCTATTGGCAGGACATTGCTGCCGATCTCGATGCGATCGCGGCGGCCGCGCCCGATCCGCTGGAGGCGCTGCGCCGCTACCCGGGCATTTTCCGGGCCTCGCTGGCGCGCGAGAACCGCATGTGCCTCAGCAGCTTCATGGCCGCAGAGCATGACGAATTGCCCGAGGCGGTGCTGACCGAGGTGCAACGTTTTGCCGACGTCAATGTCGCGTGGCTGAGCCGGCAGCTCACGGCGGCGGGCATTGTCAGCGCCGGGGACAGCGCGGACCGCGCCTTTGCGATTTATGCGGCCGTCGCCGGCGCGCAGGTCATCGCCCGGAGCCGCGCCGATATCGCCCTCTTCGATACGCTGATCGCCAGCTATCGCGCGGCAGGGTTGCTGCCGGGGTAGAGGGCTGCCGAAATATCCCAATGGCACTCATTCCGGTTGAACGAGGCCGATGAACTGAAGGACGGTGTTAAAGACGACCGCTCAACCGTGAATGGCCCATTGTTCGGCGACGACGTCCGGCGAATTGGTCCTCCGAAATGTCGCAATTCAGTGGAGGGCGGCGTTCAACGGCCAGCGTGAGCATGGCCGCCGTGTCCCAAATGCCGGCCATTCTCAATGAATTGCCTGCAACCCCGTCGGCGTGGCCGTTTCAGGATCAGCATTGGTGAGCCCCGCCGACGTGCTTTCCGCGTGTCGGGCCGAGGCGGCACGGGTTGGCGCGGGCGTCAGCTGCAAATTCAAGGTGGCACCACCCGTGGCAAAATAGGGCGCGACGAACGACCGGGGTAGGGACGAACCGGTTTGTCTCCTTTGGGACGCGGATTGGCCTGAGTTGCCGTTCATTCACCGCCCGGGAAATATGCTCCTGAATGCCCATGGCGGCGGACGATCCGAAGCAGGCAACGCTGGGACCGGTTCAAGGCGCGCGATCTTCCCTAGCCGTCCGCATGCCCCACCGTAAACACCGGGGCATGCGCCGAGCGGGCCACAATTACGGGCTGATCTGGCGGTATTTGCTGCCACCCTTCGCTCCATATCCGCATGAGGTGAGGCTCAATCGGCACGAACAGCTCAGTCGTTTCGCCCGCCGCGAGATGCGTTTTGGCAAAGCCGACCAATGCCTGCTCGGGCCAGGTTCGATAGAGCTGGACGACCTCGACGCCAGGGCAATCACCATCGTTGCGCAATTGCACCGCAATGCCGCCCTCCACCCGGCGGGCGGCCAGCCATGCGATGGGCGCATAGCCCATGCCCGCACCGAACGCATGGAGCGGCTCAAGCCCCTTGGCGCTCAACCCGCGATAGCCGACTGTCACACCCTCGCTGTAAACCAGATCGCCCTGTGGATCCGGTGCGAGCGTCAGCGCCGGATAATCCGTCTCGACGCGCGCCAACGTTACCGGCAAACGCCCCTCTGGTTGGCGTGCGCCGATCAGCGTCTGGGCGATCGCCGGTCCAAACCCTTCGCCCGGATACCAGGCGACCATCAATGCGGCGGCATCGCCGGCGAACGTCGCATCGAAGGCATGGCCGACGTTGACGACAATCGCCGAGCGTGGATTTGCCGCACACACCGCAGCGATCAGCCGCAGTTGTTCGGGCGGCAAGCGGGTATCCGGGCGATCCTTGCTCTCGACGCTGGAATCCGATGTCTCGCCGACCATGAGGACCACCGCATCGGCATCGCGCGCTGCCGCCACCGCACGTGCCAGCATCGCCTCAGCGCTGTCCGGACCACGCACGCCGTACCAGAGGCCATGGACCCGGGCGCCTTCGTAGCTGAAGTCGATCTCGACCAGCACCCGACGGCCGGCTTCCAACTGTATCGGGGCGCTTTCGGCATCGCCCCGCTTCAGGCTACCCATCACGTCGCGGGCGGGCAGAGTTTCGCGCTGATCGAGCAAATTTTGCCCATCGATGCGCAGGCGCACGGCGCCGGTCGCGCCAGCAAAGAAGCGATGCTCGCCGCTGACCTCGGGGGTGAACCAGCCTTGGGCGCGGATGGCGGCGGGCTGGTTGAACACGCCCTGATCGTGCACGCCCACAAACCAGACCAGCGAGTTGGTGTCGCGGGTTTCGCTGCTCATCGGTGCAACCGAGGTGTCGGTCGTCGCGAAATAATCAATGGTCAGGCCGCGTTGGCAGCCGTCGCCAAGATCACGCACCGGCACGGCGGGCAGCGATGGCAGGCGCGGCTGCGGGTCGACGCCGGGCTCATAGACCAGATCGGGGAACACCTGCCGCAGCGCCTCCAGCGGGCGCGGCGCATCGGGCGAGAGCGCGATCTTGGCGAACGTGCCGCCCTGATAGCAGGGGTTGGCCGCATTCGGCCCGATCAGCGCCACCTTGGTGCCGGGGGCCAGCGGCAGTAGATCGCCCTGGTTCTTCAACAGCACCATGCCCGCCGCCGCCGCCTCGACCAAAAGGGCATCGGCATCCATCGCCACTGGCGTCTTGGGCCCGCTCCAGCGGCGGGCGGCCTGCGCCACGCGCGCGGCCGCATCTTCCAGCCGGGCGAGGGGGGCATCGCCCGCCGCGACCGCCGCCAGCACCTTGGCGCCCATGAACCGCGCCGGCCCCGGCATTTCCAGATCGAGCCCGCCGGTGAGGCTACCGACCGTCGAATGCGTGCCGAACCAGTCGCTGATCACCGGGCCTTCGAGGCCCCATTCGGTCTTGACGATGGTGGTGACGTGGCGGGATTCGGCGCAATAGGTGCCGTTGATCCGGTTATAGGCCGCCAGCAGCGCCCCCGCCCCCGCCGCGACGCACAGCTCGAAGGGCAGCAGATAGACCTCGCGCAAAGTCCGCTCATCGACCACGGCGTTCATGTGATCGCGGTCGGTCTCGCTGTCGTTGCAGACGAGGTGCTTGGGGCAGGCGCCGGTGCCGGTGGCTTGCAACCCGCCCACCCATGCGGCGCCGAGCAACCCCGTCAGCAATGGATCCTCCGAGAAATACTCGAAGGCCCGCCCGGCCAGCGGGCTGCGCGCCAGATTGACGTTCGGGGCCAAGACCATATCAACCCCGCGTGCCACCGCCTCATTGCCGACCAGCGCGCCGACCCGCCAGACCAGATCGCGGTCGAAACTGGCGCCCAGTGCGGTGGCGCACGGGGTCAGGCGGGCGACATCGCGCTCATCCACCCGGCCGCTGGCGATGCCCATCGGGCCGTCGCTGAGGGTGAGCGATGGAATGCCGGCCGCGGGTACCGCGGCGGTGGTCCACATGCTGGCGCCGGCGGTCAGGCGGGCGGCGTCCTCGCGTGAGAGGCTCATGCCGGCATCTCCATGCGCGATCCTGCTTGCACCGGCAGCTCCATGCGGAAACCCATGATCTGGCGGGCCATCAGCGCCACTTGCGCCGCGATTGCCGCATCCCCAATCGAACCATCGGCCGCAAAAGGCTTTTGCTCGATCGAATTGATGGCAATGCCGAACGGCGTGGGCCAGCCGCGCATGGCGTGGACAATCCCGCGCAACGCCCCCAGCGTCACCCCGCCCGCCTGCCACCCCGCCGCCGAGACGACCAGCCCAACCGGCAGCCCATCCCAATAGACCCGGGCGTCGCCGCGCGTGTCCTCCAGCAGATCGACGGCGTTCTTGACCAGCCCGGACAGGCCGCCGTGATAGCCCGGTGTGCCGATCACCAAGGCATCGGCGGCCCGTACCGCCGCCACCAGCGCGGCCTGCTCCGGCGTGCGATCGGGCGCTTCGGGGTTGAAATGGGGCAGTGCCGCCAGCGCGGGGCCATCGAACATCACCGTTTCCGCGCCGGTCTCGGCGCAGGCGGCCAACACTGCGCGTACCAGCCGCTCGCTGGAGGAATTGGGGCGAAATGTCCCGCCGATGCCGACGATCCGCCTGGGCGCGTGCTGTGCCATGGGTTCAGGCTTTCTGCAGGTGCGGGATCACGCGCTCGGACAGCAGGCGGAGCGTCTGCTCGCCCAACCGCAGGCGTTCGGAGGTGAGCGGCCCAGTGGTCGTCCCGCACAGGATGTTGCCGATGCCCAGGTCGGCATAGGGTCTCAGGTGCTCGACCACCGTTTCGGGCGAGCCATAGAGGCACCAGGTGCCGATCCAGTCGTCGGTCAGGGCATTGGGCGTGTGGTCGGTCTTCTTGTTGGCCTCGTCCGCCTCGGCGCGGGCGTTGAACGCGGACTCGCGCTCGATTGCATCCTGATAGGCGCGCAGGATCACCATCAATTCCTCGCGCGCCTGCTCGTCGGTCTCGGCCACATGCACCACCTGGTAGGTGTGCGTCGTCCAGTCGAGCGCACTGGCAACCACTGCGTCGTCGTGGCCAGCCTCGGTCAGGAAGTCTTTGTAGATGTCGAACCACTTTTTCACGTGAGTGAATGGCTCGGTGCCGCCGATCTTGGGGGGAGTGAACGCGGGAATGAACGCCGGCCAGCCGTGCTTGGCCGCGCGCCGCGCGCTGGCCTCCTTCATGGCGACGGGCATCAGCCGCGCATGGCCCTTCGTATAAGGTGCCGGGGTGATCCGCTGCAGCACGCGGCCGTGGTAGGGCCCGTTGGCGATCTCCACCGCGGGATCGTCCATGCGCTTCGCCCACAGCGCCTCGGCCAGTTCCAGATTGCGGTCGGCGATCGCGCCGGCATCGCGGTAGTCAACGGCAAAGCCGATCATCTCCTCGGGCGTGGTGCCGCTGCCGACGCCGACCAGCAGCTTTCCGTCGGTCAACTGGTCGAGGATGTTGATCCGCTCGGCAAAGCGCACCGGGTGGTGCAGCGGCACCGAAACCACCGAGAACCCGAAATGCATGTCGGGCAACTTGGCCGCCAGGTAGGCCGCGAACATGAAGCTGTCCGATGCGACCGGCATGTACCCGTTGAAGTGGTGATCGGGCAGGAAGATCGCATCGAAGCCCTGCGCCGCGGCGCTGGTCGCGTGCGCGGTGAGGTCCTTGATCAACGCGCGATCATCGTCGGGCGACACGGAGCGGGCATTCAGGAACACCGAAAAGCGCATGTTCTTCCTCATTCGGATCGGCGAGCGACGCGGCGTGCGGTGGGATCCGTTCAGGCGGCGCACCGCGGTCGCGGTCACCGCGACATGCCTTCCCCCGACGCCGCTTCCCGCGGCATTTCTAATATCAGAATTGCTATTCTAATTTAATCGGCGAGGCAATCGCTTTTTATGCGCGAACGCTGCGTCAGGTCTCGATCAGTGCGACGGCATTGGCGGGCAGGACCACACGCAACGCGCCGCCGGACAACGCGACAGGCTCCGTTGCGGGCAACCGACCGGCGGCACGCAATTGCTCGATCTGCGCCGATGTCGGCGAGCCGGGGCGGCCAAAGCCGGCATACAGCCGCGCCACCGGGTCCGCCGCAGGATCGACCAGCGTCACCCGCGCCGACGCCGCCCCCGCCGGCAGCGCCAGCGTGACCGTGCGCGCGGGCCCGTCGAGGATCGGTTCGGCCCCCGGCGCGCTCATCGGGTTGCCGGTATGACCTGAGAGGTCGGCATTGGTGATCAGGTTCCACGCGAGGATCGCCAGCCCGCCATCGGCCCGGCGCGTGGCGATCACCGGCGCGCTGCCGGTGTCGATCCGCTCGCTGCCCAGCCGGTGCAGCAACTGGAACACGCGGAACGAGGGCCGCGCCACCCCGCCTTGGCCGATCATGCCATAGAGGCCGTTCTCAAACCCTGGGATCGGCGCGTGCTCCTCGAACACGTTGTCGAACGTCCAATAGGAGAACGTGTCGCATAGCCCCGCGCAATCGGCGATCATGCGGGCGATGAACGCCGGGTTCTGCGAGGTCCATTCCGAGACAACCAGCGGCACCCGCGGAAACGCCGAGGCGCGGATCTTGGCGTTCGCCACCATCAGCGCGCGCGGGATCACCGCCTCGCGCGGCAGGCCGAGATCGCGACCGAACAGGTTGTCCTGCGGGTCATCGGCATAAATATGGCCGCTGACGAAATCGACCGGCGCGTTATCGCCTGCGCAAAAGCGCAGGAAATCGTCGATCCAACCCAGTTGGGCACAGGCCGGCCCGCCGACCTGCAACGCCGGATCGGCCGCCTTGATCGCGCGGGCGGTGGCGGCATAGAGCGCGAAATACTGCGCCTGCGTCCCCGCCCAGAAGTTGAGGTTCGGCTCGTTCCACACCTCGAACCGCCAGCCGCGCACCTCGGCAGCGCCATAGCGTGCCAGCAGGTGCGGGACGAAGCCATCGATCACTTGCACCCACAGGTGCATGTCGCGTGGCGGGGTGGTATTGCCGCGATACCAGAAGATCGTGTCGCCCCCGCTGGCCAGCGGCAGCGGCATGAACGACAGTTCGACGAACGGCCGCACGCCGAGTGCGAGCATCGCGTCGAAGATCTGATCGATATAAAGGAAGTTCAGCTCCGGCCCGTTCGGCCCGATTGCGCGGCACAGCCCCATCTCGTCGTCGAACAGGCCATGGAAGCGCACGCTGCGAAAGCCCGCTTCGCGGTGGGCGAGCACCAGATCCTGCTGCCACTGCGCGCGCATCGCCACCGCGGCGCGGTCGGACCCGACGCAGGCCTCCCAGTAATGCGGAAAAGGCGTCGTGGCCTGCGGATCGATCGGAATCGCGGGCAGGATGCTCGCGGCGCGTACAGCGGCGGGCAACACCAGAGCGCCCGCGCCCAGCGCGGCACCGGCCAAGGCCATCCGGCGGGTCAGGTCGGCGGTCATCGCGGCGTGCTCCCGGTGGTGGTGGCGCGCATGAACACCAGCGTGCGATAGCTGTCGCCGAGGTCCGAATGCGCTTCCTGTTGGATGGTAAGGCGCCGGTCGTCGGCGCTGACCACGAAGCGGCTGGTGGTGACGACGGTCTGGCCGAACAGCATCGCCGTGCCCGCCTCGACCAGCGTGCAGGCCTCCCACGTGCCCTGGACCCGCGCCGGCATGGTGTTGAGGTGCGAGTGCGCATCGGTCGCGGCCTCGCTGCCGTCGGTGGGCGTGGTGTAACTGTCGATCTCGTCCAGATGCGCGCCGGTCAGGTGCCAGCTCTGCATCACGCGGCCGGGTTTGGCGTCCAGGGTCAGGCCGATGCCTGCGACGGCATAGTAGGGATTGAACGACATCCCGCCGCCCATCCGGCTCGCTGCGGCATCGAAGGCCCAGGTGCCGGTCAGCGGGTGGCAGGTCTGCGCCGCCGCCGGCTGTGCGCACGCCAGCGCCAGAGCGCCGGCCATCGATCTTCTCAACACGTTGCGCCTCTCCCACGCCGGCACCCGTCGTGCCCGATATTGCCGTTGGCCCACCGCGCGGACAAAACACTCGAATTGTGGCTGTCGGCAGGCATGTCCTCTTCATGCTAAAATTAGAACCAAAATTCTGTTATGTCCAGCCGGTTGACGGGAGTACCCGCAATTCCGCATGGAGCGTGCGATGAAAAAGGATATCGGATTGACCACCGCGCTGCGCGCCCCCGTTCAGGGGCGCAGCAAGGCGTCCTACGAACGGATGCTGGCCGCGGCCGAGGCGCTGATGCTCGCGCACGGTTCGGACGAGTTCACGCTCCAGGACGTCTCGCGCGAGGGCAAAGTGTCGATCGGCTCGATCTACAACCGGTTCGAGAGCAAGGATGCGCTGATCCACGCGATGCAATTGCGCGTGCTGGAGCGAGTCGATGCCGCGATGCACGAGCGCATCGACCAGGCGCGCGCGCAAACCCACGATCTTGATCATCTGGTGGTGCGCCTGGTCGAGGTGGTGGCCGAGACGTTGCGCGAATTCGCCGATCTGATGCGCCCGCTGATGATGAAGGCCAGTTCGGACACGGTGGTGGCCACCACTGGCAAACGGTCCTACGCGCTCACCGCCAATGCGGTGAAGGAGGCGATGGACCAGTATCGCGCAGACATTCGCCAGCCCGATCCCGATCGCGCAATCGATAGCGCCTATCGCATCCTCTATGCCGCGATCGCGCGCTATCTGGGGTTCGGATCGACCACGACGGCGGCGTGGGAGGGGGATTGGGCGGTGCTGAAGATGGATCTGGCGCGGATGATCGCGGGGTTTTTCGGCCATCCGCCGGCGTTCTGAACGCTTTGTCGCAGGCGTGCGCTTGATCGCTTGACGTCGGTTCGGTGCGTGGCTTAATTAGAACGATAATTCTGATTAAGCCACGGAGAGAGTGATGCGCCGTCTGCGGATGGGGATGATCGGCGGCGGGCCGGGGGCGTTCATCGGCCCGGTGCACCGCATCGCCGCCGAGCTCGACCGCGAGATCGAGTTGGTGGCCGGGGTGTTCTCCGCCGATGCCGAACGCTCTGCGGCGGCGGGCGCGGCCTATCGCATCGATCCGGCGCGCGCCTATCCCTCTCTGCCCGCTATGTTCGCCGCCGAGGCAGCGCGCGCCGACGGCATCGATTTCGTCAGCGTCGTCTCGCCAAATCACCACCACTTGCCGGCAGTGCAGGCGGCGCTGGCAGCGGGGCTGCCGGTGATGAGCGACAAGCCGATGACCGCCACGCTGGCCGAGGCGCAGGCGTTGGCCGGGGCTGTCACCGCCGCGCGCCTGCCTTATGCGCTGACTTATACCTACTCCGGCTATCCGCTGGTGCGCGAGGCGCGGGCACGGATTGCGGCGGGGGCGTTAGGCGCGATCCGCAAGGTGGTGGTGGAATATCCGCAGGGTTGGCTCGCCGGGCCCGCGGCGGGCAAGCAGGCCGAATGGCGTACCGATCCGGCGCGATCGGGCGAGGGCGGCTGCATCGGCGATATCGGCGTCCACGCGCTGCATCTGGCCGAGTTCGTCACCGGGTTGCGTGTGACCGAGCTGCTCGCCGATCTCGCGGCGGTGGTGCCGGGGCGGCCGTTGGACGACGATTGCACCGTGCTGCTCCGTTTCGGGAACGGCGCGCGCGGGGTGCTGCTCGCCAGCCAGATCGAGGTCGGCGAGATGAACGGCTTGCGCATCCGCGTTTATGGCCAGACCGGCGGGCTGGTCTGGCGGCAGGAGACGCCCAACACGCTGACACTGCACAGCCTCGATGGCCGCACCGAGTTGATCCATGCGGGCGGCGCGCAGACCGGCGCCGATGCCCGCGCCGCCTGCCGCACCCCCGCCGGCCATCCCGAGGGCTATCTGGAAGCCTTCGCCAACCTGTACCGCGATTTCGCCGCAGTGTTGCGCGGCGGGCAGGCGCCGTTGCTGCCGGGCGTGGCCGATGGGCTGCGCGGCATGGAATTCATCCACACCGCCGTTGCGGCCAGCCGCGATCGCGCCGGCTGGGTGCCATTCACCGTCTGAGGAGCCGTTTCATGCGCACGATTCTGGGCCCCGGCCTGTTCCTCGCCCAGTTCGCCGGAGACGAGGCCCCGTTCAATTCGTTGCCGGCGATTGCCGCATGGGCGGCGTCCCTGGGCTATAAAGGCGTGCAGATCCCCAGTTGGGACGCGCGCCTGTTCGATCTCGCCCGCGCCGCCGAGAGCCAGGATTACTGTGACGAGGTGACGGGCATGCTGGCTGAACACGGTCTGGCGATCACCGAACTTTCGACGCACCTGCAAGGCCAACTTGTCGCGGTGCACCCCGCCTACGACGCGCAGTTCGATGGCTTTGCCGCGCAGCATGTGCAGGGTAATCCCGCCGCGCGCCAGCAATGGGCGACAGCGCAAGTGAAGCTGGCGGCGGTGGCGTCGCGGCGGCTGGGCCTGACGGCGCATGCTTCGTTCTCGGGGGCGCTGGCATGGCCCTATGTCTATCCCTGGCCGCAACGGCCCGCCGGGCTGGTCGAGGATGCGTTCGACGAACTGGCGCGGCGCTGGCGGCCGATCCTCGATGTGTTCGAGGACAATGGTGTCGACATCGGCTTCGAACTCCATCCCGGCGAGGATCTCCACGATGGTGTGACTTTCGAGATGTTTCTCGATCGCGTCGGCGGGCACGCGCGTGCGAACATCCTCTACGATCCGTCGCATTTCGTGCTGCAACAGCTCGATTATCTCGCGTTTCTGGATATTTACCACGCGCGGGTCAAATGCGTCCACGTCAAGGACGCGGAGTTTCGGCCCAACGGGCGCAGCGGCGTCTATGGCGGCTATCAGTCGTGGGTCGACCGGCCCGGGCGGTTCCGCTCCCTCGGCGACGGGCAGGTCGATTTCGGCCAGATCTTCAGCAAGCTGGCGCAGTACGATTTCGCCGGCTGGGCGGTGCTCGAATGGGAATGCGCGTTGAAACACCCCGAGGCCGGCGCCGCCGGGGGCGCGCCGTTCATTGCGCGGCACATCATCCGCGTCACCGAACGCGCGTTCGACGATTTTGCCGCGGGCGGCGCGGATCGCGCGCTCAACCGGCGCATCATGGGGATCGAGGCATGAGTACCTGGGATCGACGCAGTTTCCTGGCCGGTGCGGGGTTGCTTGCCGCGGCCTTTGGCCTGCCCTCGGCGGCATGGGCGCTCGATGGCCTGCCCGATGCCGAGGCGCCCACCGACCGCCAGCGCGCACTGCTGCGCGAGGTCTGCCAATTGGTGATCCCGGCCACCGACACGCTGGGAGCGGGCGACGTCGGTGCGGGCGATTTCGTCATTCTGGCGCTGGCGCATGGCCTTGGCGGCACACGCGCGCCGGTGGACGCCGACTTTGCGCCGTTCCGCCGCTCCGATGGCAGCGTGCGCCATCTCGCGTGGCTGGAGGCGACGCTCGACCGTCAGGCCGGCGGCGATTTCGCCAAGGCGCCGCAACGCGCGCAAGTGTTGGCCACGCTCGATGCCGCGGCGTTTCCGCCGGGGCCGCCGCCGGTCGCGCACTCGCCGTGGGTGGCAATCAAGGGCCTGATCCTCACCGGTTACTACACCAGCGAGGTCGGCGGCGAAAAGGAGCTGGTCTATGCGCCGGTCCCCGGCCGCTGGGACCCCGACCTGCCGCTCACCCCGCAGACGCGGGCCATTTCCAACGACTGGACCGCAGTGGATTTCGGATGATGACACAACCTGCCGAGACACCTCATTTCGATGCCATCGTGGTCGGTTCCGGGATCACCGGCGGCTGGGCGGCCAAGCAACTGACCGAAGCCGGGCTGACCGTGCTGATGCTCGATCGCGGGCGCAAGATCGAGCACGGCGACGATTACGACACCGAGCTGAAGGCGCCCTGGGACATGCCGTTCCGCGGCATCGGCGACACCGAACGCTACGAGCGCGACTATCCGGTGCAGATGCTCAACCGGCATTTCACTGAATTCACGCAAGATCATTTCGTCAACGATCGCGAAAATCCCTACCAGAACGCGCCGGACAGCACGTTCACCTGGTTCCGCTCGTATCAGCTGGGGGGGCGGTCGCTGACTTGGGGGCGGCAGTGCTATCGCTGGTCGGACTATGATTTCGGCGCCAACAGGCGCGACGGGCACGGCACCGACTGGCCGATCCGCTATGCCGATCTGGCGCCGTGGTACGCCAAGGCCGAGGATTTCGTCGGCGTGTCCGGCGCGGCCGAGGGCATGGCGCAATTGCCCGACGGGCATTTCCTGCCGGCGATGGAACTGAACGTGGTCGAGCAATCGGTTCGCGCCAAAATCGCGGCGCGCTGGCCCGAACGGCGCTTGACCATCGGCCGCACCGCCAACCTCACCGAAGCACGCCCCGAGCAGGGCCGCACCCATTGCCAATATCGCAACATCTGCGCGCGCGGGTGCTCGTTCGGCGCCTATTTCTCGACGCAATCGGGAACCTTGCCGGCGGCGGTGAAGACCGGACGGCTGACAGTGATCACCGACGCGCAGGTCGAGAAGGTCGATTACGACCCCGCGACCAAGCGCGTCACCGGCGTCCGCTGGGTCGAGACGGGAACGGGCGCGCGCAAGGCTGCGACGTCACGGATCGTGTTCCTCAACGCTGGCGCGTTCAACTCGGTGCACCTGCTGCTCAATTCGGCCAGCGAGGCGATGCCGAACGGGCTTGCCAATGGCTCGGGGGTGCTGGGCACGCATATCATGGACCATGCCAACACATTGTCCGCCGCCGCGCTGATGCCGGGGTTTGAGGACCATACCAGCTTCGGCAACCGGCCGACGGGCATCGTGATTCCGCGCTTCCGCAATCTCGACAAGCTCGACGGCAACGGGTTTACTCGTGGTTATTCGTTCCAGGGCGGGGCGCTACAATCGGGCTGGACGCGGGGCAAGCGCGAGGCCGGTATCGGCGAGAGCTTCAAGCACGAGTTGCGCGCGCCGGGTGCGTGGCGGATGGTGCTGGTGGTCTTTGCCGAGAGCACCCCGCGCCCGACCAACCGCCTGACGCTGAGCCGCAGCAAGACCGATCGCTTCGGCATCCCGCAACTCGAGATCGCCTTCGCCCACGGCGCGGAGGAACATGCAGCGCTCGCCGATGCCAAGGCGGAGGCGGCGGCGATGCTGACCGCGGCGGGTGGGCAGGTGCTGTTCGGCATGGACCAGCCGGGGCCGGGGGGCACCGCGATCCACGAGATGGGCGGCGCGCGCATGGGCCTCGATCCGGCGACCAGCGTGCTCAACAAGTGGAGCCAGGCGCACCAGATCGCCAACCTGTTCGTCACCGATGGCGCGCAGATGAGTTCATCGGCGAGCCAGAACCCCTCGCTCACCTACATGGCGCTGACCATGCGCGCCTGCGACTATGCGGTGGCACAGATCAAGGCCGGGGCGATCTGATCGGCGTCATCGCCGCGCGCGCCCTTCGATGAACAGCGCAACGCACCAGGCGACATGTGCGGCGATCTCGTCGCGTGTCGGCGCCGGCCCGCCATAGAGCCGCCGCGCTACCTGACCCGACAGCGTGAGATCGAGGAAGGCCACCGCATCGCGCCGCGCGTCGAGGGTAACGATCAGCCCGGCCTCGTGCCACTGCGCGAGCTTGCCGGCGAGCGCAGCCTCGATCGGTTCGACCGCCTCCTGCCGATAGAGGTCGGCGACTTCGGGAAAGCCGTGCCCTTCCGCCACGGCCATGCGGCCGACGAAGATATTGTCCTCGGCGAGAATCCAGGTCAGCGCCGCCACGCCGAAAGCGGTCAGCCAGGCCGCCGGCGTGGTCTCGGCGATCGCCGCGGGATCGATCGCCGTCCGCCAGCGCGCCGCGATCCGCATGACCACCCCGGCGAACATCGCCCGCTTGGTGGAATAGTGGCGGAACATCGTCGGCTTGGAGCCGGCGAAACGTTCGAGAATGCGGTTGGTGCTGGCCGCGGCGAACCCGGCCGCCATGAACTCGGCCTGCGCGGCATCGAGGATGCGGTCGCGCACGACGTTTGGGTTTCGGCTGCGCACGACATCTGGGTTTCGGCTGCGGACGGATGGGCGATCGGCGGCCGGTTGCTTTGGCTCGGTCATACGATTAAAGAAACCATCTGGTTTATATGATTCGTCATCGGGAGAGCATGGACATGGCCGATTATGTGCGCAACCTTTGGTACATGGCCGCCTGGACGCACGAGGTGCCCGAGGACGGCGTGCTGTCGCGCCGGCTGCTGGACACGCTGTGGGTGATCTTCCGCAAGCGCGATGGCCGCTACGCGATGCTCGCCGACCGCTGCCCGCACAGATTCGTGCCGCTCAGCCGCGGCAAGCGCGTGGGCGACACCTTGCACTGCGGCTACCACGGGCTGGGCTTTGCCGGCGACGGGCGCTGCGTGCACAACGCTTTTCCGGGCGGCGCGCCCGATGCGCGGGTGCCCACCCTGCCGATCGTGGCGCGGCATGGCGGGTTGTGGTTCTGGCCCGGCGATGCCGCGCTGGCCGACCCGGCGCTGATCCCCGATTTCGCATTCGTCACCGATGGGGCGCCGGTTGTCTGCGAGGGTCTGCGCATGAACGCCGGTTACGAGTTCATCGCCGACAACCTGATGGACCTCAGCCACGCCGAGTTCCTCCACGTCGAGACCTTTGGCGTCAACGGATCGCTGTTCGCCGGCCGCCACAGCGTGGAAACCGACGACACCGGCGCGATCTGGAACAAGTGGGATATGGACGGTGTTGCGGCGCCCGAGTGGTCGCGGCCAATGCTGCCCGATGGCGACGCGGTCGATCAGTGGCTGCATATTCGCTGGCATGCGCCGGCATCGATGGCGCTATTCATCGGCATTGCGCGCAGCGGCACCGATCGCACCGGCCTGGTGGTGCCGCAGATGGCAAATCCGCACATCATCACGCCCGAAACCGCGACAACGTCGCACTATTTTTACACCCGCGATCCCGGCGAGGAGGCGCGCATCATGGCGCTTCGCGTGTTCCTGGAGGAGGACGAGCCGATGATCGAGGCGGCCGAGGCCGGGCTTGGCGATCAGGACTTCTGGGCGGCGAAACCGCTGATCCTGCCATCGGATGCGGGTGCGATCCGGGCGCGGCGGCGGTTGATGCAACTGCGTCGTCGTGAAGCCGGGCTGGCAGAGGCGGCAGAATAAACGGTGATGGCCGACGCCGTTCGTCCGGCGTCGGCCATCCGACGGGCGATCAGGCGGCGATCGTCACGACCTTTTCGTCGAAGTTGAACGACGGGAACGGCATGTAGCTCACCCGCAGCTTTTGCTGCAGCGACAGCGTGTGATCGCCGGCGGGATAGCCCCCCGGATGCGTGACCAGGATCGTCGCCGGCGCCGCGAAGGCCCAGCGGCGGTCATAGGCGGTCTCCATCTCGTCCAGCGTCAGCGGCCCTGCGCCTTCGTCGAAACGCACTGCCGCGCGGGGCAGGGGCTCGCCGTCGATCGCGACATTGAGTTCCTCGATCATCGACAGGCCGAGCCCCCGGTAATAGCCCAGCCGAGCTTCGAAGGCGAAGCCAGTGGGGGCATCTGCGGGCCCGGTGTTGCGCACAGTGGCGGCATCGATCAGGTAACGGTCGAACATGGGGGTTCCTTTCGGGCGGTCAGGCGGCGGCTGGCGCGCGATGCGCCTCGGCATTGGCGATCAGCCGCTCGAACATCACATGCTGGCGCCGGACCTGCTCGCGGCTGTCGACGGGTTCCACATCCTGCACCCAACGGTTGCCCTCGTACTCGGAGGACAGCGTCCCTTCCCAGCCGCAGTCGACCAGCACGGGGATCACCTCGTCATAGGCGATGGTCGGATCGGTGCAGTCGGCCGTCATGCCATAGAACTTCGCCTGGATATGCCGGAAATACGGCGCATAATCGGCCAACCGCTTGGGGTTGGCATAGGGCGCGTGGCGCAGCGTTTCGGCCATGGCGATCTCGGCCTTGTTGCCGCCCATCTTCACCGCGACATCGTAGATCGTGTATTCGCACATGATCTTCTGTTCGTGCTGATCGACGATGAACTGGGTGATTTCGGGCCGGGCGCCCTGCCGTTCGAACCGGGCGCGGAATTCGGGCGGATAGTGCTTCATGAAGATGCCCATGTCGGGCAGGATGCCGAGGTGTCTGGTGCCCAGACGGTCGGCGATTTCGATCGTGCGCAGGATCCACGCATGTTCCAGATGCCACGGCGCGTGGACCTCGACCCCCATGTGGATGTCGTACTTTTCAGCCGTGGGCACGCAGCGTTCGAGGATATCGGGCCGCACGAAGATCAGGATGCGCATGTTGCGGATGCCAAGCCGGTGGCACAGCTCCAGATCGCGGGAGATGCTGGCCACCTGCTCGTCGTCGCTCAGCAGCTCGCCCTTGCGCAGCTTGGTATCGAGGAACATGTCGTAACAGGTGAAGTGCGCGCCGTGGCGATCGAGCATTGCGTGCCAACGGGCGATCTCGGCATCGTCGATGTGCGGGAATGTCGGCATGTTCTGCTCGGGCAGGATCTCGATGCCGCGGGCGCCGATGCCCGCGGCGAAGGCGATGCCATCCTCGACCGTCATCTGGCCGAGGAACATCTCCTCCTGAAAGCTGTAGAGGCTGACGCCCCGTTTGATCTTGGAGGTCATCGTATCAGGCTCCGACGAGAGGGACGGCGGCGCGGGGCCGCGGCAAAAACGCAAAGATCAACGCCGCGACCACGACGCCCATCAGCCCGGCGGCGGCAAAGGCGTGCTGCATCGTGCCGAGCAGGGCATGGGCGACGCTGACCAGCAGCGGCGAGGAAAACTGGCCGAAGAAGAAGCAGGCGGTCCACACCCCCATGCCGCGGCCGCGGTGCTCATAGGGGAGCAGCGTTTGCGCCCAGGCGATCAGGCACGGCACCGCCATCCCCGCGCCGGTCTGCTGAAGCGCCATGCCGGCGACCATGCCGCGCCAATCGTGAATCGCGCCCATGACCATCAGGCCAGAGCCCAGCAGGCCGAAGAACATGGCCAGTTGCACCCGCGGACCGAAGCGGCCGGTGAGCCAGAACACCACCGATCCGACGACGATGAACATGCTGGGGATGGTCGTCAGCCGGCCGATCGATGCCGAATCGGCAATCCCCACCTCGCGCCAGACGAGGCCGCCATTGATGATGAACACGTAATACAGCGCCGAGCCGAGCAGTGTCACGCCACCGAAGGTCACGACCGCACGCCAGGGAAAGCCGGTGGCGGTCTCGTCAAGGCCCAGCATCGCGCGCGCGGTGGTGTCGCGCTCAGGCTCGTAGAGGAAGGCCAGCGCGGCGAGGAAGACCGGAAAGCCCACCGTGTAGATCAGGAAAATGCCGTTCCAGCGCACCGCCGTCAGATAGCCCGAGGTGAGGATCACTGCCGCGCCCAGCACGGTGCCCGCCGCGCCTTGAATGGTCAGCCACAGCCGCCGCCCGCGCTCGTCCCAATAATCCCCGATCAGGGTGTTGAGCACGGTCAGGATCACCGCCTCGGACACGCCGAGCAGCAGCCGCGAGGCATAAATCGCATCGATATTGTCGAGGAAGAACGGCAGCGATCCGATGAAGCCATAGGCAGCGGTGGCCACCAACAACAGCCGCCGCCGCCCGAACCGATCGACTAGCCAGCCGGCAAACAGCGCCACCAGCGCAATGGTCAGGCCCGGCGCCGAGACCATCGCCGGCACTTTCACCAGCGCCCGCGGATCGGTTTTGGCAAAGTGATCGATGATCGCGGGCACCGCCGGGAACATTGACACAATCGCGATGATCGGCAGAAATCCGGCGATCACCACGGTGAGGCCTTGCGGAATACCCGGCGCACGGGCGCGATCGGAATGGGGGGCAGGCACGTTGACGTCTCCCGGCTCGCCAGTTTGCCTGGCATAAATTAGAACTTTAATTCTGATTGTTTGATATCCCGGCGCAGGGCCGCCTTGTCAAGCACCATGGCCATCCGCGCCGCACTTGCGGGGCATTTGCAGCGATTGCGCCAAACTGTGCCGCGGGGGCTTGACCGCCGCCACCGGCCCACATAATTAGAACCAGCGTTTTGATTTTATAGTGACCCGAGCGAGTCGGGCATAAACGTACCAGGGGAGGATGAAGGCATGTCTCATCGCATTCGTATTGTCGCGCTGATCGGCGTCAGCGCTCTCGCCCTGCCGGGCCACGCCGCGGCGCAGGATGGGCCCAAAGCGCCTGACGCACCCGCCAGCCAGGGCATCCAGGAGATCGTCGTCACCGCCAACCGCACGCAATCGACGGCGCAGAAAACCGCGGTGGCGCTCACCGTTTATTCGGGCAGCGAACTGGGCCAGAAGGGTGTTAGCAATGTCATCGCGCTGGGATCGATCGATCCCAGCGTCAACGTGACCACCAGCACCGGCGCCTCGTACATTGCCATCCGCGGCATCGCCTCGACCGATGTGACCGAAACCGGCGATCCGTCAGTGCCGATCGCCCGCGACGATTTCTTCACCAACCGCTCGTTCAGCATTGGCACCTCGATGTACGATCTGGCGCGCGTCGAAGTGCTGAAGGGCCCGCAGGGCACGCTGTTCGGCCGCAACTCGACTGGCGGCCTGATCGATATCGTCACCAACAAGCCAGGCAAGACGCTGGGTGCGGACATCGCGCTCGATATCGGCAACTATCAGGCGATCAAGGCCGAAGCTGCGGTCAACATCCCGATCACCGACAAGGTACAGATGCGCGTCTCGGGCTTCACCAGCAACCACGAAGGCTATCGCAAGCTCGACGTGATCGGCGGCCGCGGCGATGACGACAACACCAAGTCTGGCCGCGTGCAATTGGCGTTCCAGCCGTTCGAGGGCTTCGACGGCCTGATCCAGTACCAGCACGACGACATCAACGACATCGGCGACGTCGCTGAAAAGCGTGCGCTAGGCGTCGGCCACATGGGCTCCTCGCACGAGTTTCCCAACTACGAGCCAAGCTATAACCGCCTGAAGGGCGACCGGGTGACCTGGCGCTTTGACGAGCATTTCGGCAACGGCATGACGCTCTACTACCAGGGCGGCTATGACGAGCAGCACTGGCGCCACCAACTCGACGCCAGCAGCATCGATCCTGCCACCGGCGCAGGCACCGGCCTTGCCGTCTATCGCCAGGCCGAAAACCCGGCGACGTGGAACCATGAGGTGCGCCTCTCGCTGCCGCAGGATGGCCGCTTGACCGGCCAGATCGGCTATTTCCACTTTAGCGAGCACAACGGCAATCTCGACAGCGGGCTCTACAAGGGCGATGGCCCCTATGATGGCCAGCCGCTGATCCACTTCCTCTACGATGTCCACACGCGCTCGGACGGCGTCTTTGGCCAGTTCGCCTACAAGATCGTCGATACCGTCAAGCTGACCGGCGGCGCGCGCTATAATTGGGATCAGAAAACACGCACCGGCAACGCCTTCCTGCGCTGCGACATCGCCGGAATTCCCTCGTTTGTCTGGCCCTTCGTCGGCTGCAATGGCACGCCACCGCTGCTGACCACGCCGGGCAACGGCAACATTTCCGAGCACAAGCCGACGTTCCACGCCGGCCTCGACTGGCAGCCGACGCCGCGCAACCTAGTCTATGCCAAGTTCGACACCGGCTACAAATCGGGCGGGTTCAACTCGAATGGCTCGGCGCCGTCGATCGATTATGGCCCCGAGACGATCAAGGCCTGGGAAATCGGCAGCAAGAACAAGTTTCTGGGCAACCATGTGCTGTTCGATGTTGATGGTTTTTATCAGCTGTTCAACGGCTATCAGGCTTCGCAGCAGACTGCGGTGATCTCCGGCTCGGCCTCGGGCGTGTTCAACATCGGCTCGGCCAAGATCTATGGCGCCGAGGCGCAGTTGGTGGCGGCGGCCAACGGTTGGCGGTTCGATGCCAACGCCACCTGGCTCCACGCCCGCTTCACCAGCGAGACCGCGCCGATCGTCAAGGGCGACGGCGCCACGCTGGTCAACGTCGTCGGCAAGCAGATGCCCAATGCGCCGTCGTTCGTGGCCACGGCCGGCCTGGAATACGCGATCGAGCTGCCCGGCGCGACGGTGACGCCGCGGATCGAGGGCAAGGCCTCGGCGCATTACTACTTCGATCCGTTCAACGATGCCGATACCCGCCAGAACGCCTTCGGCACGCTCAACGCCTCGCTGAACATCAAGCCGACGTCGATGCCGCTCAACGTGCTGCTCTATGTGCGCAACCTGACCAACAAGACGGTGTTCGCCAATGCGGCGGAAAACTATGTGACCGCGCCCTTTCCGACCAGCACGTACGAGTTCCAGCCGCCGCGGACCTATGGCGTGCGGGTCAGCGCGAAGTTCTGACACGGCGATGTGGCGGGCGGCCCTCTGGGCGTGCCCGCCGGTGGCCTGAAAGCGCCTGGGGGCGCTGCAACCCCGGTTGGGGCAGCATGCGTGGCCTCGGCCAGCGGCGCCGCCGCGCGGCTAGGAGATGAAGCTTGGAAAACCGCCGCCGCGCCATGAAACTCACGCTGGCCGGGGCCGCCGCGCTTCCCGCGATGGCGCGCGTGGCCGGCGCTCCGCCGGCGCGCACCACGGCGCCGGCTGCCGCGCAGGAAACCGCCTGCGGGCAAGTGCCGCCAGTGTGGCCGCGCGGGATTGAAGGGCAGCGCAAGGCCGATCTCGGCGACGGGCGCTATCTCAACCCGGTTCTCGCCGGTGACTATCCCGACCCCTCGATCCTCAAGGACGGCGAGGATTATTACATGACGCATTCGTCCTTCGATGCGTCGCCCGGATTGCTGATCTGGCACTCGCGCGATCTGGTCAACTGGTGGCCGGTGGGCCCGGCGTTGGCGCGACCGCTGGGAACGGTGTTCGCCGTCGACGTCGCCCGGCACGCGGGGCGCTATTTCATCTACATCCCGTTCATGGCGGCGCCGTGGTCGAAAGGGCTGAAGGACTTCGCCAACATCTACGTCATCCATGCGCCGTCGATGCAGGGCCCGTGGAGCGATCCGATCGATCTCGGCATCGGCGGCCTGATCGATCCGGGCCATGTCGTGGGTGAGGACGGCCAGCGCTATCTGTTCCTCAATGGCGGCAAGCGCGTGCGCCTGACCCCGGATGGCCTGGCCACCGCCGGCCCGGTCGAGGACGCCTATCGTGCGTGGCATTATCCCGACGACTGGATCACCGAGGCGTTCTCGCCGGAGGGGCCCAAGTTGTTCCGGCGGGGCGAGTTCTTCTATCTGGTCAACGCGGTGGGCGGAACCGGCGGCCCGGCCACCGGGCACATGATCGTGGCGGCGCGCGCGCGATCGATCGACGGTCCTTGGGAAAATTGCCCGCACAATCCGATCCAGCGCACCGCGTCGGCTGCCGAACGCTGGTGGTCGCGCGGCCATGCGACGTGCGTGGAAGGCCCCGGCGGCCAATGGTACATGGTCTACCACGGCTACGAAAACGGCTATCGCACGCTCGGCCGACAGACCTTGCTCGAGCCGATCGCGTGGCAGGCCGACGGCTGGTTCCGCGCCACGGGCGGCGATCTCTCCGGGCCTTTGCCCAAGCCGGCGCACGTGCCGGCGCACCCCCATGGCATGCCCCGTTCGGACGACTTTCAGGACTTGTTGCTGGGCACCTTGTGGACGCTCTATGCCAGCGCGCCCGATGAGGCGGGCCGGGTGCGCATCGATGGCGATGCGCTGGTGCTTGCGGGCAAGGGATACGGGCCGGCCGATGGTTCGCCGCTGACCCAGCAGGTCGGTGATCGCGCCTACGAGATCACGGTCGAGGTCGAACTGCTCGGCGATGCGCAGGGCGGGCTCCTGCTGTTCTTCGACGACCGGCTGTTCCTCGGCATGGGCATTGATGGCCGGCGGATGACGACCTATCGCGGCGGCAAGGCGGCCTATTGGCAGGAGCCTGCGCCGGCGACGCGCAAGCTGCACATGCGCATCGTCAACGATCATCAGATCGTCACGTTCTTCTACAGCGAGGACGGCACGACCTGGACGCGGCACGCCGTGCGCAGCGAGGTATCGGGTTATAACGCCAACACCATCGACGATCTGCTGAGCCTGCGGCCGGCGCTGTTCGCCGCCGGTGCCGGCCACGTGGCGTTTCGCCGGTTCCGCTATCGCGCGCTGGATTGAGCACGTGGGTGGGGCGGGCGAACCGATCGGTGCGCCGATGACCGCTCAGCCCGCGACGACCATGCGCACCGGCGTCTGGTTGAAGCCGTCGCATGGGCTGTTGATCTGCGCTCCGTTGGAGATCACCACCACCATGTCCATCTCGGCGCGCAGGTCGACGTGGAGGTCGGGGGGCGAGATGCCATCGACGATGCCAGTTGAGGTTCGAGACCATGTCGCGCTTGGACAGGCCGTAGTCGCGTGATGGCTCTGATCTTGTGCGTTTTGCAAACAAAGTCAAAAATCACGAAGATGAGTAGATTCAGTTTGTCGTGGGCGATATTCCATCGGCGTGTTTCGTGTCCGACGACGCAACGAATGTCCGTGATTCATGGATATTTACCGCCGTCTTATGGAGAATTTCGCAGTCGCTGTCAGAATTCAAAAATGCCTTATTGATGTTTTTCTGGTTCAAGCTGTGACGATACTCGAGCGCGACTACATGTTGGCTAAGGCCTGTGGGCATTTATCGCAGGGCAATTTTGATGGCGGCCAGATTGATCATTGCTCGGTAGCTCTGATCAGTTTTTTCGTAGCGGGTGGCGATGCGTCGGAATGTCAATCGCAATGGCACCTGCAGTCAGGCTGGTTCAGGGCTGAGACGGCGCGCCATTTCAGATCCCGATTTTCTCGGCCAAGAGACCAATCTGACCGCAGCCCCGCGATACCCTTTGCAAAACCCCCCGAAATGCCGCGCAAATTTGGTCCCCCGAAGGGAAGTCTCTCACTCGTCAGGATTTCAGGACTATCTGGTGCGGTCGAGATTGGAATGAGGGGTCAATGAAATCAATAACCTGCTAAATTTACTATATTTTATCTTATGCGAACTGATCCAATCTGACTTATTTTGACCCCCTGTTGCGCCATTTGCGCCAATGACGATATGCGATTTGCCATCAACCGCACCATGCTGGAGAGGGGCGATGGCGACCATTCAAAAGCGCAAAAATTCTTGGCGGGCAACCGTCCGGCGCAAGGGCAAGTACGTCTCGGCGACGTTCGATACCAAGTCGGAAGCTGACGCCTGGGCAATCCAGACGGAAGCGCGGATCCTTGAAGGGTTTTCCTCCGCAGCGGTGAGTCGCGAGCCCGTTGTGCCCGCAACCGGCGTGCCGGCGGTCGAGGCATTGCAGCGGTATGCCGACGAGGTGTCGCCGACCAAGCGGGGAGGACGATGGGAGCAGGTACGCATCGCGGCGATGATCCGGCAGGACAAGCTCTTCCAGCGCCCCATCACGGCGATAGGTGGGCCCGACCTTGCCGAGTGGCGGGACAAGCGCCTTGGCAAGGTCTCGGCTTCAACGGTCAACCGTGAGCTCTGTCTGCTCTCGAGCATCTTCACTTTTGCCATGCGGGAATGTCGCATGGGTCTCACCTTCAATCCGTGCACGCTGGTCACGAAACCCCGCAAGCCGAGGCCTCGTACGCAGCGCGTGTCCATGGAGGAGCGGGAATGCATCATCAAGCAGCTGGGCTGGGATGGGCGGAGCGAGCCGGTGACATCGGGCCAGTGGGTCGCCTTTGCCTTTTACCTCGCCTTGGAAACGGCGATGCGCAAGGGCGAGATTCTGTCGCTGCGATGGTCAGACATCGACTTTGAGGCGCGTCATGCCCACCTCGACATCACCAAGAATGGTGACGAGCGGGATGTTCCCCTGTCCAAGGCGGCAATGGCCCTGCTGCGTATCGTCAGGGACCGTTCGCCCAAGAAGCCGGTAGTACCGATTCAGACCGGGAACTTCGACAAACTTTTCCGCGAGGCCAAAGCAGCTGTCGGTCTTGCACACATCCATTTCCACGATACGCGGCGCGAGGCGGCGACCACCATGGCCGCCAAGCTCTCGAACGTGCTGGAGCTTGCCGCCGTCACCGGCCACAAATCCCTTTCCATGCTCCAGATCTACTACAAGCCCAAGCCTGCAGATCTCGCCGCCAGGCTCGATGCCTGAGATGGGGGAAGCCACCAAAATCATTAACTTTTCAGCCTGCTTTCTCCCTTTGAATGTTGCCTCCGACTGCGGCTCCTGTGACCTGCTCCCCGGAAATCAAGCCATTGGAAAGTTAGCTCGTCAGGTGGTGCACTGCTACCCAACCTCGGAGCGCTCGGGTCTAGAGTTTTCCACCTGGCCCGGGTCCGGGAGGCTGGTGGCTCCGGTCGGGTTTGCCAGCATGATCGGAGGGATATTCCCGATCGCGCTGTGCGGTCTCTCTTCGTTGTAGTGTCTACGCCACTGGTCCAGTTTCCCGCAAGCGTCTTCCAGCGACATGAACCAGTGGGTGTTCACGCATTCGCTGCGCAGCTTGCTGTTGAACGCCTCGATGAACGCGTTGTCGGTGGGCTTTCCTGGGCGCGAGAAATCGAGCGTCACGCCCCGCTGGTAAGCCCATAGGTCCATGTCCCGCGAGACGAACTCGCTGCCATTATCGACCCTGATCGTCTTGGGGTATCCGACCTCGCGGCACGCCCGCTCGAGCGTCGCCACCACGTCTTCGCCACGATAGCTGAACCGCGCATCGAGCACCGGCGAGAACCGGCTGAACGTGTCGACCACGGTCAGGATGCGCAGCTTGCGGCCCGTCGCCAGTTGGTCGTGAACAAAGTCCATTGCCCAGACATCGTTTGGCGGGATCGCGGGTGCACGGTGTAAATGCTGTTTCAAATTTCCCCACATGTGCTGGCGCAAAAATCCCCAGCGCGGATATGGTGATCAGCCATTGAGATGATCGACAGCTCCATGTTTTGGGGGTCTACCACGGCGCTTTGGTGCGG
>Ga0302187_10000171_pt1 | contig 63189 bp, 48 predicted proteins | sample II_Bog_E1_3_FD_202120 | JGI IMG/M metagenome (GOLD analysis project Ga0302187, IMG submission 202120) | Peat permafrost microbial communities from Stordalen Mire near Abisko, Sweden - II_Bog_E1_3 | ecosystem: Environmental > Terrestrial > Soil > Wetlands > Peat | place: Sweden: Abisko...
AAGGCGGCATGGCGCCACGGGCCGATGCTGAGCACGATCAACAGCAGTGTGGTCCAGCGATCGCCGAGCAACGCCATCACTTCGCGCACCGGCGCAGCGCGGGCGCGGCCGTGGCGGGCCATCTCTTCGGCCAGCGCGGCGATCGGGGCGGCATAGGCCTCGGGGATGTCCTCGCCTGCGCTCATTCCGGCTCCTTGGGGGCACAAAAAAGTGCCGTCTTCCCCGTCTGTGCCGTTCATGCCACCGCCAGTGCAAGAGACAAGAGGGAGAGCATAATCATGGGCCAGGACGCAATCCGTCTGGATGGAGCGGTGGCGATCATCACCGGCGGCGCGGGGGGCATTGGTGCCGCCACCGCGCGCTTGATGACTGCGCGTGGCGCAAGAGTTGCCATTGCCGATATTGCGTTCGACGCCGCAGCACAACTGGCCACCGAACTGCCCGGCGCGTTGGCGATCCGGCTCGATCTGGAGGACGAGGCGAGCATCGCGGCGATGGTCGCGCAGACCGTGGCGCATTTCGGTCGGCTCGATGTGCTGCACAACAATGCGGCGCTGTTGGGTCCGGATATTGCGCGCAACGACGGCGATGTGGAAGGCATGGCGACGGCGCTCTGGGACCGGACTTATGCAGTGAACGTGCGGGGGACGATGATCGCCTGCCGCGCAGCATTGCCGCACTTGCGCGAGACGAAAGGCAATATCGTCAACACCGTCAGCAATCTGGCGCTGCAAGGGCACATGATCCAGGCGGCTTATTCAAGCAGCAAGGCGGCGATCATCCAGATGACCCGCGCCATCGCCGCCAGCCATGGCATCCACGGCGTGCGCTGTAACGCGGTGGCCCCCGGCATGACGATGACACCTGCCCTGCGCGAGGCGTTCCCGCCGGTGCTGCGCCGCGCGGTCGAGGACGAAACGCTGCGCCCGCAACTCGGCGATCCCGAGGACATTGCCGAGGCCGTCGCATTCCTCGCCAGCCCCGCCGCACGCAACATCACCGGGCAAGTGCTCGTGGCCGATGGCGGTTGCGCCAGCCATGTCCCGGGCATCGCCGCCTTCCGCGCCTTCTTCTCGGGAGACGCACAACAGGAGTTCGGGGCATGAGCCGCTATGACATCGTGGTGATGGGCGCGGGGCACAATGGCCTCACAGCCGCCGCCTATCTCGCCAAGGCGGGGAAGAAGGTGCTGGTGCTCGAACGCAAGCCGCATTTCGGCGGCGGGGTTTCCACCCGCGAACTGATCAAGCCGGGCTTCTGGCATGACGAGCACTCCAACGTGCATATCATGATCCAGGGCAACCCGATGCTGCGCGAGGACGAGCTGGGGCTGCTCTCCAAATTCGGCCTCGAATATATCTATCCGGAGCTGCCCCATGCCTCGATCTGGGAGGATGGCACGGTCGTCCGCTCGTGGCGCGATCTCGATCGCACCTGCGAGGAGATCGCCGGGTTCAGCCCGAAGGACGCCGAGGCCTATCGCAAGTTTGCGCAGGCCAGCATGGCGGCGCTGCCGATGTTCATGTCGGGCCTCTATATGCCGCCGTTCCCGATGGGTGCGTTCGTCGCCATGATGGACCAGTCCGACGAGGGCCGCTTCCTGCTCGACGTGATGAGCCGCAGCGCGCTCGATGTCGTCAACCAGTACTTCGAGAGCGACCTGCTGCGCCTCCACATCCTGCGCATGGTGACGGAAAACCTGCAGATGCCCGATGAACTGGGCACCGGCATGGGCGCGTTCCTGATGCCGGGGATCATCCACGCCTATGGCTGCTCGATGCCCAAGGGCGGGTCGGGGCAATTGTCGAAAGCGCTGGTCCGCGCGATCGAGCATTTCGGCGGCGAGGTGCGTTGCAACGCCGAAGTGCGGCGGGTGATCGTCTCGGGCGGCAAGGCGGTGGGGCTGGAACTGCTCGATGGCGAGACGTTCATGGCCAAGGACGGCGTGATCGGCGCGATCCACCCGCATGTCCTGCGCAAGTTCGTCAGCGAAACCCCCGAGCCCGTGCTGCAACGCGCCGAGCGGGTGACGCCCAGCACATTCTCGATCAACCTCACCCACCTGACGCTGAAGGAGCGGCTGCGGCTGAAGGTTGGCAATGAAACCAACGCGATGATGACCGAGCTGATGGACTTCTACACCATGCGCGACATGCTGTTGGAGTACGACAAGCTGCGCCGGGGGTTGACCACGCCGCGGCTGATCGCCGGGGGTGACAACACCATCTTCGATCCCTCGCGCGCGCCCGAAGGCGCCGGGGTGTTCTATGGCGTCAACTTCGCGCCCTATGAGTTGTTCGACGGCGGCCATGCCGCGTGGGACGAGCGCAAAGAGGAAGTCGCCGACGCCGCCATCGCCCAATACCGCAAGTTTTACGCCAACCTCACTGACGACAACATCACCGGCCGCCTGATCCGCTCGCCCGTCGACCACGAGCGCGACAGCCCGGCCAGCTTCATCAAGGGCGACATCCACGGCTGCGCGCCGTTCATGTACCAATCGGTCGCGCACCGGCCGACGCCCGATCTGGGATCGCTGCGCGTCCCGGGAGTGGAGGGGTTGTACCTCGTCGGCCCGTTCATGCACCCGGGCGGCGGCGTGTTCGGCGCCGGCCGCGCCACCGCCATCCAGATGATGGACGACATGGGGATCGATTACGACAAGGTCTGCGGAGGGGCGATCTGATGAACGACAAGAAAACCCAGCCGATGAAAGTGCTGGATGCGAACGACCGCGAGCTGATGGCCGTCCGTAAGATCGAGCGCGACGGCAACGACCTGGTCATCCGTGGCAAGATCTTTGGCGCGATGCCGATGGTGGCCAAACTGACGCCCGCCGAGGCGCGCGCGGGGCTGCGGTTGCTGGATTGGAAGACGATCGTGTTTTTGGTGACGCTGTTGTTCAGGAGGTAAAAGGGTGCAAGCCGGGGGTCACGCCGCCATTCCCTGCCGACATGGCGCCACGCCCAAATGCTGCGCAACATAGACAAGCTATCGGCGCGCGAGGGGTGTGCCCCTCGCGCCTGACCCTGCTTAACTCCCCAACCGCTGCCCGTGCTGAAACTGCACGGCAATTTCATCCCGCCGCGCGTCCTCGATCGGTACCACGTTGCCGGCGCCCGTCCCGCTCTCTGTGGCAAAATGCGCCAGCCGTTCGACGACCCAGCGGATCGCGCGATCGTTGTTGTTGGAGATATGCCACTGGATCGCCTCGCGGATCGGGGGGATGTCGAACGGCATCTCGCGCATCACCAGTGGCAATGTGCCGACCATCTGCCGCGCCAGCCGCCGGTGCATCGTGGCGATCCGTCGGGTGCCCATCACCAGCGCGGTTTGCGAGAGGAATGTCGGTGCGACGACCTCGATGCGGCGCTGGGTTTTCTGGCGGCGGACGAACCAGTCGTCGAACGCCGGGGTGCGGCTACGGCCAAAGCGCGCCGTCACGTGGCCCAGCGAAAAGTACTTGTCGCGCGTCATCTCGCCGGCCAGCGCGGGGTTGGCGGCATCGCCCACCACCACATAATCGTCCTCGAACAGCACCTGGCTGGGGTGATCGGCGCTGATCGCATAATCGATGGTCAGCAGCAGGTCGATCTGCCCGCGCTCGATCTGCTCGACGGGGTTGTCGTCCATCGGGGTGATTTCAAAGCGCATGTGCGGCGCTTCGGATTCGAACATGGCCAATGCGCTGGCGAGCAGGACTTGCGTCGAATAGTCGCTGGCCATGACCCGGATCTGCCGGTCGCAGGTGGCGGGATCGAAGTCCGGGGCGATGGCGATGGTCGTGCGGATCTGCTCCAGAACGGCGCGGACCGGTTCGATCAATTCCTCGGCGCGGGCGGTGAGAATCATCGCGCGGCCCTTCACCACCAGCAGTTCGTCGCCGAAATAGTCGCGCAAGCGGCCCAATGCGCTGGACGTCGCCGATTGCGACAGGCGCAGGCGATCGGCCGCGAGGCTGACGCTCTTTTCCGCCAGCAGCACGTCGAGCGCGACCAGCAGGTTGAGGTCGAGGCGTTGAAAGCGCACGAACAAATCTCCCATCAGCGTCGCCGGTCTGTCGCCGGCCATGGCGCCGTTATAGCGTGGCGAGGGCACTGCTGACCAGTGCCGCGAGCGTGCCATCATGCGCGAATCCGGCGCGTTCTGCCGCAGGCGTCGCCAATGGCGGTTGCGCGGCAAAGGCTTGCTCCAACGCGGCATCGGGGGCCCATGTGACCAACGCCGGATCGGCGCCGCACTGGCGCGCGACTTCGGCCGCCAGATCGCCCATGGCGATGCGCAGCGCCGGCAGCGTCACCGCGCGGGTGGCGGGGAGCAACGCGGTGTCCAGCGTCAGCGCATGCACGAAATTTGCTGCGCAGCATGTCACCGATTGCGCCCAGATCGTCCCCTCGGCCGAGACCGGGCAGGTGAACGCCTCGCCCGCGCGCAAGGCATGGAACAGGTTGGACATAAAGGCACTTTTCATGCCCGATGGCCCCTTGGGGCGGGCGAGGATGCCGGGCAGGCGCACCGTCACCCCCTCGATCGCGCCACGGTTGGAGAACAGCGCGACGGCATGTTCCATCATCGCCTTGTGCGCGCCGTAGATCATCCGGGGGCTGAGCGGCGTCAGGTCATCGACACATGCGGGCAGCGGATCGCCCAGCACCGCGATCGAACTGGCATAGACCACGCGCGGGCGGTTGCCGAACGCCGCGGCCTCCTCCAGCAGATCGTACATCGCATCGATGTTGATCCGGCGCGAGGCGGCGGGATCGGCCTCCGCCGCGCCGCCCGGTACTGTGGCCAGATGGATCACGGCGGATACGCCATCGCCCCGCGCCTCTGCGCGCAAAGACCGGTCGGCCAGATCGCCGGCCACCACCCGCGCGCCATCGGGAATGCCGCCAGCCACGGTGTCGACGCCCACGACCGCCTGCCCCTGCGCCAGCAACCGGCGGGTGATCTCACGCCCGACAAAGCCGCCGGCACCGGTGATCAGGATGGTCATACAGCGTCCTTCAATAGTTGTACGAGAGGCGCGCGCCGAAATAGCGGTGCGAATCGCGCGCGGGTTGTCCGATGACATAGTTGGCGGAGGTCGCGCTGGCGAAAAAATCCTCCATGTTCGAGTAATAGAAGTGATCGGTCAGGTTATTGACGAACAGCGACAAGGTCGCCCGCTCATCCTTGGTCTGGAAGCCCAGGTTGAGGTCGACCAGCGCGAAGCCCGGCTGGCGGGTTTCGGGGTTCTGGTCCGCCTGCATGATCGCGGTGCCGCGATAGGAGACATTGCCGCCCACCAGCAGGTTGAACCGATCGAACGGCACGGTCTGCTCGATGCTGCCGGTCAACTTGAACTTGGGCGAATCGGGCAGCGAGGCGCCCTTCAGGTCCTGCGTGCTGCTGCCATTGGCGGTGGTGCAGCCCAGCGCCGCCGTCTGCCCCGGATAGCACACCGCGCCGGGGAAGCTGGTGAACTTGGCATCGATATAGGCCGCCGACAGGTTCGCCCGCGTGTTGCCCTTCACGTATGTCGCGTCGGCCTCCACACCCTCGGTGCGCGCCTGCGCGTTGGCCAGCACCAGCGTGGCGATCAGCCCGGTGGTGTTGTCATAAAGCTGCGCCTGATAGCCGTTGTACTTGGTGTAGAAGGCATCGATGTTGAACGTCAGGTGCCGGCCTAGTGCCGATGTCTTCAACCCCAGTTCGAAGCTGTTGATGTGTTCCTGCGCGGTGGCCTGCGCGGCCTTGAGGTCGGCGGCATCGGCGGTGCTCTCGGCCGAGGCGAAGTCGTGCACGGTGTTGAACGCGCGCGGCTTGTACCCACGGGTGTACGAGGCATAGCCCATCACATTGCGCGTCGGCTTGTACTGCAACGCCACGTCGCCAACCAATGCCGATGAGCTGTCGTGCAGGTTCCAGTTGAACCCGCCCTGGCCAAAGCCGCCGTCACCCCAGATGCCTTGCGCGGGGTTGAAGAATTCGGTCAGGTTCCAGCCGATGCGATCGCGGTTGTAACGCAACCCGCCGACCACATCGAACCGGTCGGTGAAATTCACCGTCGCGCGGCCATAGACGGCATAGTTCTGCGTCGTCGAGATATTGTCCTTGGCCAGCGGGTTCAACGTCCAGTTGCGATACTCGCTCTGGTCCACCGTCAGGTCCGAATAGAACGCACCGAGGATATAGCTGACGGTCTGATGCGTGTCCGAGGCGATCTTCAATTCCTCGGTGGTCTGGCTGACATGGCCATAGGCGGTCTGCAGGTTGTTGAACGGCTGGTTCAGCGCCGCCGGGATCGCGCCGATGTTGTAGAGGAAGCCCTCGAAGATGCTGGCCCAGGCGACGTTGCCCTCGAACACGTCCTGCGTCTGGTGCTGGTTCTCGCGGAACAGCGCGGTGGTGCTGGTGACGGTGGCGCCGGGCAGATGCCAGTTCACCACGAACGAGCCATCGATATCCTGATAGCGCGAGCCCATCTGCGTGGGCGAGGCATAGTTGGTGTTGCCGTAATCGATCGAATAGCCGGGGAACATCACGCTCTGGGTCAGTCCCGCCGGCGGCGCGAAGAAATAGGCGCCGGGGGTGAAATAGGCCGGGATGAAGTTCTCGCCGCGCGACTTCGACAACGCATAATGCGCCATCAGCGTGGCATCGAGGTTGGCGGTCACCTCCCACTTCAGCTTGCCGCGCAGGCCCCAGCTATCGGCCTTGCTGCGTTCGCGCAGCGTCAGGTTGTAGACCGGATAGGGCGTGTGGCTGTCATAGCCCGAGACCGCGAAGGTCAGCCCATTGGCGATCGCGCCCGAGGCGTGGCCATCGAAGCGGTATTCGCCATCGTCGGTGGCCATCGCCGAGAGGCCAAGGCGCGGCGTCGTCGTGGGCGCATAGGTCACGAAGTTGATCACGCCGGCCGAGGCCGTCCGCCCGCCCAGTGTCGCCTGCGGACCTTTCAGCACCTCCAGTTGCGACACGTCCGAGATGGTGTTGGCGGCAAAGCTGTCCGCCGGCACGGGCACGCCATCGACCTGGATCGAAACGCCCGAGGTCAGCCCGATCGCGCCCTCGTTGGCGTTGGTGGAGATGCCACGGATGCCATAGGGCACGCGGCCGTTGAACGTGCCCTTGATCTCCACCGAGGGGACCACGCGGTTGATGTCGGAGATATCGGTGACATGCGCCTGCGCGATCGAGTTGCTGGTCAGCACGGCGGCGGCCACCGGGATGTCCTGCAACTTCTCGGTCCGCTTTTGCGCGGTGACGACGATTTCGGCGGTGTCCGTCTGGGCGCCACTGGCCTGCGCGGGGGCCGGTGCATCCGCCGCATGGGCGGCACCAGCGATCAACGCGGCCATCGAAACCGATGCCAAGGCGCCGCCGCGAATGAAAAACTGCATGATGTTCTCCCCGGTCGTTGTGACTGTGCTGCACGCACATGTTGCATTCCGCGTTAGGGATGCTGCGTGGGCATGTCCCGTCGATTGTATGGATGGACGCCTATTGATGCTTCGGATTTGCCCTTGGCCCGCAGGTCGATAGGCATAGCGCCATGGCACGGGAGAACATCAGCAGCGTCCACGAGACGCTCATCGTTGGCGGCGGCATCGGCGGGATGGCGGCGGCCATTGCGCTGGCCGAACGCGGGGTTGCGGTCGAGATCGTCGACCTCGATCCGGAGTGGCGGGTCTATGGCGCGGGGATCACGATCACCGGGCCAACCCTGCGCGCCTATCGCCGGCTGGGGCTGCTGGAGGCGGTGAAGGCGCAAGGCGCGATCACCACCCGCACCCGCCTGTTCCGCTACGACGGCACGCATATCAAGGACCTGGACGAACCCGTCATCGAGGAAGGCCTGCCCGCGACCGGCGGGATCATGCGCCCTGTGCTGCACCGGATCATGCAGGCGCGGGTGCGCGAACTGGCGATCCCGGTGCGCCTGGGCCTGACGGTCGATGCCCTGACCAACCGCGACGGCGGGGTCGACGTGACGTTTTCGGATGGCACGGCGGGGCATTACGATCTGGTGGTCGGCGCCGACAGCGTCGCCTCCCGCGTGCGCGACCTTGCCTTCCCGCACATGGGGGCGGCCGTACCCACCGGGCAAGGCTGCTGGCGCATCTCGATCCGCAAGCCGCCGGGCCTGACCGAGGGCGAGTTCTACCTCGGCCACGCCAACCCCTGCGGCATCACCGCCTGCGCGCCCGACAGCGTCTACATGTGGATGCTGACCCCGCACGTCGAGCGTGAGCGCTTCCTCACAGAGGACGAGCTGTTCGATGAACTGAAACGCTCGCTGGGCGATTTCGGCGGCAATGCCGGCTGGATCCGCGACAACATGACGCGCGACGACTGGATCAACTATCGCCCGCTGGCGGCGGTGTTGCAGCCCGGGCCGTGGTCCGATGGCGGCATCGTCCTGCTTGGCGATGCGGTCCACGCCACCACCCCGCACCTCGCCTCGGGCGCGGGGATGGCGGTGGAAAGCGGCATCGTACTGGCCGAGGAACTGGCCCGCGCCGACACGCGCGCGGGCGGCCTCCACGCCTATCAGGAACGCCGCTATCCGCGCTGCAAGGACGTGATCGATTCCTCGGTCGCGGTGGGCCGGCTGCAACTGGTCCACGGCGATCCGCGCGAACACGCGGCGATCCTCGAAGGCGCCCTCTCGCGGCTCAACGCCGACTTTTGATGCGCACAATGCGGCGCAGCATCAGCCCCAGCGGCCGCCCAATGTCCTGAACAAGTTGACCTGCGCCAAGGCGACATCGCGCGTCGCCGCCGCCAGATCGCCCTGCGATTGCGCCAGCACCCGCTGCGCATCGAGCACGGTCAGCGCATCGATCCGCCCCACCCGCTGACGGGCAAGGCTGGCGTCGGCGGCGCGCTGGGCGGCATCGCGCGCGGCGGTCAGCCCCGCCTGCCGCGCCAGGGCGTTGCGATAGGCCGAGAGCGCGGTCTCCGTCTCGGCCAGCGCGCGCAGCACGGTGCCGTCGAACGTGGCGAGATTGGCCTTGGCGTCGGCGCGGGTGGCGGCGATGCGCGCGCGCACCGCGCTCTGGTTGGGGAAGGCCCAACTGATCGAGGGCCCGACCTGCCAGTTGAACGGCCCGGCGCCAAACACCGGCTCGCCATCGACCGAGGTGCTGCCCACCGATCCGCCCAGCGAGATGTGCGGATAGAGGTCGGCGGTCGCCACGCCGATCCGCGCGGTATCGGCGGCGAGGCGCCGCTCGGCGGCGGCGACATCGGGCCGGCGCGCCAGCAGCATGCGCCCATCGCCCACCGGAATCGGCCGGGCCAGACCGGGCGCCGCATCCCGCGCCCCTGCATCCGCCGGCAAGTCCTGCGGCGTCCGCCCGGTCAGCAGCGCCAGCCGGAACAGCGCCGCCTCGCGGTCGGCCTCGATGGCGGGGATCAGCGCCTCCTGCTGCTCGCGCAACTGGGTGATGCGCAGCACATCCAGCCGCTCGGCCAACCCATGATCCGCCCGCGCCCCGGTGATCCGCACCGAGCGATCGAGCAACGCCACCGTCTGCCGCGCCACCGCCAGCCGCTCCGCCGAGGCGGCGGCATCGACATAAGCGTTGACCGTATCGGCCACCACCGTCACGCGCACCGCATCGGCATCCTCCTGCGCGGCGGCGAGGTCGGCGCGCGCCGCCTCCACCCCGCGCCGGACATGGCCGAACAGATCGACCTCATAGCCGACCGACAGCCCCAGTTGCGTCTCGCGTCCTTGCCGGTCCACGCCGGGCAAAACCTGACTGTCCGCCAACCGGCCATAGGTCGTTGCAGCCGACACATCGGTCGAGGGCAGTTCCGCCGCGCGCGATCCGCGCAAGGCCGCACGCGCCTTCTCGATCCGCGCCACCGCCACGCGCACATCGGTGTTCGCCGCCAAGGCATCGTGGATCAAGCTATCGAGCACCGGATCGTCGTACAACTTCCACCAATCGTCCTGCGGCGCCACGGCGGCCACCGCCGGCGTCTGCGCCGTGCCGATAAACGGCGCCTGCGCGGCAGGCGGGGCCGAGGGCGCGACATAGTTCGGACCCACCGTGCAGCCGGCCAGAGCCGTCGCCGCCAGAAGAACGGAAAAACGCATCGTCAGCATCCTATTCGGCAGGGAACGCGGCCGGCGCAGGCGCACGGCGGCGGGCAATCCGCGCGAGCCGGTCACCCAGCGCGCGGCACACAACATAGAACGTGGGCGTGAACAGCAGGCCGAACGCCGTGACCCCGGCCATGCCGAAGAACACCGCCGTGCCCAGCGCCTGGCGCAACTCGGCGCCGGCGCCCTTGGCGATCACCAGCGGCACCGTGCCGAGGATGAAGGCAAAGCTGGTCATCAGGATCGGCCGTAGGCGGGTGCGGGCGGCATAAACGGCCGCCTCCACCGCTGACATCCCGCGCTCCGCCTCGGCCTGCTTGGCGAATTCCACGACCAGGATCGCGTTCTTCGCCGCCAGGGCAATCAACACCACCAGCCCGATCTGCGTCAGGATGTTGTTGTCCATCCCGCGCAGGTTCACGCCGGCCATCGCCGCGAACAGACACATCGGCACGATCAGCACGATCGCCAGCGGCAACACCAGGCTCTCGTACTGCGCGGCCAGCACCAGGAACACGAACAGCGTGGCCATGGCGAACACCACCCCGGCGGTATTGCCGGCGGTCTGTTGCTGATAGGCGATGCCGGTCCATTCCCAGCCTGTGCCGGCGGGCAGGGTGTCGTTGGCGATCTTCTCCATCGTCGCCAGCGACTGGCCCGAGGAAAAGCCCGGCGGCGTGCTGCCATCGATCTCGATCGCCGGGTGCAGGTTGTAGCGCACCACGCGATAGGCGCCGGTGGTGTCGCGGAAGTTGGCGACCGATCCGATCGGCACCATCGCCCCGGTGGCCGAGCGCGTCTTGAGGTTGGCGATATCCGCCACCGATCCGCGCGCGCTGGCCTCGGCCTGCGCGGTCACGTGGTAGGTACGGCCGAGCAGGTTGAAATCGTTGACGAAGGCCGATCCCAGATAGACCTGCAACGCGGCGAACACTTTCTCCGGCGGCACGCCCAGCAGATCGGCCTTGCGGCGATCGACATCGGCAAAGATCCGCGGGCTGGCCTGATTGAACAGCGTGTAGACCTGCGCCAGACCCGGCGTCTGGTTGGCCTTGGCAATCAAACCGCCGGCCGCCTTGGCCAGATCGGTATAGCCGCGCCCGTCCTTGTCCTCCACGATCATGCGATAGCCGCCGGGGGGGACGATGCCGTTGATCGTCGGCGGCGGGATCAGCACCACCATCGCCTTGTCATAGCCGGCCATCGCCTTCTGCGCCTGCGCCATGATCGAATCGTACGTCACGCCCTCCTTCGCGCGGTCGGCAAAGGAATCGAACGGCAGATAGATCGCCGCCGCATCGGGGGAATTGGTCTGCGAGGGGCCATGGAAACCGGCGAACATCACCGCGCCCTTGATGCCCTTGATCGGCAGCAGGCGCTGGGCGATGTCGCGCGTCACCTGATCGGTCCGCTCCAGCGACGACCCGGCAGGCAGGAACGCGGCGGCAAGGAAATAGCCCTGATCCTGCATCGGGATGAAGCCGGTCGGTGTCGCCCAGAACAGGCCGATGGTCGCCGCGATCAGCGCGGCATACGTCGCCATCATCCGCAGCGGTGCCTGCACCAGCCGGCGCGTCAGCCGCGCATAGCCGTGGCTCAGCCGGTCGAAGCCCTCGTTGAACCGATCAGCCGCGCCGCCCAGCACCCGGCGCCAGCGCGGTGCATCATGCGGCACATGCACGTGCGGGCGCAGCAACAGCGCCGCCAGGGCCGGCGACAAGGTCAGCGACAGCAGCAGCGAGATCACCGTCGCGGTCGAGATCGTCACCGCGAACTGGCGATAGAACGCCCCGGTGATGCCAGAGAGAAACAGCGTCGGCACGAACACCGCGCAGAGCACCAGCACGATCGCCACCAGCGCCCCCGACACCTCGTCCATCGATCGGCGCGAGGCCTCCACCGGCGACAAACCCTCGCCGATATAGCGCTCGACATTCTCGACCACGACGATCGCGTCATCCACGACGATGCCGATCGCCAGCACCAGCCCGAACAGCGACAGGTTGTTCAGCGAGAACCCCACCGCCGCCAGCATGATCGCCGTGCCCACCAGCGACACGGGAATCGCGATGATCGGGATCACCGCCGCCCGCCAGTTCTGCAGGAAGACGAGGATGACGATGACCACCAGCACCATCGCCTCGAACAGTGTGTGATAGACGGCGTCGATCGACTGGCCGATGAACTCGGTGGGGTTGTAGATCACCGAATATTGCAGGCCACGCGGGAACTGCGCGGACAGCGCATCCATCTTGGCCTTCACGGCGTTCGCGGCGGCCAGAGCGTTCGATCCCGGCCGCTGCATCACCGCGATCACCACCGTCGGCTTGCCCGAGAGGTAGGTGTTGACGGTATAGTCCTGCGCGCCCAGCTCCACCCGCGCCACGTCGCGCACGCGGACCTGATGGCCATCTGCGTCGGTGCGGATGACGATGTCGGCAAACTGCTGCGGATCGTCGAGCCGGCCCTGCGTCTCGATGTTGGCCTGCCACGCGGCACCCGTCGCCACCGGCGGCGCGCCCAGCGAGCCGGCCGAGACCTGCACGTTCTGGTTGCGCAGCGCGGTCACAATCTCGTCACCCGTCAGGCCCAGCGCCGCCGCGCGGCCCGGATCGATCCAGATCCGCATGCCGTAATCGCGCGAGCCGAACATCTGCACGTCGCCCACGCCATCGAGGCGCGCGATCTCGTCCTTCACATGGGTCAGCGCGTAGTTGGAGATGTAGTTGCGGTCCAAACTGCCATCGGGCGACTGCAAATTGACCACCATCAGGAAGTCGGGCGAGGCCTTGCGCACGGTCACGCCCAGCCGCTGCACATCCTCGGGCAGCCGCGCCTGCGCGATCGCCACGCGGTTCTGCACCAGCACCTGCGCCTTATCGAGATCAGTGCCGATCTTGAACGTCACGGTGATGGTCAGCCGGCCGTCCCCGGTCGACTGACTCGACATGTAGAGCATGTCATCGACGCCATTGATCTCCTGCTCGATCGGCGCGGCGACGGTGTTGGCCACCGTCTCGGCCGAGGCACCGGGGTACTGCGCCACCACCGAGACCGTCGGCGGCACCACATCGGGGTACTGGGTGACCGGCAGCGAAATATAGGCCAGCAGGCCGACGACGGTGATCAACACCGCAATCACGGCGGCGAAGATCGGCCGGTCGATGAAGAACCGGGAAAAGCGCATGGGGAGTATCCCTCAGGGGCGCGCAAACCCGCGCCGCCCGGCGGGGATCGCCGGGCGTGCGCGGTTCAGGCGCGAAACAATGGATCAGCGGCCGATCGTCGCCTGTGCGGCGGTGGGATCGGCGATCGGTGCGGCATCGGCGGGCGGGGCGTCCTGGGTGATCTGGCCGGGGCGGACCTTGACCTTGGCCCCGGGCATCGCCGCCATCGCGTTGGACAGCACCACCGCGTCGCTGGGTGCCAGGCCGCTGCGGATCACGCGCAGGCTGCCCACCAAAGGCCCGAGGACCACCGGTTTCGCCGCCACCATGCCGTCGCGGCCCACCACCATGACGATCTTGCGCGCCTGATCGGACATCACCGCCGCATCGGGCACCAGCAAGGCCGGGGCCATGCCGCCGCTGGTCATGCGCAAGTTGCCGAACATCCCCGGCGTCAGAAAGCCCTTGGGGTTGGCAAACGTCGCGCGCACCCGGATCGTGCCCGATCGCGGATCGAGGCCGTTATCGGTGAAATCCAGATGCCCGTGCCAGCGATAGCCGCTCTCGTCCTGCAACTGCACGTCGACATCGGCGGGCGGATGCCCGGCGGCGCGATCGCGCTGCGCCTTCAGGTACAGCGCCTCCGAGGCATCGAAGTCGAAGTAGATCGGATCGACCGCGTTGATCGTGGTCAGCAGTGTGGAGCCCGCCCCGCCATCGCCCGTCACCAGGTTGCCCGGATCGATCCGCCGGTCGGAAATGCGGCCCGAGACTGGCGCGCGCACCACGGTGAATTCCATGTCCAGCGCGCGCGCCCGCACCCGCGCCTGCGCGGCGGCGACGCCGGCGGCGGTGGCGCGGACTTTGGCGCGCAAGGCATCGATCTCGCCGCCGGAGATCGCTTCATCGCCGGTCAGGCCCTTGACGCGGCCATAGTCGGCCTCGGCCAGCATCTGCGCGCTGCGGGCGGAGGCGAGATCGGCCTGCGCCTCCGCCAATGCGGCGGCATAAGGGCGCGGATCGACAGTGAACAACGGCTGGCCCTGTTTCACGATGTCGCCATCGCGGAAGTGGATCGCCACGATCGCGCCCGAGACGCGCGGGCGCACCTCGACCGTGCGGCTGGGGGCAAAGCGGCCGACATAGTCGTCCCACTGCGTTACCTGCCGCTGCAACGGCTGCGCCACGGCGACGACGGCGGGCGGCGGTGCCGCTGGCGCGGCGCCATGCTGGCCGACAAAGTGCCATCCGCCCAGCGCCACAACCGCCAGCGCCGCCGATCCCGCCAGCCAGGCAAGCTGGCGGTTGCGCGCGGTGGTTGCCGGTGCGCGGCTGTCCTCAAAGGCCATCGCGTCGGGGATCTGGAAAGGCTGGTTCACGCGCGGGCTCCGGCACGGCTGGCGGCCACCACGGCGGCGATCTGGAACTCGTTATAGCCGGCCGCGCGCGCGGCGGCGGTGGCATCGGCGGCGGCGCGCGAATAGCGGTCCTGCGCGCTGGCGGCCAGCCGGCGCAACGCCTCCAGCCGCGCATTGGCCAGCGCATGGGCGGCGGGCGGCGGGCCAAAGAACATGTGCGACAGCCAATCGCGCGCACGGGCGGGGGCAAACGTGCCCGAGCCATCGGCGCGGCCCATCGCCACCACGCGCCACTCCAGCGGCGAGAGGCCGGCGGGCGGTGCCGATTCGGCGGCGTTCATCTGGGCCGCGCGTAGAGGCGCGCTGGTGAGGGCATGGGCCATGCGATGTCTCCAGGGTCAGTCCGGCGCGCGCGGCTTCGGGGGGGGCATGGGGATGCCGCGCGCGCCGGAGGGGGCATGCCAACGTCAAGGAAGCGCTGGCACGCCCGAGGGGCAGGGATGGGGCCACCGGCCCGAGGCGCAACCGCCGCAGAGCCGATGAACCGGACAGGCCGCCGTTACCGGCGCCCCATCAAGCGATGTATGGAATGAGCCGTCCCCTGACGGGGTGCGGCGCTGGGGTTGATTTCTGTACTGAGGGGTATGTATCGCACTGCAGCGCAGCGGTCAACCCCATTCTGTATCGGTCGGTATAATTTTACCTGCAACCGGCTTAGCGGCGCTTTTCCGCCAATGCCGCCCTGCCGATCAGGCCGCCGCGCCGCGCGGCCAGGTGGCCAGCGAGACCTCGATTACCCGCTCCAGCGTCTCACGCGGGGCGCCGGTGCCGGCCTTGATCGACAACCCTTGTAGCACCGTCTGGAGATATTGCGCCATGGCGAGGGGATCGTATTCATTGGGCAGATCGCCCTCTTCCCGCGCGCGGACGAACCGCCGGATCAACGCCGCCTCGGCCGAGGCCCCGCGCGCGATCGCCTCCTGCCGGATCGATTGCGCCTCGGCCCCGCAAGCGACCGTGGCGATCACCCCCAGGCACCCCTGCGGATCGTTGCCGTTGCAGAGGTTGACGATGACACCGCGCAGCAGCCGCTCGGCCACCTCGTGCGCGGTCGGCGCCGCCAGGGCCGCGCCGACATAGGCCAGCTTCTCGCGCTCGTAGAGGTCCAGCGCCTTGCGGAACAGGGCTTCCTTGTTGCCGAAACAGGCATAGAGGCTGGGCCGGGTGATCCCCATCGCCTCGGTCAGCGCGGTCAGCGAAGTGCCCTCATAGCCATGCTGCCAGAACAGGCGCAGTGCGGCGGCCAGCGCCCGATCGGGATCGAAGGCACGGGGCCGGCCGCGGGTGGCGGCGCAGGCATCGGTCGCGCCCGACTCGGGGGCGATGGGCTCAGAAAGCGTTGCCATGATCGCGCACATGTAAGGAGCCCGCAGCCCCGCGTCCAGTACCACTGCCGCGCGACTCGTCAAGTCAACCCGGCCTATGCCTTTTTTACAGCGGATTCCCGGGCCACAGCGGTTTCCTTCCGCTGGAAAATCGCTCTATGTCTGGCGCCATCAAACCATTGCGGGCGCCGGACCCGGGCATCAGACCCGCCGCGCCGCCCGCCCGAGACGACGGAACACCTATCATCATGATCTCACGCCCTGTTTTGTCGACGTCGCTGGCACTGGTGCTGGCGGCGCAAGGCGCGCTGGCCGCTGCTGCCGAGCCTACCGGGCCTTTCGCCCAGCCTTCCACCCTGCCGTTCGAGGCGCCCGACTTCGCGCATATCAAGGACAGCGATTACCTGCCCGCGATCGAGCAGGGGATCGCCGTCGAAAGAACCGAAATCGCCACCATCGCCCACAACCCCGAGGCCCCCACCTTCGCCAACACCATCGAGGCGATGGAGCGCATGGGCCAGATGCTGGGCCGCGTGACCCAGGTGTTCAGCGCGCTGGTCTCGGCCAACACCAACGACACGCTCGATGCGGTCGACACCAAGACCTCGCCCGAGCTGGCCGCGCTCAACGATGCGATCGTGCTCGATCCGGCGCTGTTCGCGCGGGTCAAGGCGCTGCACGACCAGGAGGCCAGCCTCGGCCTCGCGCCCGACCAGAAGATGCTGCTCGACATCACCTATGACCACTTCGTCCACGAGGGCGCGCTGCTGTCGGAGGCCGACAAGACCCGCCTGCGCGACCTCAACCAGCGCCTGTCGAGCCTCTCGACCGACTTCTCGCAAAAGCTGACCGCCGCCACCAAGGCCAGTGCGCTGAGCGCCGACAAGGCCGCGGCGTTCGCGGGCCTGTCGCCGGCGCAATTGGGCACCGCCGCCAAGGCTGCGACCGACCGGGGGCTGCCGGCGGGTTCGTATCTGCTGCCCCTGCAGAACACCACCCAGCAGCCCGCCACCGCCGACCTGACCGATCGCGCCACCCGCGAAAAGCTGTTCGACGCCAGTTGGACCCGCGCCGAAAAGGGCGATGCCAACGACACGCGCGAGGATGTCGCCCAGATCGCCCTGCTGCGCGCGCAAAAGGCGCAATTGCTGGGCTACAAGGATTACGCCAGCTACACGCTTTACGACCAGATGGCCAAGACGCCCGAAGGCGCGATGGGCATCCTGAAACGTCTCGCGCCCGCCCTGGCCGCCGAAGAACGCCGTGAGGCCGCCGACATCACCGCCGAAATCAAGCGCGAAGGCGGCGACTTCACCGTCAAGCCGTGGGATTGGGACAAGTACGCCGGCAAGGTCCGTGCCCGCGACATGGCCTTCGACGACGCCTCGGTGAAGCCCTACTTCGAGATCCACCGCGTGTTGCAGGACGGCGTGTTCTATGCCGCCAACCAGCTCTACGGCCTGACCTTCAAGCAGCGGACCGACATCCCGGTCTATCAGAAGGACGTCACTGTCTACACCGTCTACGACAAGGACGGCAGCGAACTGGCGCTGTTCTACTTCGACCCATGGAAGCGCGACAACAAGCAGGGCGGCGCGTGGATGTCGAACTTCGTCAACCAGTCGGGGCTGCTGGGGCAAAAGGCGGTGGTGTTCAATGTCGAGAACTTTGAAAAGCCCGCGGATGGCCAGCCGCAGCTGATCGGCTTCGACGACGTGGTGACGATGTTCCACGAGTTCGGCCATGCCCTCCACGGCATGCTCTCGAACCAGCGCTATCCCTCGATCGCCGGCACCGCCACCGCGCGCGACTTCGTGGAATTCCCCAGCCAGTTCAACGAGAATTGGGCGACCGATCCCAAGGTGCTGGCGCACTATGCGCTGGACTATCGCACCAACGCGCCGATGCCGGCGCCGCTGGTGGCCAAGGTCAGCAAACTGCGGTCCTACGCGCAGGGCTATGCGCTGGGCGAATCGACCACGGCGGCGATGCTCGATCTGGCGTGGCACGCGGTGCCCGCCAGCGCCGGCAAGCAGGATGTCGATGCCTTCGAGGCCAAGGCATTGGCCGACACCGGGCTGGACATCACCGACGTGCCGCCGCGCTACCGCTCCAGCTACTTCCGCCACATCTGGGCCAACGGCTATGCGGCGGGGTACTACGCCTATGCGTGGACCGAGATGCTCGATCACGATGCCTTCGCGTGGTTCACCGCGCATGGCGGGCTGACCCGCGCCAACGGTGAACGCTTCCGCGCGATGGTGCTCTCGAAGGGCCACAGCGAGGACTATGGTGTGATGTTCCGCGACTTCACCGGCCACGATCCCGATGTGACGCCGATGTTGGTGGCACGAGGTCTGGCCCCCGCGGCCAAGTAAAGCGAAGGGGGCCGCGATGCCCCCCTTTTTCACGCCCGGGTCAGCGTCGCCGCGATGTAATAGCCGCCGAGACCATCCCGGCGTGTCAGCCGGAGCCCTTGGCGCGCCGCCAACCCCTGCAACACCGGCACCAGATCGGCACGCGGCGCCACATGGAACAGCGCCAGCCACGCGCGCAGCGCCCGCCGCACCGGCCCCGGCAACCCAGCCATCATGCCGAAATCGACGAGGTGGATCGACCCGCCCACGGCCAGCAACGGCGCCGCCTGCGCCAATGCCGCCTGCCAGTCGGGGATCATCGACAGCGTGTACGAAAACACGATCCGGTCGAAGCGCGCCCGCCCGAACAGCGCCACCGGATCGAACCCGGTCGCATCGCCCAGCGCCAGCACCGCCCGCGCGCCCAGCTTGGCCCGCGCGCTGACCAGCATCTCGGCCGAGATGTCCAGCCCCGCCAGCCGCGCACCCTTCCACCGGCGCCCGATCAGCGCCAGATTGCGCCCGGTGCCGCAGCCGACCTCCAGCACCGATCCGCCCTCGGGCACTGCCAGCCCGGCAATCAGCCGGTCGCGGCCGAACAGGTAGTACTTGCGCGTGGCGTCATAGATGTGTCGTTGGCCGCGATAGATGCGGTCCATCAATGCGCCGTGTTGGTCGCTCATGCCAGCACGTAGAGGTGGACGCCGCCATAGATCGACGACCGGTCGTCGCGGGTGAGCTGCGCCGATGGCTCGGCCCGGTAATCCCAGCGGTTGAGGATCGCATCGGGCACCCGCCCCGGCAGCAACGACGGCGCCGCCGCCGTGCGGAACAGCACCCGCGCGCCCGAACGCGCGGTGCGGGTGATCTCGGTCCACAGTCGGGTCAGTTGCGCGTCGTCCATCCAGTCCTGCGTATCGAGCAGGATGTAGCGGTCGAGGCTGGCATCGGGCTGCGCGGCCAGATGATCGGCGAGGTTGACGTGGCGTACGTCGATCCGGTCGGCACGGGCGCGCACCGCCTCGTAATGCTGGGCCTGCAAATACGGCGGCAGCGACCGCTCCGGGTTCGGCCCATAGCCGCGCCCGAACGCCTGCCAGGCGAAGTAGTTGTCCTCCAACGGGAAATGGCAGGCCAGCTTCTCCAGCCGGTCGCGCAGTACTTTCGCCATGCGCTCGTCGCCGGCGAGGGCATCGTACTGCGCGGGCGGAATGCCGAGGCCGAACAGCGAGGCCGGCTGGTCGGTCAGCCAGCGGATGAAGCGCCGCTCGAACATCGGCGCGAAGCGTTCCTCGAAGATCCGGCGCTGCTCGTCCATGTCGCGCGCCTCCAGAATCTCGCGCGGGTCGATGCGATAGAGCTTGGCCAGCAGATGCGCCGCGCCGATGAAATGCCCCAGCATCCCGCGCCGATAGATCCCCTTGGCAAAGCCGCCGATCCGCCGCCGCCCGGCCAGATCGCGACCTTCCCAATAGCGGCGCGTGGCCTCGTCGAGGTGCGGCGCGATCAGGTCGCGATAGAGCTGCGGGTTGGTCCGCCGATCGGCATCGGCAAAGAACCGCCGCAAGTGATCGTGATCGGGCAAGTGGCGCACCGCCGCGATCTTCAGCTTGTTCATGGCGATGTGCGCGGTGTTGAGATCGACGGCGGTGATTGCCGCCGGATCGCCCACCAGATAGGATAGCGCGTTGCACCCGCCGCTGGCCACGGTGACGATGCGGCACTCCGGCGTGATGGCGAGGCCCGCCATGTCCACCACCGGGTCCTCCCAGATCTGGGCATAGACCAACCCACGGAAGGCAAAGGCAAAGGCCCGGTCGAGCAGCCGCGCCCGCGTCTCGCCCTGTTCGCGTACCACGGCGCGATCGATGATGCGGGCAGATGATTTACTCATAGCGACGGGCGCTCCCATGACATTTCCTGATAGGTCTCATGTTGCCACTGGGTGACATCCCGATGACAGGCGGCGCGTCCCGACACGATTTTGCACCGGAATGGCGGCGCTGCGCCGGCACCTAGCACGAAGGCCGGGTGCGGGCGGGCGGCGGATGGCCGATGAAAGGCCAGACTGCGCCGGCACACACGGCGAATCAGACATAAGGGAGAGCCATGACCACGAACCGCTTTTGGCGCCTGGAGCGCCGTCCCAGCGGGCAGGATGTCGCCGCCGCGCTGGCCCTGCACACGGAAACGCTGGCGCCGCTGGCCCCGGGCGGGGTGCGTGTGGCGGTGGCCTACCTGTCGATGGATGCCGGCACGCGCATGTGGATGGGGGCGCGCACCGATGGCTATCAACCGCCGCTGCCGCTGGGTAGCAAGATGGTGGGTCTGGTGCTGGGCCGGGTGATCGCCAGCCATGATCCCGCCTATCCGCCGGGCGCGTTGGTGCGCGGCTTTGGCCAGTGGGCCGAAATCGCCGACTTTGCCCCCGGCAGCGGGCTGGACGTGGTCAGCGACGCCTTGCCCGACATCCGCGAGCATTTCGGCGCGCTGGGCCTCAACGCGATGACTGCGCTGGTCGGCGTGGAGGCGGTGGCCGGGGTGCAGCCCGGGCAATGGCTGGTGGTCTCGGCAGCGGCGGGGGCGACGGGCAGCCTTGCCGTGCAGATCGGCCGCAACCTCGGCGCGCGGGTGGTGGGCATCGCCGGCGGGCCGGAGAAGTGCCGCTGGCTGCGCGAGACGCTCGGCTGCGAGATCGCCATCGATTACCGCGCCGATGATGCCGCCGCCGTGCTGCGCAGCATCGATGGCGGGGTGCACGCCTATTTCGACAATGTCGGCGGGCCCTTGCTCGATGCGGTGCTGCCCAACATGGCGCACTATGGCCGGGTGGCGGTCTGCGGGATGGTCGCCGGCTACGACAGCGATACACCGCTGCCCGGCCCGGCGCGGTTCGATCAGGTGTTGATGCGGCGCTTGCGGATCGAGGGGTTTTTCGTCCCCGATTTCCTCGACCGGTTTGGCGAATTCCTGCCGCGTCTGGCCGCCTGGCACGCCGAGGGCCGGCTCAGCATGCCGTTCAGCGAGGTGACGGGTTTGGAGAACACACTGGTCGCCTATGACCGGATGCTGCGCGGCGGGGCGATCGGCAAGGTCGTGGTGCGCGTCGGTGGCTGAGCCGGTCAAGCTGGTCACGCTGCTGAAGCGGCGGCCGGGGATGACGATGGCGCAGTTCATCGCGCAGTATGAAACCGTCCACGCGCGGCTGGGTGAGCGGGTGCTGGCCGGGTTCGCCACGCGCTATGTGCGGCGCTATCTGGTGCCGTTGGTGGGCGACGCCGATGCGGTGGCGCGGCCGCACGACGTCGTGATGGAGATCTGGTTTCCGGATCGCGATGCACTGGATCGCTGCATGGCGTATCTGACGTCGCCTGATGTGGCGGCCGAGATCGCGGCAGACGAGGAGACGGTGTTCGATCGCGCGGCGACGTTGACCGCGATCGTCGAGGAGCATGAATCGGCTTTTGGGTAGGTAGAAGAGGTGAATGCGAGGGGCAATGCCCCTCGCGTTCCCATGACTTGTCGGCGTTGGCGCTGACCAACCATGTTGCGCAGCATTTCTGCGCCGCAGGCCGTATGACGGCTTCGCCGCAACACTCGACGCTGCTGCGTCAGCGCAACAAAAAGGGAATGGGGGTCCGGGGGTGTAACACCCCCGGCCTTCCCTTTTTATCGATCAGAACGACTTGCTGATCTGGAACTGCACTGTGCGCGGCGTTGCGCCAAAGCCCATCAGATCGGCATGCACGCCATTGTTTGTGCCCGTACCGCTGCCGGTCAGCGGGCCGTCGACGCCGCCGTTTATGTATTGTTTGTTGGTCAGGTTCTTGCCGATGATGGCAAACTCCCAGTTGCCGTCCTGCGCGCCAAACCGCACCCCGGCATCGAACACCGCGTAGGACGGATTGCGCGAGAAGCCCTCGCCAAAGCCCGAGACGAGGTAGGCCGAGCTGTAGCGCGTATCGACGTTCAAGCCGGCCTTCAGTGTCGCGCTGACCTCGGTTTCGTAGGTTGCGCCCAGCGCCCCGGTCCAGTGCGGCGCCATGCCCAGCGCCGCGCCGTTGAGGTTCTGGCGGGTATAGGCGCCCAGCGCGGCGGTGTAGACCTCGTTGCAGCCCTCGGCGACGCTTTGGCCGGCATAGCAGGGAGCTTCGGGGAAGTTGGTGTAGTGGGCGTTGTTGTAGTTGACGCTGCCGTGGATGTTCAGGCCGCGCACCGCGCGCGGGGCGAATTCGAAGTCCAGCTCGGCCCCCTTGGTCAGCGCGTCGGCGGTCAGCGTCTGGAACGCGACGATCGCCGAGTTGAAGAAATCGATCTGCAGGTTCTTGTACTTGAACGCATAAAGATCGAAGTTCAGCCGCAACTGGTTGTCGAGGATGGTGCTCTTGACGCCGCCCTCGAAACCATGGGTCGTTTCGGGGTTGAATGTGAATGCCGATGCCGGATCTGGATTGGCCAGCGAGTAGATGCCGCCGTTCGAGAAACCGCCCGACTTGTACCCGGTCTTGTAGGCGGCATAGAACATCACGTCGCGGATCGGCTTCCACGTCAGCGAGACGTCGGGTGACCAGTTGTCAAAAACCTGATGCGCGGTGACTTGCGATGCCGCGCCCGATGGCCAGACGCCGATGAACGCCGGACTGGTGTAGGGCTGGACGAAGGAGCTGTCCTTGGTTTCGTGGGTGTAGCGCACGCCGGCGTCGAATTCGACCGCGGGCAGCACCTTCCAGATCACCTGGCCAAAGCCCGAAAGCGTCTGGCCCTTGGTATAGCTGGTCTTGTCGCCATCCTGATACTGGTCCACCCCCAGCGCCGGATAGTTGGAGGCGCTATAGCTGACGTACTGCGCATAGTTGCGGCGCGTCTGTTGATAGAGCAGGCCGACCATCAGATTGACCGGGCTGTCATAATGGGTCAGCGCGCGCAGCTCGTTCGAAAATGCCTTCCAGCTCGAATTCTCGGTGGCGAACACTGAACCGGCGCTGGCATCGAACTCGCAACCGCAGAGCCACTGGTTGTTGTTCCAGTTATAGTTGGTGACGTTGGTCACCGTCACCTTGCCCAATTCATAGGCCAGCGTGTTGGTCGCCGCCGCCGATTTGTAGCGGTTGTAGAGATCGCCGTTACCGGCATAAGGGAAGTTCTTGGCTTCCACCGCCGGCATGTTGTTCTGGTGCGTCGTAAAGTTGAACCCGCAGGCATAGCCCGATAGCTGGGTCACGCCGGTGGGGCAATTATACGCTACATAGTTGTACGACGAGTTGTTGGCCTTGTTATAATCGAACGAGGCCTTGAACGTGTCGGTGATGGCCGAGGTCGGCTGATACTTCAGCGTCAGGCGGGCGAGCAACTCGCGGTTGCCCGGCTGGTCGCTGCTGGTCGGCTGCGACACATAGCCCGCGCCCAGGCCCGCTAACGTGTAGGGCCGCGAGACGTTGTCGTAATAACCGCCCCAGGCCTTGCTGCCGCGCACCGCCAACCGGATGCCCAGATCGTCGCTGATCGGGCCAGAGGCGATGCCTTCCAACTGCGCGTCCTTGGCCTTCACCTCATAGCTGGCGCGGGTCTTGAACTGCCATGTCGAGGTCGGATCGGCGGTCTTGATCGAGATCACGCCAGCGGTGGCGTTCTTGCCAAAAAACAGCACCTGCGGCCCTTTCAGCACCTCGACGCCGGAGAGATCGAAGAACCCTTCCTCCAGCACGCGGCCCTGACCGTAATAGACCCCGTCGACCACTGTCGCCACCGATTGCTCGATGCCGATCGAGGTCGAGGAGGAACCGATGCCGCGCAGCGTGACTTGCGCGGCCGACCCGTTCGAGGCGTGGCCGACCGAGAGGCTGGGGGTGGCGGCGGCGATCTTCTCGATGCTGGAGAGGTCGCGCTGGGCGATCACTTTGGCCGAGATCGCGGTGACGGCCACGGGCACGCTCTGCGCGCTCTCGGTGCGCTTGCGCGCGGTGACGATGATGTCGGTCAGGCCGGTGTTCTCGGCCGGGGCGGTGGCGACGGGGGCGGCGGGCGCATCGGCCCGGGCGGATTGCGCGGAGGCAAAGCTCACGCCGGCAACCGACGCCAGCAACAGCGCCTTTGAATAGGACACGATCGTTCTCCCTCAGACTTTGTTGATCTCGACTTATGCCAAGTCACATAGGCCCGCCGCGCCCGCCACCGACCCTCGCCAAATGGTTAGCCCTAGCCATTGTCACAGTCGGGGCAGGCCCGCGCTCACGCCCGCGTGTCCCGATCGGCGCAGGCTCACGCCCGCATCCCCATTGGCGCAGTCTTACGCCCGCGCGGCGGCCCCGATCAACAGACAGGCCAGTACCAGCAAACCCACCTTGCCCGCCGATGCGCGCTCGCCGAACAGCGCGATGGCCACGCCAATGCTGGCCAGCGGCACCAGCGCCGCTAGCACCGGCATCACCAGCGACAGCGCCATCCCCGCGCTGATCACGCGCGCGAGGACCCAGAGCGAGACGAGATAAGTGCCCAGACAAGCAGCGGTCCACACCGGATCGCGAAAGCCGCCACTGCGCACCAGCATCGATACGCCGGCGACTTGCGTGACCACCACGAAGGCGACCATCAACACCGCGCGCCACGGAAATCCCCGCGTTGTCTCCATCATTCATCCCCCCCCGCCCGTTGTTGTCAGCCGATGTGCAGCGTGCGGTACGTGCGGCGGACGAAGCGCCACTGGCCCGCGTGTTTCTCCAGCACATCGTCATAGCGCCCGCGCACGCGCAGCAATTGGCCGCTTGCCGGGTCCTCGAAGATCTCCGAGGTATAGGCGATTGCCTCGGCGAGCAGCCCCTCTACCGCGATGTGGCCCGGCGTGGTGACATAGACCATCGGCCTGGCCGCGCCATCGAGGCCATAGACCTGCATCGACGCTACCCAGCCGGCGACGATCGCCGCCTTGCCGGTGAAGCCGCCCAGATCGGGAAACTCGGGCAGGGCCCAGAACGCGTCATCGGCCCAGGTGGAGGCCCAAAGATCGGCGTCGCGGGTCATCACCCCGTGGCTGTAGGTGTCCATCAGCTCGCGGATCAGGATGCGGTCTTCCAGCGGTCCGGTGAAGGGCATGGGCGTGGTCCTTGCATGCGGCATGGCAGTCGGTTGTGGCACGGTTGGGCGCCGCAGGCCGGCCTGTCACCTGTGACTTGTCGCTGCCCTGCTGCGCGGCTTTATTGCGCGGTCAGGCCGCCATCGATGAGGAAGACGATCATATCGGTAATATCGTCCGGCTCGCCCATGCGGCCGCAAGGGAACTGCGGCGTTGATCGCGTCGTACTGCGCTGGGTTGTCGCGGATGGCCACTTGCTGCATCTCGGTCCAGATCACCCTGGGGTGCACTGAGTTGACGCGGATGTTCTCACCCGCCAGTTCGATCGCCAGTGCCTTTGACATGATCCGCACCCAGCCCTTGCGGGCGCGGGCGGCCACCGGATCGGCGGCCGGGCTGGTTTTGCCTCACACTGGCGGTTGCCCGATGCTCAGGCCCGAAGCCGTGGGTGATCGCCCGCGGCGCGTCAAGCACACGCCGCCAACATCAATGCCGCGCCAGCACCCCGTTGGTGGTCAGCCACGCGACGAATTCATCCATCACCAGCGTCGTCGTGGTGCCGGGCACGCCCAGGCCAAAGCCATGGCTGCCCTGCTGATAGCCGTGGATCTCCACCGGCCGCTTCGCCGCCAGCCAGCCCTGGGCGATGGGAAACCCCTGCGACGGGAACAACGGATCGTCGAGCGCGATCGCATCGAACATCGGCGGCGCATTGGCCGGCACCTCGACGCGCGGCTGCGGCCCGTAGATATAGCCGAAGAAAGCCGGTTCCTCCGCGGGTTTGGAGGTCAGCACGGTCTGTAACGCGGTCATCGCCCCCGCCGAAAAGCCGATCATCCCGACCCGCGCCGGATCCACGCCCCAGTGCGCGGCCTGCGCGCGCACCAGCTTCAATGCGGCCCGGCCATCGGCGGCGGCATCGGCGTCGGTCAGCGTCGGCTGCCGCGAGGGATCGGTGATGCCGGCCATCATCGTGCGCATCATGTAGGGCCCGGCCTCGGCCTCGCCGCGCGGGGTGGGCAGCAGGCGATATTTCAGCACAAAGGCCGCAATTCCCCGCGCCGCCAGCGCCCGCGCCACGCCCCAGCCTTCATGATCCATCGCCAGCAGCATGAATGCTCCGCCCGGCGCCACGATTACCGCCGCGCCCGTGGCCTTGGCCGGATCGGGCAGCACCGGGGTCAGCGTTGGCCGGGTGACATTGCGCACGACATAGTCGGCACCGCCCGCCTGCGCCCAGATCTCGCTGGCGGCGGCGCCCGGCGTTTCCGCGCCATAGAGCGGGATCGCATCGGGTTCGGCCGGGGCGGCGGCGGGCACCATCGCGGGCATGCCGTGCTGGGCCTCGCGCTGGGCGGTGGCGGGCGTTGCCATCGCCACGCCGATCGCCAGAACGCCCGCGCAAACGGCAAGGCTGGATGATTTCGGCATCTGTATCTCCCTCAAGCGGCGCCCGCGCGCCTTGTCTGCGCGCCATCAAGCGCGGCCCGAGGCCAAAGTACAATCGCGATTTTTGCGCCTGACATAGCCTGTGGCTATGCCGCGCCGGCGGTATCAGGCGATGGCCTGCGCGGCGGCGGCGGCACTCGCCCAGGCCCACTGGAAGTTGTAACCGCCCAGCCAGCCGGTGACATCGACCGCCTCGCCAATGGCGAACAGCCCCGGCACCCGCCGCGATTCCATGGTTTTGGAGGAGAGGTCGGCGGTGCTGATCCCGCCGGCGGTGACTTCGGCCTTGGCGAACCCCTCGCTGCCATCGGGCAGAAAGCGCCAATCGCCCAGCCGCGCCGCCGCCGCGTTCAGCGCCCGATCCGACACATTGCCCAGATCGCCGGCGACATCGCCCAACCGCTCGCACAGCGCCACCGCCAGCCGGTCGGGCAATTGCGCCGCCAACGCCCGGCGCAACGTCCCGCGCGGATTGGCGCGCTTGGCCGCGATCAGCCAATCGGGCGCGGCATCGGGCAGGAAGTTGATCCCCACGCTCTCGCCCCGCCGCCAGTACGACGACACTTGCAGGATCGCCGGGCCAGACAGCCCGCGATGGGTGAACAACGCCGCCTCGGGAAACGCCGCCTTGCCGCACCGCGCCACCACCGGGCAGGCCACGCCGGAGAGTTCGCGGAACAACGCCTCGCTCCCCGGCAGCGTCAAAGGCACCAGCGCCGGGCGCGGCTGCACGATCTTCAACCCGAACCGCCGCCCCAGATCATAGGCAAATGACGTCGCCCCCAGCTTGGGGATCGACGGCCCGCCGGTGGCGATCACCAGCGACGCTGCGGAAGCCTGACGCCCGCCAAAGCCCACGCGAAACCGCCCATCGGCATGATCGACCGCGCCAATCGCCGCCCCGCAGGCGATCTCCACCCCGCCGGCCGCGCATTCGTCGAGCAACATCGCCACAATCTGCCGCGCCGAACCGTCGCAGAACAACTGCCCCAGCGTCTTCTCGTGCCATGCGATCCCGTACCGCTCGACCAGCGCCAGAAAATCGCGCGGTGTGTACCGGCTCAAGGCCGAGCGCGCGAAGTGCGGGTTCTCGGACAAGTACCGGTCCGGCGCGGTGTGCATGTTGGTGAAATTGCACCGCCCGCCGCCGGAAATCAGGATTTTCTGCCCCGGCGCGTCTGCGTGGTCGATCACCAGCACCCGCCGCCCGGCCTGCCCGGCCAAAGCGGCACAGAACAGCCCCGCCGCCCCCGCACCCAGCACGATGGCGTCGAACAGGGGGGCATCGAATTCAGCCACGCTTGAGCCGCACCAAAGCCTCGTCCAGCGCCGACAAAAACCGCGAGCGATCGGTCTTGCCGAACGGCGGCGGCCCGCCGATGGGGTCGCCCACCGCCCCGGCACGCAAGTCGGCCATGATCGCCCGCGTCGCCACCGCCGCGCCAATCGATGCCAACGTGAACGGCTTGCCATTGTGCGCCAACACCACCGCGCCCGCCTTTAACCCGCGATCGGCCAGTAGGATATCGGCGGTCACCACCACGCACCCCTGCGCGGCTTCGCCGGCGATCCAGTCATCGGCGGCATCGAATCCATCGCCCACCACCACGCGCGAGATCAACGGGTGATCGGGCACACGCAGCCGCTGGTTGCTGACAATCGCCACCGGCACCGCGTGGCGCAAGGCCACGCGGTAGATCTCCTCCTTCACCGGGCAGGCGTCGGCATCGACCAGTATCCGCAACTTGCGGCTCATCCGTGGTGCTTCGGCCCTTTGGCGCGATAGGGCTTGGGACCGCCGGGCTTGCCATGCGGGCCTGCGGGGCGGGGGGCGCCATCGTTGCCACCACGCCCACGCGGCGGACCGCTGCGCACGTTGATGCGCGCGACCTCACGCGGGGTATCGGGCGATAGCTCGATATGCACGCCGCTCTCGTCCTCGGCGCCCTCCTGCGCGGTGCGGGCCAGGGCAGCGCTGAACTTGGCTTCGATCGCACGCGGGATCTGGAAGTGGGTCTGCGTGGCCGAGATGCGGATCGCGCCGATCTCGCCGCGGGTGATGTGCCCACGACGGCACAGCAGCGGCAGGATCCAGCGCGGATCGGCGTTCTGCTTGCGGCCGATGTCCATGCGGAACCACACGGTGTCGTCAAAGCCCTCGCGACGCGGCCCGGCTTCGCGCGGCGAATCGGGCATCTGGTCGGCCATATCCTCGGGCTCGGGCATGGCCTGCCGCCATGCGCGCACCAGCGCCAGCGCGATCTCGCGCGGGTCGCGGCCTTCCAGCATCTTGTCGGCCAGCAGGTTTTCCTCGTCGGTCGCCTCGACCTGCTCGGCCAGACGGCCCAGCAGCCGCTCGCGATCGGCGGCGCGGATATCGTCGGCGGCGGGCACCGGCACCCATGCGGCCTCGACACGCGCGGCGCGCAGGATCATCTCGACCCGGCGGCGACGCGCATAAGGCACGATCAGCACGGCCGTGCCCTTGCGCCCGGCCCGCCCGGTGCGGCCCGAGCGGTGCTGCAACACCTCCGGATCGCGCGGCACTTCCACGTGGACGACCAGGCTCAGCGTCGCGACGTCGATGCCGCGCGCGGCGACATCGGTGGCAACGCAAACCCGCGCCCGGCCATCGCGCAGCGCCTGCAACGCCTGATTGCGCTCGTTCTGGCTATGCTCGCCCGAGAGCGCCACGGCGGCAAACCCGCGCTCGACCAGCGTGGCGTGGAGATGCCGCACGTTGTCACGCGTCGCGCAGAACAGCATCGCCGTCTCCGCCTCGTGGAAGCGCAGCAGGTTGATCACCGCATGCTCGATCTCGGAGGGGGCCACCGCCACCGCCTGATAGGTGATGTCGCCATGGCCCTGGCTATCGCCCACCGTCGAGATGCGCAGCGCATCCTTCTGGTAACGCTTGGCCAGCGCCGCGATCGGCTTCGGCATCGTCGCGGAGAACATCATCGTCCGCCGGGTATCGGGCGTGGCGTCCAGGATCTCTTCCAGATCCTCGCGGAAGCCCATGTCGAGCATCTCGTCCGCCTCGTCGAGCACGGCGACCTTCAGCGCCGAGAGGTCCAAAGCCCCGCGCTCCAGGTGATCGCGCAAACGCCCCGGGGTGCCGACAACGATATGCGTACCATAGGACAGCGCCCGCCGCTCACGCGAGGCATCCATGCCGCCAACGCAGGTGGCGATCCGCGCGCGCACCCCGGCAAACAGCCACTCCAGCTCGCGGCTGACCTGCAGCGCCAGTTCGCGCGTCGGCGCGATGATCAGCGCCAGCGGCGCGCCCGCGCCGGGCAACACGCCCGCGTCGCCCAGGATCTGCGCGGTCATGGCCATGCCAAAGGCCACGGTCTTGCCCGACCCGGTCTGGGCGGACACCAACAGATCGCGGCCCACGGCCTCGGGCTCGATGACGGCGGCCTGCACCGGGGTCGGCGCGGTATAGCCCTTTGCGGCAAGGGCGGCGGAAACGGCTTCTGGAAGTTGCGAAAAAGGCATATGTCTCAACAGATAACGCGGGCTTATCGCCGGTTATGGGCGACGTCTGCCGGCAGGAGGATAAGGTCTCGACCGCGCGTGCCACCTCGGCCGGACGCGAGTCCATCGCGGGCCCTTAGCCGAATTGTACGCTCTCGGCCATCGCGTTTTGTCCAGACCGGTGCGTGAATGCGGCACATGGCCCGATCGGCGCTGGCCAAACGGCCCCTGCGCTGCCAAGGCGCGCCCACAGGGAGGCCGCACCATGGCAGACGACGACTACGTTTACGATGAGGACAGCGGCGAATGGCTGCCGGCTTCGGAATTGGCCGCCAAGCAGGCCGCCGCCCCCGCCGAGGACACGGTCGAGGTCCGCGATGCGGTCGGCAATCTGCTGGCCGATGGCGATGCGGTGACGCTGATCAAGGACCTGGACGTCAAGGGCGCCGGCCAGACATTGAAGCGCGGCACGCTGATCTCCTCGATCCGCCTGACCGGCGACGCGCAGGAGATCGATTGCCGTTACCCCGGCATCAAGGGTCTGGTCCTGCGCGCTGAGTTCGTGAAAAAGCGCTGAGGCGAGGCGCCCGGCCGCAACCGGGCGCCTCCCAACTCACCCGAAGGCCTTGGCCATCACCCGGCCCAGCCGCTCGGAAAAGCCCCGCGCATCGCTGGGCAGCTCGCCATCGGCAATCCGCGCCTCGTCGAGCAGCAGCCAAGCCGCATCGGTGCGCAAATCGCCATCGTCCAGCGCGCCCAAGCGCTCGATCAACGGATGGCGCGGGTTGAATTCCAGCACCGGCTTGACGCCGCCGCCAGCCCGCCCAGCGGCGGCCAGCAACCGCTCCAACTGCCGATCCATCGCCTGATCCGAGGCGACCAGACACACCGCGCTCTCGGTCAACCGCTCCGACGCACGCACGTCCGAGACCTCATCGGCCAACGCCTCCTTGGCGAAGGCGATGAAGCCGCTGACCTCCGCCGAGGCCTCCGCCGCCGGCGCCTCGCCCTCGGCCAGCGGGATCAGGCTCAGATCGGCCAGACCCTGCGTCACCGACTTGAACGGCTTGCCCTGCCAATCGGCCCCAGCGCCAACCCAGAAGTTGTCGACCTGATCGGTGAGCAGCAACACCTCGATCCCGCGCGCGCGGAACCCCTCCAACTGCGGCGAGGCCTGCAACCGCGCCAGATCCGCACCAGTGGCATAATACACCGCCGTCTGGTTCTCGCGGAAGGTATAGTCCTTCAGCGCGCGCCAATCGTCGCTGGCGGTGCTGCGGAACCGCGCCAGCCCCAGCAACGTCTCGCGCCGCGCATAGTCCTCGTACAACCCCTCCTTCAGCACCGCGCCAAAGGCATCCCAGAACTTCACGTAAGCCTCGCCATCGCCGGCCAGCTTCTCCAGCTCGGACAGCACCCGGTTGGTCACGCCCTTCTGGATCGCCGCCAAAACCGGGCTCTCCTGAATCATCTCGCGCGAGAGGTTCAGCGGCAGGTCCGCCGAATCCACCAACCCGCGCACAAACCGCAGATAGCGGGGCACGATCTCCGCCTCATCGGTGATGAACACCCGGCGGACATAGAGCTTCATCGCCCCCTTGCGATCGGCATCGAACAGATCGAACGGCGCGGCCGAGGGCAGAAACGCCAGCACGGTGTACTCATGCCGCCCCTCGGCGCGGTAATGCAGGGTCAGCGCCGGTTCGTCGAACTGGCCCAGCCCGCGATAGAACTCGGCATAATCCTCCGCCGAGATCTCGCTCTTGGAACGCGCCCACAAGGCGGTGCCATCGGCAATGGCCTCCGGCTCCGCCTCGGGATTTTCGCGCAGGAACACCGGCACCGGCACATGGCCGCTCTGCGCCTTGATGATGCGGCGGGCGTTGAACGCCTCGGTATAGCTCGCCGCATCTTCCTTCAGATGCAGCACCACGCGGGTGCCATGCGCCGGCGCCTCGGCCAGATCCGCGGGCTGCACGGTGTAGGTGCCAAGGCCATCCGATGACCACTGCGTCGCCACATCGCTGCCGGCGCGGCGGGTGAACACGTCCACGTTGTCCGCCACCATGAACGCCGAGTAGAACCCGACGCCGAACTGGCCGATCAACTGCGTGCCTTCTGCCTCCTTGGCGGCGGCGATGCGGTCCATGAACGCGCGCGTGCCCGACCGCGCGATCGTGCCCAGCGCCTCGATCAGCTCGGCCTCGCTCATGCCGATGCCGTTGTCCTCGACGGTCAGGCGCTTGGCTTCGGCGTCCAGCGTCACCGTGATCGCCGGCGCATCGCCGCTGCCCAATGCGGCATCGCTCAGCGCCTCATAGCGCAGCTTCTCGCAGGCATCGGCGGCGTTCGAGATCAGCTCGCGCAGGAACACGTCCTTGTCCGAATAGACCGAGTGCACCATCATGTGCAGCAACCGGGCGACATCGGCCTCGAACGAACGGGTCTGGGGGGCAGCTTCGGTCGTCGTCATGGTCGTCAGGGTTCCCCTTGCAGAAGGTGTTGCGGTGCGCGAGATGGGCGCTCGATCCCCGGCTTTCAACCCGAAGCGTGCTTGAACCTGCGGCCGGTGATGGGGCATAGCATCGCCTATCCCCCCTCCTGCCGACCGGACACCCGCGCCCGATGGATTTCACCCCGCTGCCTGTTGCCACCGCCTGGGGCGCGTTCCTGCTGGCGTTTCCGGCGCTGTTCTCGATCGTCAATCCGATCGGCGGGGCGCTGATCTTCGATTCCGTGGTCAGTGACCGTTCGCGCGGGGAAAAAAAGCGGCTGGCGTTCCGCATCGCGCTTTATGCTTTCGTGGTGCTGCTGACCTCGCTCTGGCTGGGCAGCTTCGTGCTGGCCTTCTTCGGCGTCAGCCTCAGCGCGCTCAGGATCGCCGGCGGGCTGGTGGTGGCGGCGCAGGCGTGGACACTGCTGATGCAGGCCGAGGCGCACGAGGAGCGCAAGGCGCACCAGGCCGAGCCGGCCGAGGATGCCGAGGCGATCGCCTTCTTCCCGCTGACGATGCCGCTGACCACCGGGCCGGGGACGATTTCGGTGGCGATCGCGCTCTCGTCGCAACGGCCCGGCGATGGCTTCGGCACGCTGGGCTTTTTCGGCGGGCTCAGTCTGGCGGCGGCGGCGCTCTCGTTGTCGATCTGGCTGTGCTATCGCGCCTCGGACAGCGTGGTGACGTTGCTGGGGCAGGGCGGGGCGCGGGTGATGTCGCGGCTGGTGGCGTTTCTGCTGCTCTGCGTGGGGGTGCAGATCGTGGTGACCGGGGTGATCGGCGTGGCCAACCTGCTGCCCGGCCTGCGGCATTAGATTCTTTCGCATCGTTGGGCGCAAAAAACCGGTTCCCGCTTTTTTGCACGATGCTCTGGCCCTCCGTTCAACGCAACTTGGCGATGCCGATCTGATCGGCCTTGGCGCGATCCTTGACCGATTCCTCGCTGCGGGTCAGCGCCTTGGCGATCGCTTTCAGCGCCATGCCTTTCTTGGCCAACTGATGCAGCTTCTGGATTTCCTCGGCGGTCCAAGGCTGGCGGTGGCGTTCGAAGGGTTTGGTCATGGATGCGCCCTAAAGCATCGCGCAAAAAAGTGGGAACCGGTTTTTTGCAAGAGCGATGCGACAACAAAAACGCGCACCTCGCTGCCGGGGGTCCGCCTCACCGCGGCTTGCGCCCCCGCCCGATCCGTCGCAGCCCGATCACCCCCGCCACGCACCCCGCCAGCCCGACCAGCCCCACCACTACCAGACCGGCGATCGAGCGAACGATATCGAGCAGCAGGATCTCGAAGAAGCGGGCAATGGCGACCGTGATGTGAAACAAGGGTTCGGGCGCTCCGCCTGAGCATCGTGCAAAAAAGTGGGCACCGGTTTTTTGCGGACAACGATGCGATAAATAGAATCATCGTGCAAAAAAGTGGGCACCGGTTTTTTGCGGACAACGATGCGAACTTGAAAATCCGGAGATCAGGTTGGCAGACCGCGATACGCGCTCAATGATCCTTGCGATAGCGCAACGACACGTTCGATCCGCCGAACGAGCCCGTAGATGACAGCACGCTCAACGCCTTGGTCAGCGCCACCTCCAACTGCGTGGCGGTAAAGCCGCGCGTATCCGTCACCACCTCCACATAGACGTTGCGCGTGATGTATTTGCCGGCGGCCAGGCTGGTGCCCTGGCCGGTCGCGGGATTGGCGCCCAGGATGCGCAACCGGTCGAACCCGGCCACCGATCGCAGCTTGCCCAGCGGATTGAACCCGCCCCCCGATCCGCGCAAGGAATTCAGCGCGGCGGCCAACTGGATCGCCTCGGTGGGCGAGAGCGATGTGACATCGCTGCCGAACAACAGCCGCGACAGCACCTCGTCCTGCGGCAATGCCGGCGTCGAGGTAAAGGCGATCTGCGGCTGTTGCGCGCGGCCGGTGATGGTGATCGTCGCGGTGATCGAGTTCACCGTGGTGCTGGCGGTGATGTTCAGCACCGGGTTGCCCGGCGCGCCGCCATCGAAGGTCACCTTGCTGGCATTGTCGAGGTCCAGGCTCTTGCCGGCAAAGCTGTAGGTGCCGCGCACGACATCGAGATCGCCCACCACCACCGGCGCCCCGGCGGTGCCGCTGACCCGCATGTCGGTCGACCACTCGGCCTCCAGCCCCATGCCGGAGACGAAGATCTGCCCCGGCGCATGGACATGGAGCGCCAGCTTCCAGCGCGATGGCGCCGGGCCGTTCTCGGCGGCGGCGGCCTGCACCGTCTGCCCCTTGCGGTGGACGCCAGTGAGTTCGGGAACCTCGGCGGCGCCCTGGCGGATGACTTGGTACCGCACCTCGCCCAGCGACAGGTCGCCCGTGATCGCCCCGCCGGCCTTGGTGTTGCTGACCGCGATCTGGCCGGTGACGGTGGCGCCCACGGCATCGCTCTTGGCGAGGCGCGCGTTGGCCAGCGTCGCCTTGAGATCGATCGGATAGCCCGATGCGGCATCCAGCCCCACCGATCCTTGCGCCGAGACCGTGCCATCGCCGGCCTTGCCGCTAAAACTGTTCAGCACGAACTGCGATTGCGAGAACCGGCCATCCAGCGCGATGTTCGAGATCACCGTCCCATAGGTATCGTTCTCATAGCGCAACTGGCTGGCGCGCAGCACGCCGGTCACACTGGGCGCATCCATCCGCCCACCAAAATCCGCCGCCAGCGCCAGCGGGCCCGAGACATCCTGCCCGGAAACGCCGCTCAGCGTCCACAACAGCTCGGCCGGCCCGGCATAACGGATCCCGCCCGAGAGCGAGCCGTGCCGCAGCCGATCGGCCCATCCGGCACCGGCCCCCGCGCCGATCCGCGCCTGAATCCGTCCCACCGTGGTCCCCGTCCGCCGGATCAGCGCGCCGACATCGGCCCCCTGCGCCCCGGTCGTGGCCAGCACCGAAAGATCGAGCGGATCGGACACGGTCAGCGCCCCCGTCCGCGTGAATCCGGCGATATCCAGCCGCGTGTGCGAGACCGGAATGCCCCCCCCCCCGGCCAGCGCCACATCGACCGTCCCGCTCGCCTTGCCGCCGACGCCCAGCCCCGGCATCACCGCCTGCACGATCGACATGTCCATGTTGACGATCTGCGCATGCACCTGCGTCCGCGCGCCATATTGGCCCGAGAGCACCACCTGCCCCTGCGGCAGCCGGATCGTAGCCGGCGCCAGTTGCCATTCGCCGCCCGCATGGCCGATGTTGGCCGGCGCGGCGAGGCTGAAGGCGATGCCATTGGCACTGCCCCGCGCGTTGACGACGATATGCTGCGGATCGATCCCCGCCTGCGCGGCGAGCTGGAACGGCACGCCGCTGTGCCCGCTGGTCACCACCGCCACGTTGCCGTGCCCGTTCTGGTATCGCACCCGCGCTTGTGCGCTGGTCAGGATCAGATCGCCCTCGCGCAGATCGCTCAGCCGCGCATCGGCGGTGATCGCCGGGGCATTGGGATACATCAGCACCGTGGCGTTCAGCGACCCCGCGCCGATCGTGATCGGCGTTGGCGTGGGCAGATGCGCGGCGCTGGCGGTGATCTGCGCGTCGGCACGCTGGATCTTGCCCGCCGCCGCCAGCAGCACCCGCCCGTTCAATCCTGAACCGTTCAGCATCAACCCCCCGGCAAACGGACCCGCCACCGTCTGCACCAGCGAGCCGCTGAGGTTCACCCCCGCCGCATGGGCGGACTTGATATCGAAGCGCAGCGGCCCCTTGCGGCTGACGATCACCACATCACCCGCAAACGGCCCGTAAGTCGATCCGCCAGTGGCACGCACCTCGTACCCCGCGCCGGTGCCGGTCAGCGTCGCATCGACATTGGCGAGTTGCACGCCCACCTTCGGCCGATCGGCATGGAGGTGGACCAACGGCTTGGCCACCGTCCCGCTCGCGCCCAAAGTGAACGGCCCATATGGCCCGCTGTTGCCCGCCGCGCTGAAGGCGATCCGGCCATCGGGCATATAGCGGCCCTGCCCGTTCGTCACATGCAAGGCCGGCGCGGCGATGTTGAGATTGAACACACTCGCCACGTCGGTCGGCGAGTAGGCCAGATGCGCGGTCAGCACCGCATTGCCGCCCAGAAACCCGCGCACCGATGCGCTGTCGAACGATCGCGTCACCGCGCGCACCTGTCCGGCAATGCCGAAGCCGCCACTCGCCGCCGGCACCAGATGCGCATCGGCCAACACCTGGACATGGCCGAGGCCCGCTACGTGATAATCGTTGACCGCGCCCTTGAACGCCCCGGCATATGTACCGTGCGCCAGATCGGCCACCGCCACGACGGTCGCGTCGATCCCCGCCGAGCGCAGCCGCAGATTATCGGTCATCAACCGTCCGTTGGTATAGGCGACCGTGCCATTGGCGCTCAGGTGATCCAATAGCCCACCGGCGGCATTCACCCCGGTCACCCGCTGCGCCGTCGCCGAGATTGGCACCAGAATATGCGTCGCATCGACCGTCGCGCGGCCCTGCGCCTGCAACCCCTCGATGGTGGTGGTCTTGAAGCCCAGCATCCCCGCGCTCAGCCGGTAATCGATCGAGGGCGTGGCAAACGGCCCGTTCAGCACCGCCGCGATCCGCACATCGCGTCCCACCGCGCCGGGCGCCATCGCCCCCGGGGTCAGCAACTGGCCGCCCAGCCGAAATCCGCCGAAACTGTTGTTGCCCAGATCGATCAGCCCCTGCGCGGTCAGCGCCAAAGCCGCCGAGTGCGCCGCCAGCGTCACATTGGCATTGCGCTGCCCCAGCACCGCCGTCCCGGCCAGCGTCACCGCCGGGGAGGTCAACCGCGTCGCCGCCCCGGGCGCCAGCACCGCGTTGGGCAAGGCCGTGCCCTGCAACCCGAAATGCCCGTTCGCCCCCGAGAGCGCCAGATCAACCAATGGCGTGCCCCCGGTGCGCGCCAGCAGCCGCCCGTGCCAATCGGCCCAGTCGCCATGCCCATCGAGATTGATCGCCAGCGCCTTGCCCAGATGCGCATAGCTGTCGACCATGCCCCCCGCCGGCGCATTCAGCTTCACCGCCACCAGCAACCGGTTCGCCGCCGGCACCGCGTCCAGCGTCAACCGGAACGTATCGCCGCCCGCCACCCCGGGCCCGGCAACCGCATTGGCGGTGGCATCGATCTGCGCGCGGCCTTGCTCGATCGTCGCGCTGCCGGCGATGCCCAGCACATGCCGCTTGCCATCCACCGCCGGCATGATGGTGAAGCGGTCGATCCGTACCCGTCCCAGCGCGATGTCGATATCGGGCAGGATCGGCTGGTTGGGCCGCGGCGCCGTCGGTTTCAACGCGGGCGAGCGCAGCAGCACCGCCGAGGGGGCCAGCGCCGCGCGCACATCGATCCGCTTGTTGATGTACGCAAACGGGCGCCAATCGAGATCGAGCTGCGGGATCGTCAGGAACGCGCCACGGGGATCGTCGACCTGCAAGTCGCGGATCGTCAGCCGGCTGTAGATCGATCCCTCGATCCGCCCTGGATGGATGCTGATCCCGCTCTCGGTGGTATAGCCGGCGATCTCGCCGACCAGAAACCGGTGGCCCGGCGCGGTATCGAGCCCCAGCAGCACCGCCCCCAGCAGCACGCCCAGGGCCACCACAATCCCCGCCACCCACAGCGCGATCCGGCGGCCCAGCGGCGCCCGCTCGAGAGGAACGCTGGCCATCAGAATGCCTGCCCGATGCCGATATAGAGCGCGATCACCGATTCCCCCGGCTGGCGGTTGATCGGCGTGGCGATATCGATCCGCAACGGCCCGAAGTTGGTGTAATATCGCCCGCCGATCCCCGCGCCATAGCGTAGCCCGGACAAGCTCGGCACCGAACTCTCGCCCACCCGCCCGGCATCGAAAAACGGGACGATGCCGAAGTTGCCGAAGCGGTACCTGGCCTCCACTGCGAACTCCACCTGATCGCGCCCGCCGATGGGATCGGCATTGGCGTCCTTGGGCCCCAGCTCCTGATAGCCATAGCCGCGCACCGATCCGCCCCCGCCCGAGTACAACCGCCGCGAGGGCGCCAGCTCATCCACGCTGATGCCGTCGATCGAGGCGACTTGCGCCCGCGCCGCCAGCACCAGCGCCTTGGTCACCGGCACATAACCCGTGCCCTGCAGTGTCGTGCGCACATAAGGCGCCACTTTGCCGCCCTTCAGCGAAGTCTCGGGACTGAGCTTGAAGGTGATGCGAAACCCGCGCGTGGGGTTCAGCAGGTCGTCCGAGCGGTCATAACCAACCTGCAACGGAATCGCCGCCACCAGATAGTCCTGATAAGGCCGCGTCCCGCCCAATGTGGTGGCGGCGCCCTGCTCGTGCGTGGCGATGACTTCGCCGCCCACGCTCCACGTCCAGCGCTTCTGCCAGATCGGCGTGCTCGCCCGCGCCCAGGTGACCGAGAGGTCTGCCGTATTCGCCTGATAGGCGGCATAGTTGCTGCGATCGATCGCCAGCGCGGTCTGGAAGGTGCGGTCGCGCTGCCCCGCGTCGGATCGGCGGAAGGTGAGGCTGCCACCCTGTTCCTGGGTGCCGGCGATGGCGGTCAGGATCAACGCGCCCTCTGGCGGGAACAGGTTGCGCCAGGTGTAGCTGCCGGTGGCCTTGAACCCCTCGCCAGTGGCATAGCCGGCCGTCGCCGCGAGGCTGTGCCACGGTCCCTTCACCTCGTGGACCTGCAGGTCCACGGCCTCGGTGCCGTCGGGATTGACCTGGCCGGTCGCCACCGGCTCGATGGCGATCGAGGAAAACAGGCTGGTGTTGACCAACGCCTGCCGCAAGTCCTCGACCTTGCGGCTGTCATAGACATCGCCGGCCTGATAGCGCGGAAACAGCGCCAGATGCCGCACATCGAACACCGCGTCGCCCGTGGTGCGGAAACCGGCAAAGCGCGCCTTGGCCCCGGCGTTCAGCGGCAAGGTATAGTCCCCGACATGCGTCGCCTCGTCGAGCGCGATATCCCGCGCGCCCAGCTTGGCAAAGGGATAGCCCGCTTCGGGCAGGCGCAACGAGACATTCGCCTCCGATCCCTCGATCAACGCGGCGTCGATCGGCTGGCCGGCCTTCAGCCCCAATGCCGTGGTGGCCACAGCGGTCGGCTCGGGCGGCGCGCCGGTCACCGCGATGGCGCCCAGCACATAGCGCGGCCCCGGCGTCGCGGTCAGCGTCACATGCACCTGACCCGGCTGGCCCGGCACCAGATCGACCGTGGCGCTGGCGGTGCCATCCTCATAGCCGGCGGCGTGGAGGATGCGGGCGGCGAGTTGCTCGTCCTCGCTGGCGCGGGCCTGGACTTGCGCGGCGTTGGCCGCCTTCTTGCCGTCCTTGATCAGTGCCGAGAGCGCGCGGAACTGCCGTTCGGCATCGCCTTCGGGCGCGGCCGTCCTGATCCCGGCCAGCCCCTTGATCTCGGTGGTATAGCGGATGCGCAGCGTCGGGTCGGGCGCGGCGATCGCGGCGCTGGCCGGCGGCGGGGTGGTGTCGGCCTGGGTGATCGGCGCCAAAGGCGCGGCAATGGCGTTGTCCGGCACCATCGGCGGGGGCGGCGTGGTCGTGTCCGGCGCGGAGGTCGCCTCCAGCGGCGGCAGCGCGGCGGTAAAGGCGGCATCGTCCGGCGTTGCCGGCGGCGTGGCGGCCAGCGCCGGCGTCGCCAGGGCGATCAACGGGGGCACCGGCAGCAACCGCCGCATCATACGCACACGCCCGGTCGCGCTGACGTTCGACCATGACATGGGTTGCGGAACCCCCCGTAAATACCCGATTGCGACGTAATGCACGGATCTGTCGCAGGTTCCCGCCGGTGCGACAACCCGGCGCGGGCGGCGCGGCGGGCATAGCCCGGCTTGGGGCGGCCCAATAAAAACTCAAATGTCTATTTGATGCATAGACATTATCATGCCCCATCGAACCGCGGATCCGTCGGAAGGAGTGACGCACCATGACCCGACTGACCCCCCGCCCACGCCCCGAACCGGCCGAGGCCACCGATGCCTGGCTCGACGAGGCGCTGGCCAGTGTCCGCGCCGCCTTGCAGCCGTTGAAGTTCGGCACGGTGACGCTGACCGTCCACGAAGGCCGCGTGGTGCAGATCGAGATCACCGAGAAACGTCGCCTGCCCAGCCACTGATCCCGCGCCGCCTTGCCACAACGTCCGATGGCGTGGAGGAGGGCGGGCCTGCTACACGGCCCTTGCCCACATAGGGGGAGGGAGAGCCGGCAATGGCCTTGCGTGAACATGCCCTGCGCCGACAAGTCGTGGGCGAGATGCACTTGCGGCGCTGGCCGGCGCTGGCCGCCCCGGCGCTGGTGGTGCACATGCTGCGGCTTGTCGACGAAGCCGATCGCGCGGCCGAGCAGGCGGCGCTGAGCGGCGGCGGCGCGGTGCTGGCGCCATCGGACAACCCGCGCCACCGCCAGGGCACCATCGCCGGCCTGCCCTTCGTGTGGGAGGCGCATAGCGAGGCGATCGGCATCACGCTGTTCGTCGATTTGGCCACCACCGGCACGGCGGTGATCGGCCCCGGCGGCGATTGCCCGGCGCTGGCGCTGGCGCTCGCCTGGGCGACGGACTTCCCGGGCGAGGTGCTGCGCGCCGCGCGGATCGCCGTGGTGCGCGATGGGGCGGAACGGCTGCTGCCCCAGTTGGAGCTTGCGCCCGACGATCTGGTCAGTTGCTGGATGGGCGATGGCACCGCCGGCTGGGCGCGGCTCTGGGCCGATTTCCGCATTGGCCCCGATGGTTTCGGCCACATGCTGATGGAGGCCGGCACGATGGCCCCCGGCGATCTCGCCCGGCTGGTGCAGCGGTTGCAAGAGCTGGGCAACTATCGCAACCTGGCGCTGCTGGGCCTGCCGATCGCGCAGGGCGCGTGGAAGGAACTCGGCCGGATCGAGCAGGCGCTGTGCGCGCTGGCCGACGAGGTAGCGCGCCCCGATGTCACCGACGACCAACTGCTCGATCGCGTGTCGACACTCTCGCTGGACCTCATGGCGATCTCGGCGGGCGGGGCGTTCCGCATGAATGCCACCTCGGCCTACGCGCGGCTGGCCGAGGAACGGCTGGCCGATCTCGATCCCCAACCCATCGCCGGTTATCCGTCGTTGCAGGATTTCACCCAGCGGCGGCTGCTGCCGGCTGTGCGCACCTGTTCGGCCCACGCGGCGCGCACGGCGGACCTCTCGGCGCGGGCGGACCGCTTTGCCGCCCTGCTGCGCACCCGTATCGAGACGCGGATCGAGAACCAGAACGCCCGCCTGCTCGAATCGATGGAGCAATCCGCCTCGCTGCAACTGCGGCTGCAACAACTGGTTGAGGGGCTCTCGGTGGTCGCGCTCAGCTACTATGCCATCGGGCTGCTGGGCTATGTGCTCAAGGCGGCCGAGGCGGTGGAGCCCCGCATCGAAGCGCCGCTGTGGATCGGCGGGGCGGTGCCGGTGACGGTGCTGGCCCTGTGGTGGGGGCTGCACCGGATGAAGCGCCGCGTGCTGGGCCATCACTGACACGCGGGCTTGCCGGCGGCGGAGGGATCGGCCACTCCGGCGGCACAGCCAAGGAGCCGCCCATGCACATCCGCGACGCCGGCGATGCCGACATCGACGCCATCACCGCGATTTACAACGACGCCGTCGCCCACACGACAGCGATCTGGAACGAAACGCTGGTCGATGCCGCCAACCGCCGCGCCTGGCTGGCCGACCGCACCGGCGCGGGCTATCCCGTGCTGGTCGCCGAGGCGGAGGGCACGGTCCTCGGTTACGCCACCTTCGGCGACTGGCGCGCATGGGACGGCTATCGCCACACTGTCGAGCACTCGGTCTACGTCCGCGCCGACCGGCGTGGTGGGGGCATCGGCCGGGCGCTGATGGCGGCGCTGATCGACCGCGCGCGGGGGTTGGGCAAGCATGTCATGGTGGCGGGGATCGAGGCGGGAAACACCGGCTCGATCCGCCTGCACGAGGCGCTGGGCTTCCGGCAGGTGGGGCTGTTGCCGCAGGTGGGGGCCAAGTTCGGGGTGTGGCTCGATCTGGCGTTTTTGCAACTGGTGCTGGATGGGCGGGAGGCGCCTTGAAGGGAAAAGGGTGAATGCGAGGGGCTAGCCCCTCGTGCTCCCGATTCCTGTCCGCGTTTGGCGTGGCCGGCCACGATGCGCATGATGGCCATTTGTAAAGGCCTGCGGCGCCTTTTGTTGCGCCCGCCGTCTCCGGCACGCGCAACGCGAACAAGGCATGGGGGTCCGGGGGTCTAGACCCCCGGGTAAACCCCTTATGCTTACCCCTTCAACCCCGCCACGGCCACGCGGGCATAGATCCGCTCCAACCCGCGCAAGTCCGCCACCGCCACGGCTTCATCACGCTTGTGCATGGTGGCGTTACACAGCCCCACCTCGATCACCGGGCACAACCGCCGCAGGAACCGTGCGTCCGACGTCCCACCGCTGGTCGACAATTCCGGCGTCAGGCCGGTCTCCGCCGTCACCGCCGCCGCAACCAGGTCCGAGAACGTGCCGGGCATGGTGATGAACGCCTCGCCCGAGATCTGCGCGCGCACCGTGCCATCGAACCGCGCCGCCACCGCCGAAACCAGCTCGACCAGCCCCGCGCCGGTGTGCGTATCGTTGAACCGGATCGAGATCCGCGCCGATGCGCGCGGCGGGATCACGTTGGTCGCCGGGTTGCCGACGGTGAGGTCGGTGATCTCCAGATTGGATGGTTGGAACCAGTCGGTCCCCTCGTCCAACTCCAGAGCATCCAGTTCCGCCAGCAAGGCCACCAGCTTGGTGATCGGATTGTCGGCCAGATGCGGATAGGCGACATGCCCCTCGCGCCCCGCCACTTCGATCCACATGTTGACCGAGCCGCGCCGGCCGATCTTCACCATGTCACCCAGCCGGTGCACCGATGTCGGCTCGCCCACCAGACACAGGTCGGGGCGGATGCCCAAGGCGTCCATCCGTTCGATCAGCGCCACCGTGCCGAAACGGGCGGGGCCTTCCTCGTCGCCGGTGATGATGAAGCTCAGCGTGCCCGCCTCACGCGGAATGGCGCGGACGGCGGCGACCATGGCGGCGATCGCGCCCTTCATGTCCACCGCGCCCCGGCCATAGAGCAGATCGCCCCGCCGTTCGGGCGCGAACGGTGCGCTGGTCCAGCCCTCGCCGGGGGGCACCACGTCGACATGGCCGGCAAAGGCGAAATGGCGGCTGCCCTCGGGCCCGCGCCGGATCGCCAGCAGGTTCTCGACCGGCCCATCGGGTTTCTCGCCGGCGGTGAAGCGCATCACCTCGAACCCCAACGGCGCCAGATGGCTCTCCAGGCAATCGAACACCAGGCCCGCCGCCGGCGTCACGCTGGGGCAGGCGATCAGCGCCTCGGCGAGATCGACGACATCGCCCTTGCTGTCCACGAAATGGGTCATGCCCTGCGCCCTAACAGATGCCGCGCGCCGCCGGAAGGGCCCCGCCGGGCAGTTGCGACCGGCATGGAGCGGTCATCCCCGGCGCGCCGCCGATCAACGCCGATCCCCCGCCAGCACCGAGACCATCGAGGCCGAAACCACCAGCCCCACCGCCAGCCATTGCTGCGGCCACAACCGCTCGCCCAGCAACAGCGCGCCTGACAACGCCCCCACCGCCGGCTCCGCACTCATCAGCACGCCGAACCGGTTGGGCGGAATGTGTCTGAGCGCCACCATCTCCAGCGAATAGGGCAGCGAACTGGACAACAGCGCCGGCACCAGCCCCATCAGCATCAACCCCGGCGTCAGCAGCACCGCCCCCTGCGCGTGGATGCCGATCGGCACCACGATCAGCGCCGCCGTCGCCATGCCGATGGCCACCGCCTGACCGCTCGGCACATTGCGCACCGCGCGGCCGAACACGATGTACAGCCCCCAGCACACCCCGGCGCCCAGCGCAAAGCCGATCCCCACCGGATCGAGCCCATGCAACCCGCCCCCCAGCGGCAGCAACAGCCCCAGCCCGACCACCGCCAGCCCCACCGCCACGAAATGCGCCGGCCGGTGCGAATGCAGCACCGAGACCGTCAGCGGCCCGAGAAACTCGATGGCGATGGCCAACCCCAGCGGGATCGTGCGCAAGGCCATGTAGAACGAGAGATTCATCAGCCCCAGCACCGCGCCATACCGCATCGTCGCGATCAGCGCCGGCCGCGCGATCGGCGTGCGCCAGGGCCGGCTGAACGCCAGCAGGATCAGCGCCGCAAACCCCACACGATAGGCGACGGTGCCCTCCGCCCCGACCAGCGGGAACAGCCGCTTGGCATAGGAGGTGCCAAAGCAGAACGAGGAGATCGATCCGACCAGCGCCAGATAGGGCAGCACGCGGGCAAAAGGAGAGGCTTGGTCACAGGTCATGCCACCGGTGTAGCCGCAGATCGCTGGCGAGTGGCGGCGAAATCAGGCATGGAACGGTGGAATCCGGCGAATTGCGGGGGGGAATGGTGGCGACTGTCGATCTGGATGGCTTCGATCAACGGATTCTGGCGATTGTCCGCCGCAACAACCTGACCCCGGCGCGGGTGATCGCCGCACAGGTTGGCCTCTCCGAGACGTCGGTGCTGCGTCGCTTGCGGCATTTGCGCGCGGCGGGGGTGATTGTCGCCGATGTGGCGCTGATCGATCCGGCGCGGCTGGCGCCGTTGCTGACGATCCATGTGCTGGTGGAGCTGAACCAGTCGGGCCTCAAGCGCGAGCAGGCCTTTGCCGCCCGGCTGGAGGCGCGGCCCGAGGTGATCGGCGCATGGAACGTGACCGGGCGCACCGATTTCCTCCTGACCGTCGCGGTGCCCTCGATCGAGGCCTATCAACGCTTCTCCGACGAGGTGCTCGCCTCGGACGACAATGTCCGCGATTTCGAGACCTTGGTCACGCTGCGCGAGATCGTGCGCCCGCATCCGCTCCACGCCGATCTGCCGGGGGCGTGACGGCACTGCGTCAACGTGGCATGTGGCTGGCATGCCGATGCCCCTGACCGCCCCGCCGCTCGATGCCGATACCGCTGCGCATATCGTGCAGCTATCGCTGACGCCGATTTTCCTGCTGACGGGCATCGCCTCGCTGCTCAACGTGTTTTCCACCAGGCTGGGCCGCATCGCCGATCAGGTGGACCGGCTGGAGTTCGAGCCGGCGCCCAATCCGCGCAAGGCGGCGCGGTTGCGGTTGCGCTCGCAGGTGCTGGATATCGCGGTGCTGTTCGCGGCGATCGCCGGCGCGCTGACCTGCGGCGCGGGCATGGTGCTGTTCATCGGCGAGATCCGCCAGGGCGGCGGCGGCAACGTGCTGTTTCTGCTGTTCGGCGGGGCGCTGGCCTGCGCGATCCTGGCGCTGGGCGCGTTCAGCTTCGAGACGATCCTGGCCGGGCGCGGCGTGCGCGAGCAGACCTGATCAGCCGCGCGCTGCTGACTGCCGCCACCGCACCCAGCCCAGCACCGCCAGCCCAACCATCGCCGCATAGAGCCCCGCCGTCAGCCACAAGTGCTTGAACACGAACATGCCCACGTAAACCACGTCCACCACGATCCACAGCAGCCAGTTGGCCGGATGCCGCCGCGCGGTCCAGTACTGCGCGACGAGGCTGAAGCTGCTGAGCGTGGCATCGACCCAGGGCAGCGCCGCATCGGTATAATGGCTGGTGAACCAGCCGATCGCCACCGCCCCAACGGCCCCCGCGCCCAGCCCGCCCAGACCCTGCGGCACCGACAAAGGCGCCACCGCCACCTCGCCCGCATCATCCTGCCCCGCGCGCCATGCGAACCAGCCATAGACCGTCGCCGCGCCGAACAGCAGTTGCAGCACCATGTCGGCATAGAGCCGCACATCGAGGAACAGCTTGAAATAGAGCGCGCAGGACAGGATCCCCAACGGCCAGCACAGCATGTGCCGCCGCGCGGTCAGCCAGATGGCGAGGAAGCTGACAATGACGGCAACGATTTCGAGCGGCGACATGGGTGCGATCAGGTTCCCGGAGCGGAGCAAACGAGCGGCAGCGCCGGATCGGCGGCCCACTCCTGCAGCGAATGGTCGTAAATGGTGATATTGTCACGCCCCGCGATCACCAGACCCAGCGCCAGCCAGGCCGCCGAAATCCCGCCGCCGCAATAGAGCAGCAGCCGCTCCGCGCGCCCCGCTTCCGCGCCGAGCCTTTCGGTGAACAGCGCCTCCAAGGCCTCGGGCGCGGCCATGCGCCCATCGGCGGCGTTGAGGTCGCGCGCGGGCAGGTTCAGGCTCCCCGGAATCGCCCCGCGTCGGGCGTAGCGGGTGGGCCCCGCCCCGCTGAACACTGCCGCGGAAAGCGCACAGACCAGCCGGCCGTTGGCTGGATCGGCAAGCGCCGCCTCGACATCGGCGCGGCCGACCCAAGCACCTGTGCGTTCGGTGGCCGCTGCGGGCGGAAGGGCAACGGCCGGCGGTGGCGCCCCCGTTTCAACCGCACCGCCGATCGCCTGCCACCCGGCCCAGCCGCCATCGAGCACCTGCACCACCACCCCCGCCGCGCGCGCCATCCACCACAGCCGCGCGGCCCAGAAACCGTCGGCGCGGTCATAGACCACCGTGGGCCGCGCCGGCGAAACACCCAATGCGGCCAGAGCCCGGCGCAACACCAGCGCCTCGGGATGGGTGAAGCTGCACACCGGATGCGGGACGGAGAGCGCCTCTACCAGATCGGCATGACGCGCGCCGGGAATGCGCGCCGCGCGCCAACCGGCGGCACCGCTCTCCACGCGATAGTCGCCATCGAAACGCGGCGTTGGCAGCTCCACCGTCGCATCGAGCAGCGTGACCGCGCCCAGATGCGCGCGCAGCCATTCCGGCGAGACCAGCGGGCTCACCCGCGCACCGCCGCCAGCAAGGCCTGCCCGTCGGCGCCGCCGAACCACGCGGCATGGCCGATCAGATAGCCGTGCCACGCCAGATCGGCATCCTGCGCCCGCCCCAGCACCCCGGCGAAATAATCGGCCTCGGAGAGCGCGAACTCGATATGCACCAGCGGCAGCAGCCGCGCCAGCAACCCCCGGTCGGCGGCGGGCAGTGGCCGCACCTCGGCATAGCCGGCCAACAAGGCCTCCGCCTGCACGATCTCGGCGCCGGCATCGCTCTCCAGCCACCGCACAGCGCAGCGTTCCAGCGCGGTCGCCAGATCGTGGAGCGCGCATGTCCGGTCGGCCAGCCCGAAATCGAGCACCGTCGCCACCGTCCCATCCTCCGCCCAGAGCAGGTTGGAGGGGTGCCAGTCGTTGTGCGTCCACAGCGCGGGTTGCGCACGCAAGGCCGCCCCATCCCACCCCGCCAGCAGCCGTGCCAAGACCCCGCGCCAATCCTTGTCCGCCAGATATCCTGCCAGCGCCGGACGCGCCGCAATGTACGTCGCCGCCGCCGCCACGGGATCGACGGCGGGCAGGATCGTCAGGCTGGTCACCAGCGGCTCGGCGGGGCGGGCTGGGGCGGCAAAACCCTCCGCCGCGTCGTGCAGCCGCGCCAGCGCCCCCCCCGCCGCCCGGGCATGGTCGAGGCCGAGAAACGGGGTCCATGAATGGCGCTCGCGATAGAGATCGGCGCCCGGGGCCTGGCGATGCACCTCCCACACCCAGTCGCCCGCCGTCAGCGCGGTGGCACCGTCGGCGTCGCTCAGGATTTCGGCCACAGGCAGGCCCCGCGCGCGCAAGTGGGCGATAAAGGCATGCTCCGCCGCCAACCCCTCCGCCGAGCGCAAGCGCCGGTGATGCCGCTTCAGGAACAGCGGCCCGGTATCGCTCCGCGCCAGTGCCGCCGAGGAAAACGGCCGCGGCGAGTGCCAATCGAGCCCATGCAACCGCCCCGCCGCCGGCAACCGCGCCAACACCGCCTCGGCGTCGGAAAGGGTGATCGCCGGCCAACTGGGCGCCTCCAGCCCGGTGCCCATGCCGTGGACGAGATGCGCAGCCCCGCTCACAGGAAGGCGTTGCTCGCGGCGGCGCGCCATACGCCGGGATCGCGCAGGATATCATGCTGCGCCAGCCATGCGGCATAGCCGGACAGTTTATAGTCCCTCTGCACCCCCCATTCGCCGGCATCGAGCCACGTTTCGGCAATCAAGGGCAGCGAGGCGGCCAGCATCGCCTGCGGGAAATAGGGGATCACCGCCTCATAGACCGGCAGCGCCGCCAAAGGCTCCGCCGCCGCCGCGCGATAGCCCTCGCCGGTGGCCCGCACAAAGGCGCGCACCAGATCGGGATCGGCATCGGCCAATCCCTGCTGCGTGGCGAGCTGATACGAGTGATAGGGCGGCGCGCCGATCTCATCGACCGGCCACTGGATGCGCTCGGCGACAGGCACGGTGCTGGGCAACAAGGCCTCCCACGCCCAATAGCTGCCGAAGCTGGCATCGGCCATCCCCTCGGCCAGCGCCTCGGGGGTCAGTTCGCGCGATCCGGCGTCGATCACCGCGACCGCCGCCGGATCGCCGCCATCGGCCGCCACCAGATGCCGCACCATCGCCAGGCCGCGCGGCGTGGGGTTCATCGCCACGCGTCGCCCGGCAAGGTCACGCGGGCGCTCGATCCCCCGCCCGGCGATCGCCTGCACCATTTCCAGCGCACGGTGGTTGATCGCCGCCACGCCCAGCAGCCGCTGCCCGCCATCACGCCGCACCAGCAGCCGGTTGGAGGGACAGATCGCGAAATCCACATCGCCGCGCGCCAGATAGGCCAGCGCATCGCCCCACGCCGGATCGGCCACGCGGAACTCCACCGCGAGGCCCGCTGCGGCATAGAACCCCCGCGCCCGCGCCAGATAGAACCCCGCCGAATTGGTCCACGGGTGGAAATACTCCAGCATCACCGAAACGCGGCGCATCGTCAGAACTGCCGCGCCAGCGTGACGACGAACGCGCGCCCGCTGCCGATGAAGTAGGCCGGGGCCGAGCCGGCGATCACGCTGCCGCCCCGGCCGACCGTATCCTGCGCATTGGCGGCGATCGCCTCCACGCCAGAGAGCACGTGCGGGTTGGTGAGGTTGATCAGGTTGACCCTGAGATCGGTACGGTGCGCGTCGATGATCCCGGCCAGATGCACCCCCAGCGACATATCCAGCGTGGCATAGCCGGGGATGTGCTCGTCGTTCATGAAGGTCGAATACTGCTTGGCGATATATTTCAGCGCCAGGCTGCCGAAGACCCGCTTGTTGTCATAAGTGCTGCCAAAGCCGAACTGCGCGGCGGGGCTCTCCACGGCGACCTTGCCGGCGGTGGGCAGATCATCCCCGTCTGCCGGGATATCGCTGTCGATCCGCGCATGCAGCCACTCGCCCGAGGCATAGAAGCTCACGCCCTCGAAGGGCCGCCAGTCGATCTCGCCATCGACGCCATAGGACGTCTGGTTGCCCGCATTGACCGTGGTGTTGATCAGCGCGCCGTTCACATCGGCGATGGTGGCCAGTTGCCGGTTGCGGAAGTTGTAGTGGAATGCGGTGAACGAGGCCGAGAGATCGCGCCCCTGCCAGCGCCAGCCCAGCTCCTCGGCGATCGAATACTCGTTCTTCAGCGTGGTGGTGCCGGTGCCGGTCACATCGCCATAGCCATCATAAGTGTCGTAGAGCGTGTACTCGTCGGGCGCGCGGAAGTTGGTGGTGACGTTGGCGAACACTTGGCTGCGGTCGCTGACCTGCCAGTGCAGCGACGCGCGGGGGAGCGCGGCAAAGCTGTCGAAATGCACCGCCGATTGCGTGCCGGGCAGCAGGTTCTGCCCATGGTGCAGCACGTCGACGCCCTTGAACCCCAGGTCCAGAGTCAACCGGCGCGACAGGGCGATGGTATCGGCCAGGAAGAAGCCCTTGACCACGGTCGTCGTCCGCTCGTTCAACGCTGCCAGGATGCGGCCGTCGCTGGTGCGGATGGCGGTGGCGGCGTGGCCCCAGGGGTCCACCGGGGTGCCGTCGGCGTTGAGCGGCGTGAAGCTCTCGATATCGTGATCGGTGCCGTCATCGAACCACAGCCCGGCGGTCAGCGTGTGCGCGCCGGCCTTCAGCGTCAGCTTGGTGACATCGCCGACGCGGAACTGATCGCCGATGAAGTTGCCCAGCACATTCGCCTGCCCGTCGACAGCGCCGGGCAGGGTGATCCCCACCGGCTGGGTGCCCAGATAATTGCCGTCGGTCGTCAGGTAGGTGCCATAGGGCGAGTTGCCATAGCCGCGCTGCACATAGAACGTGGTGTCCAGCGCCAGCCGATCGTTCAGCCGCAGATGCACCGGCGCGGTGACATAGACATTGCGGAACGGCTGGCGATAGAGCCGCCACCAGTTCAGATCGCCCCCCGCATAGCTGGCGTCATAGTTGTTCGCGCGCCCATAGGCCTGCCAGTCGGCCAGGGTCGGGCTGAGGTACGTGGAATTCCATGCATTGTTGTACGAGACCGAGAGGCTGGCATGGCTGCCATCGGCCCAGTCCTTGGCAACTTTGGCGTCGATGTGCTGGCGGGTGTCGAATCCGGGGCCGCGCCAGTTGTTGGCATGGTTGGCCGAGTACGAGACGAAGGCGCGAACGCCGCTTTGCCCGATCTCGCCGGTGTCGAGCCGGATGAACCCGCGCCGCTCGTTGTAAGACCCCAGCGAACCGTCGACCAGCACGCCGAAATCGCGATGCGGATCGTCGAGCTTGAGCGACAGCAGCCCGCCCGCGCCATTGACGATCGGCGAATCGAGATCGACCGAACCTTGCGTCAGCGAGACTTGCTTCACGTTCTCGGCATCGGCGAACTGCGAGGGGTAGGCGACGTAATAGCCGATGTCGTTTTGCGGCGCGCCTTCCATCAACACGCCGATCTCGTCCTGCCCCAACCCGCGCAACGTCAGGCTGGAATTGACCGAGAGGCCGAAGGGATCGGTCATCGCCACATTGGCGCCGGGCAGCAGGTTGACCAATTGAAACGCGTTGAACGTCGGTGCCTGTTTTTCGATGAAGGCGGTGGCGATGGTGCTGACAGCGCGCGGGGCATCCTGATCGGGGAGCAGCCCTTCGGGGTCGCGGTGGCCCTCGACGGTGATCGTGGCGTCGGCGGGTTCTGTGGCATCCGCCGCATGCGCACGCGGGATCGCGGCCATAGCCAGCGCAAGACCGAGGGGCAGGGCGTGGGACTTGGGTTTCAGCACGGGGCACCGTTCTTCTGTGGAGCCGGCGGTCAAGGCGCGGCATTAAGGCAATGCCTCGCGCTAGGCCATCGGTCGGCCTGCGGTCCATCGACAAATCCTTGGCGTGGCTAAAGCCCGCGCATCACCCGCACGCCTACCCTATCGGGATAGCCGCTTGCGGCGAAGGCGAATCCGCTTGTAGAACGCCGGCGGATCGCTGCTCCGGCGGCGATGCGCCCCCCCTTTGCGCGCCCCGCCGCCGCGCGCCGTTTCGGAGTCGTTGATGGTCGAGATCGTCCGGATCGCTTTGCTGCGGCCGCTTACCTTTATCGTCATGGCGATCCTGATCGGCATCATGGGCACGATCGCCGCGTTCCGCACCCCGGTGGACATCTTTCCCAACATCAACATTCCGGTGGTGGCCGTGGCGTGGACTTATGCCAACATGTCCCCGCGCGACATGTCGGACCGGATCGTCACCCCTTACGAGCGGGTGTTGACCACCACCGTCAACGATATCGAACATACCGAAAGCCAGTCGTTGCAGGGCATCGGCGTGGTGAAGATCTATTTCCAGCCCGGCGCCGATATCCGCACGGCGACGGCGCAGGTCACCTCTGTCTCGCAATCGATCCTGCGCCAGTTGCCCCCCGGCACCACCCCGCCGCTGATTCTCAACTACAGCGCCTCGACCGTGCCGATCATCCAGTTGGCGCTGGGTGGCCACGGCCTGTCAGAGCAGCAGTTGTTCGATGCCGGCCAGAACCAGATCCGCCCTCAGTTGGTCACGGTACCGGGGCTCGCCATGCCCTATCCCTTCGGCGGCAAGCAGCGGCAGGTGCAGATCGACATCGATCCCATCCAGTTGCAATCCAAGGGTCTCTCGGCGCGCGATGTGGGCGATGCGCTGGCCGCGCAGAACCAGATCAACCCGACCGGCTTCATGAAAGTGGGCCCGGTGCAGTACAGCGTGCAATTGAACAATGCCCCCAGCACGATCGCCGGGCTGAACGACCTGCCGGTCAAGGTGATCAACGGCGCGACGATCTTCATGCGCGATGTCGCCAATGTGCGTGACGGCAACCCGCCCCAGCAGAACATCGTCCATGTCAACGGCGCGCGCTCGGTGCTGATGACGGTGTTCAAGAACGGCTCGGCCTCGACGCTGGCGATCATCTCGGGCGTGAAGGCGATGTTGCCCAAAATCCAGGCCGGACTGCCCGATGCGCTGACGATCTCGCCGGTGGGCGATCAGTCGCTGTTCGTGAAGGCGGCGGTCTCGGGCGTCGCGCGCGAAGCGGTGATCGCCGCCGTGCTGACCAGCCTGATGATCCTGCTGTTCCTGGGTTCGTGGCGATCGACGATCATCATCGCCACCTCGATTCCGTTGTCGGTGGCGGCGGCGGTGGCGACGCTGGCGGCATTCGGCCAGACGATGAACGTGATGACGCTGGGCGGCCTGGCGCTGGCGGTGGGCATTCTGGTGGATGAAGGCACCGTCACCATCGAGAACATCAACTGGCACCTCGAACAGGGCAAGGGCGTGATCCCGGCGATCATGGACGGTTCGGCGCAGATCGTCGTGCCGGCGTTCGTCTCGCTGCTGTCGATCTGCATCGTGTTCGTGCCCATGTTCCTGCTGCCCGGGGTCGCGGGCTATCTGTTCGTGCCGATGGCGCTGTCGGTGGTGTTTGCGATGATCGCCTCGTTCGTGCTGAGCCGCACGCTGGTGCCGACCATGGCGATGTACCTGCTGAAACCCCACGACGCCGATGCGCCGCCCGCCCGGCACATCTTCGCCCGCATCCAGCGCGGCTTCGAGCGCCGCTTCGAGCAGGCGCGATCGCACTACATCGGCCTGCTGCGGCTGACGCTGGAGACCGGGCGGCCGTTCATCATCGGCTTTCTGGTGGTGGTGGCGCTGTCATTCGTGCTGGTGCCGTTCCTCGGGCGTAATTTCTTCCCGACGGTCGATTCGGGCCAGATCGCGATGCATGTGCGCGTGCCCGTCGGCACCCGGGTCGAGCAGGCCTCGGCCGAGTTCGGCCATATCGAGCGGGACCTGCGCCGCATCATCCCGGCCGACCAGCTCTCCTCGATCACCGACAACATCGGCCTGCCGGTCAGTTCGATCAACACGATCTACAACAACTCCGGCACCATCGGGCCCGAGGACGGTGACGTGCTGATCACGCTGGGCGAGAACCATGGCCCGACCGAGGCGCTGGTCACCCGGCTGCGGCGCGAACTGACCGCGCGCTATCCGGGCACGACGTTCGCCTTCCTGCCGGCGGACATCACCAGCCAGATCCTGAACTTTGGCGCCCCCGCGCCGATCGATGTGCAGATCAGCGGCAAGAACCAGCCGGCGGTGCGCGCCTATGCCAACAAGCTGCTGGCGCGGATGCTGCGCATTGGCGGCATTGCCGATGGCCGCATCCAGCAACCGGCCAGCTATCCCCAGTTCAACGTCAATGTCGATCGCGCGCGGATCGGGCAATATGGCCTGAGCGAGCTGGACGTAACCAACAACCTCGCCACCTCGCTGGCGGGCAGTTCGCAAACCGCGCCGGTGTTTTACGTGAACCCGCAAAACGGCGTGTCCTACCCGGTGGTGGCACAGGCCCCCGAATACCGCCTCAGCACGCTGAACGAGCTGGCCAATGTGCCGGTCTCGGGCAACCCGGGCTCGCTGACCCAGCCCCTGGGTGGGCTGGCCACGTTCCAGCGCGCCGCCACCGCGCCGGTCGTCTCGCATTACAACATCGCCCCGGTGATCGACATCTTCGCCACCACCCAGGGCCGCGACCTTGGCGCCGTCGCCGGCGGGGTGCAGGCGGCGATCGATGCGCTGAAGGCAGAGCAGGGCAAGGGCATCACCGTCACCATCCGCGGCCAGTATGCCACGATGAATGCCGCCTTCACCGGCCTCGGCCTGGGGCTGATCGCGGCGATCGTGCTGGTCTATCTGCTGATCGTGGTGAACTTCCAGAGCTGGTCCGATCCCTTCGTGATCATCACGGCGCTGCCGGCGGCGCTGGCGGGGATCGTGTGGATGCTGTTCGTCACGGGCACGCCGCTGTCGGTGCCCGCGCTCACCGGCGCGATCATGTGCATGGGCGTGGCCACGGCCAACGCGATCCTCGTCATCTCCTTCGCGCGCGAGCAGTTGATCGAGACCGGCAATGCCTTCGAGGCGGCGCTGCGCGCGGGCATGGTGCGGTTCCGCCCGGTGCTGATGACGGCGCTGGCGATGATCATCGGCATGGTGCCGATGGCGCTGGGCCTGGGCGATGGCGGCGAGCAGAACGCGCCGCTGGGCCGCGCGGTGATCGGCGGGCTGCTCTGCGCCACGATCGCCACGCTGTTCTTCGTGCCGACGGTGTTCAGCCTGGTCCATCGCAACTATCGGCCCGGCAGCCTGCGCCTCGGCGCCGAGGATCCCCACGGATCGGACGTGCCCGATCACGCCCCGCACCCCGCATGACCCCCACCGCGATCGCCAAGCCCCCCGCGCCCGGAGCCCGTCCCCATGTCTGACCACCAAGATCAGTTTGCCATCGCCGAAACCGCCCCGGACACGCGCCGGCTGAGGCGGCTGGGGCTGGGCGCGGCGGTTGTGGCGATCGTGGCGGCGGCCGTCGGCATCGGCCTGCGCGTCCATTCGCATGTGCAGGCGGGCGATGTCTCGCGCGGGGCGGCGGTGCCCGATGTGGCGGTGATCGTGCCGCAACCGGCGGGGCAGGATGTCGCGCTGGTCCTGCCGGGCCAGCTTCAGGCCTATAACAGCGCGGCGATCTTCGCGCGCACCACCGGCTATGTGCGTAAGTGGGATGTCGATATCGGCGAGCCGGTCCGCGCGGGCCAAGTGCTGGCAGAACTCGATGCGCCCGATCTCGATCAGCAACTGGCGCAGGCCCGCGCCGATTACAAAAGCGCGCTGGCCAATCAAAAGCTCGCCGGGATCACCGCGCGCCGCTGGTCGACGATGCTGACGCAGGACGCCGTTTCGCAGCAGGAGGCCGACGAGAAGAACGGCGACATGGAGGCCAAGGTCGCGCTCTCGAACGCGGCGATGGCCAATGTGCGCCGGCTGGAGGCGCTGGAGAGCTTCCTCCATCTGCGCGCGCCGTTCGCCGGCATCGTCACCAGCCGGGGCACCCAGATCGGCCAGTTGGTGGTGGCGGGCGACGCCAATTCGCAGCCGCTGTTCACCGTTTCGGACATCCATCGCCTGCGGCTCTATGTGCGCGTGCCGCAAGGGCATACCGGGCAGGTGCAGGTGGGCAACCGCGCCACGCTGACCGTGCCCGAATACCCCAGCCGCAAGTTCGATGCGCTGCTGACCCGCACCTCGCACGCGGTGGACGTGCAATCGGGCGCCGAACTGGTGGAGTTGCAGGCGGCCAATCCCGATGGCGCGCTGAAGCCGGGCGGTTTTGCGCAAGTCACTTTCGGGGTCGGCGGCCCGGCGGGCGATACGGTGGAGATCCCCGGCACCGCGATCCTCTATGGCAGCGGCGGGCCGGGGGTGATGCTGGTCGATGCGCAGGGCCGCGTGACGCTGCGCAAGATCGCCATCGCGCGGGATGAGGGCACCACCGTGGCGGTCCACGGCGTCACGGCGCATGATCGGCTGGTCGATTCGCCGCCCGATTACCTGCACGATGGCGATCGGGTGCGGGTGGCGCAGGATGCCAAGGGCGCGCACCATGGCGATTGACCGCCGCGCGGCGGTGTTGGCGCTGCCGCTGCTGGCGGCGTGTTCGCTGGCGCCGGCCTATCGCCCGCCGCAGGTCGCCGTGCCGGCGGCCTACAAGGAGGCACCGCCTGCCGGCTGGGCCGAGGCGGTTCCGGCCGATGCCACCCCGCGCGGGGCCTGGTGGCTGGCCTATGGCGATCCGGTGCTGAACGATCTGGAGGCACGTGCCGATGCCGCCAGCCCGACACTGGCCGCCGCGCTCGCCCGCTATGACGCGGCGCGCGCGCAGGCCGGCATCGCCGCCGCAGCGCTGGTGCCCGAGGTCGATGGCGGCGCCACTGTCGCGCACGATCGCGTCTCTGCCCATGCGCCGGGCAACTATCTTCAGCGTTCGACGATCAGTAATCCGGCGGTGCTCGATGCTTCGCTGACTTACGAGATCGACCTCTGGGGCCGGGTGCGCAACAGCGTGGCGCAGGCGCGCGCCAATGCCACCGCCAGCGCGCAGGACCTCGCCTCGGCGCGGCTGAGCCTGCAGGCGGCGGTGGCCGACAGTTATGTCCAGTTGCGCGGGCTCGATGCTCAGCTCGATCTGCTGCGCGGCACGGTGGCGGCCTATGAGAAGGCCTATCGGTTGACCGTCACCCGCCATAACGGCGGCATCGGCGCGGGGATGGACGTCTCGCGCGCCAAGACCACGCTCGATAACGCCAAGGCGCAAGTCTGGGATTTCACCAACCAGCGCGCGGTGGTGGAGCATGAACTCGCGGCGCTGACCGGGGCGGTAGCGTCATCGTTCACGCTGGCGCCGGGGCGCTTGCCGGCGGCGGTGCCGGCTTTTGCGCCCGGCGTTCCCTCGGCGTTGCTGCAACGCCGGCCCGATGTCGCTGCGGCCGAGCGGCGGGTCTATGCCGCCAATGCCGGCATCGGCGTGGCGCGCGCGGCGCTGTTCCCCACGGTGACGCTGGGGCTGGGCGCCGGGTGGCAGGGGCGCGCGGGCGATCTGATCAACGCGCCCAACGGTTTCTGGAGCCTGGGCCCGGCGGCGCTGAGCATGCCGTTCTTCGATGGCGGGCGGCGGTTGGCCGGGGTACGCCTCTCCCGCGCGCAGTACGACGAGATCGCCGCCGACTATCGCGCCACGGTGCTCGCCGCGTTTCAGCAGGTGGAGGACGGCCTCGCCGGCATGACCAACCTGGCCAGCGATGCCACCAACCAGCGCGATGCCGCTACCGCCGCCGAGCGCACCCGCGATTTGGCCATGATCCGCTATCGCGACGGCGCCACCGATTACCTCGAGGTCGTCACCGCGCAGACCGCCGCGCTGGGCGCGGAGCAACAGGCGATCACTGTCGAGACCAACCGCATGCGCAGCAGCATCCTGCTGGTCAAGGCGCTGGGCGGGCCGGTGGGCGGCTGATCAACCGGCGATGGGCATGCGCACGGTGAAGCGGCTGCCCAATCCCTCGCCGGCGCTGTAGACGCTGATCGCCCCGCCGTGCAGCGCCACCAGTTGCTGCACCAGCGCCAGCCCGATGCCCAGCCCTCCGGCATATTGCCGCTTGTGGGCGGGGACCTGGGTGAAAATGTCGAAGATCCGCGCCTGCATCTCGGGCGGGATGCCCAGCCCGTTGTCAATCACGCCGATCTCCAGATCGGGCCCGTGGACCTCGCCGCGCAAGGTGATCTGGCCGCCGGCGGGGGTGTATTTGGCCGAATTGTTCAGCAGGTTGGAGATCACTTGCGCCAGCCGGGTGTGATCGGCGTGCAGCACCGGCGGGTCCTCGGGCAGTTCCACCGTCAGGGTGTGGCCGGCGGCCTCGATATTGGGGTGGCTGGCATCCACCGCCGAGCCGAACACGTCGGCGAGCGGGATCGCCTCCTTGCGCAGTGAGATCTTGCCGGCGGTGATGCGCGAGACATCGAGCAGGTCCTCCACCAGCCGCGCCAGATGGAACACCTGATGCCCCATGCGCTCGCGGATCATGTCGGCGGTCTCGCCGGGCCCATGCTTTTTCAGCAGGCGCAGCCCCGCGTCCAGCGCCGCCACCGGATTGCGCAATTCATGCGCCAGGATGGCGAGGAATTCGTCCTTGCGCCGGTCGGCCTCGCGCAGCGCCTCGGAGGCGGCGGCGAGTTCGTCGCGCTGGGCGGCGATCTGGCGGCGCTGGCGATAGAGGTCGAGGAACACGCTGACCTTGCTGCGCAGCACGTCGGCCTCGATCGGCTTCTGGATGAAGTCCACCGCGCCGGCCTCATAACCGCGGAAGCGGCGCTGGCTGTCGGCCGTGCCGGCGGTGACGAAGATGATCGGCACGTGCCGGGTGCGTTCGGTGCCGCGCATGAATTCGGCCAGTTCGAACCCATCCATCCCCGGCATCTGCACGTCGAGCAGCGCCAGCGCGACATCCTGCGTCAACAGCAGTTCCAGCGCCGCGTCGCCCGAGCGCGCCTTCAGCAGGTGCACATCCTCGCGGCGCAGCAACGCCTCCAGCGAGAGCAGGTTTTCGGGCAGGTCGTCCACCAGCAGGATGCGCACCGGGGCCATCGTCTCACTTGTCACCAGCACTTATCCTCAGAACATGCGCGATATCGTCCAGCGGCAGCACCCGCGCCGCCGGGCAGGCGGCCAGTGCGGCCAGTGGCATCGCCGGTGCATAGGCCGCCGCCGGATCTTCCACCAAGGTCAGCCCCCCGGCATCGGCGATGGCGCGCAGCCCCGCCGCGCCATCGGGATTGGCACCCGTGAGGATCACGCCGATCACATCCGGACCAAAGGCATCGGCGGCACTTTCGAACAGAACGTCGATCGAGGGACGCGAATAGAGCACCTCCTCATCGGTGGAGAGCGACAGGGTCCCGTCGGCCTCGACCAGCAGGTGATAGCCGGGCGGGGCGAAATAGATCGTGCCGGCCAGTGCCGGCTCCTTGTCCTCGGGCTCGCGCACGATCATGGGGCACTTGGCACGAAACAGCGTGGCGATCATGTTGTTCCGGTCCGCCGGCACATGCACCACCACCAGCACCGGCACCGGGAAGTCCGCCGGCAACAGCGGCAGGATCTGCCCCAGTGCCTGCAACGCCCCCGCCGAGGCGCCGATCACGATCATCCGGATCATGGCTCGCGCCTCTGGTAGATCTTTTCCTCGCGGACGAAATCGGCAAAGGCGGGGGCATGGCGCGAGAAACGCAGGCTTTCCTTGGCGCCGATGCCGAGGAACCCTTGCCGGGTGAGCGACTCGCGGAACAATCCCACCGCGCGGTCCTGCAACTCGCGGTTGAAATAGATCATCACGTTGCGGCACGAGATCAGGTGCATCTCGGCAAACGAGGCATCGGTGACCAGGCTGTGATCGGAGAACACCACCCGTTCGCGCAGGCTCTTGTCGAAGGCGGCGTGGCCATAGGCGGTGCTGTAATAGTCCGAGAGCGAGGACTTGCCACCCGCCGCGCGGTGGTTCTCGGTAAACCCGCGCAGCCGGTCGAGCGGATAGATCCCGCGCGCGGCGGCATCGAGCGCGCTCTGGCTGATGTCGGTGGCATAGAAGATCGTGCGGTCCTCCAGCCCCTCCTCGCGGAACAGGATGACCATGGAATAGAGTTCTTCACCGGCACTGCACCCGGCGATCCACACCTTCAGCGAGGGATAAGTGCGCAGCACCGGCACCACTTTCTCGCGGATCGCGCGGAAATAGCCGGGATCGCGGAACATCTCGCTGACCTGCACGGTCAGATAGCCCAGCACTTTCGCCATGAACGCCTCGTCGTGCAGCAGCCGGTCCTGCATCGCCGAGAATGTCGCCACGCCGAGTTGATCGCGCGCCTGACGCAGCCGCCGCCGCACCGACGCCTGCGCATAGGCGCGGAAGTCATAGTGATACCGCTGGTACAGCGCCTCCAGCAGCAGCCGGATCTCGATGTCCTCGATCGCGTCGGACATGGCTCAGCGCGACATCCACACGCGCACCAGCGACAATAGCCGGTCCACATCCAGCGGCTTGGCCATATAGTCGTTGGCGCCGGCCTCGATGCAGCGGCGCTGGTCGTCGGGCATGGCCTTGGCGGTCAGGGTGATGATCGGCAGCTTCTTCCAGCGGCCGTCCTTGCGGATCGCGCGGGTGGCGGTCAGCCCGTCCATCACCGGCATCATCACGTCCATCAGCACCAGATCGATCGCGGCGCCATCCTTGTCCAGCGCGTCAAGCGCCTCCTGGCCGTTGCGGGCGATCGCGATCACCGCGCCGCGCGGCTCCAGGATGTTGGTCAGCGAGTAGATGTTGCGCACGTCGTCCTCGACGATGAGGATGCGGCGGCCTTCGAGGATGGCGTCGCGGTTGCGCGCCTTCTGGATCATCTTCTGCTGTTCTGGCGGCAGTTCGGTCACCACCTGGTGCAGGAACAGCGAGACCTCGTCGAGCAACCGTTCGGGCGAGCGTGCGCCCTTGATGATGATCGAGTTGGAATAACGCCGCAGCCGCTGCTCGTCATCGGGCGAGAGATCGTGGCCGGTGTAGACGATCACCGGCGGGAAGCCGTGGCGATCGTCGGCACTCAGCGTTTCCAGCAAGGCAAAGCCCGAGGCATCGGGCAGCGTCAGGTCAAGCACCATGCAGTCGAACGTCTCGTTCTGCAGCAGCTCAAGACATTCGGCGGCGGTGCCGACACTGATCGTCTCCACCTCGCCCGATTTCAGCAGCGCCGCCACCGCGTCGCGCTGCACCGGATCGTCCTCGACGATCAGCACCCGGCGTACCGTGCGGTCCAGCTTTTCCGCCAGCGATTGCAGGACATCGGCGAGATCCTCGCGCTTGACCGGCTTGATCAGGTAACCGATCGCGCCCAGCGACAGCGCCGTCTGGGTATGGTCGCTGCCCGAGACGACGTGGACCGGGATATGCCGCGTCGCCACATCGCGCTTCAGCCGGTCGAGCACCGCCAGCCCCGACTGATCGGGCAAGCCGACATCGAGCACCACCGCATTGGGCTTGAACTGGCGGGCCAGCAGCAGGGCTTCCTCGGCGGTGCCGGCGATCAGGCACTTGAAGCCCATCTCGTGCGAGAGATCGCGCACGATCGCGGCAAAGGTCTCGTCATCCTCGATCACCAGCAGGATGCGGCTGCCGACGCCCAACGTGTCGCGGTCATCGGCGACCAGCCCCCGGGCCAGCGGCACCGGCGCGGCGCGCGGCACGGGTGCTGCGGGCGCGGGCAGGGCGTGGCGCTGGGGCGCGGCGGGGCGCGAGGGGGCCAGACTGGCATCCCACGCCAGCGGCAAGGTCAGGCTGAAGCGGCTGCCGGCGCCGGGCTTGCTCTCCAGCGTGATCGCCCCGCCCAGCAGATGCGCCAGCTCGCGCGAGATCGAGAGGCCGAGGCCGGTGCCGCCATACTTGCGGCTGATCGTGCCATCGGCCTGCTGGAAGGCATCGAAGATCGTGCCCTGCTGCTCTGCGGCGATGCCGATGCCGGTGTCGGTCACGCTCAGCGCCACGCGGCCGTCGGCGGTCGGGGCGATGCCCAGCGTCACGCTGCCCGCCTCGGTGAACTTGAAGGCGTTGGAGAGCAGGTTCTTGAGGATCTGGTCGAGCCGCTGGCGATCGGTGGTGATGGTGGCGGGGGCATCGGCGGCGATCTCGATCTCGAAGCTCAGGCCGCGTTCGCCGGCGATCGGCTGGAACGTGGCCCGCATGTCGCGCGCGAATCGCTCGATGGCGACGGTCTCGGGATTGACCTCGATGTGGCCGGCCTCGATCTTGGACAGGTCGAGAATGTCGTTGATCAGCGTCAGCAGGTCGTTGCCCGAGGAATGGATGGTCTGGGCATACTTGACCTGCTCTTCGGAGAGGTTGCTGTGCGGGTTGTCGCCCAGCAGTTTCGAGAGGATGAGCAGCGAATTCAGCGGCGTGCGCAGTTCATGCGACATATTGGCGAGGAAATCGGACTTGTAGGCGCTGGTCCGCTCCAGCTCGTGGGCCTTGGCCTCGACCTCGATGTTGGCGCGGGCAAGATCGTCGCGCTGTTTCTCCAGTTGCTGTGCCTGTCCCTCCAACTGGGCGTTGGTCTGCTCCAGTTCGACCTGCTGCTGCTCCAGCCGCACCGCCGATTCTTTCAGCGCACGGCCCTGCTCCTCCAGCTCTTCGTTGGAAACCCGCAGTTCCTCGCTCTGGACCTGCAATTCCTCGCTCTGGCGCTGGGTTTCCTCCAGCAGGTTCTGCAACTCGGCGCGGAACCGGGCCGAGCGCAAGGCCGTGCCCACCGCCCCCGAGGCCAGCTCCAGAAAGGCCAGCGCGGCATCGCTGATCGGCCGCAGGAAGGCCAGCTCGACCACGCCGAACACCGCGCCATCGGCCGCGGCCGGGACGATGGCCAGGTGGCGCGGGCGATCGCGCCCCAGCCCCGATCCGAACACCAGATAGCCATCGGGAATGTCGTGCAGAATGACCGGCGCGCGGTCCTGCACCACGCGGCCCAGTAAGCCGTCCTCCAGCCCGAACCGATCGACGAT
>Ga0302187_10000175_pt1 | contig 62688 bp, 92 predicted proteins | sample II_Bog_E1_3_FD_202120 | JGI IMG/M metagenome (GOLD analysis project Ga0302187, IMG submission 202120) | Peat permafrost microbial communities from Stordalen Mire near Abisko, Sweden - II_Bog_E1_3 | ecosystem: Environmental > Terrestrial > Soil > Wetlands > Peat | place: Sweden: Abisko...
TCAGTCACCTGCAGCGCCCGGTCCATCCAGCGGCGGTATTTCTCGAGCCAGTCTGCGCAACTCGTATGGTCTATCTCAAAGTCCTGACTGACGCGCATACCATAGGTTTCAACCTCTTCCTCCGGCAGTTCATCGGCAATATTGACCGACTCAATCCAGCGTTTCAGGTTTTCCGCCTGCCCCATGTCAGGACCGCCACGGGACTCACCGTCCAAGATCTCGGTGTTCGCGTCATGTGTTGGAGGTAAGGGCGGCAGTATTGCAGCCTGTCCATAGCCAGGCGCTTGACCGGAAGGAGGAGCGCCTGCACCAAGCGCCCCCAGCATAGAGACGCCAGGACCGGGCGCCGCTGGAGATACAGTCTGGCTCATATGTCGCCTTTCGCTAGGACCATGCTGGCGAAAGCTTTATCATGAATTGGGTTCGTAAGGCTCTGGGCTTGTAAGAATGCTCTGCGCTTTGAGCAAAAGCCAAGCGCACTGTGCTGCGGTAAGGGGCTCGCCATCTCCCGCATTGATCATGAGAAGCCCAGTTTCTGTTTCCGAAAGGATCAAGACGTTAGAAAGTCCTTCGTTTTTTGCAGCCCCTAAAGCCTGATCCACAGTCCTGCAACGGCTTGGAATAGGCAAAGATGAAACGCTCATCTCTCAGATACCCCCAGAACTGGCCGCGCTGGCTTCAGCTTGGCGCTTTCCTCAATGGTTCCGATCCATACCGTGCAAAACACGGCAAACCGGTCCTGCACCACCCTGTGCGTGTTGTCGTCGCCTGTCATGGTGATCTGATAGCGATACATCGCCGGTTCATCTCCCCATCGCAGGCACAGATCCTCATGGGTCATATTGACGAATGGGCTGCCTTCCTCGCCCATCCGAGCCACGATGTAATCGTGCATGGCGGTCAGCCACTCATCAACCGCCATTTCCCGCGTGAGGCAGAGGAAAGGCGGGCTGTCATCGTCCTCTGCGATACCTCCGCTGGCCAGCCTTACCGCGCCGTCTGGCGCACCCTCTGACTGGATGGCTATCGTATCCTCAAGGTCGCGTATGGCCGCCGCCAGCACGCTACTCACCGGCTGGCCGCTCCTCTACCCAGGCCAGCACCGCAGCGCAGCAGATGGCGACAGACAGGCAGCCATTCATCGGCGCAAGCGTGGCGCCGGTCAGGCGATTACGGGCGCGCACCAGCCAAACCACCGGCTGGGCCAGCAGTTTCATTTCCACGACCATCCATGACGGTGGGAAAATGCTCAACGCATCATCAATTCGCAGCAACGGATTGGGGTAGTGCGTCTCCTCAAATACCAAATCGGGGGCCAATCCTGCAATCCATTGCGTGGGTTCGCCGTCCCGCTTGATCCTGAGCCATCCGCAGGCCACCAAGACGCGGTCTGCAAGATGCCTATCGGACTGCGGGCCAAGTCCTGGCTGCCAATGAACCAGATCGGTGATCAGCCGTTCCATTGGTCCTTCTGCAACGATGATCCGGTCTGAAACCGGCATGCCGCTAAGCGCTGATTCGGCCAAAAGTCTCTCTCCTTCAGTAGCCAGTAATATCTGACCGCGTTCTGACGTTAAAAATCATCTCATCGTCCATGTGATCTCCGCGGCTTGGAAGCGTTGTGAGACTGTCCCCAAATAAATAAGCTGCAATATAAGTCTGCGAATCCATCGGGTGACTGAAGCGATTTTTATTGGGCATCTGCTGAAACTCTCCGTCCAATTTGCCCATTTTCTTGTAGTGATATCCGCCAAGAAAAGCTCGGCGAAGGATCTTGCAGCGCGGATGCAACACAAACCCAGGGCGACCGCCCCGGAGCACAGTCAGCGGCTTCCGCATGCTCTCCAACCTGATGGAAAGGGTCTGCGGAGCAGCCTGAATGTCGATGCCCATGGCACGCTGTATCTCAAAACAAGTGCGCTCATCCGTCTGCACACGGCTATCACCAGCAGGATCACCCACATCAATGAAATCCCGTTTGGGGAAGGCGATCTTGGTGTGCTCAATCACATGCTCAGCAAAGCGGGCGATCCCCATGCCTTCTGAGGTCATTTCATCGACCGTGATAAGCTGACCAGACGGCGCAAGCTGCGAGAAAATGCAGCTTGGGGTAAGTCCGTAGTCCCACCCGCGTATGACCGGAAGGTCGCGAACTGTCTTACATTCCCCCAAATGAAGCGCATCAGAGAATTCCGGAAAGACCGGAAGTCCCTCCATGACAAAGCCGTAATCTCCCTTGACATAGATCTTTACCCATTCCGGGCTTTTCCCAATCGCAAGCCGCTGATAATAGCCTGCCTGCAAATTATCGAGGTTTTCAGCCTCGTCGCTCAGCCCTGATGGTTGTTTAAAGATTGCAGCATAGGTTTCTGGGGTGAGATTGAGCCCGGGAACAGCTTCGTTAAGGCGTCGAATATCATCTGAATGGTCGGCTTCCTCGAAGAACTTATACCATGCCGAATCTGCGTCTGGTGGATTGGTATCCATAATCAGGCCAGTCCAACTCGGGCCGCCGTCACGCATCGCCGGATAACGCCCCAGGCGCCCCTGCAGCACTTCAATGATGGACCAGGGCACCTCGCGCGCTTCATTGACCCACGCGCCTGTCAATTCCAAGGACAGAAGCTTTTTCACATCCTTGTCGCTGTCCAAGGCAATGAAAACCAGTTCGATTTCTGCGCCCTCGAAATTGCGAATCGTGTAGGTGTGGTTAGTCTCGTGAAAATCACCGTAGATGTCTTTTGGAAGCCATTGCAGAACGGTTTTTACCGTTGTCATCCGCAATTCGGCATAGGTGTTGCGCACGATCGCCCACCGGCTGCGCCTAACCCCATCAGGTCCAGGACGCTGCGCCAGCGCGCGCCGCAATATCTCGACCACGCACCCCGAAGACTTTCCTGAATTTCCTGTTATAAAGACAGAGCCTGCATGTCGGACGACAAAAAAACTGCTCGGAACCTCAAAACAATATTTGAGACCATCCGAGGTCTTCACCCTGTCAATCCGAGTGCCCTCGCGCACACAAGCTCTATTCTTATGATTGTCCCCAGAGCGAATATGAAGTGCCCAATTAGGTTGCCAGTGATCTTTGCCCCCATTCAGGCGTGCAATTGCCCGAAAACCACAGGCATGGGCAACATACTGAATGAAATCAATGCTGGCTTTATCGCTTGAACTAAAGACCTTTTGGGCGTGCCCATAAAGCCCATCCCAATGCTCAATTTCATCCAAAATAATCTGCAATTGAAGCGCATTGGCTTGATACCACTCAGGGCCAAAGCTTTTCCCCTTATATGGAGGCACAAATCTGAATGTGGTTTCGGTGGGACGCTTCTCATAAACAGACTCGGTGAATTCAATTTCTAACCTCTGAAACAAAGCACGAATCCGAGCTTTTTTGCGTTCCTTGCGAACGCAGATAAGCGCTTTCTTGCCCTGCTTGGGATAATGGCCATCCGCATGCATCATGACGGCAAAGCGAATGAGGTCATCCGACATTTCCAATCCGTCCCCGATTGGACCACAAAAAGTGGTGGGGATAGTGCGCCTAGACGGCTTTGCAGCAATTTGCGCGGCCGTGCGAACGGAAAACTCACCAGACCAGTTGTAGTGCGGCACCCGATGTTCATCGGAAACCACCATGTGAACAGAACCCGGCCCACTTCCTTTAAATCTCAGCATGTCATCACATGGCATCACCACACGATTTAACGGCTCGACAAATTCTATGCGGCTAGATGATTGGTGCCATTGAGCCACTTTATCGCCTAGACCGAATTCATCCATTCGCTTCCATCCTTTATCGGATAGAAACTCCGTTTCGGCGGGAAGACAACCAAACGGACCCATGAGACCGCGGATAAAAGCAGAACTCTCGGAAAACCTCTTAATGGTCGGGACATTTTCATACGAGTAGATGAACTGCAGAGGCTTGGCACCAACGGTTGCAGACATTATTTATAGACCTTGGATCGAACAAAAAACGTTCTTATGCCAATCAACGCGACAATGCCGAAAATCTGGAAAAACAGTGTCATTGCCGCAAGGCCAGGGTGGCCAAGAACGAGATCAACACAAGCTATGAACAGCAATGCTCGGACCGCACCAACTGCCTCATCGTCGGTGACAAACTGTTCTGACGGCAATCTTTCTATGGACGTAATGCGGATGGTCATTCCCCGTCTCCCTTGAGGGCGCGGGCTTTGAGACCATTCAGCGTGTTTGCAATGATTTGTTGGCCTTCAGTCAAAGTCAAACCGCTCTTTTCCAAAAGCGACAGCACAGAATGCTCGTAGGTTTCTCCATCGGGTAACCCACACTCATCAAACTCACGACATATCTCTGCAGCGCCTTCAACCCCACGACGATAGCTCTCATCCGCCTTCGCCCGCCACGCGGCACACTCGGTGTCGATAGAAGCGATGTGGGCCTTGAGTCGGGTGATTTCCGCGTCTTTGGCATCTGCGGGCTGCTCTGGAAGCGGCGAGTGCTTCGGCTTTGCCGCCTGCTTCGAGCGGATCTTCTCGACCTTCGTCCACACGCGGGCCAGCTCGGTTTCACCGCAATCATGCATATTGACGCCGTGGGCTAGGCACAGCGCAGCAAGGGTGACCATAACGCCGCCGACTTCCTGGCTCAGCTCGCCGACTGGGCGCCCGTAGACGTAATCGACAAGCTGATGCGCTTCCGACTGCGTGCATCCGGCGGCCTGGACTGTCTCAAGCGCCTCTTCGAGAAACCGATGGTTGCGCTCGATTTTGTCTGACGCGATCTCAGTGCCAAAGCATGCGATCAGCCAGGGCAGCACACGCGTTTGGAACGACTCCGCGTCTTTCGCGGCGCACACGTGCGGGGCGGCTGCGGTGAGTGCTGCGCGGACAGACTTGCAAATTTTCGATCGCCACTCGTCGGAAAATGTCACCCACGCAGGATACCAAACCCTGAAAAATGCCTCCGCCGCCTCATCGCTGATGGCAGGCGCGGAGTCTTTGTCACGCCTGGACTCGTCCAGCTCAGGCGGAGACGCAGCAGCGAGCGCCGCCCTGGCATCCCCCAGCACCGTTGGCGAACCGGGATCATCCAGCACGTCGCCGAGGATGAGCTTCCACCGAGCGACTTCATCGGTCAGCCGCGTGACCTTCACCGCGAGCGCCGCATCTCCCGCTCTCTCCGTCATCACCAGATCCGCGTCCGCCTCGGCGAGGGATTCGAGGGCTGCGTCGGTCGCCAGCACGCCGATCTGCCCAGGCTCATTACTGCGTGTGCAGACGAACCGATGATCAGCATGGTGAGGACAGCGTTTGTTGCCGCAAGTCCCACACGCATAAGACCAGCCGGGAACGTTTGGCCCGAGTATCCTAAACGGCTGCCCGTCGGCATGGCAACGCTCATCCTGGCAGCGCTCGCAGGTGCAAAGCTCACCCGGCGGCGTGGGCTGGTCGGTCATGGCTTTGTCCTTTGGACCTTAATCCGCTTGGCCTTGGTATCAATCTCGCTGATCCAGATGTTTACGGCTTGCTGATATGCCCAGCCGAGAGCGCTATCTCCCTGAACCCAGCATCGCCGCTCGATGGTAAAGAACCGACCGCGTTGTCCATCAAACTCAATTTTATCCCCAACTGCGGGCACAAAACGCCAACGGCGAAAGGCAAACTCTTTGCCATCAAGAATGAAATAGATCGCTACTGACGGCTCCATCACCCCTCCCTCCGCTTCCGCTCGGCTATGCCGGCGGGGGTGAGACGCCATTGAACACCGCGGCGCTCAACCAAACCCTTCGCTTGGAGCTGAACCAGAACTGTCTCCATCGGCGCATCGCGACGAAATGAATACCGACTGTCAAAAAAATCCAGCAGAGGATTATGGGGCCACATCAGCGCCTTCACCTGCGCGGGGGTAAGCTTGATGGCGGTCATGATTTTACCCGTCCAGACCGACTTTCTTTGAGCGCATAGAACAGCTCTTTAAGGATCTTGGTGACGCGGTTGGCAGCCTTGACACCGATGCGATCACCAAAGTTGCGATGGAATTCATCGGTGAGGGCGGCGGCAGGATGAAGGGCCATAGCCGAACCATGGGCGACATCCAGCAGAGAAGCCCGCTCGACATCATCACGATATGCCTGGCGCACGCGCTCGCTGAGGGAGAGCCAATACTGCTCTGGCGTGTCAGTGCGCTTTTCTGGGTTGATGAACCCAGACCAGCAATAGGCGCAGGCAAGCGCCTCCCGTGCGGACCATGTGATGGCGGTCATGGCGATGCACTCCACGCTCAGCATACCGAGTGCCTCAAATACCGCGCGCGGAGCTGTCTTATCGCTCCACGACCCATCCGCCTGCAGCCACCGTAGTGCTCGCTCCTGCGCCGCCGTCAGAGTGACTGGGGACACTGCTGCTCCAGACACGCTTTCAGGTTCTACATGGGCTGGGATGTCTGTTGCATCCGACTTGGGGAAGGCATCGTCTAGTGTGACCTGCGGATCATCCTGCATGGTCTGACTCCTGGGTTTAAGGATTTGTAAAGTTTCCAATGCGCCAAATTCCATCGGGACCAGCCGGGCCAGATGGATCCTCCACCACGTATACGCGCTTCATCAAACGAGAAAGAGAGTGCAGAACTTCTTCCAGAGAAACCCCATAGCGATCAGCCACGGATTGCAGATCGGGAGCCAGCCATATCGCTGTGTATAATTCCTGATCATCTGGAAGCGGCATGTCTTAATCCTTTAAGATGGTATGCGGCGCAGACGGTCCACTACATGCGGGGATACTTGCAGCATCTCAGCTACCTGCGCCGCCGATCGGGTTCTGCAAAGTTCTGCCACTTGGTCATAGTCCAATTCTTCCCCATTGAAACCAAGAAGCTGCATGCGATAAGCAGCAACCGAACGTTGATGATGATCAGCCGTCATTCCTTGCCCTTCTTCGTCGGCCACTTCGCACCTGTGAGGCGATCAAGCTTCTTGTCCTTGGCGCTGCCTGGCTTCACGCCGATCTTCTTGTCCATCTCGGCATCAGCCTTGTTGATGGTGGCCTGACTAGGACGCTTCATCTGACTTCTCCTCGCTTTCCAAATTAAGCAGAATATAATCAACGCGCCGCGCCCCCCAGATGCTGGTTAAGCTGCCAAGGCAGAGAAACAGCATCAGAAACGAACAGCAAAAGCTGATAAAATAGGAACTCGCCGACCCGTATCTGAGAATTGCCGAGAATTGCACGATCACAAATCGACTGCAGAAAAATATGATCGGCAAGAAGCCCACGGTTAAAAGAATACGACTTGCCAAATGCATGCGAACCCATTTCCTCTCACCAGATACGGTGGTCTGCGATGGCTTCTTCATGGTTGCCTCGTGATTGATTGGTTGATGAGGGATTGGCCAGTGATGCGACCAGTGCCACCGCAACGGTCACAATCATTGTATGTGACCGGAACATTCCCACCGGGATCACACCCAATCCACAAGACGTTCGGCGTCCGATAAGATTTGCGTCACCGAGCGAGCGTTAGGCAGCGCCATGGATGCTTGGAGTGCCTTAACACGAAGGGAATGCTTGCCATTACTGCCCTGTATTAACCAATTGTGAATTGCTTCCGCAGCAACGATGCGCTCATCAAGCGAAATAACTGCCGAAAGCATAAGAGCAAAATTAAACGCTATGGCTTTGCCAGACATGGGCTCAGACATGAGATGGTCACTCCTGAACTGATGTTGCCTCTCGCCAATTCGGCGATATTTTAGGGCGTTGTGCATGCCAATGGAGACTTTGTTCCACCCATAGAACCACCATGGGAGGCACTTGCGTCCAACGTTGCGGCACGCTGCGGTCTATACCCAGGGGCTCGGCGAGGTCTGCCCAGGACCACCCCAGCGCGGTCAGCGCGGCGCGGAGTTCGGCGGGAGTCATGTCAGGCGCCAATTTCTTTTGCACGAGCTGCGTAAGCAGCATCCAGCAGCATCTCTTGCTGCGGATCGCTGGAAAAGCGACTGCGCTTGCCGGCGTGAATTTCCGCATCGTCAAAACCCACCAAAATCGTGACCGCCTCGTAATCACTAACCGTCATATCATATTCACCCATAGCCCTATCCAGTTCAGCCAAGTCGAAAAATCGAGAAGTTCCGCCACGACGGAATGCGGTGCTATCAGCATTGTGGATTCTCCGTGCTTTTTCCATGAGGCGCTTGCGCATGATTTCCCGATCCGCCATCGAAAGCGCCAATACGGTCGAAATTTTTCCTTGAATATCCACCGTCTGTCTCCTGAATTGGGAATTATATTAGACGGCGACCGGGATCAGCTTGGCGATTGCTGCGTTGACGACGGAAAGCTCCCTGCGGGCCAGCATTTCGACGGGGTCACGGCTCCAATAGCCATTGTTGTAAGAATGCTCCTGCGCCGAATCCAGAATTTTTTCGAGCCTGGTTCGTTCAGCGCGAAGCGCTTGCATGTCGAAGTTTTTGTAAAATTCAAACCTTGCCATCGTCCGTCTCCTGGTTTCTCGGCACGGCCATCCCGTCCCGATAACCAGATAATGCATCAATCCGATGCGCCAGTCAACATCAAAATGATGCCTATTCTTGGATTATAAACTGCACGAACTGGTTGACCGTAGGCTGATCCTTGAACACCTGATGGTGGATGCCGAGGAGATGCAGCGCCTTCACCGGGTCGATCTTGCGGTATCGCACCTCAGTTGTCGTGGTCGCGCTGACCACCTTCTGCCGCTTCTTGGCCTTCCCAGCCCCCACCACCTCATTGGCAGGCCGAGAGACCTTCACAGTCCGGGTGTGCTCGACCCCGCCCACGATCGCCGCGGTATCGTCGTCTAGCTCATGTGGGAGCTTTGGGGTGCCGTCCTCATGGAACAGCCGTCGAGCGTCCCCGAATGCGATCTGACCCAACCTGCGGATCACTGCATCCTTGTCCCTGACGAGCAAATCCATGGCTTTTTCGGTCTCCCGCTTCACCAAGGCTGCAATGTCGGGATTAGCCAGGAGGTCACTTGCCTGATGTCGCGCTGTCTTTACGGAGTATCCGGCCTCTCTTGCAGCCTGCGCTCCATTCCTGTGGATGAGGTAGCGCTGCACGAATAGCTGATGGCGAGGGCTCAAACCCTTTTTGGTATTGGTCCCAGACATCAGACGGCCACTCCCACAAACACCTCATGGCCCTGTTGCCGTAAGTGCGCTTCCAGTTCCCCCGCATCCTTGAGGTCTTCCATAGCCATGAGCCACCCGGCTGTTGGGCCATTGGTGACTTCGTTCTTGGCCTTCCAGCGCGCTAGGGTGCGAGGCGTGATATCCAAAAGCTTGCAGACCACTGGGCGCCAGCCATCACCGAATAGCTTCTGGCATCGGGTTTCGAGCATATCCCACGACATCGGGCGCCACAGGCCAGGGCGCACCCACAGGCCGCCATTGTTTTTTGCAGACATCAATTGCGTCTCTCTATCTCATCCGCTCTTGGCGGCAGTCTCAATTGGAAACGGCCCCAGGTTTCCCCAGGGCCGCAGTTTCACTTGGTTTTTGCGATGCCTGCAAGGTTGCTCGGCAGCTTCTTCATGAAAGTCTTAGTCTCGCTGTAGACGCCGTTTTTGTCGGTAGTCGCGTGTCGAACCACATGACCATTGGAAATGGGCTCAATTGTGATGTGGACCGGACCCGGCATAGGCGCAGACCGGGCGAGCGACGTTTTTTTGTCGCCGCCCTTCGCATCAGACCGGCTTGGGGCTTTCTTCGGTCCCGCCATGGCTGGCCTCCTGTTGTTCGGCTGCACGCTGTTCTGCAGCCGCGATGTGCTCCCCAGGCGTTGCAGGCGAAGCGTATGCAGCCAGCGCAGCCTCTACCGAGGAATACACTTTAGCCACGCCCGGAGCCACTTCCTGAGCTTCGTAAGACACGGCCTGATCATCGCCCAGATGCGTGCCCACGACAGGTGCAGCCTCGGTCACACCCGGCGGAACGGGTTCATTTGGCTGTGGCTCGGTAACCGGCAGGATCGGGTCAGCCACGGGCACATTGGTCCCGTTGGCCAAATGGTCCTGCTGGGCGATCATGCGCTTGTCTTCGTCCGGCATTTCATCGCCCGTCCGACCGCGGGTGACATCCAGCGTGCCGGGATCAAGGTCAAACGGACGCTCGACTGGCAGGATCTGGACCTGCGTTTGGCCTGCAGGCTGCCGAACCACGGGCGCTGGCTCGAGTTCGGGGACTGCCGCAGGCTCTTCGTGGGCAACCGCCTCGTCAAACCGCTCATAGCCTTCCTTGAGGGCTGCAATCGCATCCTCGGCATCGGAAACGAACGAGCGGAAAAACGTGCCGTCATGGATCGACACCAGAAATCCATTGCCGGGCGATCCAGACACCGTTGCAGTGCTGCCGTCTCCGGGCTGGATCGCGCTCGAAGTCGCCTTGTGCGCGCTTTCGAGATGCTGCACCAGCGCATCGCCGTCTGTTTTCAGGGCCTGCACCCGGTCATCCCCGATCGCGAGGAGAGCCCGGAGCGTATCGGCTGCCCGTTGGTAGAGGCTCATTTGCCGCGCCGCAGACCGTTGGTGCCGGCCGGCATGCTGTGTGGGCCATGATCGACCTCGCCTGGCATCGCCATGCGGCCTGCGCGGCCGGACGAGGCGGGCGGAGTATGGCCACGGGCGCCGTCCTTGGTGGAGCGGCCCGTTTCCATGTTGCGGTCGGGATGCGTATAAGCGCCCGCATCTGGATCGGCGATCGGGCCGATGCCCATTGCGCTGGCGCTGGGCATATTGTCCCCCATTGCCATCGACTTCCTCGGAGACACGTTTTTCATCTTTGAACCCCTTTCGTCACCACCGGACAATCCCGCTGGCGCTGAACCCGTGACTTCAACCATTGCGAAGCCCCTGTGTTAGACAGCCAGAAAGTAGGGCTTGACCGTCTCTCCCGCAAGAAATTAGGGTCGGTCCACCCGAGCCACTGCCCCCCGGCTGGTCAGTTCATATTTCCCGCCCACTCTGCACACCAGACCCCGCCCCTCCATAGAGCCCAGCATCAACCGGACGCGGTCAAGGCTGACCTTCACGAAATCGGCCAGTTCCAGAGGGGTCAAAGGTCCATCAGCCAGCGCCCGTGCGATCTCGCGTGGACTAGTTTGAGCGGCTTGGGTCATTTTTAGTCCACCTCACTCTACCAAAATATAGCCGACCGCTTGGGCTGCAAACCAAAGCACCACGGCAATTACAAAACACGGGATGCACAGCGCCGGATCTCCGTGCGTGCCAAAAAACCACAGCGCTACCCCCAGCGCTATCATCATAATGGCTGCAATCCGACACAGCCAAAAAGCGACCTGCCCCAAGCGCCTCAAGACCCTGGATGGGTAGGACATCCGAGGCTTTATCAGGTCAATTCCATCGAACATTTTTAAGGGAAGCCTTTGCAAATTTGGTGTTGACAGCCCGCTTAATAGAGCGCAATTTGCGCTCAGTTTCAAGCGTTATTAAATCACAACCACAGAGGGCAGCGCCCTCCAACCGCCGAGGGCCACGCCATGACCGACGCCGCATATTCTTGGTCCGCCTATGCCCGGATTGAGCGCGCCAAGGAAGTCCTGCTGAACCTGATCCGAGACAACGAAGATCAGCCGGGCATTTCCGAGCGCTACTCCGCTCTAGCGGATGAACTGGCACCAACATCATCAGACGCGTTTGCCGAGGATATCGCATATGCCGAGGGGTTTTCGGCGATCAATGCGGTTCGGGATCGCCAGGATGCAATGAGGAAGGAGGTGGTGTGATGCTTATCGCAACGGTGGAAGACGTGCTGCGGGTCAATTGTGGGGCACCAACATACTGGGACGCGGCAAAGCGCCTCGGCTGCGACAGAGACATCCTTATGGGCGCAGTCGATAGCCTCCAGAAAATCGGCTTGGTGGATCACACGGGCGGCACACTCACCCCTCGCGGTCACGAGTTCATCCGCCGCGCCAAGCTTGGGTGGCCGGCTGAGGAGGTGGTGTCGTGAGCTTGTGGTGGTTATTACCTGATCAACCTCGAAGCTATCCAGGCCCCGAGGGCACCATGACCCGCCTCATCCTCGCGACCGCCGCCCCCGTGGCTGGCTACGTCGCAGCCGAGCGCACTGTATCTGTTCTGCCTGCGATTGCTCAAGCCAAGCTTGTTGCAAAGGCTTCGCCATGACCGAAGACGAAAGCATGGGAGCATTTTACCGGGATGTGCGGGATGCCCGCACTGAGAAACGCAGGTCGTTAGGGCGTGAATGCCCTCAGTGTCACATCCTTCGCCCTAAAACCAACGCATCAATCCTATTGCCCGGACAGCGCTGCAAGGTCGATGGTTACCGCGATCCCCGCCTCCGGCTTGATCAAGGAGCACAATCATGACCCCCACCCAGCCCGCACAGCAGCCCGCGCCGGATGCGGTGGAGGCGATGGCGCGGGAGATGGCTGAAAAGATGGCTGGAAGCAAATTAAGCGACAAATTGTGGCGGTCTATGTGGGAAGATCGCAACTCTGCTCCGAGATGGTCCATATCAATTTGTGCTACCATCGCCATCCGCCATATCGAGGCGGAACAGCAGCAGATATCTCATCTCAAAAGCGCTCTTCGTGATGTCCAAGAGGCCATAAAGCATGAAGCGTCTGACACGCTTTTCATGCCGAAAGGCATTTCTGTAAACGAAACGGTCTGGGATTTCATCGAGAGCGTCCTAGAAGACGATCGCGGCCCAGAACTCCCCCTCATCCAGGAGCCCGCGCCATGAAAAAACCAACTGCGATTGCTCTTGCTCGGGATGAAGAAATCGTTGCTTGTGTCCCACAGTATGTTTCAGGTCCAGGTTGGGCCAACGCCCCGGTTTGGGTCTATATCCGGTCAGGTTCTGGCATGCGATCTGTTTGCATTCAGCCTATGGAACAAAGCTCAGAAATGCACACGTTGTTCGCAGCAGGTGCGGCCATGTGCAGCGCGCTGAAAAACGCAGTTCCCGTTAAGCGTAAAATGGAGCCCGCGCTATGACGCAGCATTTGATGGCGTTACCGGCATGCGTGCCACCCGAGGGTGCGGAGGATGGCAGTTTGCACTGGGTAGAGCATCCTAGGCAGGGCCTTGAGGTCTGGAGGTGGTTCAGTTCACCGACCCCTGAGTGGCTTAGGACATCGACTGGAAGTGGCAGTTCACCTGTGACGGCGCATTTGCTCGAATGGAACTACCGGGGACAGGCATCACCCACGGACGCAACCGATCTGGCAGCGGCGCGTGCCGAAAACGCAAAGCTCGCTGCCGAGGTCAAGGATGCGTGGGACACGATGGACGCCTTGGGCAACCAGTGCCGCGAGAAGGATGCGACGATTGCCGCCTTGAACGACCGCATCCGCGAGCTTGAGGCGACGCACGCGGCGCAGATCGCATCGGCAAATGTGCTGATTGAGCAGCAGAAGGCGGCTTTGCAGGAAATCGAGAAGGAGGCGTGGGGGCTGACGGTTGGAATGTTCGTAATCCGTCGCATCGCACGCGCCGCTCTCGGCCAGAGCGCCCGCGCGGGAGGGGAGTGATGGCTGATCCGTTCTTCATTACTGGGCCTGCTGTTGTCTCGTTCAGTGGTGGACGGACATCGGCCTACATGCTCTGGCGCATCCTCCAAGCACATGGGGGCGCGCTGCCTCCTGATGTCGTGGTGTGCTTCGCTAATACCGGGCGCGAGATGCCGGCGACGCTGGACTTCGTCCGAGATTGCGCATCAGCTTGGAATGTGACCGTTCGCTGGCTGGAATATTCCAGATCGGCCTCTGGTCCGATCGTCATCGAGGTGAACCATAACTCGACTAGTCGAAATGGTGAGCCGTTCGAGGCGATGCTGCGAAGCAAGTCCATGCTTCCAAATCCTGTCAGCCGGTTCTGCACCATTGAACTGAAGATCCGCACTCAAAAGCGGTTTTTGCAATCGCTCGGCTGGACGCACTGGTTGAGCCTTGTTGGCCTTCGTGCTGATGAGCCCAAGCGGGTCGCCAGGGCGTTAGACCGTGAACGCACCAAAAAAGACCGGTGGCATAACGCGTGCCCTTTAGCTGAGGCTGGTATCACCGAAGAACAAGTGTTCGAGTTTTGGCGAGAGCAACCATTCGACCTTCGCCTCAAAGGGCCTTGGGAAGGAAACTGCGATGGATGCTTCCTGAAAAATCGCGCTGCTATCTCGCGCATGATCAAGGATCATCCGCTCCGCATGGCTTGGTGGCCGCAGATGGAGGCTATCCCGCATGGTGTCGGCGCTGGCGGAACGTTCCGCGCAGATCGGGAAGACTATGCGACCATGGAGCGTGTCATCCGAGATCAGGGGTCTCTGCCGTTTGACCTGAATGAGCGGCATATTCCCTGCGAAGATTCAGGATGCGGCGTATGACGCATTCCCATATTGGAGATCACACCATGACCACCCAAACCCAAGAGGCGCAGGTGCGAGCGGCGTTTGAGGCCCTGATAGCTGCTGCCGAGAATGTCGAGATGTTTCGCGAGACAAGCTATGTCGCCAAGAATGGTCGCCGTATTTCCATCCAGGCCGATGATGGCGAGCGCGTTGACCTTGTGCATTCCGACCAGACCGAGACACTGAAAGCCGCAACGGACGCGGCGAAACTGGCGCTCGCCGCCTGGTCCGCCCGCCCGCAGAGCGAGGTAAAGGATGCTTGGGAAAAATGTCCAGAGGCAATGGCATTAGTCCCTGACCGTTGCTCATCTTGCGCTTTTCGCGAAGGGACGGTGCCAAATGGGTGCCCTGAAACTGTCTTGGATGCCATCAAGTGTGTGATTGAAGGTGTTCCTTTTATGTGCCACCACAATATGGTGGATGGAAAAGCCACAGAAGTTTGCCGTGGGTGGCTTGTGACACAACGCGCCGACAAAGAGCCCGGCAAAGCCCCATGGGATTGGACCGCGCCCAAAGGAGACAAATGAACCTTAACCGTTCCACTGGCCTACGCCAGCGTTCCCTGAATGCCGTCTGCCGCCAATGCCGCAAGGGACGTGACGAAGTGCGTTTCCCACCTCTCAGGCCGCGCCTATGTCTGACCTGCTCCCCGATTGAGCTAAAGGACTCAAAGCGCCCGAAGAAGCCAAGAGCTGGCCAAAACCTTCCGTTCCTTGCTTATGTGCGCACTCAGCCCTGTGCGTGCAAAGGGCGTAGCTGCATAGGTGGGATGGAAGCTCACCATCTTCGGACAGCCGAAAATTCTGGCACTTCTATCAAGCCTAAAGACCTTGGATCAGTTGTGAGCCTTTGCCTTGGTCATCATCGAGAATACCATGCGATCGGCCGCGACACCTTTGCCGCAAAATATAACGTCGATTTACCCCTGATCGCAGCACGTTTGGCGATGATCTATCTTGCAACGACACCACCCTCACAGGTATGAAAGATCCACCAGCGGCGGTCTTTGATCGTGCTGTTTTCTTGGATGGCATCTCCCGAAACTAGCCCGGCAGCAGCAAACTGCCGGGTTTTTTGTGTTTGCAGACAGCGCAGATTGCGCCTATTTTCTGCACGCCGCTCCTCGGGCCAATCAGGGGAAGAGACAGAAAAATGCCATTCATCCCTTACAAATTGATTGTTCTTTCACGCGCAGATCGTTTCACGATGTGGCGTTATGACGCTGGCGACGACACCATCACAGAGGTAACTGACCCTGATTATTTCTTGGACGCTGGCGACAAAATCCGCCCTAAAGACATGATGCTTGTCAGCACTGCGGATGCTGGCGCTCAGCTCTATTTCCCAACTGGGTTTGACAGCGGACGCATCATGGCATTTGCGGCGCCAGGACTGCATCTGCAGATCGTCAAGAGCGAGGACTAACCCCATGTCCAATTGCGAGATCCGTCTCAGCATGACCAACCATGCATGGGCCGTCACGGTCACAATTGCAGGCTGGGATGATTACCACGAACGATTCCCAGAGAACCAAGGGGGCGCCATGGAAGGCGCGGCGACTGGGATTTTGGTTGCGGTGCGTCGGCTTAAAGAGCGTCCCGACATCATCGCGAGGGGAACAGGTGCAACCTATGTGCAATCCGAAGCAGAAAAGCAGGATCTTCCCTGCGAAATCCGCGTGAACCAACCCAACCGAGGGCGGCCACGCGGCATATCAATTCGCTGATCGGGTGGGCGCCGGGTTTTTGATATGGGCTTTAGCCAGGCGCTCAATCCAATTCAGCAGATCATCAGGGACGCTTCTGCGGCCTGATTCCATGGCCCTGATAGTGACTTCGGCATAGGCGGGGTATTGTCGCACCAGTTCCCGCCTATTCCAGCCTACAGCCTTGCGTGCGGCCTCAAGGCGCTTGGCCTTTTCCGCCCAAAGCTTATGGCGATCGGCCACCTTTTGTTTCCATGTCGGCCCATCATCTTCGCACGATAGCCCCATGTTCTTGGCGCACTGGATGCTGCAAAGCGAGACACCGCTCCCCTGCCCACACCGGACTGGGGTTGTGACTTCTCCCCCACACTCAAAGCACAGACGCGGCATTTAATGCTTTTCCTTCATACGCGAGCTAAATCACGCGCTACGATTTTAACGTAAGCCCGACTTACATGCGTTTCGCAATAAGGCTTCCCTGGCACCGCATCACAACCGCAAAAATCCAGCTTTCTCGGGTCACCATTCAACCACTGGCACGTCCTTTTGGTCTGAGGGGAAAGCCGGACCACAATGGGTTCGGGGGGATCAGATGTTGTAGCCGTAGGGGTAAATAGCTCAGCTTCCAATTTAGCCCTGAGTTCTGCCGCTTTGGCTTCATGTTCTGCCCGTTCGGCTAAGCGTTGCGCGGCGCTTTTCTGGACCCAAGCTTTGCGCTCAGCAGGGACAACCCCGGTGATCGGATTTTTCCGCGTGGGCAAATCCCAGCGGCGCACATAGCCCATGATCATGTTCTTTGTGAATCCGACGATGCGGCCAATTTCAGATGCTGATGTCCCTGCGGCCCATAGATCAATGATCTGCTGTCGCTTTTCGTCAGTCAGATTTGGGTTTTTCATTTTTCTTTTCACTTTCAGGAATCCATGGCCAGCCGTTTAGCTTGGCACATTCATAGCTGCAAAATACAGCATCGGTTGGAAAGGTCTTTGACCAATTGAACGCAATGACAAAAACACCTGCGGTCCCACACTCGAAACACAACCGATCAGGCTGGTTCCAATTCATGCAAACTTGCACCCTTCAAAGGTGAGATCGCACCACAACCGGGCATCCCCATCTTTGCGAAGCGTCCCTAGAATCAGGTCATTCCTTTCGATGGTGAGCGTGCCCTTATGCCCAAATACTGGGTATATTTTTCGGGCATATTCTTCAGCGGATTTATAATCATGAAATTTAGCTAAGGGCTTGTTCCCGGCATCAAAATAAACACAGAATTCATTGTTATCTCTTGGCATGTCTGGTCCGGACATATCTAGGTTATAGACCATATATGAGCGCAAATTGCGCTCAGTGTCACTCTGAATTTTCGTCTAAATCGGGAAGATCAAAATCGGAAAATCGACCCGTTTCCGGATCATAAGAGATGGAAAACTTCGTGTCCCTGCGGCCCCACCGCATAAATCGAGACTTCCACAAGGTGACCTCTGTTACATTGGTCGGACGATGGACGGTGATCCCGATGTCCGCCTTATTAAACCACATTGCGCCACCGTTGATGTCATACCCTGATGGGGCTGGAATAGGCTGCCCTGGCTTCTCAGGACGCAATTTTGTGGGGTGGACCACAATCCACACGTTGCATCCATGGCGAAGACCAAACGCCTTTAGGCGCTGCAGGGAACGGCTGATGTAATCGACATCTGTAAGATTGCCACGCATGTGCTCGACCTCGTTCCATGGGTCTATGAGCAGGTCGGTGACGCCTTCACGCAGGATCATGCTCTTAGCCATTTCCATGATCCACTCAAGGGTTGGAGCAGTATCCTCGGCATCGCTTTCAAGGAAACTAAGCTTCCCCCGCAACCAATCCCCGGCCTCCGCTATCTCATCACGGGTAGCAATCTTGGTTTCGGGGGAAAGATGCCGCCCCCACATTGTGGGCTTGCCCAAGTAGATTTGGGCGCACGCCTTTAGGAACTCTTGGAATGGCTGCATCTCTGGGGAAAATACGAGGAACCTGCGCCCCTCCGCCTGCATCAAATGAACCATCTCAAACATGGTCCATGAGCTTTTGCCGCTGGATGGGATGCCTGTGACAATGATTAGTCTGCCATCACCTGGCAGCTTCATCTTGGCGTTTGAATTGGCTGTGCCCATCGACAACACGCGGGGCGGAGGAAGATCCAGATAACCCTGCAGCGTTTCACCGCTGACTAATCTCACCCCTTCAAGAGGATATGGCTGGGCAGCTTCGATATGACCTCGGACAACGTCTGGCCCGTGCTTCACAAGGCAATCTGACGCATCCTTGCAGTCTTGGGGCCACGTCACCAGCCAGCATTTGTCCTTGCCCAGCCGCCTTGCGATCTCTTCACGTAGGACCATCCCAGGGCCGTCCATATCGCCTGCCAGGATGAATTTCTGCACCACGCTAAGCAACTCATGATGGGTGTTCAGCGCATAAAACCGCTTGCTGTCTGAACCCTCTTCGCTGAGCTTTGCCGGCGCGCCATCCTTCAAGGAAACCGATTGCGGATACCCAGCCTCATGAAGAGACATCACGTCTATTTCGCCCTCTGCGAAAATGACGACATCAGGGGATTGGATCGCGTCTATGTTGAAGAGCGTTGGGAGAGGAGATTTGTCCTGCAACATGAACTGCTTGCAGGTTGAACGGATCTTTCGGTTAACCAATTCCCCACGGTAGAGATAGGGGAATACGATGAAATCAACGTCTTTGAATTTTGGGGCCTGAGATTTTGTCGAATAGCACCCAAACTCATCAACCGTCTCCGGGCTTATCTTCCGTCCTGCAAAAAATCCATAGAGCAAATCTCCCCGCTGGATTGCTTCCGGTCTATGAGGCTCCGGCTTAATGGCATTTGCAGCCACTTTGGGGGCAATGTTGTAGACGGTTGCGCTTCGTTCAGTCCCGACTTTACCACCCCCTTTCCATCCGCAATTCCCGCGGAAGCACGTCCAAACAGCTCCCATTTCGTCATTGTCGATCGTGACGCTAAGGCATTTCTCCCGCGTCTTTCCCCCTGCACATTTTGGGCAAACTATGCGCTCCGAATGACCAGCCCGAAAAGACTTCGTCATGATGCCGTTTTCAATCAGCATCCCAGGAACTGTTTCATATTTCATCGCTTGGCGTCCTTGGGTAGCGGGGTGGAGTTTCCATGGTGCGATTCCATCCATGGCTCATATTCTGGCCGCGAAAAGTGAGGCTTGGGCAGTTTTGCCACTTCCGCAGGTGGGTTGGGTGCGTAATAGCGGGGGTCATATTTCCTCTTCACGACACCATCAATCGTGACAGAAATCGGCACATCCAACCATCGATCTTGGTTCAACCATGTTGCAGGATGCGGGATAAATTTTCCTTCATCTTCCATGTTGAACTGCGTGGATTTCAAAGCCGTCAGTAGTTCGCTTGATTTTGCCCCACGGGATAGCGCGCGAGCATAAGCTTTCTCAGCTACCCCTTTAGCTTCCTTTCTCGGGTAAGCGCGCCAAAAGTCTGCAAACCCTGATGCATCGTTTTCGGATGATGGACTTTGCAGCTTTGAAGGAATGACATCTCCAAACAGGCCACCGGAATCTGCATCAGATTCCTTAATAGATTCTCTTTTAGATTCGGGGGCACGAGATGCAGGCAAACTTTGCACGATGTGCCGATCAAGATGCTCTGATGTGCCGGTCAAATGGGTCTTATTCGGCACATCGTGCAGGGTTAAATCTGATGGGGGCATATCGTGCCCCCTTATGGGGGCATATCCTGCACCCATCTCGCAAGTATCTGAAATCAAAGCATCCGATGGAGCATTGACCACGATTTCCTTTGAAAGGTCAGGAAACAGGACGTGGAACAGGTTAGTTTTCCTCTGACGGCGCTCAACCTTTATTAACCCAAGGCTGACCAATTCAGCGAGTGCGTTTCTCGCAGCTCTTTCAGATATGCCACAGTCTTGGGCTATCCGTTCCACGCTAGGCCATGTCCTTCCTATCTCATCACAGCGGTTAGCCAAGTTAAGCAGGACAAGCTTGTCCAGGCCCTTGGCCCCTGTCTTCCACGCCCATACGGTAGCTACAAAGCTCATAGCCGAGGCCTATCCGTGCGTGCGCAGTAGATATAATTGCTGCATTGCAGACAGAGTTTCCTCCACTGCTTGATAAGCCTGCTCTTCGGAGGGATTGGATTGTAGCCACTGGTTGAACGCTCTCAGCATCTGCTGCCGGGCGAGTTCAAACTCAGGGCAATTTGTCGGAATGTTCATAGACGGATTCCCCGCGTTGCTTGACTTGCGGCGGGTATCTCATACATAACCATGAAGGCGAGCCTTTCTGAGAAGGTGGTTGCGTCCCCCGATCTGGTCCTTACCGGGTTAGTTTCGTGGGCCTAGTTGGTCTGGTCTCTCAATAAGCGGCTGGCGGGTTGGTCCCTCGCCAGCCGTTTTCGTTTGGGCACCTTACGGCTGAGCAAGGTCTCTGGCAAAGCCTTTTCGGGAGAACAACCGCAAGCTGTGCTCCAAGCCGACTACAGCATCTGCCGCATTATGGTCAGGCGTAAAAATTCCCTGATCGGCACACCATTGTTCCACCACTGGTTTCTTTCCATTCTTCTGTTTCTGGTTCCATGGAAGGCCGCTTAGGACATCGCTGCGGATTTTACTTAGGTTCATCAAGCGCACTCGGAGCCCGTATTGAGCCCCCACACACCTAACGACCCCAACCATCCCGATCAGGATCAGCCACGCATTCATGTTGGACTTTGTGCCCTGGGGGGACAGCGGAGCTTCAGCATAGAGCCGTGTTGGCTTATGCCATTCGATAAAATCGCAGACGCACTCATACAGTGCGGCATAAAGTGTGCCGTCTTCCGCTGATCCCTTCAGATCAAAAACGCCACAGGATGGCAGTACGCCGGGATGTCCATATGCCCACCCCGTGCGCGTAGCCAGATCGAAGAAGCCGCTCCCGCCCTTCTCCATGGGCGGGAATAGCCTCGGGTTTGGCCGCAGATCCATCAGTTCGCGTGAGCGTCAGCAGCGCCATGCTGCCGGGCCGAATAGAGCTGCGTCAACTTGCTGAGCCCGACCGCGCGAGACTCGAACTTGGGGATATTCTGCCCCGTGAGCTTGTTCCAGAGGGCGGCCATCTTCACGTTGGACATCTTCTGGACTTCGATCATGTTTGGGACATCCTCGGACGAGGCGGCTTCACCCTCTTCGCCGTCATCTGGATCATCCGTCCCGCGCAGGGGCTCATCAAAATCCGGGTCACCGTCAGGGTCATGCGCGGGCTTCGCCGGTTCCGGCTTGGGAGCCTCAGCTTCTTCCGCAGCACCAGCCGCCTTGCGTCCACCGCGGCGCCCACGGGCAGCAGCAACTGGCGTCACGCCTGGCTGCGCACTCGCCTCCACAAAATCCCGACCGCGCTTGAAGCCCCGCACAGCCGCCGTCAGACCAGCGCTGCCCGCGTCGAATTGCTTTTGCAGGTTTTCGATGGAGCCGCCGTTCAGGCCCTCATCGTAGCCAATCTGCAAAGCTTCCGACTCCTTGAACTGCTCCACCGCCTTGGCGCTCGGCTTGTCGATCTTGAACATATCGGCGATCGATCCGCCGTTGAGCATGTCGGCCTGGTGCATGAACGCGCAACCTTGGATTAGGGCACCTTCCAGCACCGCCCGCAGGAACACGGCGGCTTCCGCTGGGTCTTTGCGGTTCAGCTTCGACACCGTCTTGAGGGCGTCGATATGGATACCGTCTGCCTTGGCTGCCTTCAGCCGAACTTGGTTCTCGGACGTGGCTTCCTGCAATTTGATTTGCGATTCGGAGTAGACGGCTTGGTGTTTCAGCCACTTGTCGGGCTTAATGCCGCCCTGCGTGGTTTCGTCATCAGTTTTGGCCATTAGCTTTCCTTCTCGGATTGGGCATCCTTCACAAGACGCCCCTGTTCAGGGAAAAAATCTAGCGGCAGGACAGCCCCATCGGTCAGGGCCTGCACGCGGGCCATGGCCCTAGAACTGATCTCACCGCTCATCCAGCTATAGGCGCCTTGCCGCGAAATGCCAGCCTGCATCGCAAAGTCTGCAACCGACAGCCCTTTGAGTTGCATCCATTCATCTAGCTTCATTCGTGTCACCCTATCTTAGGTGGCTGCAAGATAGATAATGTCGGTCATTCCGGCAATGCCTCTTGCAGCCATGTCGGAGTTTGTTTACAAATCTCTTGCAGCCTGATTTTGCAGCCAACCGAGAGGACCAGACAAATGAACATTCTTCGCCAGATTTTCCGCAAGCCGGTCGGCCCTGCACCGGATCACGTTGAAGATGAACTGCATGGGGATGGTTTTGTGTCCCATCCCGTTTCCAAATTGCCGCACAAGCCCGAACTGAGCCAAGCTGATTGCATGATCCTGCGGCGCACCCATGAAATCATGCAGGAAACGCTGGATGAGCTTCTGAGCATTCTGGACCAGACGCATGCCGATTTGCATCTGCTCGGGCGGGTGGAAGCCGCAAACGCTCTGAAAGCCCCCACGGCAGAGCTTTCGGCCTTCCGGTTTAGCCGGACACTCGTTTCGCTGCGGGCTGAGGCACACAGCAAATGAGCGATTCACTCCATGAAGACCGCATAATTGAGGCTGCTGTAACCGCTGCCCTAGAGACCGAGAAAAACCGCGTCATCAGTAAGGTGATCAGGCTTATGGACGAGATCGGAACCCCCTCGACAAAGAGCGAGGACGATTACCTTGAAGGCCTCAAGAACGCCCTTCATGCCGCTTATGGCGTTGAGGTTGAGTTTCAGCCCGCTCGTTTTGTTATCAAGCCCACCGATTAACTCCAACTTTCGCACGTCTGACAAACCACAGGAAACATTTCCAATGCAGCTTTACACATTCATTTTTACAGGCGAAGCCACCTGTAAAGGCTGCGAATTTCGCGTCCGCGCACATAACCTGGAAGAAACCAAACTAAAGGTGCAGACCCTTTCTGACACCATCGTAGACACATCTCCGGGAGAAATTTCAGATTGGGATGTGACCTTATCGACCGGATACAAAAACGGCTGATTTCTGCAAATCCACCCGACTTTATGCAAATCCTATTCAGAGAGAGACCATCATGGACCAGAAACCCCGCTACCTGATTTCCCTCGGCATCGAAGGCTTCAAGCGTATCGAGGCTGCATTCATCCCGCTCGGAGATCAGGCCGGCGTGACCCAGATCACAGGCGCCAACGGCCATGGCAAGAGCAGTGTGCTGGATGCGATCGAATGCCTGCTCGCCGGCAAGAGTGCGCTACCCCCGGATGCCATCCACCATGGCGCCAAACAGGCCCGTATCCGCGGCCAGCTTGGCGACTTGATCATCACCCGCAACATTACCCAGGGCAAAGAGGAAAAGCAGGAAAGCACCCTGACCGTGGAGAGCGCCGATGGCGCACGCTACAGCCAGCCCCAGCAGATCCTGAACGAACTGCTGGGCAGCTTTTCCTTTGACCCCGTGGCCTTTCTGCGGCTGCCCGAAAAGGAGAAATACGCCTCCCTCCGCAAGTTTGTGGAGAGGATTGATTTCGAGTTGGAGGAGCGGCTTTACCGCGGCGACTTCGAGCAACGCACCGATGTCAACCGCGAGGCCAAGCGGCTCCGGGCGGCGGCCGAGCAGGTCTTTGTGCCGGATGGCACCCCCAAGCAGAAGATCAGCATCGAACGGCTGTCCAAGGATCTGGAAAAGGCTGGATCAGCAAATGCTGACCGCGAGCGCATGCTTGCCGGGAAAGCCAGCGACGAAGCTGCGATTACCCGTGCCGAGGGAGAAATAAAAGAATGGGAAGAGCGGATTGCCAAAGCTCGCGAATTTATCGCGCGAAAAAAACAAGACGTGGCTGCCTACGTGATTGCCGCCGAGATCGACACTGCCGAGCTGCGCCGCGACCTCACCCGCGCCAATGAGACCAACAAGAACGTGGACGCTTACCAGCGGCGCCGCGAGTTTGAAGGCATGGCTGAGGAGCAGGAAAAAGCGTCGGCAGCCCTGACCGCCAAGATGGAGGAGCGCACCAAGCGCATCAACAAGGCCATTGAGGACACCAAGATGCCCTATCCGGGGCTGACCTTGGCCAACAACACCGTCATGCTGGCAGGCGTTCCGTTCGAGCAGGGAAGCTACGCTGAAAAGCTACGGGCTGCGGTGGGTATCGCCATGGCCGAGAACCCGGCGCTTCGCACCATCCTGGTCCATGAAGGGAGCATGCTGGACAGCAAAGCTATGCAGATCGTCGCCGAAATGGCTCTGGACCGGGACTATCAGGTAATCGTGGAGCGTGTGGACGAAACGGGCCGCGTTGGGGTCTGCATGGTAGAAGGCACCGTCGCCAGCATTGATGGAGAACCGGTAGCGGCTGAGACTGATCAGGAACCGGCCAAACCCGCCAAGAAAACCCGCAAGTAAGGACTGCACTCATGACCGATATTTTTAATCTGCAAGCGTCGTCCAAATCCCAGCTTAAAAACTTGTCGGAAGATGCTTTTGCTTATGTGAAAGATTTCCTCAACCGGGAAGTTACTCTTACAGATCGGGTATCGGTCATGACGGGCCTTGCACAGCTTGCGCTTGAAGAACTGATCCGAACCCATCCAGCTTGCCCGTGTGAAGTCATTCAAGCCATGTGCGGATGGATGACGCAGGTTGCTGCCCAAGATCGGTTTCAGCATCCATTTGTGATGAAAGCGGGATTCTCCATCCATAATTCCTCGGAAGGCACTGAACATGCCCCTTCATAACTTCAAAGAAGACCCCGATCTTCTGACCAATTGGCAAGGGATCAAACTTCTTGGCGCCGCGTTAGGACTTATGATCCGCGCGATTATGTTGCGTATTTTCAGTTTGATGGGCGTTATTGATATCGTTGATGCTGCGATAGAAGGCCGTGAGATTCTTTATCGTCTGCAAATAATTGCGAACAAAGCCGAGGCAGCTCACTACGCAGCAATGCGCGCGCGCCAAAAGGACGAAACTGATGCCTCTAGTTAAGGTCCAAATGGGCTCTAAGAAATGGCACGATTTGCGCCTCAAAGGCATTGGTGCCAGCGAGGTCAGCGCGCTTTTTCCGATGGAACGGCCGGGCTATGCAATGTCGCAATACACCCTGAGAAAGGTGAAGCGTGGCGAGATTGACGCAAATTCGGTGTTTAGCGGAGACCCCAAATTCGCTGCACGCGGCTTGATACGAGAGCCCAGCATTGCCGAGATCATCGCGGTGGAACATGGGCTCAAGATCAAAAAGGGCCACTACGTCATAGACGATCATGAGCCACTTATGAGGGCATCGCTGGATTACATTATTGAAGAGCCCACGGCCGAAATCCGGCGGCAGCTTGGCAAAAAGGTTGATGGTCCCGGCGTCCTGCAGATCAAGTCCGTGATCCCCTTTCAGTTCCTGCGGCATTGGACCAAAACATCAGCCCCCGATTACGTCCGAATCCAAGTAGCGCAGGAATGTGCGGCTACTGGCTACGAATGGGGCATGATCGGCTGCGCCAATGGTGAGACGGAATACTATGCATATCCGCTCAGAGCCCCACAGGACAACGGAGATCGCCTGAGAGAGGAGATTGCCAAGTTCTGGCGCGACAGCGTGCTAGGCGACGTTGAACCGCCCGTGGACCACACGGAGAGCACTAGGTTGTGCCTTCGTGCGGAATACCCGCCGAAGATCTACCAGCCTGGCATGGCCAACTATGAGGCCGACGAAGAGGCCGATGAACTTGCCTTAGCCTTCGATACGGCATCCGTGAACCGCCGGCAGGCACAGCAGGACTATGACTTGGCCCGTAATCGGCTGGTGAAGCACATGGACAAGAATCTGCACGCCTATACGCGGCATTGGTTTATTGACCAGAGCGTGTCCGAAAAACAGCGCCGGGTAAACGTCAAACTCAGAAACTCCACCAGCCTAGAGGGTCATGATGAAGGCTAATGCGCGCAAACCCTTGGTTATCGACCTCTTTGCAGGTTTAGGGGGATGGGCCAAAGGTTTCCTAGCCGAGGGTTATGACGCGATAGGTTTCGATATTGAGCAGCATGTTTACGGTGAGCATTGCTACCCTGGATCGCTTGTCATTCAGGACGTGCTCACCCTGCATGGATCGCAGTTTAAGGATGCGGCTATCATCGTCGCATCTCCTCCATGCCAAGCCTACAGCTACATGGCGATGCCTTGGACACTGGCCAAAGCCAAAGCGGCAGAGATCAGGGCAGATGAGACAGGCCAAGCTCTAGCCGATCTGAACCGTCTATTTGACGCATGTTTCCGCATCCAGCGCGAGGCATGTGAAGCGGCAGGGCACCATATCCCTTTGGTGGTTGAAAACGTGCGCGGGGCTATCCCATGGGTAGGAAGATCACGGTGGAATTTTGGTAGCTTCCATCTTTGGGGCGATATCCCGGCTTTAATGCCGGACACGAAAATCATGAAATCGATAGGGCATGCAAATAAGAGAGATGGTCACTCCCACACGCCCCATTTAACAAACCCTGATGAGCACATCAAACTTGGCGGCTCTTGGTTCCATGGATACCGCCAAGGCCAAGGCCCAAGAAATCATGGCTCAAAGTCGCTAAAACGAAAGTCCGCTTCCGCCATGATCGCCAAAATACCCACCCCGCTTTCACGGCATATCGCTGCAACCTTCAAACCCCATGAATGACGATCGCCGATCCGCAGCCGAACAGTTTACATCCCAGCTAGAGGCGGATTGCGCTGCGGCCAAAACCTCAAATGAGGTCGAAAAAATTAATACGCGCTCTTTAAAGGCTATCGGAGCGCTGTTTGATCGATATGAAGACTTGCATTTTAGAGCGTATTTTGCGCTTAGTTCCAGGTATCATATCCTGATCATGCAGGAATGGGGACCGCCTTACAACGACCCTAAAAACTACCGTGCCCGAGACCACTATCACCCATCAGACCCAAGGAGACCATCTCGTGACCACGATACTTGTCTTCCACACGCTGCAAAATCAACGCCACGACTTCAGCCTGTCGCACAGCGATCCAAGCCAGCCCGACCTGCTCGGACTAGTCGCAAACCTAATTGACGATGACAGTCTGAAAGAAACCGACCGCATGACGGCGATTGTCACCCTGGATGAAGGGAAGACGATCAGCGAAGAGCAGTTCAATTTCGACGGAATCGGCTTGCGGATGATGCTGGATCATGGCGTTCCGCTCCACATCGTCATGGATAAGTTTGCGGACATGGCACGCCGCGCTGACCGGGTGGCGGCCTACTCGGTAGAGCATCATCTAAAGACAGCCGCCGTTGCAGCCACTGCATGCGACATTGAATTGCCGATCCTATCCACTTTTTGCCTCATGAAACGCTCAACCAACTACTGCAAACTGCCGACACGCAATCCCAGCGTTTACAAGATGCCCAAACTGATGGAGGCATACCTCCATTTCGCGAAACGTCCCTTCGCCATCCCATATTCTGGCAGCCATCAAGACGTTTTGGACTATCACCTTGAAGCCAGAAACGCGATCTTTCGCGGCATTCGAAAGACCGAGGAGGCTGACCTCAAAAAGGGCGCCAAGCCTGTTGTGCCGCGATACGATTTCTGATTAGATACTCCCAACATGGCTGGCCCCTCTGGCAGCGCTACGGGTCAGTTTTTGCACTTTGGCGAGGACACGAGACAAGGCGCCGGCCCACGACTTGACAAGATGATTCTCCCTAAACATCCAAAGGCCAAATGCACGAGTCTAAAATTTGGATGTCATGGGCAAAGCCAGTCCTCTTAAATAATCAAGGCTAAGAACCGTCATGGGCCAATTCTCTTTCATTTGTCGTAACGCGCAACTATATATCCATTGCAGCCGCCACAGAGGCAGCCATGGACACGCAGCGCATTCAAGATATCACTGACGAGCTTCGCCTTCTGGCGCGCCATGAGCCGAGATGGAAGCCCTTGCTACACCGGGCAGCGCGGGCTCTTGAGGATCAGTTGCCAAAAGATGCACAGAAGGCCCTGCGGGGGCGATATGGGGGCAGACTTGCTCCGCCCTTTGCCAAGCCTGCCATTGACCGGCAGGAGGCGACCCAGACGGCTTTACTGTAAGCCGTCTGGGCTTGGTCTGCTCAGTAGCGTAAACCGCCGCCGACCAGCAAAATTATCACCACGATGAGAACCAGAAATCCGAGGCCACCAGCCCCGTAATTTCCGTATCGGGCATAGCCTCCCCCGAATCCCATATATCCACCACCTCCCAGAAGGAGGATGGCCAGGATTATGATGAGCAAAAGCGTCATGTTTTACGTTCCTAAAGGCGTCGGCGGAGTTGCCGGCGCAGGCTTTGGTGCATCCAAGATGGGAACGACTGTCGCTCGGGCAACAGCAGGAGGGTTGGGGGATTTGACCCAATCCGGCAGCATCGCCATCACGCTGGCGGCGACATCTTCGAGGGCAGGAACGGCCGCCGGAAGCGCTGCCGCAACGGCGGCAATCTGCGGCGGCGAAATCTTGGCCGTAATGGCGCTGGGAGCGAGATCATTGATGATAGCGGTCGAAGCTGTCGAGACCGTCGCAGCATTGGCCGCCGTCAGCAAACCACGGCGCACCATGGCGTTCACCCCGGCATCAGTTGCGTCTTTGCCGAGAGTGGTGATCGCATCCGGCGCTGTCGCTTTGAACTCGTTCTGTGCCCATGCCAGAGCATCAGCGGGTTTGAGAGTGGGGTTGGCAGCCATCAGGGCCAGAGCATCGTTCCCGACCCTGATAGCAAGGCCCGCGAGATAGTTCAGAGCCGGGTATTTGGCAGCCTCTGGGGTTGCGCGCCAAGCCGTCAGCCACTTCACGCCAGCGCCAACAATGGCGCCAGCAATCATCAAGACGGCGATGACGAGAAGGGTATGCGTGTCCATGGGGATTGTCCCTTATGCAGCGTTCTTAACGGCGGTAATAGCGGGCGCCGCAGCGGCCAGAATGGCCTGGGTAGTGGTGACTATGGTCGCAGCATTGGCAGAAACCGTCGCACTGCCGGCGGCAATCCACCCGTCGATAAGGGAAATGCCATCGCTGATGATCGTGGCAGCGGCCGGATCTGCAACGCTGAGGGCGGCCAAGGCAACCTGACCAATGCCTTTGACGATCGCATATTGATTGGTGAGCGTGCCCACGTCAGTCACGATGGTCGCGCTGATTTTGCCGGCTTCAGTGGTGATGGTGGAAGCAAGCCCCGAGCAACCGGCTAAGGCCGTGGAAGCTCCCGCAGCCAAGATTGCAGTGCCGAAATTCCGTCGATTGAGATCAGTCATGATGTCCCTCATGTGAATGCCGCAGACGCGGCGATAACGCGGCATAGCCGGATAATCCAACCGTGCCCAAAAGTCGGAAAGTCAGCCGCCTGACGATAGGCGGTCTCACGCAACCATCCGATGGTAGCATGAAGCGTGGCGGGATCGGCTGATTTTACGGCCGCCAAGGTCTTTGGGCCGATCACCCCATCAGTTGTCACCCCCACGGCCGATTGAAGCGCCTTGCGTGCCCACGCTGGCCCTTGATTCACGGCGGCATCGAAGACGAGCCCGGCGACAGCGGGAGGAAGAGCGTCACACTGACATGCGGCCCAATAATCACGCTGGTAGATCGTCTGGGCATCGGAAAGCGTGAGGGCCGCAATGTTGAGGGAGGGATAACCTGCTTGGGATATTCCGTATTTCGTGGCGCCCCCCGGATCAGCAGGATTATTGGAATATCCCCCCTCAACAGCGGGGGAAACCGTTAACGCAAAAGCCTGAGCAAAACTCATTGGCGCCGTCCTTCCAGTTCTTCAAAGCCAGGCAGAGGATCAAGAGCACGGCCCCCGGCAGCCATCAGTAGGTTGTTGCGGGCATGCCGTTCCTGATGGGCCACATCAAACCACCCTCGGGCCAAATCCCAGCCGCGGTCCCGGTCACGCTCAATTTCACGCCTGCCGTCTTCCAGATCGTCAATCCGAGCCCACGCCGTGGTGAGGTCTTTGTCCTGCCGGTCTTCTGACCGCCGGTCACGCTCCCTCTGGCGCTTCTCTTCCTTGGCCGAATCGCTCCGGTTGCTCCACCAGTCCTTGAACGCCCACCGCAGGCCATAAAAAATGCCGACCCCAAAAGCGAGCCCGGCACCGGAAAACCATTGGCGGAACTCTTCCCACCATCCCTGCGGAGAATCAGCCATATCGGGTCACATCCACGGCCAGAAAAACAAGATCAAGTTGCTCAACGCCAAGCCGCCATAAAACGAACTGATATGCGCCTCGGGCTGGACTTCGAAGACTTTAACGGCAAAGTTAAACATGATTGATCCCGCCGCAATTGCCCCTAATCTTCTAGCCCATGCAACCATGAAAACAGCAGAAAAAAACTGGCACCCAGCAACAAAAATACCAATTCCAGCAATTACTTGGGGGTTAATCGTCATCCACCGATAAGCGGCAATTCGGTCCATCCCTGCGGGGAAAATCATCACATGCACTGACCAGCAGAAAAGCAGCAGAGCCAAGACATAATCTGCAAGTAGTCTTTTGGACCGGCAGGACGGAAATTTCACGAGGTCACCCTTCCTCTTCGATGACCCGCCAAAACACCCAAATGCTAAGGAATGCCACGAACGAATATGTGATCGGGGCTGTGCTGAGATGGTTTGAGATCCACATGCCCTGGGCGATCAGAAGGTGCCCGACTCCCATGGCCGTCGCAGATGCCAAATGAACGTAACGGTTCTTGGTAAAGAACGTCAGGGAGCCGAGCAAAGAGAAGGCGGCAAACAAAAGGCCCCAACCTCTTTCGGTGTAGGGCCAATGCGCAAAAAACCAATTGTATGAAATGCTTGTGTAGAAAGTGCCACCGGAGAAGAGAACCACACAAGCAATGCCCGTCATGACCCCCAGAGTAACGACATGGCCTATATTCCGCCCTTCTCGGAGGTATCCCAAAAGCCCTTGAACGGCATACCTGGGGCGAACCATAGAAAACATAACAACAACTCCAAATGGATGATTACTGCGTCGTGTCTCGGCCAAGAACTTGAACCGCTATACCACCAGATGAAACAGCAAAGGGAAGGACAGTTATGCCCGTGGTCACAATAGATAGGCTTAGCAGCGTGCTTTGACCGGCGTAGCATTTCCCTGAAGCGCTGGTGGAGGTCGATGACGTAAGCATACACTGGACCGGCTGAGCGGTAGCCACCCCGATATAATGCGCCGCAACAAATGGTTGTGACGTGTTAAAGGGGGTTTTCCACGTCACAGCCCATGTTCCGTCAGAGGCTGTGGTGACATTGGTTGCTTGGACCAATGTCACGCCTGTGCTCGAATACCCTTGCCCGCGGGCAACTACCAAGCCAGTGGCAAGCAAAAGGCATGCAACCGATAGCGCCCGTTTCACCGATAGTCTCCCGACAGAAATGGGAAATTAGCCGTCACGGCCGTTTTGGTGAAGCAGCCAGTGGAACTCGCAGAAAACGTAATCCCAGCCGAGAAATATGGACCAAAGACCGGAAACGACAATGTCCCTGTGGAATTGGCCGGCACATAAAAACACTTGGATGGGGTTACCGCGCCGTCAACCGGTGCTGCCGTCGCATTGAAGACGAGCACCCAAAACGCCACCGTGCTCGCCTGCACGGTGGCTTGAACCCCATACAGATTGCCCGCAGACGCCTTGCAAACCAGCGTAGCGCTTGCGGTGCCCTGCTGACACATGAGCGGACCAGATGATGCCGTGGCTGTCGCAGGAGGCTGCGGAGAGGTCACATCAGGAGTGGATGTGTTCCCTATGGGCGGAGGACACGGAACCCATCCAGAACCCGATGAATTCGAGCAATAAGTTGATGTAGGCGGAGGGCCTGGCGCAATTTGCGCGTAGGCACTCACCGTAGATAGCAACAGGCTGAACAGAGCAAGACCACTCAAACGCATGTTTCAATCTCCTCTGGTTTCAAGTTTTCGTCCCGCATCCCGGCTCCTTCTCGGTCAGGGGTCATGGCGTTCACGCTCCACAATTGACGACGATCTTGTCGCCAGCCTGCATGGTCCCGCCGATCGCGAAAACGGTCACAGACAGACCGCTTGCACTGACCTGGGCCCAAAGGCTGCCGCTGGTGGAGGGTGATGTTGTATTATCTACCGCCGTGCAGGACGTAGATCCTGCGGTCAGAGGCTGACCCGGATTGAATAGAATGGTGCCCTGGGTGGCGCCACCTGTGCCAACCGTGACGACAGATCGTGTGTTGTTGCCAGCGATCGTCGGTGACGTTCCAAAATTGGCCGAGATGGTTGGCGCTAGGCCGGTGGATTTCAGCGCGGCTGTGAGCACTGTCGAGCCCGTGCCGGTCGGGGTGACGACGATGCTGCTGCTTGCGCTGTTGGACGAGACAGATGGCAGGCCACCATTGCTCGAACTCAGGACGATATTGTCTTTATACGGCGAACCAGGGCCGCCCCAGAACGCGTAGGTTTGCGCCCAGTCGCCCTCGACCGAGGCCGTGACTGATGCCCCGGTCAAACCGGGCGCATTGGCAAGCGAGATGGTCGGCGGGAGGCTAGCTTGGTAGCTGTTGCCGCCATTGGTCAGCGAGGTCCCGGTGACCGTGCCGCCGGCCCCGACCGTGAAGGTGCCCGCAGCGCCCGAACCGTTGGTGGACGTGAAAATCAGGGCATAGGTGCCAGGCGTCCCACCCGTCCCAGCGTTCACAATAGCCAGCGCCGAGACAGGGTTATGGTTGCACCCCGTGGTGATCCGCGACCAGCCGGCGGGTTCACCGGACGGGCCATAGGATGTGTTCTGCGCCATGACGAAACTGCCGCCGGTATAGCAACCGGTGACGGGCATCGAGGCCGAAGACGATGACGGCACGCCCGCAATCGTGCGGAAATTGGACAGCGTGGGGTCGGAATACTCAAAGATCGTTTGCCACTGCTGGTCATCAGGATACGATTTCGCGACCCCGGCATTGGATGGACTGAAGCTTGGGAACGCCGGATACGCATAAATCGTATCATTGAGGTAATAGTTGGTATTGGCTGGGATGCCGGTCTCGTTGACCGGGATAGCGAGGTCGCGGAACGAGCTATTTACGATCCGCATGCCACTGACATACGGGGAGTCTATGGCATAGGGCGACGTGCTGGCCCACTTGCCGTTTGCCCCGCGGGTCGATGCGGTGAACTCGGAATCGCAGTCAAAGGTGACGTGATTGAACTCGATATCCTGCGAGCTCGGGACAGTGCCTTGGCCGAAGAACTGCACGCAATCGACCGGCGAATTCGTGATCGTTCCGTCTTCGATGACGACGCGGCGAAACAGATTGTTCGGCCACCCCGATGCACAGATCGTGCCTGACGTGGTGCAGGTAAACCGAAGGCCATAGCTTCCATCAGCGATATGGAAATCATGCACCCGCATGTCCCAAATCGGGCCACGAAACTCCATACCGTGTGACGTGGTCATGGTTTGCGTGATTGGGCCGTCAAGCCAGCCGACAGTGCCCCCAAACGCTTTGCCATATCCCCAGTCAGAGTAATTCGCAACCGGCGGCAAGGTCTGGCGGATCACGACACCGCCGATGTCGATCTGCTGCGAGGGTGGAGAAGGAAGGCCCCCTGCGAGCACGCCATTATTGTAATAGGTGCCGAGGACAGCTGCAATTGTGCCAGACCCGACCACGTTTTGCATCGGGACTGCGCCAAGGCTTCCCGCACTCCAAGGTGTGGAGTTGATCAGGATCTGGGCATTAGCCGGCGCTGGTGTTGGAGGCGTGGTCTGGAAGAAGAAGCTGCCCTGGATCGGGTCGTAGGATTGGATGTTTTGGAGGGAAATGCCCCAGTTCGAGGTATCGCCTTGGCTGCCTGGCACATAGCCGCCGACCGTCACGCAGGCGCCATGACTACGCCAGCAGATGATGTTGTCGACCTGCAGGATCTTGGCGCCCAGCGTGTCAATGCTCGACGTGTCCACCAGCGTGATGTTGCTGACGCGGGTAGATGTGCGCGGCTGCGTGGCATCGGAATCGACGTGAAGCGAGATGGCGCTGTCGTTGCCGCCTTTCTGGTATCCGTCATGAATGTTGACATAAAACGTGTCCCAGACCGCGATACCATCGCGCACCGAGTTCAGGACTTCGTAATTCCCGATATCGACGTTGCGGGAGAACCGCGTCTGGAAGGTAAAGGCGCGAGAGTTCTGAAAACGGACGTGCGAAAGCTCGACGTTGTCCACACCCTTCAAAAGCACCAGCGGGTTGCCGACCTGGGAATAGAGAAATTGGCCCGGATTGTTCGGGTCCGGCGCACCCCAGTTGCCGCCAAAGGTCATATAGCTCAGCTTCACATGAGCAATCGAATACGCCAATGTCAGGTTGAGCTGCGCGCTGGTAAGGCCGCAATTGCTGGTGACAAATTCGAGCCCGGTTTTGGGCGGGCTGATATAGGCGCCCCCCGAAATGACGCTGCCGACCGACTGCAGCTGGCCGCCGGACACAGTGCCCGCCACTTGGAAATAGGCGCCTCCAGAGGCCAAAGCTCCAGATGTCCCAGTCAATACGCAGGCGCCATTGGTGCCGCCAGTGCCCGGCGAACCAAGCGTCGCGCCAGTGACACTTTCCTGGCCGACCGTATAAATGTCCGAATTCGAGCCTGTGACGCTGGGGTCCAGATAAATTCCACTGATCTGCGGCCCAAGCCCCATTATGTCGAGGTCATTGGTCGCGGTCGGGATCGTATCGGAGGGTAGGAGATAGTAGTTCTTCGGGATGAGGATACGGGTAGCAGCATTGAATGCTGCTTGCAAAGTTGCTCCATCATCAAGATAAGTTCCGCCTGCGGTGCAGGTCTTTGCGATATAATTCGGCGTCCCGGCCGTGCATCGCCAGTTTTCAGCCGACTTATAATCACCGAAAATGTCAGAGTTAAGCCTGCTTGCTGTGCCAGCCGCTGGCACTGTAGAAACTGCCGCGCCCACGCTCGCCGCACTCGGTGCCCCGCTGAACCCGAAGCCGGTGCCGGACCAGGCGGCGGCAGGGGCTTGGACATTGACAAACGCCGTGCTCGCCGCCTGCGTCGTGTTCGTGCCAGCAGGGGCGGTGGGAACAGTGAATACCTGACCCGAAGGCACGTTGCCGCCATTGATGGTTAGATTAGTGGCAACACCTCCATTGGTGTCAATCTTGAGACCAAGAGCAGGGTTAACCGCGTTGTTTATCGTAGTGTCACCTATTTGCGGATTACCCGGACACCGAGAAGGACCGCAAATATTGATGGTCCCAGGGCTTTGAGCAAAAGCCGCGTGTGCCACAAAGAAAAAAACCAGTCCTAAAATATATGATAGACGGCGCATTAGACTGAACCTTTCTTAATGGCTTCAAGTTCCGCTTTAAGGCTTTGGATTGCCCGCGTCAGATACGCGATGTCATGGTCATAGTTCTTGGTGAGTTGAAATCCGGCAGGAGAGACAAACCCATCTTCATCAATCGTTTCTTCCAAACTGATGTTGGACACGGTTGCGACCGATGCCGCGCGAGGCCCTTTGGCCTCTTCCTGAGCGATGAATCCGGCGCCTGAAATGCCATCCATACGGTAGGTGACAGGACGTGCTGCCATCACATAGGACCATGCATCGTCTTCGGTGATGTTTTCTATTTTGCTTTTTAGGCGCCGATCAGAGGTCGCAGAATAGATTGTAGAGGTGATGCCGCCCGTAACATTCAACCCATAGCTATAGGTGCCAGTCTGCGTTCCTGCCCCGGTATTGGCGAGATATCCATAGCTACCAGTCCCGGTATCGCCCCCTCCTGTCATCGTGACGACGCCATTAGAGTCAAGATACATGCGGGAAAGGCCAGCCGTTTGGTCAGCCAGAACCCAAACACCAGACGAATTTACATAAGTCGTCCAAGAGCGCCCGCTCCCAGAGGTATTGGTAATCTCTAGTCCTGGCGTTCCGGTCCCTGTGATGAGTGGGTCCGATCCCCCGCTAAATGTCACAGTTCCAGAAAAGCCCACTGCGCCACTATGTGTTTCAGTCGCTGTGAATGTCGTGGTGGCCGAGAATGCCGCTGAATACGTCGAATAAAACGGCCCAGCCATCGTGACCGGCTGTTCAAAAGCAGATGCTTGGTTGAAAGTCGTAACCCCACCAAAGGTCACTGCTTCTTGGAAAGTCACATTTCCATCAGGCAAAACATAAAATGGCGTGACGGCATTGGTGGAGTTGAAAAGACTAAATGAACCATCATCGGCTGAATATAGCGCCCACTCTTGCCCAGCTACTGCCGTGCTCGTCAGAACGATGCCCACGGTTGTCGGCGCCACCACAATGGGGGTGACAGAAAACGTAACAGTCCCGCCGTTGTTTATTGAAATGGGGATGGCACCATTGTTTGAGTCAATAGCATTGAAGGTGCCATCGGTTTGGGAATACCATCCCCAAGTATTCCCGTTCGCAGACAAATTAACGGCGGTAAATCCTACTTGTCCGGTGCCGGAAACCACCACAGAACCCGTAAACTGACCGCCAGCTGCCACCGGGTCAGCCGCCCAGATTTGCACTCCGTTCACATCGGACAGGACCACACGATATTCCTGGGTCTGCAGCCAGATCTGGTCTTCCGGCCAGCCCGCAGAGTTGAGCGGGACAGGGTTCTGCAGGGGCGTTGTCAGTTCTTGGTCCGCATAGACCGCCAGCGGCGTATTGGTGCCACTGGAATAGAACGCCAGCGATCCGCCAGCATAGGGAACGCCAGACGCATCCGTGAACTGGAAATAGGGGGAGAAGAAAAGAGAACCGGTCGCCATGACCTATTTCCTTTGCGTGGTGTAGCCAGAGACAGACAGGTTTGCGATCAACCCAGAGAGCTTGCGCATCACACCGACGCGCGCGGCCGGCGTCGGATGCAGGAGCATGAGGCGGCCAATCTCGGGATTGCGCACGGCGGCCAGCAGCAGTTCATCCACCCTTTCCAACCCAGCCGTGCGCGCGGAATTGAGCATGACGGCGCCAAAGGCCGAGGCCACCTTCGCCCCTATGCGAGCCAGCGCGAAATGAGGGAACACGACCGACGCCACATGGGACGCACCCTCTCCGAGCATTTCCATCCCGACCACCTGAGCAGCCATCGATGGATCATGCGAGCCGCCATGACCATGAGCAGCCACACCATGGGTATCAGCTGCCGACTGGGACGTCGCAGGCACCTTGATGGCGTTATAGCTGCGCGCCTCACGATCCAGGTCCACCGTGACCTTGCGCAGCCAGTCCATGCCATCCTTGCCAATCAGGCTTTCCAGGGCACGGCCAGTCTTTGTCTTGTTCACGAGTTTGTCTAGTGCTTCCTTGGCAATCTGCTTTTCCTGCGTCGTCCCCGCTTCCGTGGTCGATCGGATAACACCAAGAACATAATCAACCGCATTCCGCTGGATGCCGGCCGCCGCCGCGCCGGATTTATCCGCCCGAGCCAACCGCATAAGCGCCGCCGCATTCCGATCCGGATTGTTCGAATTCAGCAGGTTGCGAACCGCAACGGCGGGGTCCTTCACCTCGCCGCGGCGATCCAGATAGAACCGCGCCGCGCTGTTTTCGTAAGCCTCACGCTGCGCCACAAGATCACGCTGCGCATTTTCGACAGCCTCTTGAGCCTTCCCCGCCGTCTCAAATCTAGCGCGGATTTCAGGAGGCGCGGCATCAAAGAACGGACGATGCAGGGTCATGAAATTGCGGTATGCCTGCGACTTCACCACACCATCCGGCATAACTTTGTCGCGGAACTGCGCGGCGATGCCATCGGATAGAGACTGGACGGCCTCACGACTGCCCCCGGTATCGCGGGCAAATGACTGCGCCGCTTCAGTTCCCCGGCCGCCAGGCTGGAAATACTTCTGGACCACACCGGCATCAGTGGTTTCCTTGGCCAACGGATTAAGCGCCTCGATCGCCTGACGCCGAGCTGACAGATCCGCCAAATCCTGAGCCGCCGCTTGCGCGTTACCAAACCGCTTGGCGAGTCCGGGGAAAACCGTCAGCTCTTCCCGATGGCTATCCAACCATCCCTTGAACTTTACAGGGTTTAGAGAGCCATCCGGATTGACCATTCCCTTGGTCGATCGAAGGTCATGCGCGGCATAATCGGCAATCGCGCTTTCCGCTTCCTCGCGCGACCCAAGAACCCGAATGAGACTCTGAGCACCTTCCGCACCCTTGCCGAAGAACTCACGCCCAACGTTGCTATCGCTGACCGCGTAAAGCGCGCCACCCTTCCCGGCAGCCATGATGCGGTCCGGGGCGCCCTGCGTCCGCTCAGCAAGCGCCGCGCGACGGGCGATAGCATCTTTAAGAGACTGAGCAGCCTCGCGGGTTAGCGGTTCGCCTTCAGGCTCGACAACTGTGCCTTGGCGTCCTCGTGCATCACCCGACCCTGCCGGACCAGACTGAGATCCGCGACCTTGCGGCCCACCTTCTCCACTGCTTTGCCGTGAACCTTCAGGAAAATCGGGTCCGGCGCCGCTTGTGTCACTCGCCGGGATGCTTCGTGTTCTGCCACCTGCCGTCCTCAATAGTTCGGACTGGCTCGCGTTCTCTCCAAAGAGCCGCGGGGCAGTCTGTTGTTGCTCAGCCTCTTCGGCATATGCCTTGAGGTATTCACCGAATCGGTTGCGCGAGAACCTTCCTGACAGGTTCTCCCCGTAAGCGAACCTTAAAATATGTTCAGCCTCAGCCGAGAGAGGCGAAAGCGCATCCTGCTGGCCCACGACATCCCGCAGCGGCATCTTGAGGCGCCGGGCCATCTGCACCAGCCGCGCGGCTTCCGCCAGGCGAGGGCCAAGGTCAACACGAGGATCGACCGCACCACTATCAATCTCAGACCGCAGCCGAGCCATCTGACCAGCCGCGTCCGTCAGCGCCGCGCCGAATGCTTTGATGTCAGGATCGCCGGTCTCAGCGATTTCCGCGACCAGATGCAGATCCCCATAGGCTCGCTGAAGGAGAGCATTCCGGATGCGCTCAGCACCTTGGAGGGACAACCGACCATCCGCCGTCCCAAACTGCCCATGATCGCCGTTGCCGATATCCTTGATCATCGACGTGACAAAATTCCGGTTCTGCGCCGCGTTCACATCCCCGGTCTCATATTTGGCCAATGTCCCGTTTGAGATGGATTGAGCATCGGTCTGGGCACGCTCCGCCGCGCCGAGCGTCAAACCGGTCCCCTCATTGGCCTCACGTGTGAACTGGACACGATCTTGCGGACTGAGATCAGTCGTGCGCGTCCGGACAAGAACCGGCTCACGCATCCCCGAGACATCAACACCATGCCCGGCCACCCACTGACGATAGGCGCGTCCGGCTGGCGTGTTCTGGGCATAGGCACGACGGATGGCCAGGATACGACCGTTTCCGCTTTCCACCACACCATCAGGGCCAGCGATCGGCGCCCCCTCGTTCGCTCCACCAGACAACCCAAGCCGATCAGGCTGCAAGGTCCGCGACATGCGATCAACCTGGGCTGCGCTGGCCATGCGGCCACGATCACGAGGCTGCAGCTCCTGCGGATAGCTTGGATTTACGGATAGATCATCATTGTGGGAGGTTTGCAGACTGCCCGCCTCGACAACTTCAGGCTTGGTCTCAATCCGACGCCCGACCGGCGTGAACACTGCGGCTTTTTCATCCGCTGCATGCTGCGCGAGCTTTCCGAGGAGACTGTCAGGCCGAGCCAGCTTTCCCGAGACAACATCAGGGGCTTCCTCGCGAACGATGCTTTTGACTGCTTCATTCACCGATTGATCTATGGCAGCCTTGATGTCCCCAAGCTGGCGGGCCTCGCTCATGTTGCCGGCGAAACGCGCCTTGCGGATATCCTCCCCCACGAAGCGGCGCATGTCCTGCAATGCCTTAAACCGCATCTGATCCGGCGCCGACCGAATTGCATCAAGACGACGCTCAACACTCGCAGGCAAACTCTCTCCGCTCTGCGGATCGATTTCCTTGCTGATCTTCTTGGCGACATCCTTCAGAGGACCGACATCAACCGTCGCCCGATGATGCTCCTCGACTACCTTATAAAGCCGGCTGATTGCTTCCTTTTCGTTCTTAATGACATTCGCCACAGGATCACGAGCCGCTGTTCCGGCGCGTTGCAAACCGGTTTGCCCTTCCGATCCAGACCCAAGACCGCCGACCGCCTTATTGCCGGCATCAGCCAATTGCCTAGCTCGATCCTCCGCCGCCATGACTTCCAAGACTGACGGCTTATGCTGCGCATCCACAGTGCCACGAATGCGGCCACCGGCGCCGGCCACCGTTTCCGCACCGCCAGCTTGCCCGGCCACCTGAGCCGCCTGTTGCTGCTTCGCAGACACCGCGAGATCGCCCGCACGGTCGATGCCCTGCTGGACTTTCTGAAAGTAGTTGCCGGCTGTTTCGGCCTGAGCATCCGGGCTTGCGATGCCCCGAATTAGATCCAAGCGAGCCTGATTGTTGCGAGCCTCATCCGCCGCCATTCCAACCCGGCTCTTAATCGGGCCTTGCGTGCGAAGCGTGCGCTCAAGCCCCATGACCCCGGCATTGTCAGAAACCTGTCCAAGCGTTCCTTGAACACCTGGGATCGGATTTGCCTCATCAGGCGGCGGGATGGACGCGGCGAGATCACCGGGCGACATATCCGCCGCACCCGCCAACTGACTTTGCGCCCGCGCGATTTGGCCGGGAGAAGCTGTAACCGTTTGGCCATCCGGAGTCGTCAGAGTTTGCGGACTGATATCCACACCAGCCAAACGAGCTGCCCTCTGGGCCAAACCGCTATTGGAACTGATTGGCCCAAGGAGAGATTGAGCCCCGTTTCTGCCCGCATTCACAAGGCCATTGGTCGCAGCCTCGCCGGCCGCCACAGCACCGCCGCCAATGAGATTGCCGACCGTGCCAGCCAGCGCAGAATATTGCTGCGGAACCACATATTGAGCCACTGCGCCGCCAACGCCAGCACCAGCGCCCGCCGCCGCATTCGCCAACGCACTCGGAGCCGCAATCGCATCAGCCGCACCACGCATGACAGGAGCCGCCTGACCAACAGCGTCAGCTACGCGGCCAGCCTGCCCCGCCAACCCGCCAGGAAGAACCGCGCCCGCCACGCCGGCGCCGATCCCGCGCGCCATGTTGTCACCAAGACCATTGGCCTGGACGTTCTGAGGATTGGCCCCGAGCAGCCCCATGGCGCCCTGCCACCAATTGGAGCCACCAACAGGGTTTTGGATCGCCGGGATATTCGTTCCCGCAACGGCATTGACCCCCTTGGCGCCGAGGTTTAGCGCGCCCGTCATCAAATCGACCGGCAACCCAAGCGTGCCCGCCACCGCCTCATTCGCGCCGGCCGCCAAATTTGCGAGGGGACCAGTCACTTTGGCGGGTTCTTTGTCAGACGAGGGCGCCCCCGGAGAAGCGCTTTGAACCTCTTTGGGTGCCGTCGCTATGGCGCTATCAATCGCTGCAAGCTTAGGATCTTGCTGAGAAGTTACTGCAGAAGCCGGAGTTACTTGGGTTGTGGGTGTAGCTTGGCCCCCACCGGGCGCAGATGGCATGGGTGCATTTGGAGCAGGAGGAGGCGTCACCGATCCAGAGGAAGGAGGAGCGCCCGCCATGAACTTGGCATAGTCCGCATCGGATAGGTTCGTCAGGCCCCCAGAACCATCAGGGACCGGATGAGGCGCTACCCATGGATACTGCGCTGAGCCATTTCCTACTGGTGAAGCAGCAGGCGCCGCAGCAGAAGGCACAGACGTCGTCACGGGTGCAGGCGTAGAACTTGCGGTAGGCGCAACCGGAGCCAGCACGCTGTCAAAGTCAGCCAGATCAGCCATTAGGGTTGCACCATTTTGAACAGCCCCTGATTTTGCGCATAGGCGTATTCATCGCGCATCTGCTTCAGGGTTTGCAGCCCTTCGGGGGTCTGTTTTAGCTTCTCGGCCATCGCTTGAAAGTCTGCCGGGCTCATCCGATTGATGATGAACGCCGATGGCGAAACATTGGCGTTCCAATTTGCCTCAAACTGGTTCGGATTGCCCGTGAAATTGGCAGATGCCGCAGACTTCGCGATGGCAAAATCATTGATGCCCTGCAATTGGTTTTTAACCATCGAAAAGCCCTGAGAGGACGTTTCGTCGCTGGGCAGCGTCCGCTGGATCATAGCCAGTTCCTGAACGCCCGTGCGCGATCCCAACTCATGGGCCGCCGACCGGGCAAGATTGCCGGCGTTCTTGTTGAAAGCCTGCCAATCACCCACCCCTTGGCTGAACGATTGCGATTCTGGGACGCCAAAAGTCTTTGCGAACCCGTCCAAGTAAGACCCGGCAGCGCCTTTCACATCGGCGAATTCACCCTGCGTAAAGCCCCCAGCTTCCTGCTGCATCTGATCAAGAACAGCATTCTGCTGCACGGACGCCTGTGCGTTGGTGAGCAGTCCCTGCCGGTAGGTGGTCATAGCTCCGATGTTCGCTTTTGCCTGCTCGACATCAATCAGCGGCTGAGCTGGCGCCTGCACGGATGTTCCCCCACCGGGGAGCGGGATAACACTTGGCGCCGCCGCATTTTGATCTGCGGGAGCGGGCGTCACAGGTGCCGCAATTGCGGGCGCAGCAGCTGGCGAAGCGACTGCCGCCCCCACAGGGCCAACTGCAGGAGCTGCGCCAGGAAGTTGGTCTGCGCTACCAGGGGTGATTTGAGCAGGAACAGCCAGAGACTGCGCTTGCGGTGCGGGAGCAGCTTGTGCGGGGCCGCCGCCAAGGGCTGCGGCCAAACCTTTCGAGTTCCCTTCCTGTTGCAGCATGGCTGTAGCCAAGCGCGCCCGGATGTTGGGGTCATTCAAGTTCAACGGGGCATTCGGATCGACGCCAAGCGATTTGGCGACAGATGCCGCATAAGCCGCCGTGTTGTTCTCAGACGATGGTGCGTAGGTGGACACGATGCTGCCCACCGTATTGATCCCGCGCTGCCCATAGCGCTGCAACTGGTCCGACATGGCCAAAAGCCCCGCCACGGGGCTTTCAAAGGTCTGGAAACCAACGCCGCCAGGGTTTTTGAGGTTCCCAGGGTTATTGGGGTTCGGCCCCGATGGCGCGGAGCCGGGGGCGCCGGGCGGTAGAGACCCATCGGGCATGCCTGGAATTGCTGGATTGATGCGCGTTTCACCGGGTTGCAGCGAATACGGGGCTGCCTGCGCTTTGGTAACATCATAGGGCAGCGTTGCCCCGGCCGCCGCAGCAGCGCGCGGACCCACATAGGGCAATTCACCAGCCTGCGTGCCAGCAGCCGTCGCTTGCGCGATCGTTCCCGCCAGCGGAAGGTTACCGGCATTCTTGCCGGCCGCGTCAGCCTGAGCCAGATCACCCCTCGCAGCGATTTGCGCAGCCCCCGGAACTGGATTGCCATTGGCATCCACAGCAAGACCCTGACCGGAAATCTCGCCGGTATATTTCAGGTTCTCGTCCGGGCTTGCCATGGCCTGCAAAACCCGAGGCTGCAACTCAAAATGGTTGAGAAGCTGCTGCGTCTGCCCAGCGGTCGCCCACCCATTCTGGTAGGCGCTCATCACAAACGAATTCCATGCCTCTGGGCTATTGGCCGAGGCTGCCCCGGTATAGAGCAACTGACGGCGCGTCTCTGCAATTTTGGCCAATGCACCCGAGGGATCTTGCGAGGTCGCTGCCGATGCGTATTGCAGGACAGGCATGGGAAACCCAACCTGACTGGCTGCGAGATCGCCTGGGCCGGGCGGTAGACCGTCCGTAGAGGGACTGCCCCCCGATGCGCCCATAGGAGCAGAACCACCAGCACCTGAACCGCCCATGGCAGCCAAAGCGCTTCCGCCGGGCGCCATGCCCGGTCCACCGCCAGGGCCACCTGGAGCAGCAGCCCCAGAAGCGCCTGCTGCACCCAATGGAGCCGATCCCACTGGCGTAATTGGGGCGCTTGCCGTTGCAAGTGCAGACCCGTTCCCAGGTTGCTGCGGGGGCAGTTGGGACTGGTAACCTTGCAACGCTGATAGAATTGGCTGAAGCCGAGCCTTCTGAAGTTGCAGGTTCAGCAAGCTGCCTTGGTTCTGAATCTGCCCCTGCTGAACCGCATTATTCTGCTGGGCAATTGACCCCATCGCCTCAAGCGGCGTCCACGGATTGTATTGCGGCTGGCTTTGCTCAATCGTGAAATCGCTCATGTGGTTACCCAACCCGTATTTCCGGTAGACGCTAGGCCACTGCTTCCGCTGCTTCCAAACAAGCTGGAAACGCCCCCAAGGATTGACCCCAACGCATTGCTGTTAGAGTAGCTGCTGTTGTTGCCGGTCAAAGAGGCCAATGAATTAGCCAATTCTGTGTTTTGGGCTTGAGACGATCCAAGGACACCGGATGCCTGAGCGGTCCCGGAATTCTGAGCGGCATTCGTTTCCGCGCTGGAAGCGCTGGAAAGGGCAGATCCAATCGTGCTGGATGCGCTGTTATTCACACCAGCGATTGTCCCAGCCGCTTGAGAGCCAAGACTGCCGAGTGTTGATGCCGCGCTTTCGCCCGTCGAACCCAGGTTCTGCAACCCAGAAACCTGCCCGCTGTAAAGGTTTTGCAGGTTCGATGTGTATTGAGACAGCCCCTGGCTGGCCAAACCTGAGCCATAGCTTTCAGCAGCTTTGATCTGTCCGCCGGAAAGAAGCGTTCCTGTGGATGCGGCCGAGCGATCCAAAGCCTGCGATCCCTGCTGAGCTGCAAACTGGTATGTGGGGCTGTTCTGAAACGCCGAATAGGCATTGTTGAAGGCAGATGCTGAACTTGCGCCCCCGATGCCAGAAAGCCCCTGAAGCTGCTGTAGTGCCTGCCCTGCCGTTGTCTGATTGGCCGCCGCCGTGCCGCTTGTGCCGTTCAAACCATACAGGTTAGCCAGCGAATAGAGCGCAGAATTGCCAGTCGAAATGGCAGGCGTAAGGTTAGACGAGGCGGTGTTGTAGTATTGGTTTGCCGCTGCGGTGCTGGCCTGCTGATTTTGCTGAGTAATCAGCGACGTTTGATCTGCGTTTTGAGACGCAATATCCTCAGCGTTCTGCTCCGCTTGGGCTTGAATCTTGGCTGCCTCTAGTGCAGATCCTGACGAGTTATTCCCCGCCGAAACTGCACCATAAATCTGCGTTCCGGCAGTTACGGCGGCAGCAGCGGCTCCTACAGCGGCGAACGGCACTGGATTTACTCCACAATGTGATGCTCTTCAGCAATCTCCACAGCGCCAGTGCGGTCAATTCTGTGTAGGCAAAGGATAGTTACCTCATCACTGAGGGTAATGAACAGATGTTTAGCGTTTGCAGGAATTCTGACCATAGCTGGGACATCTGTTGCAGTGAATTCTCGATCAGGCATTCCTTCGCAGATAACCCTAACGCTTCCTCGCGTAATCGCGCTGAGGTGCTCAAATTTGTGGCTATGCTGAGGAAGGGCCAAGTCTTTGCCCTTTAAAGTCACTTGGTTGATCCACATGCCATCGACCACAAATTCCATGGTCTCAGGCTGATTTCCCGACCGAACATAGCAGCGGCCATCCAAGGCCCCACCGCAAGTATCGCAGGGCCGATTCATGCTTCTGGTTCCTCTATGCCACCATAAGTGCCTGGCGCGTATGGCCATTGCGGCAGATCAACGGTTTGGCCGACAAGTTTATGCGTGCAATCGCTTAGGAACTGAATGCGACCATCCGTGACGAAGGAATGGCACCTCTCATGCTGACCGTCCCCGCTCAAGTCCTGATAGGTTACCAAGATAGAAGGTGAAAATGTCGGCTTTGCAGGGTTACCGTTATATGCCCATCGCGACCTTTCCGGCTGAGAATTGACCTGATGGGTATCTTCACAGCCTGGACACCAGAATGCGATACCCCCCCCAGAGAGATTACGAACAACGCTCATGCCTCAACCCTCATGGAGACGATCAGCGCTATTCGGTCTTCCGGCCAATGGTTCTCGACCGAATGCAGTTTGAGATTGTCGAAGGTGAAGAGGTCACCCTTCCCAAAAACTTGGCTTTCCTCAAGGCACGTGACGATCGCTTGCCCCGACAGGATCAGGTGCAGCTTCATGTTGAAGAATTCCGGCGCCCATGCCCCTGCATCGGTATGGGTCTTGATCGTGCCCCCCTGCGGCAAGCGGGTCACAAGCACTGATCCAAGTTCGGTAGCCTGCACCTTCGTCATCATACCAAAGACGAGGGGACGTAACGACGGCAGGGCATACCACGCAGGCCAAAAAACACAGCGATGCTCGGTCTTGTGGTCTTCCAGACTGCGCAATTCTTCCTCAGCTCTGAACCTGATCCATATGTCCGTCATGTCGGCATGTGGAGTGTTCTCGAACGTGCGGCGCGTGGGGTTTTGATCCCAGAGTTCGGGTTGGCGATGAATTTCCAAGGCCAAAGACGACACATCCAAGCCAGAAGCGAGTTTAAGAAACTCGGACATCAGATGATGCGCTCCTGAATGACTGAGCCATTGCGGTAAAGCTGGCCGACCTTCACACCAATAGCCTCTGCCGCTCCATCATTGGCGCAGCTCGTGCTTGTGGGCGTGGGGAAATACGCCGGCAGAACGGTGCCATCCTGAAGCGCTTGGATGGCCGTTACGATCTTCTGCAAAGCAGTGAGGCCCATCGGGGTCAATTGACCGGAGGATGGGTCGATGAACTGGATGCTTTGCAGCGGCGGGAGGGTCAGTCCCGTGTTTGTGGCCATGGATTATGATTCTCCTGCTTGGACATCAAGGTAGGCGCCAATGATGTTGCGCCTGACCGGATCTGTGATCGTCAATCGAAGGGTCCGCGTGCGTGCTTGGCCTAGGCGCAGCCACCGGCAACGCTTCTTGTATTGCCCTTGTGGGCCAAAGGATTGCGGCAATTTCCGCGCAGACCACGTCTTGCCGCCATCATCGCTGTAATCCAGATAGATCTGCGGGTCAGACCCTTCGCCCTCCTGGAGCCCCGTCCCGCTTTCCATGTAGACTTCCAGAGCCCGCATGAAGATCCGGCGCCGGTTTTTATGGATAGGCGGCGAACTAACCTGCCCGACGATCGTATTTCCGTATTCGGTGAACGTGTCGTAGTCCCAAACGCCCACATTTCCGTTGACGCAGTCCCCGATAAGGGTCTGACCGAAATACATAATCCCTGCATTTCCACGCCATCTGGCCATGCTGACATTGTCTTGATCCACGCTATCCCGCACATGCCAGAGGGATGTGGCGATATCGAAGACCCATGTCCGTGGCTGATCGCCGGGCGCCGACGGGAATGTGAGATTGATGAACTTGTGCCCCTGCCAGATCGTCACAAAGGCGAATGCATCGGCATAGCTGCCGTAGGAAGCCCAGACCGATTCCTCAACATGCGTGCTTATGCGCACGGGCAAATAGGTCTGAAACCGGTAGAAAATCAGGTCATCGCCCAGAAAGAAAATCGCATTGTCCTCAAGGACGATGCTGTAAGGCGCTGCGGTCCCGCGCTGGATCGCTGAACTGGTGTAGGGTGAAAACGGCGCATCCGTGGTTCCCGAATCATACCAAAGCTCAGACGTGCGCTCGCCGATCAGGATCAGAAGCTGATGGAGATTGATGACGCCCTGCAAAAAGTCCGAATTGCTTTCCTTGGTCGCATAGTCCAGCCCGTTATAGGTCGCACCATTGTAGAGACCGCTATAGAAAAACTCCGCCGTGCCAGTGCGCTCTAGGACAAAATATCCGTCAATAAATGTCACCGTCTTTGCCGGGTAAAAGGCGTTCGTACCAATCACTGTTACAACCAAAGCCGTTCCAACTGGCAAATCCTGGGTAATTGGCGCTGAAATATTCAGGATATTTCCTGAAACTGAAAGTATCGACGTCCCTGGTGGAATGCCAGGGCCAGTAATGTCTGATGGAATAGTGATATTTTCGACAGTCTGATTTGTCGTGGTTACCGTGATATTAAGAGCTTCGTCACCAGGCACAGCCTCCGACGAAATCTGCACGTCAATGACCGTATTTGGGCCGATCTGGGTCAGGGTGTTTGTGCTGATCTGGTAGAGGTAGCCCTCCTGACCGTTGACGATGAGGATTTGTTGGCCATTATCCGCCACATTGACCACGCTGGAACCGGCAATCCCAGTCCCACAATCAGACACAACCCCAGTTTTGCTGAGGCTGAACAGTCCGGGTCCGCTCACGACGTAAAGCAGGTCATTGACGATATGGAAGGCGCGTATAGGGCCAGTGGAAAGGCTTGAAAAGACCTTCAGGCCAGGCACCCCGACCGCCATGACCTCGCTTTCCGCATCCTTGCTCGGCGCCTGTTCGGCAAAGAAGTTGATGCAAACCTGAGCATCAAGCGTGCTTGACCGGGATTTTCCCTGCATCGGCACAAACGGAATTTGCTGCATGCCCATTAGCGGAAGAACCCCGGCTCAGACGCATAGCCAAAGAAAACGCTTTCGGGCTCCTTATCGAAGCCCTGGCAGATATCAAGCTTTTGGGCCGCCATCTGGATCAGTAATTGCGCTTGCGTGGTCGGAACACCAAATTCTGGCAGCATCTCGACCGCAAGATTATAGGCGATGCAGGACAGCCATTCTTGCGGAAAATCCCCGATATTGCTGGGGTTGGTCCAATCATTCAGTGGCCGCATATAGGTGATATTGCAGACATCCCCGATGGGGTTCTGAGGTGAGAGCCAGAGCCACAGACGGCCAAAGGTAAGCTGGGGGTCATAGAACCACGAATTGATGACGCCCGGCTGCTGCTGGTTCGGCAGGCCGCGGAAATCCAGCCGGGCAAGCGGCATGAGCGGAACGTTGATCTTGCTCTGCAGATTGTATCGGCGCAGCGACAAAACACGCAGGGGTCGGCTCATCGTCGCCGTCGAATGCCATGTCAGGACGGGGGCATTTTGGTTAGCGGCCACCAAAAGCCCCGGCGCAGCAATCGTCACGGTGGATGCGCCAATGGCGGTAATGGTTGAAAGCGTGAACTGCCCGGCCGCAGACAAGATAGCCAGTGTATCGCCATCCACGGTGCCTGGAGGGGCCACCAGATTGATTACCGTGCTCCCCGCTGCGTTCCCGGCCGACAGAACCCCATACAGAGGTCCGTTGACGGCCATATCTGGCGTTCCGGTGCCAAGGGCATAGGAATTCTGACCGGGCACAGGGATGACGACACCCTCAGTTTCCGTCCACAGATGCAGGCCCGTCGCCTGCTGCTCTTTGGTCCAAGCGTTTAGGGCTTCAACGGCGGTCGCCATCAGATCGGCACCAGGCGTTTCCCCGGCCTCAATCGCTTGCAGAAGACGCAATGCCCGCTGGCAAATCTTGTCCCGCGTCATGTTGAAGCTGGAAGCCGTGGAAATAGTGGGCGCAGCCATCCCGCAGCCTCCTATGTGGTTTGGAAAATGACGGCGCCCGTGATCATCTCACGCGCCTCGCATAGAGATACCCAGCGCCATTGACGGTGCCCCCGCTGAAGCTAGCTTGGGTCACAAGATAGATCGTCGTGAACGCCGAAACGCTTACGCGCCGTGTCGGCAGCGCCGCAGACATCTGGCCCGTCGTGCTGGCGCTCATGATGGCGGCATAGGGGAAAGCGCCCAGGACACTACTCGCCGTTGATGTGCTGGACGCAAAGTTAGAGATCGTCGCTCCGCCACTTGGCGTGACCAACCCCACACCTGTGACATCCCAGTCACCTGGGGTTAGGCCCATTGAGGTTATGGTCGCTGAGGTTCCAGAGGTCAGAGCCACACCAAACCCCTGAACTGTCGCAACTTCCCCGATCTGGCCGCCGTTCGCGCTAGACCCATCGGTTACACCGGGACCGCTATCAATCGGACTGCCAGCGCCAGCACCGGCCACAGCGATGCGGACGAAATTATTGCCGATATTCCCAGTCCACGCCGTCTGGCCTGCGACCGTAAACACGGCCAGATCAATCATGCAGCCAGCACCCATGGTGCCCAGAGGCACCTGAACCGCGCCAGCCCCGTTGTTGTTGACCTCACCAGACATCCGGACGAAACCGACCCCATTGGCGATCGTCACGCCGCCGCCCGTGTTGAACTCAGCCAAAATGCCCGTGATGGCGTTATCCGATCCCGAGCAAGCCACGCCAAAACTGCCATTGGACTGGCAAAGCAACCCGGAGATAATATTGGATGTGCCAGTGGAGGTGAGGATTACCCCGTCCTGTCCATTGTTGCTGGACAAGACGTTTGAGAACGTATTGGCGCCCCCGTTGACCACCAAGCCATTGGTGCCATTGGCGTGAAAAAAGAGGTTAGACATAGAAGACAAGCCGCCATTGACCTGCATCCCAAACCCACCGTTTGAATAAGCGGTGATATCGGACCCAACGACAAAACCCGCTGTGTCAATATAGAAGCCACCAGCGGCGCCAAGATTACTTTCGCTTTGGACCTGACCCATGTTGACGCCAGTATTCACGTAAATGCCGTGATTGCCGTTGGCATATGCATGAACAGTAATGAGGTTGCAGCCGCCGGAATAATTGGCCGTTTGATTTGCTGCGATCCCGTATCCTGTGTTCAGGAACGACAGGGCATTGATGATGCCCGAATCATGCGGGCCATTGAACGTCAGGCCGTTTCCGCCGTTTTGGAAGAACTTGACGTTCTCCATCAGGGCTTCCATCCCGTTGCCACCCGAGGCCACAGGAACGCTGCCCGAGGTCGCCCACTCCGAATAGACGCCATCCCCATGAGCGTTGAAGAATTCGCAATCATCAATCACATAGTCATAGCCATAGATCGCAACGCACCGGCCGGCGGATCGGGATGCTTTTAGGCCATTGAAGCTGATGCCCTTGATGGACCAGCCATAGGGGCCGCCAACCGTGTTGGTGCCGGTCAGCGCGGGGAACTGATAGGTCTGCACCAGATCCATGGTGGTTCCAGCAGCGCCAACGATGAATGTTTTCTGATGACCTTTACCTTGCAGGCCCACTTTGGTCTTCATGATGATGGTGCTGGAAACGGTATAAGTCCCAGCTTCAAGGGTAACGAGGCCACCAGTCAGAGCCACAAAGTTGATCGCTGCATTGACCGAGGCAGAGCAATCCACCCCTGCATTGACCGTTGCGCCAAAGTGATGGGCTGAAACAGAACAGGCATGCAGGCTGCGATACCAGCGCCGGGCCGACCCATCGACAATGATAGTGCCGCCGTTATCTGCCGATGTCGTATCCGAGGAATTGACTGTGAAAACCCCCTCACCGCCGTCTCCATTCGCCGCATAGCCTTCAACGTAGGCAATGCTTTCGGCGCCTGTGACAGTCGTCAAGGCACGCAGAGCGGCGATGGTTGATACGCTCTGAACGGCAGTCAGCAGCGTGTTTGGAACCCCCACAAGGTTGAGACCTGTGCTGTCTGCAAATTCGGCCAATTCTCCTGCCGTTGTGGCCGTTCCAACATTGCGGACCAAGCCAGAAAACGCAGCATCCCACTCCGCAGCGTTTGGCGTGTATCCAGGGGGCCATTGATCAGGCGGTAAATTGCCGTTGCCGCTCATCTAGAGAAATCCTCCACCTGATCTAGGACTGCGATCGTGTCATAATCTTCGAGCTGCGGACCAAACTCAGACAGGGAATTCACGCCGATAGAATCCCGTCCGATAGTGAAATTACCGATCATCCCCGGATACAAGTTCGCAGCTATCCGCGCTTGCAGGGCCATATTGACGACGGGATTTTGAGCGGCAACCTCTTGGATAACCTGCGGCATCACCGTCACGTAAGGGGATGCGCTCTGTGACCCGGAGCCTGTCGTCACGGGTCCGATAGCCACGATGGTTGCTCGGAAGAAAACACCATTATTTTGCATGATCCAGATAATGTCGCCCGTCAGCCATCCAGATTGGTTCTGAACCTGAATGCAGGTCACCAGCGATCCAATGTCGAAATCCGAATTGAAATCTGTGGTGAAATCGCCGCCAATCGCAGTGTTGAAGATATCGACGACAGGACTTATGCCCGTGGGCACAAACTGCGGTGGCGTCCGTGGACGGGCAATCGGCACCGATTGTTGATCGACTGTTCCTCGGACGAAATCCTGGGGCTGACGAGGCTCCCAGGATTGTTCGCGAACTAAAAGACCATTCCATTCCATCCGGGCACGTTCGATCGGAACGGCAAACCCCGATCTGTCGTCGATTACGTAGTAAGACCCCGGTTTATAGAAATTCCTGCGTCCCATGGATTGGATCTATGCCTTCTCATGGAGAGACATTTTTTCTCATCCGAAGCACAATATCGTAGCTTGATCCAGCCACCTGACCGGCCGTAGTCATCAGGATATTCCCGGTGACACCGGCAACATTCGGACAGGTCAAACCAGCAAATCGCCGGAAATCGAACGAGCCATATCCAGCCAGAAGCTGCATATCCACCGGAATAGTCGCATCCCATTGCAGGCGCGCGACCATTCCTTGAACTGAAAAGTCTATGCCAATCACCGTCAGGTGCGTTCCCAGGGGTGGTGTGAAGGCCGCAGCATTGACCTTCACCACTCCGGTTTCACCAGTCCCGTCAGAATAATTCGTCAGCTTGAGGACGAGATTCCTTGGGCCAGAGACGAGGATTTGGCTGGTTACAGAATCAACCATGCCACGTCTCCTATTAGAAAGGGGTCACTCCGAAGAGCGCCGTATTCAGGCTGCCAGGGCTGGACGCGATTGCGGCCGGGCTGGGCGTGACGAACATGACCAGCTTCTTGGTCCCGTTGGACGCGCTCTGGACCGCATATTTGCCGCGGGTATCGCCGGTCAGGGCCGTTGCCGGGGTTGTCAGATCGGGCGCCGTGAATCCGGTGCTGGCCGCCGTGACCTGCAGGCCGTTCCAGAACACTTGGACGTTTTCCCAACCTGCCGCCAGCAGCGGGAACTGAAACACATCCGCCTGACCGACGCTCACATTGGAACCGGAAAGCGTGCCGGCAGGGGTGATGCTGTAGACCGCCTTGAACGTCTTGGAACTGGTCGCCACACCGGCATTGGCGCCGGTCACGGTGCAGGTCACCGGGGCGCCGGTATAGTCGCAACCGCGGATGGTGAAGGTCGCCGTGCTGTCATTGCCCACGGACGTGATCTGAACAGCACGCTGGCTGATGGAGGTCACGTCCCAGATGGCAATCTGTCCATCCAAGCCGATCGGCAGGAACGCCGGCAGACCGTCAATGAACAGCGCGCCGATGGGCGGCACGTTCTGAGACACGGGCAGAGGCGCTTGGTTGGCTGCCGTGATCACCGTCACGCCGTTGGCCGTCGCGGCGGCGAGCGTCAGAGCAGTGCCTGCGACGGGCACCTGAGCGGCTGCGATCGCGGTAGCGCTGATGGTCGATGGGATGACGGCAAGTGCCTCAATCGGGCTCGGCGAAGCGAACCCAAGTGCACCGCGGCGCGTGATGCTGTAACCGGCGCGGCTGTCGAAAAGGCCCGTGCCGCCGAAAAACAGCGAAAGGCTCGCATCAGGATCGCTGGCGAGATTACCGGGCGCATTGCGCAGCCCATAGACGACAAGCGGGCCTTGAAGGGCCGTTGGCTTACCCATAGTCGATCTCCTCAAAAACTGCGGCATACACCGCGCAAATTGTGGGGGAGCGCGCTACCGGCGGGGCCTGGCTAATCGCGAACAAACAGACCCTAGCGCATGTCAAGCTTATTCGCTATGGATTTGGCCGCGGCGGTAGCTCAGCCTGGTAGAGCAATCGGTTCATACCCGATCGGTCAACGGTTCAAATCCGTTCCCCGCAACCATTTCCGGGGCGTAGCTCAGTCTGGCCAGAGCGCTTGGTTTGGGACCAAAAAGCCGCAGGTTCAAATCCTGCCTCCCCGACCATATCGGATGGTGTTCAACGGACTTTCAAACTTCCCGGAAAGGACGGCGAGCCAAAAAGGACATCCGATCAGCGCGGGGGCGCATGAGGCTCATGGTCCCCGCGTTTCTTTTCTGTAATTTGTGGCTTGCATAGAGCGCAAATTGCGCTTAGTTTCTGCATCACCAACCACCGCAGGACCCAAGCAAATGAGCCAAAAATACACCTATGGAACCGTCATTGCGACAAATGACGAAGATGCCCCCAAACCCGAAAGTCGGCTTACCGCAGCAGCGTCCGTTCTGGGCGAAGCCGTCTGCTACGCTCTGTATATCGGGTTTCTTCTCTGGATCTGCGAGACCCAAATGGACGAGTATGCAGGCACGACAGCGCCCCCGATTTTTGTTTTTGGCACTGTGGTCGTGATCATAACGACGCTGTTTGCCGGCATCATCGGCGCTTTTCGTGCATTGTTTATGCAGCCCAAAGAATGATTGGGCGCTCCATGTTCAAACTTCTGACTCATCGCGACCTGACGCTACATCAGCGCATTGCGCAGGAAAAAGCGAATAAGCTTGAGCGGATCGCCTATGCAGAAGGTTCAACCCCAAGCTGGACCGCAACACACCTGTCGCTCGCCCAAATCCATTGGGTAGAGGTCTGTGGAACTGATGGCTATCAACTAGACCGAAGGAAAACCCGCACACCATGAAGATCATCACAGAGCCCGCAGGGATCACCTGGGAGCGCACAGGGCCTCGGGAACATTGGGTGATGATCCGCAGGCGCCCAGAGACCTATTATGTCGTGGATCTGGCTGATTATGCACAAGCAGCACCCTATTACCCAGAAAGCGCCCAAAACATGCAGGGCCAAGCCTTGGATGAATATAACCAGAGCATGGCCCACGCGATGACCAACATCGCAGATCACATTGTCTATCGGTAACGAAAAAGGCGCCCCATAACGGAGCGCCCTTCCACCCCAAAGGAAAAAACTCATGGACATTTGGATTTTGACGTTTTTCGACAAAGCAAAGGCAATGCCATGCATCGGGATTTGCATTGTGAAGGTAGAGGATTTCCTTTCAGCCGTCCATAAATCTCATCAGGAAGGCTGCAACCCAGGGGGTGAAGTCCTTGGCGAAATAGCTATGCACGGCTATGTGCCGCCTAGCGAGTTCATGAACGTCCTTATTGATGAGGACATGGCCGAGCGTTTAGATGCGATCATGGACCCCATCATGGAGAAAGCGCTCCATTAAGGAGCGCTCTTTTCGTCCTGCGATGTCAGCGTCTTTATGCGCTTGGCATGTTTTTCAACATAAGCTGCCGCTCTGCACATTCTAGCCGGATCTTCCCCAAAGAACCCGATCCCGCCATTGCATTTTAGGCAAAGAAGTTCCCTGACGATCTTGCTCCCATGGCAATGGTCGATATGTGGGATTCTGATGTTTCCCGTTTCTTCATCCAGCCCCCCAAAATCTTTGAGACAAATGGCGCATTTGTTTCCTTGGTCATGAAGCATCTGGTGGAATTCTTCTTCGGTCAAACCAAACTTTTTTAACCGATGATGGTTTTTGCTGTAACGCGACCTCTCTTCCTTGGTCATATAGCCAGGTCGATTATAGGGAACTGTCCATCTGACGTTTTCTTTGGAATAGGCTTCCAGAGGGTTTAGTCGCCGCAATTGCGACTTTGGGTGCGGCCTTTCCCCCACATCTGCTAAAAAAGCGTCAAATTTTTCCCATTCCGGTGGGTATGCCCCTATCGCGCGTGATCTGAGAAGTTTCCAGATAGACTTTAGCGGGTGCTGGTAATCCGACGCATAATGTCGGGCACAAAAACCCCGCGCGAGGATTTCCTTGTGGCACCCCTCCACCGAACATTCAGATGAACGAGGAACATTTTGCCTGACCACCGTGCCATTGCGGCGCATCCGGTGATAGTGGGTGGAACATAAGCCTCGCGATATGGCCTTTTTATCGCATTCTGAACATTTCATTCATTTTGATCCTAAAGAGCGCAATTAGTTATTTGCACAGTTTTAGATCAAAGCAAAGCAAAAAAGGGGGCCACCGAAGTGACCCCCTTTCAGAATTGACCGCAGAAAATCTGCTAAGTCATTGAAAACTCATACCCCAGGTGTGCCAAATAAGCCGCGGAAGTCACTGATTCCAAAGCTATAGCGCTCATAGCAAGCAGCTTTGGCGTTCTTTGTATCAAAGTCAGAATCCTGATCGAAACTAATTTTTTCGCGTTCCAGATACATGGTTCCGCGAGGGATATTGGTGCGGATGAACCATGCGGTTGGCGAGGTGAAATAGTGGTTCACCTTGACGCCCTTGGGGAACAAGCCCTGCTGCTTGATCACGTTGATGGCGTTGTTCGCCGTGTCGTTCTGCAGGATCGAGCCGACGATGCGCTGAGCCTCAAACCAGTTGGCTGGGGCGACGTGCAGCGATTGCGGGATGTTGGAGACCTTCAGGCCGCGGTTGTTTGTCGTCTGCATGATCTGGATCGCGAGATCTTCGATCGAAGCTTCCGACAGATCGGCCGCCGTCGCCAGCAAATTGGACTGAGGACCGTTCAGGCTAGGGTGGTTGGCCGAGATGACCGCCTGACCGTCGCCGGCCGGATAGGCGCTGTTGAACGCGCGGTTGTAAAGGAGCGCGCCCACGTTCTCCTTGGTCTGCCGCATCGAGAAGGCCAGGGCCTGCGCACGGCGCTTGGACACGTATTCGTAGAGATCGTCCCGCAGCTCTTCGTAGGTGACGATATAGCCGAGGGCATAGGCGACGTGCGTGTAGCGCTGCACGGTGCCCTGGGTCTCGCTGTCATAGACGATCGCGGAACCTTCGGCTTTCGCCGGAGCCAGACCGAAACCGGTGATTTCGACCTCTTCTTCATACGCCTTGTCGGACGTGTCCGATTCGTAGAGGTCCGGGTATTCGGGCACATGCTCATCATAGGAGCGTCCCCACCATGCCTTGACGCCAGGCCAGAGGGCTTTCGGATGGGTGCCAGTGGTAATTGTCGCCATTGCTGTGACCCTCCCTTACACGCCGGTTGGGTTTGCGATGCTCGATAGATTGAGCTTCACATACCACTTGAAGTTGACGCCGATGATGTTGTCCACCCGCTGGACGCCGCGCAGGATGCGGAGCTGCAAGGTCGCGGTGTTGGCGAGGCTTGAAGACTGCAACTGCCAGCCCGAATAGCCGTTGATCGTATTGCCGGCACCTGCGACCAGATTGGCGTTGCCGCTGACGGCGGTCGCGGCGAGCGCACCGCCCACGCTATCCTCTTGGATCTCGTAAAGCTGGCCCGGATCGTCGGAAACGAGGATGTAGGCGCCGACGCTGGCCGGGCGATAGACCGGCTGATCACGGAGAACGGCCAGTTCGGGCAGGATCGGGCCACCGGCCGGAACGATGCCCATCATGGCCCCGGTGATGTAGTTGGAAGCGCCAGCAGTCGCGAGCGTGACGACTGGAATGCCGTTCGCATCAGCGCCGCCTGTGACGATGACCGGATCACCGACGAAGATGTTGTTCGCATCCGTGGCAGGGACATAATAGATATTGCCCATGCCATTGAAGTAATTGCCGTAGGCACCCCGAACAGGGATCAGCCCGCGGGCGACATTTGGATTGGCCATTTGGCCGAACTCCCCGAATGAGTTTCAGAGGGAAAACAATCCGGCTTCCCGCCGGCAGTCTCACTCGGGGATAGGGCGCCTTAGTTAGCGGCTCGTATCGCCATCTTTCCATGAAATGCCTGTCTGGGGCGTATAGCCCTGCTGGCCTTTCATTTCGTCTGGCTTCCCGCGCCGGATGGGGTCAATTCGGGCAGCCGTTACTCTGTCGTTTGTCGCCATGTCTTCACGCCACCAATCCTCTGGGATTTCCATGAGGTAGCCGCGGAAGCCTTCGCCCCGGTCATTTTTCCCGACAACCCTGGAAACCGGCTGCTTCGTGCTGGGATCAGTCACGTGCGTATAACCGGCCTGCAAGGCTTGCTCGATCCGACCGGGCAAGTCATTGAACCAATGTCTATAGAAACCTTCGCGCTTTGGCCAATACAGTTTTTGGCTCATCGAACCAAAAGGCTTGCGAGTCTCGCGCGTTACCCGCCTTGCAGCCCCTGCATCGTCTTGCAGAAGCGTGCGTCCGGCATTGGCAATGCGCGCTTCTTCGATCCGTTTCCGCTCTTCTTCCTCGGCCCGGATGCGCTGCATGCGCTCTTGGCCAGCCCGAAGACCGTCTTGTTCGGGGAAACCGGGAGGGGCGACGGGAGCTTGTCCAATCGCCTCTTCCTCTTCTTCGGCCGCCGCATCCTGCAAGTCTTCATCGGCGCTTAGGTTGCCTTCCCCCGGTTCGGACGGGGACAGAAGATGCGAGCGGTTTACTCTGGGGCCAGGAGGCCGACCCTTGCGAGGGGTATCAGACATCGCGTTATTTCCTATGTTGTGGGTAGCAAAACGATTTGGAACTCGCAGAACGCATGGCCATCACGGGTCTGCGTTATGGGCGTGATCCAATAGAGATTTGAGGCTTTGAACTTGCCCGCAGCGGCCAGGATCTGGACGTAATCGGATGTATCCCCGATCTGGTAAACGCGCTGCTGCACCGGCACAGTGATGCCAGCATAAGCCCCGTTCGCCACCGTGAACCCGGCAGCAAAGGTATTCACGGCTTCAGTGAAGGGGGCGACCGTTGCGGCCACTTCTGCGGTCATTACTTTGACCCCTTTTTGCCGCTGACCTTGATGTCAGGGAACTTGCGCTTGACCGCAGCCTTGACCTTCGCCTCAACGGGCTTCCCCGACGCCCGCGCAAGGGCATTGCGTGCATGAGAGCGGTCTTCGATGGGATAAGACCGGTCAGGGCCTGCAAAATCTTTGGCCGGGATCTCTTTGCGGGCTTTCGTCGTCAGCTTAGCCATTGGTCAAGCCTCCTTTGTTCAGCCTTCCAGATAGTTTTTGACGTATTCTTCCTCGGTGAAGTCCTTGAGGCCAGGCATGGACTTGAACTTGAGGTATGCCTTGCGGGCCTCGGCCTGCTCATCGCGCGGAAGGTCTGCAATGGTCTTGGGGGATGCCCGACGCCCCCTGGGCGCGGCGCCGCCCAATTCACTGCCCCCAACCGCAGCCGGGGCATCACGGCGCGCATTCGGCTGGCGATCGTCACCATCCTGATCAGCCGAAGGCTGCGTCTGCGGACGCTTCTGGGTTTGGCCGAACTTATCCGGGTAGTCCTCGGCCAACATGCGCTGCACCCGCCGAAGGCCATCCATCTGGGATAGTTCGGGGTGAGCCATCATGACCTGAGCATGCATGCCGGTGACGAGGTTCGTGAGCTGCTGATCCTTCTGCCACCAGTCTTGGCTTTTGACCCAATTCTGCACATCCTGCACGTCTTCAGACGGCGGCAGACCCGGAGCCACTGTGGGGGCAGGCTTGGGCTTTTCCTTCTCCAACTCGGCAAGCTGGGCTGTGGCCCGCTGGTATGTCGCGGTATCGGCCGTCTCAACTGCCTGAGCTTGGGCAACCAGAAGCTCCTGCCGAGCCCGCTCATAAGCCCGTTCTTCGTTTTTGGAAGCCATGGCACGCAGCTCATGGATGGCCTGAGCCTGCTGCTCCAACATGCGCTCCTGGCGCGTGAGCTTTTGGTCAAGCCGCTTGTTCCGCTCCTTTGCGATCGGCAGGTCATGTTCGGCGACCTCAAGGAATTGATCCGCATCAACCCAGCGCTCGGGATCGCCACGGTATTCCTCCCGAGGACGCCATCCGGCCCGGCGGGCACGGGCTTCGACATCAGTCTGACCGGCGCCTTCGCCGTTTTCCGTCAGATCGTCATCAACCCGTTGGCGCGATCCGCTCATGACGCACTCCCTGCAACGTTTTTGGCCACCGCACCCAGCAGATCCCTGGGGGCACTTTTGACAAACTGCACTTCGGGGGGCTCGAAATCATCGGGCAAAGCAATCGCCATAGCCCCGATGCATCGCGCGTCCATCAGCCGATACATGCGGGCATCTGCCCCATGCAGCACTTGGCCGGCGTAGCGCTCGAAAAACACGTGCTTGCCGACCTCCGGCTTTGCGCCGACCCATGGCCGCCCATCATCATCACGCTGAAACGCCTCGGTGCCCATGGCAACGATGACGCCGCTTTCAGAGGCCGCGTTCTGCTTCTCCTGAATTTCATTGACGATGATGATGCCGCCTTTGGTTTGGGCTGCAACCTGATCCACGAGGATCAGAACCCGGTTTGAAAACGGCTCGAAACCCGATTCGTTCCGTCCGTTCCATTCGACCATCGTGTATTCGGCCGTTCCGGTCTTCAATAGTCTCTGTTCCATCAGTCTCCGTCCTTTTTCCTGTCTTCAGGCCAGGGCATCCCAGGTGGGTAGACCCCTTCGTAATGGCCGCGGATGTCCGTCAATTGGGTCTCTGCAGCATCGTGCAGAGCCTGCAAGCGCCCGCGCAGCGCGTGTTCTTCTGATAGCACCAATCCCCCGCTTTCCCATTGGGCCATGAGGTTGAGCAGTGCCTCAATGCGGCTATGATGCAGGTAGCGGAGAAACAGCTCCGTTACCGGGTGGTTGCGCCATAGGTTGAATTGGATTGGGTCCGTTTCCGCCAGCAGCAGGAGCTGACGGCGGATTTCCGGCCGATCCACCATCGGATGTCCCGCCTCCCGCAGACGTTTGGCCAGCTCCCCATCTATCGATTTCACTCCGCATAAACTCCAACTGGTGTGTGAGCCATTCCCGGTCATTGTCGCCGGCCGCCTTTTCAGCCTGGGCGAGTTGGTTATAAGCCTGCGACAAGGTAAGCACGTTCATGACCGCATCCCGCTCCCGCTTTCTGCGGGCTTCCTCGGCATCGGCAACCTGCTTCGTCTCCAACTGCTCAGAGGCGATCTGCTTTTGCAGCGCAAGTTGGGCCTGACCCAGGACGATCTGCGGATCTGGCTGCGGCGGTTGCTCGTTCAGCAGCTCGTCCATCTTATCGACGCCGGCATAGCTGAAGACCCGCTTGCGCAGGGCCAATTGGTTGATCTGCGGGTCATCTTTGAACTGCAAAAGGAAGTTGGCTTTGGCCAGCTTCTGCATGTTGCTGATCATCGTGGGGTCAGAAACAGGCTCACACCCCGAATCGGGAGTGAAATCCTCCCGTTTGACCTTGCCCCACATATCGCCTTTGCGGAACTTGGCCTCGGCATCCATGTAAAGCCGATTGAGCCTGTAAAGCTTCTGGTATTCGGCATGCAGCGACCGGTGAACGCGCTTGTAGATCGCCGAAAAGACCTGCATGCCCTGCTCAATCAGGGCCAGAACAGTGGTTGCAGCCACGTTGGCCTGTGGTTGCTGGCCCATCAGAATGTCTTTGATGGAGGCCACATCCTTACCTGCCTCCACGAGGAATTGCAGCAGCGCGAACAGGACTTGGTTTGGACCTGCAAAAGGCAGTGGAACGATGTTGTCTTTCAGTGCCGGGCCACTGGAATTGACCTGCTTGTATTCGCCTGGCGCGAACCGCATGGACCCAGATGACAGACTGACACCCTTGCCGATGAAGCCGCCGCCGGTATTGGCAAGGTGTCCGGCATCCAGCAATTGGTTCAGGCTGGTGTCGATCGCCGCATTGATCGGATAGAGGAGATGGCCAAAGCCGATGCCATACACGCCGCCATCAGGGTTCGGCAGGAACTCATAGGGAGTGTAATAGGCCACATGATCAATTGAGCGGATGCGGTCAGGCGTGCCATCCGCCGACTTGGCGAAGATCACCCCGTCCATGTCGTAGTTAGCGACGATCCTGGCGACCGTGGACGTGTCTTTGAGGACTGTGACGATATAGGGCTCGGCATAACCATCCCCATCAAGGTCTAGGCGTCTGTGCTGCTCTAGAAACTCAATGGGCGCATCCAGATCGCCATCCATCCGGCCAGACATGGTGGCATAAGGATAGTCCGTGAACACACCCGCCCGCACTTTCTCTTCAATCTCATGCGGGTAATATTCGATGATCTCAGTCACGCGAGGCGCCCGGTAGAACGAAATCGCCTTGTAATTGACGATCACCTTGTCAGAGGTCACCAGTCGGGAAACATTCCGCCGCAAGGCCGGATCGAAATAGGATTTGCGGAACGCAGACCCGACGATGGGCAGGATGTGCAGAAGCTTGTCAGTCTCGCCCTCCCATTCGGGCATCTCTTCCAGGCACTGCCAGGACATATAGGAGCCGATGCGCTCGGCGCGTTCCCGCAGGCCATCGTTGTCCTCAGACCCCTCCACCACTCCCTTGACCACGTCCTTATTAACGACGATCGCCGGGTAAGCGCGGGCGGCAAACTGCACTGACGCTGTGGACATCAACGGGAAAATGACGTTGGAAGCATTCACCCAAGGATAAGTCTTGGGCTCAGTCACCTGCAGCGCCCGGTCCATCCAGCGGCGGTATTTCTCGAGCCAGTCTGCGCAACTCGTATGGTCTATCTCAAAGTCCTGACTGACGCGCATACCATAGGTTGCAACCTCTTCCTCCGGCAGTTCATCGGCAATATTGACCGACTCAATCCAGCGTTTCAGGTTTTCCGCCTGCCCCATGTCAGGACCGCCACGGGACTCACCGTCCAAGATCTCGGTGTTCGCGTCATG
>Ga0302187_10000193_pt1 | contig 60725 bp, 45 predicted proteins | sample II_Bog_E1_3_FD_202120 | JGI IMG/M metagenome (GOLD analysis project Ga0302187, IMG submission 202120) | Peat permafrost microbial communities from Stordalen Mire near Abisko, Sweden - II_Bog_E1_3 | ecosystem: Environmental > Terrestrial > Soil > Wetlands > Peat | place: Sweden: Abisko...
TCGCGCCATACCGCGTTTCTCCCTCCTCGTGTGGAGCCACCACAAGTCGTCGGTCGTGCCAGCTCTTCACAGAAGCGTGGCGCGATTTTGACCAGCAACGCCACGACCAATGAAACGTCAACAGACCTTAGTGTGTCAATGTCAGGCTCCAGGGAGTATTCATGGCCTTTATGGACTTGTGGCCTTATGTGGCTGGTGGCGTGCTGATAGGCATTGCCGCATCATTGCTGGTGCTGGTCAACGGCAGGGTTGCCGGTATCAGCGGAATTTTCAATCAGGTCATCGAACTGGCTCCCGGCCAGCAGTACTGGCGCCTGTTTTTCCTGCTTGGCTTTTTGTTGCCAGCGCCTTTTCTTGCTTTGAACAAAGTCAACTTCGAGGTCGGCTCCGTTGGTACGATGCTGACGGCGGGTCTGCTGGTGGGGCTTGGCACGTATGTGGGAGGCGGCTGCACCAGCGGTCACGGAGTCTGTGGCAATGCCAATTTTTCCCGACGCTCCCAGGTGGCCACGCTGACCTTCATGGCGACGGCGATGGTCACCGTTTTCATTGTTCGCCACGCAGTGTGACACCATGTCGCTGATCCCGACCCTGACCGCATTTCTGTCCGGCCTGATATTCAGCCTGGGCCTGATTCTTTCCGGCATGATAGACCCTGCCAGAGTGTTGGCATTCCTGGACGTGACCGGTGCCTGGAATCCTGCGCTGGCGCTGGTTATGGCCAGTGCCGTTGCCACTGCGGTGCCCGCTTATGCCTGGATGAGGCGCAAGCACAGGACGGTGCTGGGCACGCAATCCCATGTTCCCCGCAGGCGTGCGGTTGATCTGCAACTGGTGCTGGGCGCCGCCATTTTCGGGCTTGGCTGGGGACTTGCGGGGCTTTGTCCGGGCCCCGGCCTGATCCTGGCGGGCAGCGGCAATACCGGTGCGCTGGTTTTCGTCACGGCCATGGGTGCCGCCATGTATTTTGCTGCCAATGTCGATGCGCTTTTGTCCCGCCGCCGTAAAGGCAATGCCGACGCCTGAATTCGCGTGATTCTCCGTTTTACATGCCGCCATAAGTCTCCGGTAATCTTCCCGCAGTATACTTTTCCACAAAAGCAAAGGGCCCGGCTGCCAACAGGCATGGGCACCGACCGACACAGGAGACTGAGCATGAAAAGAATGCTGATGGGTGGCTGGCTGGCCCTGCTGCCTGCCTTGGGCATGGCAGCCGATACCGGCTACCACCTCACTGCCCGGCAGGTGCTGCCTGGCAATGTGCAGTGGGACTATGTCAGTTATGAGGCGCAAAGCCACCGCCTGTTCCTGACCCGCGGCGATCATGTCGATGTCGTGGACACGCAAACGGGAAAGGTGGTGGGCAGTATTCCCGGCACTCATGGCGTGCATGGCGTTGCGCTGGCGCCTGAGCTGGATCGTGCCTTTGTTACTGCTGGCAAGGACGATGCGGTCACCATCGTCGAGCTGTCCACGCTGAAGGTACTGGGCACCGTGCCCACCGAGCAAAAACCCGACGCCATCGTCTATGACCCCGCCAGCAAACGCGCGTTTGCGGCCAATGGCGGCTCCGGCAGCCTGACGGCCATCGACGCCGTCAGTGGCAAGGTAGTCGGCACGGTGGCCATCGGCGGCAAGCTGGAGTTTGCCGCCGTGGACGGCAAGGGCGGGCTTTTTGTAAACGTGGAAGACAAGGGCCAACTGGCGGCGGTAGACACGCAAAGCCTGCAGTTGAAGGCGCGCTACGACCTGTCCTCCGTCTGCGAGGAACCAGGCGGGCTGGCTATCGACCGCGCCGACGGTCGCCTGTTCAGCACCTGCAGCAACCAGAAAATGCTGGTGATTGACGGCGCCAGCGGCAAGATTCTCGACGTGGTGGGCATAGGCAAGGGCAGCGACGCCGCCGTGTACGACGCTGACCGCAAGCTGGCTTTCAGCTCCAATGGTGAGGGCAACCTCAGCGTGGTAGGGCAGGGCAGCAATGGCCACTATAGCTTGCAGCAGAGCCTGCCGACTGCACGTGGCGCCCGCACCATGGCCCTGAATCCGCAGACACACGAGATCTACCTCGTGACCGCCGATATCGATACAGCGGCAGCGCCTGACCCGCAGCACCCTGGCCGGCCGCACTACAAGCCGGACAGCTTTACGGTCATTACAGTAGCGCCCTGAGCGCTGACATTGGCGGGCCGGCTTAACCGCCGGCCCGCAACAGGGTAGACTAGCCGGCTCGCCATCCGGACAAGAACACCCCATGAGCCACTCTGCCACCGTCGCCCTGACCCTGGACCTGATCCGCCAGCCTTCCGTCACCCCTCACGATGCCGATTGTCAGGCGCTGATGATACAGCGCCTGGAAGCCATAGGCTTTCGCGTGGAGCGGCTGCGCTTTGGCGACGTCGACAATTTCTGGGCGCGGCGCGGCGACAGCGGCCCGGTACTGGCCTTTGCCGGCCATACCGACGTGGTGCCCACCGGCCCGGTCGAAAACTGGGCGGTGGCTCCGTTTGCGCCGGAAATACGCGAGGGCATGATCATCGGGCGTGGTGCCGCCGACATGAAGGGCTCGCTGGCCGCCATGGTGGTGGCCTGCGAACGCTTTGTCGCCAGCCACCCGACCCACAAGGGCTCGATAGCGTTTCTCATTACCAGTGATGAAGAAGGCATTGCCATCAACGGCACCGTCAAGGTGGTCGAGCACCTCGAAGTGCGCGGGGAAAAAATCACCTGGGCGCTGGTGGGTGAGCCCTCCAGCGGCAGCGTTGTCGGTGACATCATCAAGAATGGCCGCCGGGGTTCGCTCAATGGCGTGCTGACCGTGCTGGGTGTTCAGGGTCATGTGGCCTATCCGCAACTGGCCGACAACCCCATTCACCGCGTCGCTCCCGCGCTGACCGAGCTGGCCGCCGAAATATGGGACCAGGGCAACGAATTTTTCCCCGCCACCAGTTTCCAGATTTCCAATATCAATGCCGGTACGGGTGCTGACAATGTTATCCCCGGTGAGGCGAAAGTCGTCTTCAATTTCCGCTTTTCCACCGAAGTCACCGAGCAGCAATTACGCGAGCGCACCGAGGCCATCCTGCGCAAGCACGGCGTAAAGTATGAACTGAAGTGGCGCCTGAGCGGGCATCCTTTCCTGACTACACGTGGTGAACTGGTAGCGGCAGCAGTCAGCAGCATTCGCGAGGTGGTGGGTATTGAAACTACTTTGTCCACCGCTGGCGGCACTTCTGACGGCCGTTTTATCGCGCCTACCGGCGCGCAGGTGCTGGAGCTGGGGCCGGTCAATGCCACTATTCACAAGGTTAATGAGGAAGTGAAGGCTGAGGACCTGGATATATTGACTACAGTTTATGAAAGGATTCTGGAAAAGCTGCTGGCTTGAGTCTGCGGTGCAGTTTCTTCATTTCTCAACGTAGGATGGGTGGAGCGAAGCGATACCCATGCTGCCAGGGGTAGAAAGTTGCACCGAGTTCAAAGTGTTGGTGATGGGTATCGCTGCGTGCGCTCCACCCATCCTACGTCATTGGCTTTTACGCTGGCCTGATACAAACGTCCCCGGATAAATAACCCATGATCCCGCTGCGCTGTCCGGTTTGTTCTTTGCCTCTCTCACAACAGGAACGCTCCTGGCGCTGTGAAACCGGGCATACCTTCGATATTTCCCGCGAAGGTTATATCAACCTGCTGCTGGTCCAGCAGAAAAAAACCAGAGAGCCGGGTGACAACCCGGAAATGGTGCAGGCACGGCGCGATTTTCTTGACGCCGGTTTTTATGCGCCGCTGCGCGCCAGCGCGCTAGGCCTGTTGCGACCCTTGCAGGCTGAATCCCTGCTGGATATCGGCGCAGGCGAGGGTTATTACACCAGTGCTTTTTCAGAAACGAGCAAAGAAGTCATCGGGCTGGATATTGCCAAACCCGCCATACAAATCGCGGCAAAAAAATTCCGCAACATCACTTGGCTCGTAGGTAGCGCAGCTGCATTACCAGTCGCGGATGCATCGGTAGACGTGGTATGCAGCTTCTTTAGCCCACTGCCAGTGGCAGAAATGCAGCGCGTCTTGAAGCCCGGTGGCTACCTGTTGCTGGCAACACCGGCCCCCCGGCACCTGTGGCGCCTGCGCCAGGCCTTGTTTGATGAGGTAAAAAGGCACACGCCCGATAAATTCCTGGATGAATTAAGCCCGGCCTTCGAACTGGTGGAGCGGCTGGATATCCGCTATCCGCTGGACCTGCCAAACCACGAGCAGTTGCGCAATCTCTTGCTGATGACGCCGTATTACTGGCGCGCCAGGAACGAGCGGCGCGAGCAGTTGCTGGCGCTGGACAGCTTTACCGATGAGGCCCAGTTCAGCCTCATGCTTTTGCAACGGCAGGATGTTGACCCGGCACCCAGTGAACTTATGCCGGCCCCTGAAACCCTTCCAGACTGATTTCTCCCCGCAGGTATTCCACGGCGCGCCCGGCAATGCTCACGCGGTCGCCACGCAGCTCGCAAAACAAATCGCCACCGCGCGCGGAAACCTGGCGCGCGTGCAGGCGGGTCTGGTCGAGGCGGGCGGCCCAGTAGGGAATGAGGGTGCAGTGTGCCGAGCCGGTCACGGGGTCTTCCGGCACGCCCTTGGCGGGGGCGAAAAAGCGCGATACAAAATCGACATGGTCACCTGGTGCAGTGACGATCACGGCAAAGGCATCAAGCCCCATGATTTTTTCCATGTCGGGGCGCAGGTCGCGCACCTCGGCTTCGGTGTTGAACACCGCCATCAGGTCGCGGGCCTGCCAGACTTCGTGCGGGCGCCGGCCCAAGGCGGCACAGAGCTGTTCGGTGACTTCCACCGGGCTACCGGCCTTGCAGGGAAAGTCCAGACTCAGCCGTCCGTGCTCGCGGGCCACCTGCAGCGGCCCGCTCAGCGTGCTGAAGCTCAGGCTTTCCGCTTCGGGGAAATAATGCGTGAACAGCACCTGCGCGGCCGCCAGCGTGGCGTGGCCGCACAGGTCAACCTCTACGGTAGGCGTGAACCAGCGTAGCGCTGACATGTCGCAGCGCGGAATGACAAAGGCGGTTTCAGAAAGGTTGTTTTCTGCTGCAATGGCCGCCAGCACCGTGTCGGGCAGCCAACTCTCCAGCAGGATTACGGCGGCCGGATTGCCACTGAAGAGCCGGTCGGTAAAGGCGTCCACCTGGTATATGGGTAGCTTCATGGTGGGCAGGGTATCCTCGGTTATCGTGTTGAATTCCTTCTAAACTATAGAAGCCGGCAGACTCCGGCGCCAGCCGCCGCCCTTGTGCAGTGGTCACGGATATTTGATGATGTCCGGTCGGGCGCTGATTTCCAGCACAGGCAAGGAACCCATGCACAGTACAATGATGACCATGCTGCCAGGCATCTGGCGACCGGAATACCCTGCCGCGCTGCTGGTGGTTGTGCTACTGGCTTCCATTTTGCTGTTTGCCTTGCCGGGCAGGCGCGCCTTGCTGCGTAATACCTGTGTATTCCTGCTGTTCTTCGTCCTGCTGCTATTGGCAAGCGATACCGCCGGACTGGAGGGCATGGTGGGCAGCGCTGCGCTGCTCAATGAGCTGGCGGTCATTACACTGGGTCTGCTGGTACTCCGCCTCAGCGGCATGGCCCTGTTCCGCGTCGTCATTCCGGCCCTGCGCCTGGGCACGCCGCGTATTCTTGAAGACCTCGTCATGCTGCTGGCCTATATCAGCTGGGGGCTGTTGCGCCTGCGCTTTGCCGGGGTGAACCTGGGCGATATCGTCGCCACCTCGGCGGTCATCACCGGCATCGTCGCGTTTTCCATGCAGGAAACCCTGGGCAATGTGCTGGGTGGAGTGGCCCTGCAGCTCGACAACTCCATCAGTATTGGTGACTGGGTCAAGGTGGACGATGTCAGTGGCCGGGTCACCGAAGTCCACTGGCGGCACACGGCCGTGCGCACCCGCAATGGCGAGATCGTGGTATTGCCCAACAGCCTGTTGATGAAGGGCAAGTTCACCATTGTTGGTGGTTCTGACGTGCCGCAGTGGCGGCGTTGGGTACACTTTGCCGTGGGCCTGCACGTGCCGCCGCAGCACATTATTGCCGTGGTTGAGCGAGCCCTGATTGACGCTGACATCGCCTTTGTCAGCCGCGAACCCGCGCCGCAGTGCATCACCATGGAATACAAGGACGGCTGCACCCAATACGCCGTGCGCTACTGGCTGCGCAACCCGGCGGTGGACGACCCCACCGACTCGCTGGTGCGCCTGCACATCTACGCCGCCTTGCAGCGCGAGGGCTATGCGCTGGCCCACCCCAATATGGATATCCAGCTGTCTTCCGAGCACTCCACCTTCGAGGTGGCCGGGCGCGAGCAGGAGCAGGAACAGCGCTGCGACAACCTGCGCCGCATCAACCTGTTCTCGCACCTGAGCGAGCCAGAGCTGGCACACCTTGCGGCCACACTGACCCCCGCACTGTTTGTGCGCGGCGATGTCATGACCCGCCAGGGTGCGGTGGCGCACTGGCTTTATGTGCTCATCGAGGGCGAGGCCGACGTCTGGTACGAAGCACCGCAAGTCAACGGACACGCTGGCGGCCGTCGCCACCTTGCCACACTGCCCGCAGGCCGCGTGTTCGGCGAAATGGGCATGATGACCGGCGAGCCACGGCGCGCCACGGTAACGGCGCACACCGATGCCGAGTGCTACCGCATCGACAAGGCTAATTTTGCCAGCATCATGCAGGCGCGCCCGGAGCTGGCCGAGCAGTTTGCCAACATCCTCATGGAGCGCAACAAGGGCCTGGTGGCCGTGCAGCAGGAGCAGGAGGCAGTGGATCACCTGCAACAGCGGGACCGGATATTGGCGAGTATCCGGCGGTTTTTTCTGTTGTAGCGTCATCTGGCGGTTCAGCTGGCATCTGCATTGCTTAAGTCTTTGCAAATAGTCCGTCGCGGGCAATAATCTCGCCACTGTTCACCCGTCCAAAGGATTGCCCATGAACCTTGCCTTTCGCCTGACCCTGCTGGCTGCCGCGCTGGCCCTTTCTGCCTGTGCCAAAAAAGACGACAGCAGTGCTGCCCAGGCTACGCCCGACGGCACCCTGGTCGTCACCATCGGCCATGCGGCGCCGCTGACCGGCCCGCAGGCCCACCTGGGCAAGGACAACGAGAATGGCGTGCGCATGGCCATCGACGACCTCAATGCCAAGGGCTTCCAGATCGGCGGCAAGCCGGTGCAGTTCGTGATGGACTCCGAAGACGATCAGGCTGACCCGCGCATTGCCACCACCGTGGCGCAGAAATTCGTGGATGCCAAGGTCAACGCCGTGATCGGCCACATGAACTCGGGCACCTCCATTCCCGCCTCGCGCATTTATCACGATGCCGGCATCGTCGAAATCTCGCCTTCGGCCACCAACCCCAAGTACACCGAGCAGGGCTATGCCAACACCTTCCGTGTCATGGCCAACGACGTGCAGCAGGGAAAGGTGCTGGGCAACTTTGCTGTGGGTGACATGGGGGCGAAGCACATCGCCATCATTGATGACCGCACCGCCTATGGCCAGGGGCTGGCCGACGAGTTTGAAAAGGCGGTGGTGGCGGCGGGCGGCACCATCATTGACCATGAGTACACCAACGACAAGGCCGAGGACTTCACCGCCATCCTGACCAAGATCAAGGGCGCCAGCCCCGACCTGCTGTTTTACGGCGGCATGGACGGGCAGGGCGCGCCCATGGTCAAGCAGATGCGCACCCTGGGCATCAGCACGCCCTTCCTCGGTGGCGACGGCATCCACACGGCGGAATTCATGAAGCTGGCCGGGCCGGCGGCCGAGGGCGTCACCGCATCCCTGCCCGGTGTGCCCATCGACGCCATGAACGGCGGCCCGGCCTTCAAGCAGCGCTTCGAGAGCAAATACGGCAAGATCCAGCTCTACGCCCCCTATTGCTACGACGCCGTCATGGTGCTGGCCCAGGCCATGCAGCGCGCCGGCTCCACCGATCCGGCCAAGTACCTGCCGGAAGTGGCCAAGACCAACTACCCCGGCATCACCGCCAATATCACCTTTGACCCCAAGGGCGATGTCAGCGGCGGTGCCATCACGGTCTATCGCATCAAGAACGGCGACTGGCAGATGCTGAAGACGGTGGGCGAGGCGGGCAAATAAGGCGCTGGCCGGGGCATCGGGATGATGCCCTTGACCTCCATGGTGGTGTGCTGTTGTAGGGTGCGCTGTGCGCACGCGTGACAGGGGAGGCGCCAGCGCTATGGGCCGGTGCGGGATTTGGGCCACCCACGCGTGCGCACAGCGCACCCTGCGACCCACAGGGATGTGGGAAGTGCCGCGTCGCGCCGGGAGCGCGATAGGCCGCCGTCACCTTGACTGTTTTCAAACCCCCGCTTCCATAGCACAATGCGGCCCTGGGCAGCCTGCCGCCACCCGCGCCAACGAGTATTCCCATTGAGCATTTTTGTCCAACAACTGGTCAACGGCCTGATCCTGGGCAGCATCTATGCCCTGATCGCGCTGGGCTACACCATGGTCTACGGCATTCTCGGGCTGATCAATTTTGCCCATGGCGAAATCGTCATGATCGGGGCCATGGTTACCATCACCATCCTCAACCTGCTGATAGGCGCTGGCGTGCATCTGCCGGGCTTTGCGCTGGTGGCCGTCAGCCTGATCCTGGCGGTGCCGGTGTGCGCGCTGCTGGGCTATAGCATCGAGCGCATCGCCTACCGGCCCCTGCGCTCGGCACCCCGGCTGGCGCCGCTGATTACGGCCATCGGTGTGTCCATCGTGCTGCAAAATGCGGCCATGATCATCTGGGGCCGTGAATACGTGCCCTTTCCCTCGATATTGCCCAACACGCCCTTTACGCTGGCCGGCGCGGCGATCACGCCGGTGCAGGTTGTTATTGTGATCGTCGCTTTTACCATGATGGCAGGCCTGCTGCTGCTGGTGCACCGCACCCGGCTGGGCCGTGCCATGCGCGCTACCGCCCAAAGCCCCGATGTGGCGGCGCTGATGGGTGTGAATGTGAATTCGGTGATTTCCGCCACTTTTATCCTCGGCTCCTGCCTTGGCGCCACGGCGGGGGTGATGGTCTCCGCCAATTATGGCCAGGCCCACGCCTACATGGGTTTCCTGCTCGGGCTCAAGGCCTTTTCGGCGGCGGTGCTCGGCGGCATCGGCAATCTCGCCGGGGCCGTGGTGGGTGGTTTGCTGTTGGGGCTGATCGAGTCGCTGGGGGCCGGCTATATCGGCGACCTGACCCACGGCTTCCTCGGCTCACAGTATCAGGATGTGTTTGCCTTCCTGGTGCTGATCCTGGTGCTGGTATTCCGGCCCTCGGGCCTGCTGGGCGAGCGTGTGGCGGAGCGGCCTTGATCGGGGGTAGGTAGCGATGGGGGCATGGTACACACTGGTAAATGTTACCAAGAAGGAGCAGATCAGTTTCCACCGCCTGCCCATGACAAAGGATCGCGAAATCGCTGGCAATCCCGCAGGGGCCGCGATTACTACATGGTATCTGCTACAGAATCAGGGGGACTGTATTGGTTTTATTTCAGACTACGACAGGGCCTGGCCGTTCAAGCAGGGGAGTCTTGAAGAGTCCTGTAGCTACAAAGAGGTTACCGATGAGGTCGTGGATGCTCTGATTGCGGCCGGAATACTCCGGGATGAAGGCATTGAATGGATTGATGAAGATGACCCTGAACTTTTTTTAAGACGCCTCGTAAATACCTGGATGGACCCGCCACGGTGAGTACCCGCATAAGCATGAAAACACCAAAGAAAGTCTGGTTTGCCTATGCCGCCATGGCCGTGTTGCTGACGGTTGCGCCCTTTGTGGTGGGCGCCGGGGCAGGGCAGGCCTGGGTACGTATTCTCGACTTCGTGCTGCTCTACAGCATGTTGGCCCTTGGCCTCAATATCGTCGTCGGCTATGCCGGCCTGCTCGATCTCGGTTATATCGCCTTTTACGCAGTGGGGGCCTACACATTCGCCATTATGGCCTCGCCGCAGTTCAACTGGCATTACTCGGCCTGGGTCATCCTGCCGTTGGGCGCCTTTATGGCCTGCATTGCCGGCCTCACGCTGGGTGCGCCGACCCTGCGCCTGCGCGGGGATTATCTGGCCATTGTCACGCTGGGCTTTGGCGAGATCGTGCGTCTGTTCATGAACAATCTCGACCAGCCCGTAAACATTACCAACGGGCCACAGGGCATCAACCTGATTGACCCGGTCCGCGTAGGCTCGTACTCGCTGGAGTCCGGCTTCAGCCTGGGCGGTCAGCATTTTGGCATTGCCTATTCCTATTACTACTTGTTTCTGGCCATGACCCTGCTGACGATTTTCATTTGCGTACGCCTGGAAAATTCGCGCATAGGCCGTGCCTGGGTGGCCATTCGTGAGGACGAGCTGGCCGCTGGCGCCATGGGCATCAATACCCGCAACGTCAAGCTTCTGGCCTTTGCCATGGGCGCCAGTTTTGGTGGTGTGGCGGGCGGGCTGTTTGCGACTTTCCAAGGCTTTGTCAGCCCGGAAAGCTTCAGCTTGATGGAATCTGTGATGGTGCTCTGCATGGTCGTGCTGGGCGGTATGGGGCATATTCCCGGCGTGCTGCTGGGTGCTTTTCTGCTGACGGTAACGCCGGAATTCCTGCGCGACATCATCGTGCCTTTGCAACAGCGCCTGGTCGGACGTGTGGTGGTGGATCCGGAAAACCTGCGTATGCTGCTGTTCGGCCTGGCACTCATCACCGTCATGCTGGTGCGGCCTGCCGGCCTGTGGCCCTCACGTCGCCGCCGCGAGGAACTGGCGCATGACTGAGCTATTGCGGCTGGAGCATATCGAAAAGCGTTTTGGCGGGCTCAAGGCCCTGTCCGACGTGTCACTCAGTATCCCCGATAATTGTATTTACGGGCTGATCGGCCCCAATGGCGCCGGCAAGACCACGTTGTTCAATGTCATCACCGGGCTGTATCAGGCCGAGGGCGGCGCGCGCTGGTTTGCCGGCAAGACCCTGCCGCTGCACGCCAAACCCTACCAGATCGTGCAGCGCGGCATCGCCCGCACCTTCCAGAATATCCGCCTCTTCAACCACATGACCGCGCTGGAAAATGTCATGGTGGCGCGCCATGCGCTGAGCCGCACTGGCGTCATCGGCGCCATCCTGCGCCACCCCGCAGCGCGTGTCGAGGAAGCGGCGATACGGCGTAAGGCCTTTGAACTGCTGCGCTATGTCGGTATCGAGCCACAGGCCAACAAGCTGGCCAAGGAACTTTCCTACGGCGACCAGCGCCGCCTGGAAATTGCCCGTGCGCTGGCGACGGAGCCCAAATTACTCGCGCTCGACGAGCCCGCCGCCGGTATGAACCCGACCGAAACCGAGGGCCTGCGTGCACTGATCGCCCGTATCCGTCAGGACGGTGTCACCGTACTGCTGATCGAGCACGACGTAAAACTCGTGATGGGTCTCTGTGACCGTGTGGCGGTGCTGGATTTCGGCCAGAAAATCGCCGAGGGCGTGCCGGTGGAGGTGCAGAGCAATCCCAAGGTGATTGAAGCATATCTGGGCAGCGGCGCTGTTTGATGTGATTGTTTGCGGTAATTTATACGATAGAGCCTGGCGTGCCGACGATCTGCTTTTAGTCCCCTCTCCCCTCGGGAGAGGGTTAGGGAGAGGGGAAGTTACCACTGTCAGAGCCGGGTTCCCCTCTCCCCAGCCCTCTCCGGAGGGGAGAGGGAGCGAACCAGCCGGCTGCATTTTTATTGTCATCGGTAACGAGGAAAATAGGGCCTACACCGGCAGCCCAGCCGGGCAAGGAGATTCCCATGCGCTATTCCCTGCATCGCTATTTTTTCACGATGTTGTTCCTGCTGGCCTGCACCGCCGCCAGCGCTGATTCCCTGCAATGCAAGCGCCAGGATTGCCCGGCCTTCGGCGGCCATGATGCGCTGCTGACGCTACTGCACCAATGCCTGCTGGAGCGCGAGCAGCGCGGATTGCAGTGCCCCTGTACTGCACTGAATACGAACGAGGGCATGGCTAAAGGCTATGCGCTTGTCAAGGACTGCAAGGGTGAGTCGCAATTCCTGCTGATTCCCACTGCGACCATCACAGGTATCGAAGACCCGCTCCTGCAAGCGCCCGGCACGCCCAATTATTTTGCGGCGGCCTGGCAAAGTCGCTCGCTGGTCGATCAGGCGCTGGGCCACGTGCTCACGCCGGAGCAGGTAAGTCTTGCGCTGAATCCGCAGCATCGGCGCAGCCAGAACCAACTGCATATTCATATCGACTGCCTTGCTGGCGATGTCGGGCGGGCACTGGCTGCGCAGGCCAAAAATATCGGGCCGGACTGGCAATCTCTGGCCGTACCGCTCAAGGGTCATGCCTATCGGGCAATGCGGATATTGGGGAGCACACTGACCGTAGACCCTGTTGCCGTCTTGTTTGCCGATCTCAAACAACACGACGGGGCCGAACGCGCGCAGCAGGAAATGGGACAACACAGCCTGCTGGTAACGGGCGCAACGTTTGCCGATGCTCCCGGCTTTGTGGTTCTGGACGGTGTGGAGAGCGCCGCCGAGGAGCTCCAGGATCACACTTGCGGGGCATGAGAGACGAAATGCGCCGAACGGGCAGCGGCGAGGGGAATTGTAAGGTGGTGTTAGTCCGGGTAGGAGGTGCTGGGGAAAGCCGCTATGATGCCTGTTGCGCTGCACCTGAGGGGCAGGTGTGGCGGGCGTCCAGGGGCTTGGAGTGGTGGTAGCAGCCAGCAGGTTTTCTGAAAGGCGGGCAGCGTGGCGCGTGTTGGCGCTGCTGGTGACCATGCTGCTGGGTGCGCTGGCGCACGCCGACGAGGCCGTCAGCATCGACGGTGTCAAGGGTGCTCTCAAGGAGAACCTGGACGCCTATCTGGGCAAGGTCTCCGACGACGACATCCAGAACTGGGCGTCCACTCTGGTGCGCCTGCGTAATGCAGCCCACAATGCCATGGAGTCCATGGGCTACTACGAAGCTGATCTGACTTTCACGCAAGACCACAAGAAGGTATCGCTGCTGGTAAAGCCGGGCGAGCCGATCCGGGTGCATAGCCTGAGTCTGCGTTTTGACGGGGAGTCCGCCACCGACCAGACCTTCAGCGCCGTGCGCAAGCAGGTGCCGCTGGCCATTGGTGGCATTTTCAATCACGGCGACTATGAAACCTACAAGTCCCGCATCCAGAACCTGGCACTGGAACACGGCTATTTTGACGGTGAGTGGTCCACGCACAATGTGCAGGTGGACATTCCCAATCACCGTGCCGATATCGAGCTGGTCTTTGACAGTGGGGGGCGCTATCGCTTTGGCCCGGTGACATTCCAGTCCACGGTTGCCAGCAAACCCCTCAAGGCCGGGCCCAAACTGCTGCAAAGCCTGGTGCCCTTCAAGGAAGGCGACCCCTACGACGCCACCAAGATCATCAAGTTCAACAAGGAACTGCTGGACTCGCGCTATTTTTCGGACGTGAGGGTGCGCGCCCAGCCCGACAAGAGCGGCAGCCAGCTGGTGCCGGTGATCGTGCTGGCCTCCACGGCAAACCCCAATAGCGTCGATACCGGTATTGGCTATTCCACTGACGTGGGCGCACGCGTCAGCATGAACTGGCGCCGTTCCCTGCTCAACGAAAGCGGGCATAGCGTGGAAATAGATACCCAGCTATCGCAGGTCAGCCATCTGGTTGACGTCAAGTACACCATTCCGCTGAGCAACCCCATCGACGACAACCTGCAACTCCTGTACGGCGTGCAGCGCCAGGAAATCGACAATATTTCCAGCTACAACACCACCGTAGGCACACAGCGCCAGCTCAACCGTGACAACGGCTGGCAGCAGGTCCAGTCGCTGCTGTTTGCCAAGGAGTCCTTTGATATTGGCGATGGTGTCGAAGGCAACTCCGACCTGCTGCTGCCCGGCCTGACCCTTACGCGCACACGGGTCAGGGGCGGCAGCATAGACCCCTACTGGGGTGACCGGCAGTTCTACCAGGTGCAGCTGGCATCGGAAGACGTATTGTCCGACGCCAACGTGATTTACCTGCGTTCCGGTTTTCGCCTGCTACGCACGGTCGCCGACCTGCACCAGTTCCTGTTCCGCATCGACGACGGCGCGGTGTTTACCGACAATTTCAGCAAGCTGCCGCCCACCCTGCGCTTTTATGCCGGTGGCGACCAGAGCGTGCGCGGCTATGACTACCAGTCACTGGCACCGATAGACGCCTCTGGCTATGTGCAGGGCGGGCGCTACATGCTGACCGGCTCCGGTGAGTACGATTACCAGTTCCTGCAACACTGGCGTGGCGCGCTGTTTGTGGACGCCGGCAATGCCTTTGACTCCTTTGGCGTACCGCCCAAGGTGGGCACCGGCTTTGGCGTGCGCTGGCTCTCGCCGGTGGGCGCCATCCGCCTCGATTTTGCGTGGGCGGTGTCCAATCCCGGCACGCCTTTCCATTTTCACTTTTCCATGGGGTCCTCGCTTTGAGGTGGGCGCGGCGCCTTGCCCGCGGCCTTGGCTGGGCCGTGCTGAGTCTTTTGCTGGTGTTTTTCCTCCTCTTGCTGCCGCTGGCGGCCTTGCTCGGCAGTGACCACGGTAGCCGCTGGCTGATCCAGCAGGCGCTGGGTCTGCAGCATTCGCTCAGCCTGGACGTGGAAGGCGGTGACCTGCTCGACGGCCTGCGCCTGCGCAATGTCCATATGCGGGGCAAGAGCTACGACATCTATATCAACCGGGTTCTGCTGCGCTGGACCCTGTCCAGTGCCTTGCATGGCCAGCTCCAGATCGACCAGCTGCGGCTGGAGCAGTTCCGCCTGGTGCTCAAGGGACCGGCCAAGCCCGGCCCGGTGAAATTGCCGGTGCTGCCCCTGCCGTTTGAGTTGGTCCTTAACCAGGGCGAGGTGATCGAGGGTGGCATCGAGAGTCATGGACATTACGAAGGTCTGGACAGCCTGAACCTGGTGGACGCACGCTGGTTCGGCACTCGCCTGAGCATGGCGGACCTGTCCGGCAGCCGGCGCGGGCTGGGGCTGTTGCACCTGAAAGGTGGTATCGACTTCCACGCGCAATACCCGATTGACGCCAGCGGCCAGCTGCAACTGGATGCCCTGGGTAACAAGGGTTTGGGGCCCCTGCACGTGCAGTTGGCCCACGACCTGGACAACCTGGTGCTGGTGTTTGACTCACAGGGCAAACTGCCGGTCCACCTTGCCGGCAATGTGCATACCCTGAGCAGCGGCCTTCCATTTCAGGCCTGGGCGCGCTGGAGCGCCTTTACTTCACCCTGGTTGCCGGCTCAAGCCTTGAGCACGGCGGGCGGAAAGCTGGCCGCCAGCGGCACGCTCAGCGGACTGGAATCTACTGGTAGTACCAATATTGCCGGCAGCAATATCCCCAAGGGTCGCTATGACTGGAATGTCCAGACCGACTGGAAAAAAATAACAGTAAAGAATTTATTATTCAAAGGATTGGGTGGACAAGCTAATGTAAATGCTACGGCAAGTTTGGCCAATGGCAGCTTGGTCTGGCAGGCGGAAGCCAAACTGAAGCAGCTTAATCTGGCGCAAAAATGGCCAGCCGCAAAAATGGGTGTGCCGGTATTGACGGGCACCCTCAAGAGCCAGGGCCGGGCCACGGCCAGTGCCTCGGCCATCGGCATCAGCGCCGATCTGGCGGGTGGCGAGAGCTGGCGACTTACGCAACAGGGGCAGGGCTGGCCCTGGAGCCTGCAAGCGTGGCAGCAGATCAATCTCGGCTGGAATGGTGTGCGGCGGCAGCTGCCCGGCCTCGGGCCGGTCAGCAGCGCCAATGGCAGCCTGAGCTACACCGGCACCTTGGCCAGCTACCGCCTGACGGTAGACAGCCAGTTTGTCAGCCCGCGCACGCCGGTCGGGCTCTGGCACGTGGATGCTGCCGGCAAAGGGCAGCAACTGGTCTTGCAACGCGTGGACTATGACGGCGATATCGGCACGGTGTCCTTTGCCGGGCGTGTCCAGTTGGGCCATTCCTTGCGCTGGCAGGGAGTGCTGGCACTGCAAGACCTGCAAACGGGCTGGTTGTTGCCAGAATGGCAAGGCCAGTTCAGTGGCTCCCTCAGCGGGCAGGGCAGCTGGGGGCCGGGCAATCATGCGCTGGTGCTGGACAGCGTGCACCTGAGCGGTCAGCTGCGCGACAAGCCGCTCAAACTCGACGGTGGCCTGCACCTGACCCTGCTGACCGCGCCCGGCGCCTGGCCGCAACTGACCCTGCAAGAGATGCAGGGCACTTGGGGCCAGGACCAGTTCCTGCTGCAAGGGGGGCTCGACCAGGACTGGCAGCTGCGCGTGGACGCCAAGCTGCACGACCTGGCACTGCTTGATCCGGGTCTCGGTGGCCAGCTCAATACCCAATTCACTGTGTCCGGCCCCGAGAAGCAGCCCAGCGGCGATGTGCATCTTGATGTGCATGACTTCACCGGCTTTCGCACTACTGCGCAAACCCTGACGGTAGATGCCCATATCGTCGATTTTGGCCGGCAGGCCAGCACCTTGCGGGCCAGTGGCAGTGGCCTGAGCGTGTTTGGACAGGCCATTGACAGCGCCACTCTCAGCCTTGATGGCACCCGCGACATCCATGATCTGCAATGGCAGTTGAGCGCCAATACGCTGGCGGCGGAGGGCGAGCTGCACGGCCATGAGGACGCGTCCACGGCCAGCTGGAGCGGTAGCCTTGTCAAGGGTAGCGTGCACCTGCCGGGCATGGACTGGGTGCTGGATTCGGCGGCGACCCTCGGCTTTGTACCGGCGGAGCACAGCCTGCATATCGGGCCGCATTGCTGGACCAGCGCGGCGGCCCACCTATGCAATGTGGACGAACTGCTGGCTGGCCCGGCAGGTCATGCCCGTCTGCGCCTGACCGATCTCGACGCCGCCCGCCTGCAACCGTGGCTGCCTGATGGCATGAGCCTGAAGGCCACGGTGTCGGGCAATGGCGATGCCAACTGGCAGTCGGGCGAGCTGCCCGAGGTGAGCCTCAACCTGCTGACCAAGGACGGCACCATCGCCCTCAGCCGCGAGGAAGACCAGCCCCCCCTGCAATTCGATTACAAGCTGATGGCCCTGAGCGCCTTTATCCAGCCTGACAGCTGGCGCCTGCGCTTTGACATGCTTTCGCCGTCAATTGGCAACGGCTATGCCGACGTTACCCTGGACCCGCGCACGTCGGCCTATGCCCTGAGCGGCAGCACCAGCCTGCAAGGCGTGCAGATGGAGGTGTTCCGGGCCTTTTTGCCGGCCCTGTCCAGCCTGAGCGGGCAGCTTTCGGCGCAGGGGCAGTTCAGTGGCGTGCTCAAAGAGCCGCAGTTCGCGGGGCAGGTGAAGCTGAACAATGGCCAGCTGACCGTGCGCGAGGCGCCGGTCAACCTGCATGACATCAACGTAGTGGCCGATATCAAGGGCCAACAGGTCACCATCAACGGTCAGGCCGGGAGCGGCAAGGGCAATGCGGTGCTCAAGGGCGAAGCGCTCTGGGGCGACCAGCCGCACCTCAACTTTACCCTGACCGGGCAGGATTTCGAGGTCAAGCAGCTGCCCATGCTGGATGCCCGGCTCAACCCCGACCTGAGCTTCAACGTGGTGCCGGGGCAGGTCAACATCAACGGCCAGATCAAGGTGCCCTACGCCACCCTGGACATAAAAGCCCTGCCGGAAAAGGCGGTGCCCCTGTCGCCGGATGTGGTGGTGGTGAGCGAAGACACGCGCCGCAGCCGCATGCAGCTGAGTACGGCCATGCAGAGCTGGCTGATCAACGCCAATATCGAACTGCTGCTGGGTGACGAGGTCAGTTTCCGTGGCTTTGGCGTTACCGGCCGGCTGGGTGGCAACCTGCATCTGGTGCAGCACGGCAATCGTGGCCTGCAGGCCACCGGCGAAGTGGAGCTACAAAAGAATGCCCGTTACAACGCCTATGGCCAGAATCTCGACATCACTCGTGGCCGCCTGATCTTTGCCGGGCCCCTGACACAGCCCGGTGTGGACCTGGAGGCGAGCAAGGTGGTGGACACCAAGACGGTGGGTATACGTGTCTCTGGGCGGGCCAATGCGCCGCAGGTGGACTTTTTTTCCGACGCCGACCTCAGCCAGAGCGATATCCTGAGCTATATCGTGCTGGGCCGGCCCATGTACCAGAACGGCCAGCTCAACGTGCTCTGCAGCCAGACCGTGGCCAATAACAAGACCACCACAGCAGCGTCCACCGCCGCTGCCGCCAGCAGCGGCTGCGCCCAGAGCACCACCAGCACCGGCGATCTGGCCCTGGCCACGGCTGCGATCAAGCTGGGGTCCAGCAGCGGTGGGGAAGGGCTGGCGGGGCGTATTGGCGGTGTTTTTGGCATTCAGGATGTGGCTGTGGGCGCCGAGTCCACCACCGACGACACCCAGTTTACGGTGTCCGGCTATATCAATCCCAAGCTCTACCTCAGCTACGGGGTAGGGGTGTTCACCCCCGTGAATACGGTCAAGATACGCTACAACATCACCCCGCGCCTGTATCTGGAAGGGGTGTCCTCGCTCGAAAATGCCATTGATATTTATTACAACTTCAAGTTTTGACGGGGTGGCAAAACGCGCCTGACTTCCGTTAGACTCCCCCGCTTCTCGCCGTTGATTCGTTGCGTGGCGCAGGGTCTGGCTCCGGCCAGCGAAGGGTAGGCGACCCGCCAGTATGCGGGGACGCCCCGGTAAAGCTCTAATGCCAGAATCGGTGACACCTTGTCGCCGGCCGAGATCTCGAGGTCATGTGGCCCCTCGTACAGGCCACCACTGCTAAAGGATGTCTTCAAGATGCCCGCTATTACCCTGCCTGACGGCTCTGTACGTCAGTTTGAATCCCCCGTGACGGTCGCCCAGGTGGCTGCCTCCATCGGCGCCGGTCTGGCCAAGGCCGCGCTGGCCGGCCGGGTTGACGACGTGCTCGTCGATACCTCTTTCCTGATTGATCACGATGCCCGCCTGGCCATCATCACCGAGCGTGATGCCGACGGCGTGGAAGTGATACGCCACTCCACCGCCCACCTGCTGGCGATGGCGGTGCAGCAACTGTTCCCGACGGCCCAGGTCACCATCGGCCCGGTCATCGACGACGGCTTCTATTACGACTTTGCCTTCGAGCGTTCCTTTACCCCGGAAGACCTCGCGAAGATCGAGGCGCGCATGGAAGAACTGGCCGCCCAGGACCTGACCGTGACGCGCTCGGTGCTGAACCGGCCCGAGGCCATCAAGCTCTTCGAAAGCATGGGCGAGCAGTACAAGGTCGAGATCATCGCCAGCATTCCCGGCGAGGAGCCGCTGTCATTCTACAAGCAGGGCGACTTCATCGACCTCTGCCGTGGCCCCCATGTGCCCAGTACCGGCAAGCTCAAGGCCTTCAAGCTGACCAAGGTGGCCGGCGCCTACTGGCGTGGTGACTCCAATAACGCCATGCTGCAGCGTATCTATGGCACCGCCTGGGCCAACAAGAAGGACTTGCAGGCCTATATCACCCGTCTGGAAGAGGCGGCCAAGCGCGACCATCGCAAGATCGGCAAGCTGCTGGAGCTGTTCCACGTGCAGGAAGAGGCGCCGGGCATGGTGTTCTGGCACCCCAATGGCTGGATCATCTATCAGGTGCTGGAGCAGTACATGCGCCAGGTGCAGCGTGAAAACGGCTATCTTGAGGTGAAGACGCCGCAGGTAGTGGACATTTCCCTCTGGGAAAAGTCCGGCCATGCCGCGAACTACGCCGAAAACATGTTTACCACCAGCTCCGAAAACCGCCTGTACGCGGTGAAGCCGATGAACTGCCCCTGCCATGTGCAGATCTATAACCAGGGCCTCAAGTCCTACCGCGACCTGCCGCTGCGTCTGGCCGAGTTTGGCTCCTGCCACCGCAACGAGCCCTCCGGCGCCCTGCACGGCATCATGCGTGTGCGCGGCTTTACCCAGGACGACGCCCATATTTTCTGCATGGAAGAGCAGGTGTCGGTCGAGGCGGCCAATTTTATCGCCCTGACCCTCAAGGTCTACCGCGACTTTGGCTTTGAAGACATTACCCTCAAGCTTTCCACCCGCCCGGCCAAGCGCGTCGGCTCCGAGGAGTTGTGGGATCGTGCCGAAGCCGCGCTGGCAGAAGCGCTGGACGCCTCGGGCATGCCCTGGGAATACCTGCCGGGCGAAGGCGCCTTCTACGGCCCCAAGATCGAATTCACCCTGAAAGACTGCATTGGCCGCGCCTGGCAGTGTGGCACCCTGCAGTACGACCCCAGCATGCCGCCGCGCCTGGGCGCCGAGTACGTGGCCGACGACAACACCCGCAAAGTGCCCATCATGCTGCACCGCGCCATCCTCGGTTCCTTCGAGCGTTTCCTCGGCATGTTGCTGGAACACTATGCCGGCGTGCTGCCGCCCTGGCTGGCGCCGGTGCAGGCCGTGGTGCTCAATATCACCGATAACCAGGCCGAAGCCTGCCTCAAAGTGGAGCAGGCCCTGAAAAACAATGGTTTCCGTGTGCTTTCGGACTTGAGAAACGAGAAGATCGGCTTTAAAATCCGCGAGCGAACCATTCAGCGTATCCCCTACCTTCTCGTGGTGGGCGAACGGGAGATGGAACAAGGTACCGTCTCTGTGCGTACCCGCAGTGGTCAGGACCTGGGCTCCATGAGCATCCAGCAGTTTTCTGACAAACTGGCGGCAGATATCGCGCAGCGCGGTCGTTTTGCTTTGGAGAAATGACAATTAAGCCAGAAAAGACTACGGCGAAGGACAAGCGTTCCGCCATCAATGGTGAGATCCGCGCCAAAGAAGTACGACTGATCGATCAGAATGGCGAGCAGGTTGGCATCATGCCGGTGCGTGATGCGCTTGCCAAAGCTGAGGCCGTAAGCATGGATCTGGTGGAAATTTCGCCGGAAGCTGAGCCGCCAGTCTGCCGTATCATGGATTACGGCAAGTTCGTCTTTGAACTCAAGCAGAAGAAGCGTGAGGCAAAGAAGAAGCAGCATCAGGTGCAGATCAAGGAAATCAAGCTGCGTCCGGGTACGGAAGAGGCTGACTACCAGGTCAAGATCCGCTCCATCATGCGCTTTCTGGAAGATGGCGACAAAGCCAAGATCACTCTGCGCTTCCGTGGCCGTGAAATGGCCCACCAGGAACTGGGCATGAAGCAGCTGCAGCGTATCGAGGCGGATCTGGTCGAAGTGGCCGTCGTCGAGCAGCACCCCAAGATGGAAGGGAAGATGATGAGCATGCTCATCGGTCCCAAGAAGAAGAAGTAATGACGAATATGACGGCCTGAGTTTTCAGGCTGGCATGGGCGCCGGGATGCGCCCTTGGCGTTGTGGTGGCTGTGCCGCCATGGCGTAAAACCGGGTCGGCCCTGCCGCTCCGGTCGTGGCTTCAGGTCAGGATGACATGAGGGCTGCACATAGGGCTGGATCATCCAGCCTGCTCTTACCCCCAAGCCGGGTGGCCGCAATCCGCGGATCGACCACCGAGTGCTGCAAGGGTCAACCCAAAAGAGGTCGTAGATGAAGATCAAAACCAAGCGTGGGGCCGCCAAACGGTTCCTCAAGACCGCCAATGGCTTCAAGCGCAAGCAAGCCTTCAAGCGCCATATCCTCACCAAGAAGTCGGCCAAGCGTATTCGTCAGCTGCGTCCCATGACGCAGGTTTCTGCTTCTGACATAGCACGCGTTGAACGCATGCTGCCCAATTCTTGATCGACGGAGGATATAGCAAATGGCTCGTGTAAAGCGTGGTGTTACCGCCCATCGTCGTCACAAGAAAGTTCTGGATCGTGCCAAGGGTTACTACGGCGCCCGGTCCCGTGTCTATCGCGTGGCTTTTCAGGCCGTCATCAAGGCCGGCCAGTACCAGTACCGTGACCGCCGTCAACGGAAGCGTCAGTTCCGTGCCCTGTGGATTGCGCGTATCAACGCCGCCGCTCGCCTGAACGGCCTTTCCTACAGCCGTTTGATCAACGGTCTGAAGCGGGCAAGTGTTGAAATCGATCGTCGCGTACTGGCGGATATCGCCGTGCACGATGCTGCCAGCTTTAGTGCAATTGCCGAAAAAGCAAAAGCCAGCCTCGCAGCGTAAGTAGTGTCCGGGCGCGAGCCCAGGAAAAAAGGGGAAGGGCTTTAAAGTTCTTCCTCTTTTTTTTCGCCCCAGGGATGGGGCTGACCCCCAGGCACGCCGGGAGCGTGACAGGGGGTGGGGAGGCAGAATCCCACGCAGGCCAGGTTTACCCCCTCTCCCGAAGGGAGAGGGCCGGGGTGAGGGGAAGTTACCACTGTGCAAGGTTCCCCTCACCCTAACCCTCTACCAGCTGCGCTCCCGGCGCAGCCCGGACTACCCCCCATCCGTGGGGGGCATCCCGAAGGGAGAGGGAATTAAATCTCTTCCTTCGGGAGAGAAATGTTTTGGAAAACAAATATCAGCAAGCTCAACAGGCATCCATATGAGCGATCTACAAAATCTGGTGCAAGAAGCCCAGTCCGCCGTAACAGCCGCCGCCGACATGCAGGCGCTGGAACAGGTGCGCGTGAATTTTCTCGGCAAGAAAAGCCGCATCACCGAATTGTCCAAGGGCATGGGTGCCCTCGGCGAAGAAGAGCGCCGTGCCTTTGGCGCGCAGCTCAACGAAGCTCGTGAAGCCATCAATGCCGCGCTGACCTTCAAGCGCGAGCTGCTTCAGTCCGAGGCGCTGGCACGCAAGCTCGACAGCGAGCGCGTGGACGTGAGCCTGCCCGGTCGTGGCCAGGCCCTGGGTGGCCTGCACCCGGTAACGCGCGTGCTGGAACGCATCGAGGGTTTTTTCACCCGCGTTGGCTTCACCGTGGCCTCTGGCCCGGAAGTGGAAGACGACTACCATAATTTCGAGGCGCTCAATATTCCCTCGCACCATCCGGCGCGGGCGATGCATGACACCTTTTATTTCGACGCCAATCGCCTGCTGCGCACGCACACCTCGCCGGTGCAGATTCGGGTGATGGAGCAGCAGCAACCGCCCATTCGAATTGTCTGTCCGGGTCGCGTATACCGCTGCGATTCCGACCTGACGCATTCGCCCATGTTCCACCAGGTCGAAGGCCTGCTGATCGACGAGAACGTGAGCTTTGCCGACCTCAAGGGCGTGATTGAGGATTTCCTGCGCGTATTTTTTGAAAAGGAACTGGAAGTGCGTTTCCGCCCTTCATATTTCCCCTTCACCGAGCCTTCGGCAGAGGTAGATATCCAGTGCGTGATCTGCAACGGCAAGGGCTGCCGTGTGTGCAAGCAGACCGGCTGGCTGGAAGTGCTGGGCTGCGGCATGGTGCACCCCAAGGTGCTGGAAAATTGTGGCATAGACCCCGAGAAATACTCCGGCTTTGCCTTTGGCATGGGTGTCGAGCGCTTTGCGATGCTGCGCTATGGCGTTAACGATCTGCGTTTGTTTTTTGACAATGATCTGCGCTTCTTGAAGCAGTTTGCGTAGATGGTAATTCGTAGGATGGGTGGAGCGTTAGCGATACCCATGCCAACGGACTGCTCTTGATGGGTATCGCTAACGCTCCACCCATCCTGCGGAATCAAACGAATTTATTTGGCGGCCCACCCTCATCGGGCAAGCGAGCAGAATTATGCAATTCAGTGAAAAGTGGCTGCGTGAATGGGTAAACCCGGCGCTGAACAGTGCCGATCTTGGCCATCAGCTGACCATGGCCGGGCTGGAGGTGGATGCCCTGGTGCCGGTGGCGCCGCCTTTCAGTGGCGTCGTGGTGGGCGAGGTGGTGGCGCTGGAGCCGCACCCGGACGCAGAAAAGCTGCGCGTTACCCGCGTAAATATCGGCCAGGGTGAGCCCTTGCAGATTGTTTGTGGCGCCAAAAACGTGGCGGTGGGCCAGCGTGTGCCAGTAGCTACCGTGGGCGCCGAATTGCCCGGCGGGCTCGTGATCAAGCAAGCCAGGCTGCGCGGTGTCGAGTCCGCCGGCATGCTCTGTGCTGAGGCGGAACTGGGCCTGGCAGAAAGTTCTGACGGGTTGCTGATCCTGCCGGAAGATGCCCCCATCGGCCAAAGCATCCGCGACTATCTGCAACTGGACGACAACCTGATCGAGTTGGGCATTACCCCCAATCGCGGTGACTGCCTGAGCCTGCTGGGTCTGGCGCGCGAGGCGGCGGTGTTGAATCGTCTGGACTATAGCGGCCCGGTCATCACGCCGGTGTCCGCCACCATCAGCGATACGCTGCCGGTTACGCTGGCGGAGCCGCAGGCCTGCCCGCATTACGTGGGCAGGGTGCTGCGCGGCGTCAACACGCAGACGGCCACGCCGCTGTGGCTGCGCGAAAAGCTGCGTCGCTCCGGCCTGCGCCCCATCAGCCCGGTGGTAGACGTCACCAACTACCTTTTGCTGGAACTGGGCCAGCCCATGCATGCCTTTGATCTGGCTAAATTGCACGGTGGTCTCACTGTGCGTATGGCAAAGGCCGAAGAACAGCTAAGCTTGTTGAATGGACAGGCCATCAGCCTGCGCGCCGACACACTGGTGATTGCCGATGACGAGCGTGCACTGGCGTTGGCCGGCATCATGGGTGGCGAAGCGAGCAGCGTGGGTGATGAGACACAGGATATTTTCCTGGAGAGCGCCTTCTTCAATCCGCTGGCGCTGGCCGGCAAGGCCCGCTCCTATGGCCTGCACACCGATTCTTCGCACCGCTTCGAGCGCGGTGTTGATTTCCGCCTGCAACAGCAGGCCGTGGAGCGGGCAACGCGCCTGATCCTCGATATTTGTGGCGGCCAGGCCGGCCCGCTGGTGGTGGCCGAGGCCAGGGCAGAGCTGCCGCAGCGGCCCCTGATTACCCTGCGCCGGCAACGCATCCACAAGTTGCTGGGCTTTGCCCTGCCGCCGGTGGAGGTTGAAGATATTTTGCAGCGTCTTGGCATGGGAGTAGACGCCCATGCCGATGGCTGGCGGGTGCAGCCCCCGAGCTACCGCTTCGATATCGCCATCGAGGTTGACCTGATCGAGGAGCTGGCGCGGGTATACGGCTATAACCAACTGCCCATTACCGCCCCGCAGACTGATCTCAAGTTGCAGGCGCAGCCGGAAACGCGGGTGCCGCTGGGCCTGCTCAAGCGCCTGCTGGTGGATCAGGGCTACCAGGAAGCCATTACCATGAGCTTCGTGGAGCCGGGCCTGCTCAAGCGTTTTGACCCGGACACCGTGCCGCTGGCGCTGGCCAACCCGATTTCGGCCGATCTGTCGGTCATGCGTACCACGCTGTGGCCGGGCCTGGTCAAGGCGGCGCTGCATAACCAGAACCGGCAGCAGCCGCGCGTGCGCCTGTTCGAGTCTGGCCTGCGTTTTGTGCCGGGGCCTGATGGCCTGAAGCAGCAGCTGATGCTGGCCGGCATCGCCACCGGCAGCGCCTTGCAAGAGCTTTGGAGTCACTCGAAAAAAGAGCTAGATTTCTTTGATATCAAAGGAAATATTGAAAGTCTGGTTGCGCTGGTGGGTGCATCTGATAGAGTGCAATATAGGGTTGCAGGCCATGTATCGCTGCACCCCGGCCAGACCGCCGAAATCGTGGTCGATGGTAATAAAGCAGGCTGGCTGGGCAAGATCCACCCCAGCCTGCAACAAGAATTGGGACTGCTCGGTGCTGTTTATCTGTTCGAGCTTGAGCTGGATGCTCTGGGAGAGGGGGGCTTGCCCCGTTTCCATGAACTGTCGCGTTTCCCCGAGGTCCGGCGTGACCTGGCCCTGGTGATTGACGAGACCGTTCCTGCCGCTGCCGTCCTGGCTACCGTCCGGGAGGCAGCTGGCAACGAGCTGCGCGATTGCAATCTTTTTGACGTCTATCAGGGGGCAGGGCTGGATACCGGCAAGCGCAGTCTTGCGCTGTCCATGATCTGGCAGCATCCCGCACGGACGCTACAGGACGATGAAATACAGGGCGCCGTCGATGCCGTCCTGTCTTTGCTGCAATTGCGCTTCAGGGTCAGTTTGAGGGACTGAAATGACAGCACTAACCAAGGCCGAAATGGCTGAGCGTTTGTTTGAAGAACTTGGCCTCAACAAGCGTGAGGCCAAGGAAATGGTGGAGATGTTCTTTGAAGAAATCCGCTATGCCCTTGAGCACAACGAGTCGGTAAAGCTTTCCGGTTTTGGCAACTTTGACCTGCGCGACAAACGCCAACGACCCGGTCGCAACCCCAAGACCGGCGAAGAAATTCCCATAACGGCCCGCCGCGTAGTCACCTTTCGCCCCGGCCAGAAACTGAAGCAACGAGTCGAAGCTTATGCTCGAACCCAGCAATAACGCCCAGCTGCCGGAGATCCCCAGCAAGCGTTATTTCACCATTGGCGAAGTCAGCGACCTGTGTGACGTAAAGCCGCATGTGCTGCGCTATTGGGAGCAGGAGTTTCCCCAGCTCAAGCCGGTCAAGCGCCGTGGCAACCGCCGCTATTACCAGCGCTCCGACGTGCTCGTCATCCGCACTATCCGCAGCCTGCTCTATGAACAGGGCTACACCATCGGTGGAGCCCGTTTGCAGTTGCTGGAGGCCAAACCCGACCTTGAGAGCCTGCTCGACCTGCCGGGCTCGGCGGAGCCCGATACGGAGGAGGGCGGGGCCATGTTGCAGGTGGTACTGAAAGACATGATCCAGGACCTGGAGCAGGTGGCGCAGTTGCTGAGCCGCTAAGGCCGGGAGCCTTGTGGGGCACATGCATGGGGTGCATGGGGTCGCAGCTTGAAATCCTGCCGTCCCGACATTTTGGCAAACAGCCCGGATACCCGTGTATCCGGGCTGTTTTGTTTTGGAGCGGCTGGGGCAGCCTGCGCCGCGTAGCGCTAAGGCCCGGAATTTTCAGCAAAAAGCTGCCTGAAAGCCCGGCAAAAAACCAGCCCGGACGGCTGGACAAACCAGCATTTTTCGGTAGAATTGCCGCCTCACCGCAGGGCAGCCTGTAGTGAACGTCGGGGCGTAGCGCAGCTTGGTAGCGCACTTGCATGGGGTGCAAGGGGTCGCAGGTTCAAATCCTGCCGTCCCGACCAAATTATGGTAGTTAAATCAGGAGCCTGTAGGCTCCTTTTTTATTGCTGGCGCAAAATCGGCGCATTTTCAGACAAATCCGGTTTGCTCATTCGCCCTTGGCGATGCAACTCCCGTGCAGCTTGCTGCCGCTGTCATCTTTGCTGATTTATGTCTGCTGAAAATCAAACACTTACGGACGCTTTGGCGCTTTCCTTCCCGAAATGGGCCGGATTTGTACAAAGCCCGAGCGCCTTGCAAAAATCGGCTTGAATTAGACCGCGTCCGCCCTTATGTTGCTGGGGCGTTGGAGCGCGCAGGTGCTCCCCGAGCCTCAAGCGCTCACCCCTTCCAAGACCGCACAAGGAGACAAGGCCATGGCCGTACTCGTAGGCAAACCCGCCCCGGATTTCACCGTTCCCGCTGTGCTGGGCAATGGCGAAATTGTTGAAGACTTTTCCCTGTCCGCCACCATCAAGGGCAAGTACGCCCTGGTGTTTTTCTACCCGCTGGACTTCACTTTTGTCTGCCCTTCCGAGTTGATTGCACTCGATCACCGCATTCCTGACTTCAAGGCCCGTGGTGTGGAAGTGATCGGTGTCTCCATCGACTCCCATTTCACCCACAATGCCTGGCGCAACACCGCCATCAACGACGGCGGCATCGGCCCGGTCAAGTACACCCTGGCCGCCGACATCGCCCATACCATCGCCAAGGACTACGACGTAGGCTCCGGCGACGGCAATGGCCCTGCTTTCCGCGGTGCCTTCCTGATCGACAAGAACGGCATCGTGCGCTCGCAGATCATCAATGACCTGCCGCTGGGCCGCAATATCGAAGAGCTGGTGCGTCTTTTTGATGCACTTCAGTTCAATGAAGAGCATGGCGAAGTCTGCCCGGCCAACTGGAAGAAGGGTGACAAGGGTATGGATGCCACTCCGGACGGGGTTGCCAAGTACCTGACTGAAAACGCGGCGGCGCTGTAAGCGTCTTCGCTACCAAAAAACCGGAGCCAAGTGCTCCGGTTTTTTATTTCCGGCACCTGCATGACCCAGATCAGGCCCCGAAAACCACCGCAGGCACTACAATGATCGTCACGGTGCAAGGTGATGGTGCATTGCACCAGTTCGGCGCCCAGCGAGCTTGATATCTGCTGACAAGACTGGGTCTGCGTGACTGGCACAGAGCTTGCGTTAGATATTATAGACAAAAAAGCACTAACAAGACCGAGAGCCATGAGCACAGAAGAATCCAAGTTCGATGAAATGTTCGCCGGCCGTGGTCAGATTCGCTCCAGTTATCGCGGCTTTGCCGACTGGCTGCACGCCAGACCCGGCGAGGAGCTGGCGCAGAAGCGTGCCGAAGCCAACCTGCTGTTCCGCCGGGTGGGTATCACCTTTGCCGTCTATGGCGACAAGGATGGTGCAGAACGCCTGATCCCCTTTGATACCATCCCGCGCATCATTTCGGCGCAGGAGTGGGAGATGATGGCGCGCGGGCTGCGTCAGCGCGTCAAGGCGCTGAACATGTTCCTGCACGATATCTATCACGAACAGCATATCCTCAAGGCCGGCATTGTCCCGACCGAGCAGATTCTGGGCAACCAGGGCTATCAGGTTGCCATGCAAGGCCTGACGCTGCCAAACCAGGTTTATGCCCACATCGCCGGCATCGACCTTATCCGTGACAAGGATGGCAGCTACTACGTACTGGAAGACAATCTGCGTACCCCCTCGGGCGTGTCCTACATGCTCGAAGACCGCAAGATGATGATGCGGCTCTTTCCCGAGCTGTTTTCCATCCACGCCGTGGCGCCGCTGGAGCACTATCCTGACCTGCTGCTGGAAACCCTGCGGGCTGCCGCGCCTGCCGGAGTCAACAACCCGACGGTCGTGGTGCTGACGCCGGGCCGCTACAACTCTGCCTACTTCGAGCACGCCTTCCTGGCGCAGCAGATGGGCGTGGAGCTGGTCGAGGGTCAGGACCTGTATGTAAAGGATGGCTACGTCAACCTGCGCACCACCTCCGGTCCGCAGCGGGTCGATGTGATCTACCGCCGCCTCGACGACGCCTACCTCGACCCCCTGGCCTTCAAGCCCGACTCCGTGTTGGGCGTGCCCGGCCTGCTGTCGGTGTATCGGGCGGGCAGGGTAGCGCTGGCCAATGCGGTCGGCACCGGGGTGGCGGATGACAAGTCCATCTACCCCTATGTGCCGGACATGATCCGCTTTTATCTGGCTGAGGCGCCTATCCTCAAGAATGTGCCGACTTACCAGCTGCGCAAGGAGGAGGACCTTAAGTACACGCTGGCCCATCTGCCCGAGCTGGTCGTCAAAGAGGTTCAGGGCTCCGGCGGCTACGGCATGCTGGTCGGCCCGGCCAGCACCACGGCTGAAATAGAAGCCTATCGTGCCCGCATACTGGCCAACCCGTCCGACTTCATCGCCCAGCCGACCCTGTCGCTGTCCACCTGCCCGACCTTTGTGGATGCCGGCATTGCCCCGCGCCATATCGACCTGCGGCCGTTCGTGCTCTCTGGCAAGGACATCCTGCTGGTGCCAGGTGGCCTGACCCGCGTCGCGCTCAAAGAAGGTTCTCTGGTGGTGAATTCGTCGCAGGGTGGCGGTACCAAGGACACGTGGGTGCTGGAAGAATGATGTTTTGCCCTCCCGTGCTGGCCGCACGGGAGGGGTTTGCAGCACAGGGTTGAGTCGTTCGCCAATCAATCGTATCGTGATTGTTTCGGCGTATACGTATAAAAGTTATTTAGGGGTTCCCTATGCTGAGTCGTACCGCAGGCTGCATATACTGGATGTCGCGGCAGATGGAACGTGCGGAAAATATCGCACGTGTGCTCGACGTGAGTTACCAGATGGCGCTCATGCCCGGTGGCATGGAGCGCGAGCAGATTCTCGCACCGCTGGAAATTACCGGCATGCGCAGTGCGTTTGAAACCGCGCGTGGCCGTGTCACTGCTGACGAGGTCATGCTGTTTTTTGCCTTGAATCCGGCCAACCCTTCCAGCATTTATTCCTGTATCAAACAGGCGCGTGAAAATGCCCACGTGGTGCGCGGCAAGATCACCAATGAAATGTGGGAAAGCCTCAATGCCACCTGGCTGGAGATTCAGGGCATGAGCCGCGACAGTCTGAAGCGCATGGGCGTGTCGCGCTTCCTGGAGTGGGTCAAGGAGCGATCACATCTGTTCCGTGGCGCCACTTTCGGCACCATACGCCGTAACGATGCCTTTCATTTTTCCCGTCTGGGTACTTTCCTGGAGCGCGCCGACAATACGGCGCGTATCCTGCTGGTCAAGGTGCCCACCCTGTTTTCCGAAGGGATAGAGCCGAGTGCGGCTGCCGACTATTACCAGTGGGCGGCGCTGCTGCGCTCGCTGTCGGCGTTTGAATCCTATCGGGATATTTACCGCGAGAGCATTTTGCCCGAACACGTGGCGGAAATGCTCCTGCTGCGCGACGACCTGCCACGATCCCTGCATGCCTGCCTGAACGAAATTACCCAGGTACTCGAAAATATCGAGGGCAACAGTGGCATCGAGGCCAAGCGCCTGGCGGCGCAGATTCATGCCCGCCTGCATTACGCCCAGGTTGCCGAAGCATTCAAGGAAGGTCTGCAAAATTATCTGCAGGAATTTTTGACGGAGATCAACAACCTGGGTGCCCTGATCCATACGGCCTACCTGGAGGTTGCATGATTCTTACGATCAACCATGAAACGGTTTATCGTTATGATGAGGCAGTTCGATACAGTACCCAGTACCTGCGCCTGACCCCGCCGAGCGGAGAAGGCCAGAGAATCATTGAATGGAATCTTGATTTGCCGGCACCGGCCATCAGGTCTCTGGACCATTTTGGCAATATCCTGCACATACTGACGCTGGACATGCCGCATCGTGAAATCCGTATTCGTGCCACCGGCATCGTGGAAACCGAGGCTGGCGACCGCATGAGTTTTGGCGGGGGCGACCCGCGTGTCTACCTGCGCAGTACGCCGCTGACGGCAGTCGATGGTGCGCTGGCGGCGTTTGCCGAACCGTTTTCCAGTGCACCGCCCAGCCTCGAGTTGCTGGACGCACTGTCCGCTGCGGTATATCGCCACCTGCCATATGCGCCTGGTGAAACTGACGTCACTACGACGGCGGCGGAAGCGTTTCAGGCCGAGAGCGGGGTTTGCCAGGATCATACGCATATCTTCATCGCCTGCTGCCGGCATCTGGGCATCCCGGCGCGCTATGTCAGTGGCTATGTCTATTCACCAGGCTACACCGACCTGAACATGGCCAGCCACGCCTGGGCTGAAGCCTGGTGCGACGACCGCTGGTGGAGCTTTGATCTTGTCAACCGCTGCCACGCCGGTGAAAGTCATTTGAAGCTGGCGGTCGGAATAGATTATCTTGATGCCTGCCCGGTGCGCGGCGCGCGCCAGGGTGGCAGCGGTGAAGTACTGGATGCGCAGGTGTCGGTCAACCGCATGGCGTCGCAAGCTGATGATGTGAATGATTCAGCCGTGTCCATCGCCCAGCAACAGCAGCAACAGCAATAAATCAGCATATGCCTGCTGACGACCCAGCCGGTTGTCAGCGGGTTTGTTATTTGTGGGGTGGAAAAATGACGTATTGTGTAGGCATGAAACTCGCGGCGGGCCTCGTTATGGCTTCGGACTCGCGCACCAATGCCGGCGTGGACCAGATTGCCACCTTCTGCAAGATGTCGGTGTTCGAGCAGACTGGCGAGCGCGTCATCATCCTGCTCACCGCCGGCAATCTCGCCACTTCGCAAAGCGTGGTCAGCCTGCTGCGGCAGCGCCTGCAAGGCGAGGGGGAGCATCTTTATAATCGCAAGTCGCTCTACGACGTAGCCTGTCTCGTGGGTGCCACTCTGCGCGAAGTCGTGCTGCGCGACAGCAAGATGGCCGGTGGCATGGGGCAAAGCGGCGTCGATTTTGGCAGCACCTTCCTGCTCGGCGGCCAGATCGCGGGCGAGCCGCCGCGTCTGTTCACTATCTACCCGCAGGGAAATTTCATCGAGGCCACGCCGGAAACCCCCTACTTCCAGATAGGCGAGGCCAAGTATGGCAAGCCCATCATCGACCGCGTCATCCGCGACGAAACGCCGCTGACCGAAGCCGCCAAGTGCGTGCTGATTTCCTTTGATTCCACCATCCGCAGCAATATCTCGGTAGGCTTGCCCATCGACCTGATCTGCTACCACGCCGACAGCCTGAGCATTACCGAACGCCACAAGATTACCGACCAGGATGTTTATTTCCAGAATATACGAGGACAGTGGTCGAATGGTTTGCGTGATTTGTTTACGCGGCTGCAAAACCCGGATTGGTAGGGCGGGGCAATCCGCCATTCCCTGCTGATCGGCAGGTCGGAACTCCGAAGGGGTTCCGCCTCACGAGCTACTGCTTATCTTCTTCACGTAGCGGTGAATACGCCCAGTCATATGCGGCGAGAAGCTGGCTGGCTTGCCCATCCATTTCTTTCCGATAATGATGCTGGTGCGGAATTGCAACCTCCGGTTTTCCGTCGCCAAATCCGAGAGCACGCAGAGTAGTGATAAAACTTTCTTGTGGCCCATACGCAAACAGCAAGTTATGGCGATCCCACGCGACTGTGGCATTTGCCGCCGGTGAATACGCCCATATGTCGAATCGCGAGTCAGCAGCAAGAAATGCCCCGAACTTGTCTATGAAATCGCGAAACTGATCCGCTGATAGTTTGGGGCTTTGATAGCGACCAGCCTCTGCCTCCCCACGAGGTGTGTGTAGTATGTATAACAGGAAGTAGGGTGGCTCCAAGCATTGTGCCAAGCGTTGAAAGATAAGGCTATCTCCGCTTGGCGAGCATGTCTCGACTCTACTGGCACCGCTTGACGAGTTGCCGCATTGGAATATTCGCGGATGCGAATGCTCTAACCATGAGTCCCCGACAAGAATGCTGAGCTTGTACATATGTGTGTCGAATTGATGGAAGTATTTTTACTGGATAAATAATGCAGCAACGCAGGATGGGTGGAGCGTAGCGATACCCATCGCTGACGGCCTCGAAACTCGTGGGGTAGAAACCCTTCGTGTTTCCAGCCCACGGCTCATGACCTTGACGTAGGGCGGGTGTAACCCGCCATCTTCTGCCGACTAATCCCCGTCATCCACCGCCACCACCACACCCAGCCCCTCCTGCCAGCGATTCACGATCTTGCAGAACAATTCCGCCGTGCGCTCCGCATCATAAAGCGCTGAATGAGCCTCGCTATTGTCAAAAGGAATACCCGCCGCCTTGCAGGCCCGTGCCAGCACCGTCTGCGCATAGGCAAGACCAGCCAGACTAACCGTGTCGAACACGGAAAACGGGTGAAAAGGCGACTGGTTCTTCAGGTTGTTGCGATTGATGGCGGCGTTGACAAAGCCAAGGTCAAAGTGCGCGTTATGGCCCACCAGAATGGCGCGCTTGCACTCGGCCAACTTCTGCTCCTTGCGTATGCCTTCAAAAATGCGGCGCAGGGCATCACCTTCGCCCTCTGCCGCGCGCAGGGGGTGAAAGGGGTCGATGCCGGTAAATTCCAGCGCCGCCTGTTCCAGGTTGGCGCCGGGAAAGGGCACCACATGGGCGTGCAGGCGCTGGTCGAGGTGCAGCAGACCGTGTTCATCCTGGCGCAGCGTGATGGCCGCGATTTCCAGCAACGCATCGTTGGCGCAGTTGAAGCCGCCGGTTTCAACATCGACAATCACCGGGAAAAAGCCACGGAAGCGTTCGTTAATGGGCAGCACCGGGGGCAGGCTCAAGGCAGCACCCGCCAGGCCATACTGCCACCGGCATGGATGGGCACCACCACCTGCTCGCCAAAGGCATAGGTCGGGGGCACCGGCCAGGCGTCTTTTACCAGCGTGAGCTGATCGCCATTGCGGGGCAGGCCGTAAAAGTCAGGCCCGTAAAAGCTGGCAAAGGCCTCCAGCTTGTTCAGTGCATTGGCAGCCTCGAATGCCTCCGCATACAACTCCAGCGCGGCGTGGGCCGTATACGAACCGGCACAGCCGCAGGCGGCTTCTTTTGCACCCTGGGCATGGGGGGCCGAATCGGTGCCCAGGAAAAACTTGGGCGAGCCCGAGGTGGCTGCTGCAATCAGCGCCTCCTGGTGCGTCTGCCGCTTGAGGATGGGCAGGCAATAAAAGTGCGGGCGAATGCCGCCAGCCAGCATGTGGTTGCGATTGAACAGCAGGTGATGCGCGGTAATCGTAGCAGCCACCGTGGCCGGCGCCGCACGCACGAAGGCCGCAGCATCGGCGGTGGTGATATGTTCCAGCACAATCTTCAGGCCGGGCAGGCGCTCCACCAACGGGGCCAGCACCGTATCGAGAAAGGCCTTTTCACGATCAAAAATATCGACCGCCGCATGGGTGACTTCGCCGTGTATCAGTAGTGGCATACCCACCTCGGCCATTTTTTCCAGCACCGCCTGCACATTGGCAATGTTGGTCACGCCCGAATCGGAGTTGGTGGTGGCGCCAGCCGGGTAGAGCTTGACGGCGTGTACCAGACCTGACAGACGGGCGGCCACGATCTCTTCCGGCCGAGTGCGATCGGTCAGGTAGAGCACCATAAGCGGCTCAAACCGGCTGCCTGCGGGGCGGGCGGCGAGGATGCGTTCACGGTAGGCCAGGGCTTGCGCGGTATTGACGGCGGGGGGCGCCAGGTTGGGCATGACAATGGCGCGGCCAAAGTAGCGCGCCGTGGCAGGCACCGTGTGCTGGAGCGCCAGGCCATCGCGCAGGTGCACGTGCCAGTCGTCGGGGCGGGTCAGGCTCAGGGTAATGCTCATTCTCTCTCCGGGTCATGCCCTTTGCAGCATATTACAGGGCGGCGCCAATGCTACCGGATGCACGCGCCAGCCGATAGGCAGATCAGCCGCCTGTCGGTTGATTCTTGATCGTTCAGTAGCGTCGCTGGCAGCATCCCCAGCCCCCGGCCTTGCACATCAAGCCGGCTTGTGCTGCGCTTACAGTTAGCCATGGGCCATCCACCTTTGGTCATCCAATAACAACTCATTACTGAAAATTGGCGAAGCGGTTGCCACTCCGCGTGTACACAGGAAAAACCGACGACGTGAACACACCGGCCAACAAGGGCGAGTGGGAAGACGAAGCCCGCGTGATCAATGCGCTGCTGCAGGGCCAGTCTTACAGTGTGCGCTTTTCCGCCAATTACCTGGAAAAGAAGTTCCGCGACACCATGCGCTTGCGCGCGCTCAACACGGTGCGCTACTACTCCTGGCTTATTCTTGCCTTCTACGTGATTATCGGCATCGTCAGCCACAGCGAGCTTGTGCGCTATGTTCACCCCCAATACCTGGGCCACGACCTTACGGTATGGTGGGCTGTCTACATTACCGAGACCTTTGTTGTTGGCGGACTGGTGTTGTGCAGCCTGATCAAGCGGCTTGACGCCTACTACTGGCAGTATGTCACCGGTGTTGCGCTGGTCGGCCTGATGGCGGTCACGGTGGCCACCGCCGGTTTCGACGATCCCTATTTCAACCAGCAGTGCAGCTATATCATCGTATTGGTGCTGATGATTATTTACGGGGTGGGCAATCTGCGTCTTGTGCAGGCGGGCACCATCTGTATAGCTGGCGGTCTGCTGTCGGTGGCGAGTATCGCCCTGCTGGACCTCAAGCAGGACTGGGGTCAGTTCATCAACTACTTCGTCATGGCCAATCTGGTGGGGGCGGGTGTCTGCTATGTGCTGGAGCGGCGCGACCGCATCATGTTTCTGCAGGCCCGGCTGCTGGAGCTGGAAAAACACCAGCTCAATGTGCTGACCCAGCGCCTGGACCAGATCTCGCGGGAAGATGCCCTGACCGGCCTGGCCAATCGCCGCCACTTCAACGAAGCCATCCAGCGCGAGTGGGAGCGCGCCAAGCGCCAGCAGTCGCCCATTTCGCTGGTCTTTGTCGATATTGACCACTTCAAGTTCTTCAACGACTCCTATGGCCACCTTGATGGCGACCGTGCCCTTGCCGCCGTGGGCACCGTACTGCGCAACAGTGTGCGGCGCCCTGGTGACCTTGCGGCCCGCTACGGTGGCGAGGAGTTTGTCATCCTGCTGCCCAATACCGCGCGTGAAGGGGCCATGGAAGTGGCCCGGCAGGTGCTGAACTCGGTGGACCAGTTGCACATTCCCCACGGTGCCTCCAAGGTTGCTCCTTACCTGACTGCCAGCATCGGGGTTGCTACCGAGGTGCCCTCGGCGGAGCTTTCGCCCGCCTACTTGATCGCTGCTGCTGATGCAGCGGTGTATAGCGCCAAGGCTGCCGGGCGGCACAGGATTACAGAGCAGGGAACGTAGTGCAAAGCTGCTCGGTTATGACACTGTCCCTCTCCCTCCGGGATAGGGACAGGGGTGAGGGACCGAGGTACGCTTGAGCACTTGCTGGGGTATGGGCCGCAAAAATGCTGGCTCGTTATTGGACTCTGATTGAAGCTCACACTTGGGCGTCCTCACGCCGGACGGGCGTTCAAGAGGGTGCTGCGCGGCATGAGGGTGCCCAAGTCAGGCTTTAATCAGAAGCCAGGCCCAGGCGGTAGCAGATACAGCACTTGTATGGAGGTCTTGCCAGCACATCAGCCCAGCCAGTGTGTATCCAGGCCCGGCCCGCTACGGCAGCTGCATATCCCCCACACCATACCTAGGCGCTCCCGCCTCCATGACGTAGAATACGCCCCTCGTTTTTCCTTCCTCTGTACAAGAGACACCCCCCATGGCAGACATCAAGAAAGTCGTGCTCGCCTACTCCGGCGGCCTGGACACTTCCGTTATCGTGCGCTGGTTGCAGGACAACTATCAGTGCGAAATCGTCACCTTTACCGCCGATATCGGCCAGGGTGAAGAAGTGGAGCCGGCCCGCGCCAAGGCCCAGGCCATGGGCGTCAAGGAAATCTACATCGACGACCTGCGTGAAGAGTTCGTGCGCGACTTCGTGTTCCCCATGTTCCGTGCCAACACCATTTATGAAGGCGAGTACCTGCTCGGCACCTCCATCGCCCGCCCGCTGATCGCCAAGCGCCTGATCGAGATCGCCAATGAAGTCGGCGCCGACGCCATCTCCCACGGCGCCACCGGCAAGGGCAATGATCAGGTGCGCTTCGAACTGGGCGCCTATGCGCTCAAGCCCGGCATCAAGGTCATCGCCCCCTGGCGCGAGTGGGATCTGACCTCGCGCGAGACCCTCATGGCCTATGCCAAGGCGCGCGACATTCCCATCGACTTTGCCAAGGCCGGCAAGAAGTCCCCGTACTCCATGGACGCCAACCTGCTGCATATCTCCTACGAAGGCGGCGTGCTGGAAGACCCCTGGACGGAGTGCGAGGAAGAAATGTGGCGCTGGTCGGTGAGCCCCGAAAAGGCGCCGGATGTAGCTACCTATATCGACCTGAGCTTCAAGGGCGGCGATATCGTTGCCATCAATGGCGTCGAAAAGTCGGCTGCCACGGTGCTGGCCGAGCTGAACCAGATTGGCGGCGCCAACGGCATCGGCCGCCTCGACCTGGTGGAAAACCGCTATGTCGGCATGAAGTCGCGCGGTTGCTACGAAACGCCGGGCGGCACTATCATGCTGCGCGCCCACCGCGCCATCGAGTCCATCACCCTCGACCGCGAAGTGGCCCACCTCAAGGACGAGCTGATGCCGCGCTACGCCAGCCTGATCTATAACGGCTACTGGTGGAGTCCCGAGCGCCTGTTGTTGCAGAAGCTTATCGACGAATCCCAGGCCCCGGTCAACGGCATGGTCCGCCTCAAGCTCTATAAGGGCAATGTCATCGTGGTGGGTCGCCAGTCGGCGGATTCCCTGTTCGACACCCGCATCTCCACCTTCGAGGACGACGGCGGGGCCTACAACCAGAAGGATGCCGAGGGCTTTATCAAGCTCAGCGCCCTGCGTATGCGTATTGCCGCCAATAACGGGCGCAAGCTGTTGTAGCAGGCCGCTGGCTGTCCCAAATTGACAAGTAAAACGGGCCGAATTGCGGCCCGTTTTACTTTATATTCGACGCTCACATTCATCACACCGGAGCCAGCCGTGTCCCGTTTCAGCCCCGCCCCGCAAGCTGCTGCCCCCATCATGCGCCTGATTCCCTTGCCCGGGCACGGGCCGGAAGACGTGGTGGTCGATGCCGAGGGCTGGGTGATTACCGGGCTGGCCGATGGCCGCATACTGCGCGTCAACCCCGAAACCACCGAAATCCGCCTGCTGGCGCATACCGGCGGGCGGCCGCTGGGCCTGGAGCTGTTCGAGGATGGCCGCCTGCTGATTTGTGATAGCCGCCTCGGCTTGCTCGAAGCCAATCCCCTGACCGGCGAGGTCAAGACCCTGCTGCACAAGCTCGACGGCCAGCCCCTGATGTTCTGCAATAACGCCGCCATTGCCAGCGATGGCACCGTGTATTTCAGCGACTCCTCGAAGCGTTACGGCATTGACGAGTGGCGCAAGGATATCGTTGAGAACATCCCCACGGGCCGGCTGCTCTGTCGCCGCCCGAATGGCGTCGTCGAAGTCCTGCTGGAGCAGTTGCACTTTGCCAATGGCGTGGCCCTGGCCGCCGACGAGTCCTGGCTGGTGGTGGCCGAGACCGGTGTCAGCCGCCTGATGCGGGTCTGGCTCAAGGGCGACCGTGCCGGTCAGGCCGAAGTGTTCTGCGACAATCTGCCGGGCGTGCCTGACAATATGTCCACCGGGGGCGACGGTCTGATCTGGGTCGCCATGGCGGCGCCCAACAACGCCCTGCTGGCCCGCCTGCACAAGGCGCCTTACGTCGTGCGGCAGCTGGCCTCGCGCCTGCCCCGTGCAGTCCAGCCCGAGCCTGAGCGCACCGTCTGGGTGCTGGCACTGGATGGCGCCGGCGACGTGGTGCACAACTACCGCTGGGACGGTGAGCACTACCATATGGTAACGGGCGTGCGCGAGCACGGTGGCCGGCTCTACATGAGCAGCCTCGAGGAGGACGGCATTCTCATCGTTGAGCTGGTCGACAGTCCGCTTTAATCTTGCGGCAGGCTTTGCTACTGCCGCACAACCCATATAAAGAATTGCACAGCTGGCTCTTGCGCAAGAGCAGGCTATCGTAATGACAAGAGACGGGTCGTCAGACCCGGATGGAGCAGGGGAAATCAATGAGTGACGTGGAAAGCCGGGTCGGTCTGGGTGACCTCGCCCGTGGTGTGTTGCGTGCTGTGCCTGAGTGGCGCTCCTTGCGCACGGGCCTGTTCCAGCTGGCCACGCTGCGGCCCAACAGCCATCAGTCCATAGGTCGGGTGGTGGAGTACTGGGCGCAGAAAACACCGGAGCAGCCCGCCATCCGTTTTGACGACCAGCAATGGACATATGGCGAATTCAACACCTGGGCCAACCGCCTCGCCGCCAGCTTCTCGGCCCAGGGCGTCAAGGCCGGTGACAGCGTCGGCATTCTCATGGAAAACCGCCCCGAGGTGCTGGCCTGCGTGACCGCCGTGGTCAAGCTCGGCGCCGTTGCCGCCATGCTCAACCACAACCAGCGCGGCGATGTGCTGGGGCACAGCATCGGCCTCGTCAAGCCCCGCCTCATCGTGGTGGGCGGCGAGTGCATGGAGGCCATCAACTCCACGGCCTACAGCCCCCAGACCACTAGCGACATGGGCTTTTTCTGGTGCGAACATCCCGAGGGCAGCCCCTTGCAGCCGGGCTATCGCGACCTTGCCGCCGACATCCAGTTCCGCAGCCCGCGCAATCCCCGCTCTACCAACCACGTGCGCGCCAGTCAGGCCTGCTATTACATTTTCACCTCGGGCACCACGGGTATGCCCAAGGCCTCGGTGATGACACACTACCGCTGGCTCGCTTCGCGCGCCGGCATGGGCAGCACCGTGCGCATGACACAGGACGATGTGTTTTATTGCTGCCTGCCGCTCTATCACAACAATGCCCTCACGGTATCCTGGGGTGTGGTGCTTGGCGCCGGCGCCACCCTGGCGCTGGACCGCAAGTTCAGCGCCTCGCGCTTCTGGGACCGCACCCGCTTTTATCGCGCCACCGCCTTCTGCTATATCGGCGAGCTGCTGCGCTACCTGCTCAATCAGGCGCCGAACCCGCGTGACCGCGATCACCACATCAAGCAGATCGTCGGCAACGGCCTGCGGCCCGAATTGTGGAATGCCTTCGAAGAACGCTTTGGCATTCACCGCATTTATGAATTTTATGGCGCCAGCGAATCCAATATTGGCTTCATCAATTTCTTCGGCGTCAAGCAAACGGCGGGCTTCACACCCATGCCCTTTGCCATCGTTGAATTCGACGCCGACCAGGACATGCCCGTGCGCGACGAACAGGGTTTCATGCGCAAGGTGCAGAAGGGCGGGGTAGGGCTGCTCATCAGCGAGGTGTCTGACCGCCGCCCCTTCGACGGCTATACCGACAGTTCCGCCAGCGAAAAGAAATTATTGCGTGACGTATTTGCCGAAGGCGATTGCTGGTTCAATTCCGGCGATCTGGTGCGTGACCAGGGCTGGCACCATATCCAGTTTGTGGACCGCGTGGGGGATACCTTCCGCTGGAAGGGCGAGAACGTCGCCACCTCCGAAATCGAAGGCGTGCTGGCCCGGCACCCCGAGGTCGAACACGCTGTCGTCTATGGCGTGACCGTGCCCGGTTGCGATGGCCGCGCTGGCATGGCGGCGATTTCCCTCAAGACCGGGCTGGAGCTGGATGGCGCTGATCTGGCGCGCTGCCTGCGCGAGGTGCTGCCGGTTTATGCTGTACCCCTGTTCATTCGCCTGCGTGGCGAGCAGGAAGTGACGGGCACCTTTAAATACCGCAAGGTGGAATTGAAGCAGGAAGGCTTTGATCCCGCGAAAGTCAGTGAGCCGCTTTATTATCTGTGTGGGCGGGAAAAGGCTTATGTACCGCTGACGGAGGCGGCGTTTGCGGAGATTGTTGAGGGGAAGATCCGGATGTAGGGGTGCCGGCCGTTGATTGGGCAAGGCAGCTTCGTAGGGTGGAACCCCGAAGGGTTTCCACCGCGATGCCGGTCAAGGGTACAACGCACCTTGGCCGACATTTCCAACCTTCTCATGCGGCGGAAACCCTTCGGGGTTCCGCCCTACGGTACTGGCACAGCAACCCGAGTTTTGTCTATGAATTTATCCCGGACAGTAGTGCGCGAACGCGGGGACAGCGCCTTTGCATTGGCTTTATTTTTTTACCGCTAAAAAACAAACCCAAAAATCAATCCGACCTTTCCCCCAACCACTCCACCGTCTTCCTCCACACACTCTCCGCCGCCTGACTCCCACTAACAATCCCGATATGCCCGCCCGGCGCGAGATAAAATTCGCGATCTTTACTCCCCACCACATCCAGCAGCCGCTCGCAGCAGGGCTGGTTGGCGAGATTGTCGCTGGCGCCGGCGATGCAAAGAATATTTGCTTTGATATTCAGGAAATACGCGGTTTCGCGGCCAACGGTAATCTGGCCGCTGGCGGTTTCGTTTTCCAGCCATACGCTGGTCATCCAGTCGCGGATGACGCCGCCGGGGTAGGCTTCCAGGCTGTCAATAAAGGCGCCCTGGTTGGCGTGCTGGGCGACAAACTCGCGGTCGTGCAGGTTGCGGAACAGGTCCACGTAGCCCTTGACGCTGCTGACCGGGTCGGAGAGTTTGAAGCCGATCACGTTGACCCAGCCCGGCGCATAATTCCAGCGCGCCGGCACTTTGCGCCAGCTCAGGCGGGCCTTGTGCAGCAGGCGGCCGAGGCGGGCGTATTGGCGGCCCAGTGCGCCATTGGCGTGGCCGTCAACCGGCGTGCCGAGGGTGATGATATTGCGGATACCCCGGTCGCCACTCAGCGCAGCGTAGGCGAGGGCGAGGCCGCCGCCCATGCTCCAGCCGTGCAGGGAAATATCCTTGCTGCCGCTGTGATCACGCACGCTGGCTATCAGGCCGGGCATGAACTTGTGCACATAGGTCGCCAGGGTGAAATGGGCCTGGCGGCGGCCAGGTTTTCCCCAGTCGATCAGGTACACATCAAAGCCCTGCGCCAGCAGGTATTTCACCAGGCTGCGCTCGGGGAAAAGATCATAGACCAGCATGTTTATCGCCAGCGGCGGCACAATCAGCAGGGGGATTTTGTGGCGGGTCGGGCTGACCGGCAGGGTCTGGCCATTGACCTCAATGCTGGGGGCATCCAGCGGGCCGTAATGGCGCAGGCTGATCAGGCCGTCATGCTTGAGCACGTCGTAAGGCAGTTGGCCGGCAGTGACCAGGGTTTGCGGGCGCAGCAGGCGGTCGCTGGCATTGCGGGCGATATGGCGCAGGCGGGCAGTGCTGGATGATGCGGGCATGGGAGCCTCCAGAAACGTTGGCCTATTATGATCTGACTACGCGCGTTGTCAGTGACCAGCGGCAGGCTTCCTGCTGGCAGCAAAGCCAAGGCCCCGCACAAAAAACAAGGCCACGCGCAGGGCGTGGCCTTGTGTCAGGTACTTGAACAAGCTCACAGTTTGCCGTTACGGAAATCCACAAAGGCCTGCTGGATTTCTTCCGGCGTATTCATCACAAAGGGGCCATAGCGCGCCACCTTCTCGCGCAGCGGCTGGCCGGCGACCAGCAGCAGGCGGGCGCCTTTGGCTCCTGCCAGCAGTTCGACATGATCGCCTTGCCCCAGCACCACCATGTCGCCACGCTTGACCTCATGACGGAACTCGGCCGGCCCCACGTGAATGCTGCCATCGAAGACATAGACGAAGGCATTATGGCCAGCTGGCACGCCGGTGGTGTAGCCGTGGTCAGCGTCCAGGGTCAGGTCCAGGTAGAGCGGCTGCGTAGCCACCGCCTGCACCGGACCAGCGACACCTTCCACCTCGCCGGCAATGACCTTGATGCGCACTCCCTCAGCGGGCTTCAGTACCGGAATGCTTTCCGGGTTGAATTCCTGGTAGCGCGGCTCGCTCATCTTGTCGCGTGCCGGCAGGTTGACCCAGAGCTGGAAACCCTGCATCAGGCCGTTTTCCTGTTCCGGCATTTCCGAGTGCACAATGCCCCGGCCCGCCGTCATCCACTGTACCGAGCCCGGCACCAGCAGGCCCTCGTGGCCCTTGTTGTCGCCATGGCGCATGCGCCCGGCCAGCATATAGGTCACCGTTTCAAAGCCCCGGTGGGGGTGCTCCGGGAAGCCGGCGAGGTAGTCGTTGGCGTTGTCGGAACGGAATTCGTCCAGCATCAGGAAGGGGTCAAGGTCGGGCAGGATCTGGGTGCCTATCACCCGGTTCAGCTTGACCCCGGCGCCGTCGCTGACGGCCTGGCCGCGCACCTGACGCACCACACGGCGGCTGTTCTGGCTGTTAAAGGTATTCATGACGCACCTCCTCTGTTGTATGGCCAGAGTATCGATGGTTTCCTGATATGGATAAATAGTTGAAATAACATCTTACTGTTCCATTGTAGCAACAGTTGCTAATTCCCGTGAGCGTCTATACTGCAATTTATTATGACTGGCTGCATTCCAGGGACGGTATTGATGTCTACGTCGAGCATCGTGATTTTCTCCAGCTCTGCCGAAAACCGGCAGGCACTGGAGCAGGCTTTGGCTCCCCTGGGGCCGCGCATCGTCATGCTGTCAGGCCTGAGCGACGTAGAACCGGCGTTGTCCCGTTGTCAGGGGCTGGGCGGCTGCAGCCTGCTGGTCCTCGATTCCGACCGCGAGAGTCCTGAGGTCTACGCACTGCTCAACCGCGTGACTGCCAGCCTGGCTACGGCGCAGTTGCCGGTGATGTGGCTGGCTCCCAGCCTGACCAGCGTTCAGCGCAAGCTGCATCAAGACCTGCTCTATGGCATTTGCGTGTTGATCAAGCCTTGTCCGTCGGAGCGCATCATCGCCGCCACCCTGGTCTGTCTGCACCAGGATCAAGGCCGGCTTGAGCTAGTGAAACTGCACGCCGCCGCCGACTGGACCCTCACCCTCAAGCAGGGCCTGCTGGGCCTCGGCGCCGATGGCCGCGTGCGCTATGCCAACCGGGCGGCCTCGCAGCTGCTGCATATCTCCCCCCTCCAACTTTCCGGTCTTTATATACAGAGCCTGATGGAGGCGCCCGTGCTCAGCGTGCTGCCGCAGCAACTGCCGGCGGCGCTGGCGCAGGTGGTGGAACAGCAAAAGCCTGTTGAGCTTCCCATGAGCCCACTGTGGCGCGGCGACGGCCGCCATATGCTCTGTCATGCCGCCGTGGTACCGGCGCCCAATACCGGCTTTGCCCTGCTGTTTGCCTTCCGCCAGCTGCCGCCCGCCGAAATTGTGGGGCCCGACAGCGACCCTGCCAAACTGTCTGCGCTGGACCTGCTTACCGGCCTGCCTACCCTGGTGGCGCTGGAGCAGACCCTGATCGCCGTGCTGGAGCGTGACGACACCCATCCCGCGCTCATGGTCATGGACATCGACCACCTGCGCCATATCAACGAAACCCTGGGTTATGAGTTGGGCGACCAGTTGGTGCGCATGGGGGCAGGGCGCCTGCAGCAGGCCATGGCGGGGCTGGGCACGCTGTTTCGCATTGCTGGCGACCGCTTTGTGGCGCTGATAGACCGTGTCAGCGATTTCCGCGAGGCAGGGCGGCTGGCCCAACGCCTCAATGCCCAGTTCCGGCAGCCCTTTCTGCTGGGCGGCAATGAAGTGTATTGCGGCCTCAGCATCGGCGTGGCCCTGCACCCCGGCTCGGGCGATACCGCCGAGACCCTGCTGCAAAGCGGCGAGGTAGCGCTGGAGAAAGCCAAGTCGCTGGGGCGCAATATCGTGCAGTTTTACTCGGCGGTCATGAATCGGCATTCGCTGGAGCAGATGGAGCGCGAAAGCGCCCTGCACCATGTGCTGGCACGGCCCGAGCTGCCGGTGCGCCTGCACCCCTGGCTGCGGGCAGACGCCAGCAGTTGGGCGCTGAGCGCCGAACCCGATTGGGAGCCGCCCGGCGCCGAGGGCATCAGCACCCAGGCCGTTGCCGAGGAGTCAGGCCTGCTTTGCGCCCTGAGCCGACGTGTCATGAATCAGGTGCTGAGCCGACAGGCCGCCTTCCAGCCGGTGCCGGACTCACTGCGGCTCATGTTTTCCTTGCCGGTCAGCTGCCTGCGTGACCCGCGCATTGTAGGTCGCATCATCACCATGGTGGCGCATAACCGCTGGGAGCCAAAAAGCATCCAGCTCAACCTGCGCCTGGACAACGAGGACTGGGCCTGGCTGGAGCCCCTGCTGCAAGACCTCAGCGCCCACGGCCTGCGCCTTGGCCTTAGTCTCGGCCGCAGCGCCCCCCCGCTGGAGCCGCTCTGCAGCATACCCTGGCAAAGCCTGACCCTGGAGGAGTCTCTGACCGCGAGGCTTGAACAGCCCGCCATGGCGCCGGTGCTGGCCGGCCTCATCAGCTTTGGCCGCCAGCTGGGCCTGCCCGTGTTGGCCGCCGGTGTCAGCAGCCAGCAGCAGGCAGACTGGCTTTACCGACAGGGTGTCGAGGCCTGTGCCGGGTCGGCCGTGGCGGCACCCTTGCAACTGCCAGCCCTCGGGGCATGGATAAAAGAGCACCTGAGCCAGACAGTGGCCAATTCCTGAAGCAGTCAGTCTTGCTATCGTTAATGATGACGATTCCCATTGATATTTATACCTTGCTCGTGCAGCGATAACGCTTTCAGCACGACGACATAAGTGCGCTCGTTCGCAATAGCCAAACTTGTCAGGTAATTGAGGGCGTTGCATTTATTAAAATGTACTAAAGTTGTTTTTAACAAGATTTTTTCTGCATGATAGCGCCAGGGTCTGTTGACGTTTCATTGGTCGTGGCGCCGGAGACTGTTTTGGCCTACCCCAAAGGGCACTCACGCAGCGCAAGGAATGAGGAGCGTAGTGTACTACTGTACATGAGCGACGAAAGACGCGGCGATGGGCCAAAACAGTCCCGTCCCTTCGGGTTGCCGGTCAGAATCGCGCCATACTGCGTTACTCCCGCCTCGTGTGGAGTCACCACAAGTCGTCGGTCGTGCCTTGTTTGGCGCGATTCTGACCGGCAACGCCACGATCAATGAAACGTCAACAGACCCTAGCTCGCGGTGGTCTTGGCAAATGGCGTTTGCCGCCAATGACGTGGGGACGGTGGCGATAAGTGCCACTGTATCGCTGGCGAAACCAGGGGTAGAACAACGCTATGGATCAGCACTTTTCTCACGCCCGGGGGGGTACCTTGCCGCGTTTGTGGTCTGACGGTTTACGCGGACTGCCGGCCTGGGGTCGGGCTGCCGGAAGCACATTATGTGCAATCGTGCTTGCCGGCCTGACAGCGGCAAGCTGTCGTGCAGCCACCGATGGCACGGACCTGTACTCAATGTCGCTGGAGCAACTGGCCAATGTCGAAGTCACCTCGGTGACCCGGCAACCCGAGGCCTTGTCGGATGCGGCGGCATCGATCTTCGTGATTACCGGCGATGATATTCGCCGCTCGGGCGCAACCAGCGTGCCCGAAGCCTTGCGGCTGGCGCCGAACCTGGAAGTGGCGCAAATAAATGCCAACAGCTACACCATCAGCGCGCGCGGCTTTGAAAGTTCGTCTGACAAACTGCTCGTGCTGATAGATGGCCGTTCCGTTTATACCCCCCTGTTTTCAGGAGTGTTCTGGGATGCCCAGGGAGTCATGCTGGAAGACATTGACCGCATCGAAGTCATCAGCGGGCCGGGTGGAACCTTGTGGGGTATCAACGCGGTCAACGGCATCATCAATATCATCACCAAGTCCTCCAGCCACACGCAGGGTACCCTGGCTGATACCACCGATGGCAACAAGGGCTCCGCCGACGCCCTGCGCTACGGCGGCACCATGGGCGACAATGGCACGTATCGTGTCTATGGCAAGTATACCGACGTAGATCATACCGTGCTGGCCACTGGCCAGCCCGTGGACGACGGCCTGTATCAGGGCCAGATCGGCTTTCGCACCGACTGGGAACAGGCAGCGAACCAGCTCAGCGTCAACGGCAACGTCTACCGGGGCGCAGAGGGTCAGCCCCTGCCGGGCACCATTGTTGTTGCCGGGGAAAGCGGCGCACTTGGCGATATTTCCCTGTCAGGCGCCAACCTGACGGCGAACTGGGCGCACCACCTCGACGACGGCTCCCGGCTGACCCTGCAAACCTACTATGATCAAACCGATCGCGACAACCCGCCGATATTCTCGGAACACCTGGACATCGCCGATATGCAGCTCACCTATTTCGGGCAGGCCAGCGCCTGGCAGGCACCATCCTTTGGTGCCGAGTACCGTACCGACCGGGACCGGCTTGTCAACAGCAGCTACTTTGCCTTCCTGCCCGCCAGTGTGGACCAGCAATGGTCCAGCGTGTTTGCACAGGACGAGCTGAGCCTGCGCCAAAACCTCAAGCTGACTCTCGGCGCCCGCGTCGAGGATGCCCAATATACCGGCTATGCCCTCCTGCCCAATGCACGCCTGGCCTGGAAGCCGACACCGGACAATCTGCTGTGGACGGCTGTGTCACATACCGTGCGCACGCCATCGCGGCTTGACCGCGATGCCTACACGCCGGGCCAGCCACCCTTTGCGCTCGACGGCGGCCCGAACTTCCAGAATGAAACGACCAATGTGTATGAGCTGGGCTATCGCGGACAGCCGACCCCGTCGCTGTCCTACTCCGCCACCATCTATCATGCCCTTTATGATCATCTGAGCATCGCCACACTGGCGCCCAGTGAAACCCAGATCGTCTTTGCAAACGGCATGACCGGGTGGACCACGGGCCTGGAAACCTGGGGCAGCTATCAGGCCCTGAGCTACTGGCGCCTGAGCGCCGGCTTTGGCGCACTAAGGGAGCATTTGTGGGTCAGCCCGGGCACAATTGATTTGGGCAATGGTCCGGCGGCAGCCGGGCAGAATCCTGAGAGGAGCTGGCAGCTGCGCTCGGCACTGGACCTCTCTGACCAGTGCGAGTCCGATCTGACGCTACGCCACGTCTCTGCCCTGTCGGACCCCGCTGTACCGGGGTATTACGCCCTGGATGCACGCCTGGGCTGGCGCCCCCGCAAAAATCTGGAGGTCTCCCTCATCGGGGAGAATCTTTTAGGCGGTGGCCACGGCGAATTCACGGATATTGCAACCCGCACCGAGGTCGATCGCACGGTTGCGTTGAGACTGACCGCGAGTTTCAAATGAAAACGTGGCTGACGACCTTGATCTGCGCCTGACTGTTGATCGAGCCTAGTGCTGCACGCTCGCCAGCGCCTCATGCCAGCGGAAGACTGTGCGGATATGATCGACCATGAGCTTGTTGTCCCAGGGGCGGCTCAAGACCTTGAACAGCGGGCCTTGGTTGATGGCGGCCAGCACGGCAGCGTGATCGCCGGCCTCGGCCAGCAGGATGCCGATAAGATCGGGGTAGAGCGCGTTGGCCGCATTGAGGAAGTCGATCCCTGGCTGGCCGCCACTGTCCATGCCGGCAATGACTACCCCCACCGGGTGCTGCGCCAGCAGCGCGAACGCCTCCTCGGTGCTGGTGGTGGCGAGGATGTTCAGGCCCTCACGCCGCAGCAGCTGTCGCAACGCCGGGCCGGTTTCCACACAGCTGTCCACCACCAGCAGTGTGCCGTCGGCCAGACTGGCCGGCAACAGCTCCAGCCCGCGTCCGGACTTCAGCAACGTGGCAAAGGTATCGGCGGGCAAGGCCGGGCTGAAGAAAAAGCCCTGCATTTCCGCACAGCCCAGCTGCTGCAAATAGCCCATCTGTTCCTGCGTCTCCACCCCTTCGGCGACGCAGCTGACGCCGACATGGCGGGCCATGTCGAGAATGCTGCGCACTATCGGCGCTGAGCCGCCGGGCAGGGCGAGGTCGCTAATAAAGGACTGGTCGATCTTGATACGGTCAACCGGGAAACGTTGCAAATAGGCCAATGAAGAGTAGCCGGTGCCAAAGTCGTCCAGGGTCAGGCTGACGCCGAGGGCCTTGAGCGCCAGCATGGCCTCGATTACCGGTTCCGTATGTTCGAAAATGACCGTTTCGGTAAATTCCAGCTCAAGGCATTCCGGCGCAAGGTCAGCCTCTTTCAGTACATCCGCCACCGTCTGCACGATGTCGTTGCGCTGGAACTGCATGGCCGACAGGTTCACCGCCACCTGTATGGGCGGCAGCCCCGCCAGTTGCCAGGCACGTGCCTGCCGGCAGGCCTGCTGCAGTACCCAGGCGCCCACCTTGACGATCAGGCCGGACTCCTCCAGCTGGGGTATGAATTCCGCTGGCGCTACCAGACCACGCTCGGGGTGCTGCCAGCGCAGCAGGGCCTCGACTCCCACAACAACGCCGGTTTTCAGGCTGAGCTGGGGCTGGTAGTAGAGCCGGAACTCCTCGCGCGCCAAGGCCTGGCGCAGCTCGCTCAGCAGCGTCAGGCGTTGCTGGGCGGCGATATTGAGGGCCTTGGTAAAGAACTGGTACTGGTTACGCCCCTTGGCCTTGGCGTGGTACATGGCTGTGTCGGCAGCACGTTGCAGGGCCTCGGCGTCTTCACCGTCGCCGGGAAAGGTGCTGATGCCGATGCTGCACGCCAGTTGGAACTCACGGCCGTCCAGCTCCAGCGGCAGGCTAAGGGCCTGCAATACTTTTTCGGCCACCGTAGCGGCATCGGCCACAAGGCTGAGGTCAGGCAGGCAGATCACGAACTCGTCGCCACCCAGGCGGGCCACGGTGTCGCCGGCACGCAGGCAGGCGCGCAAGCGTATTGCCGCAGCCAGCAGCAGACGGTCGCCAAAATGATGGCCCAGCGAATCATTGACGTGCTTGAAATGGTCGAGGTCGATAAAGAGCACGCCCACGCCCTGCTGGTTGCGGCGGGCCCGCGCCAGCGACTGGCCGATACGGTCTTCCAGCAGCACCCGGTTGGGCAGCCCGGTGAGGCTGTCGTGGCGCGCCATATAGCCGATACGGCGCTCGGTTTCATGGCGCTCAATGGCGATGCCGGCAATATGCGTGGCCAGCTCAAGCAGCCGGGTTTCGGCCAGGCTGGGGCTGCGCACCTCGCGGTAATACATGGCAAAGGAGCCGAGCACCTTGCTGCCTGAGGCAATGATGGGGGTAGACCAGCAGGCGCGCAGGCCAAACTGCGCTGCCAGCGGGCGGTAGTCCTCCCAGAGCGGGTCGTTGGCGATATCGGCCACGATCACCGTACGCTGGCGGTACATGGCCGTACCGCAGGAGCCGGCCTTGGGGCCAATACGCAGGCCTACCAGCGCCTCACCGTAGCTGTGATCCAGGCTGGGCGCCAGCCCGCGCCGGATTTGCTGGCCTTCGTCGTCGAGCAGGGAAATGGTGGCCACCATGCCTTCCGCGTGCGACTCGACCAGTTGGATAAGGCTGGTCAGGATTTCGTCCATGGGCTGGTTGGTGGCAATCATTTCCAGCAGCAGGCTCTGCCGGGTGCGGAAGCCGGCCTCGGTTTGCAGGGCCTCGTTTTGCGCCAGCAGCTGTTTTTGCGTGGCACGCAGCGCCAGATAGGCGTTCAGGCGCGGCAGCACACTGGCCGCCTGATACGGGCGGCTCAGGTAATCGGCGCCACCAAAGGCGTCCAGCGAATCGGCGGGGCTGGATTCGGCCCGCAGGAAGAGCAAGGGAATATCGCGGCTGTGGCGCAACAGCTTCAGTTGCCGGGCAAGCTCCCGAGCGTCCAGCGCAGGCGAGTCGGCTTCGAGCAGGATGAGGTCCGGTTGCAGGCGCTGGGCAGCATTCAGCAGCTCGCTACCGGTGCCGGCAAGAACGGAGTCAATGCCATGCCGGCGCAGCAACTCCGCGAGCGCTTCATTGGCCGGGCTGTTGTCACCGATCAGTACGGTATGACGGATATGCTGGTTTGCAGCGGCGCTCATAAGTGTGATCCTTGCCGTTCCCGCTGAGGCTGGGCGGTCATGGAATGGCAGACTGCGCCTGTTGTTATTATGAAAAATATGGTGGCAAACATAGCGCCCGATAATGGTCGTTGAGCCCCAGTGCTGCAAGCTGAGGCCGCCGAGCTAGTCATCCGGGAGGATGGGTGGCAGGAAAAGGGGGTTGAACGGGGCTGACTACAGGCTGACAGCGAGCTACTCCAGCTGCTTTTCCCTGAACTCGCAGAGGTCTTCAATAATGCAGGCCCCGCAGCGCGGCTTGCGCGCCACGCAGGTATAGCGGCCGTGCAGGATCAGCCAGTGGTGGGCGTCGTGCCGGTACTCGGCAGGGGTGAACTTCAGCAGTTTGTTTTCCACTTCCACCACGTCCTTGCCGGGCGCTAGCCGGGTGCGGTTGGCCACGCGGAAGATATGGGTGTCCACCGCGATGGTGGCTTCGCCAAAGGCGGTATTGAGCACCACGTTGGCGGTCTTGCGGCCTACGCCCGGCAGGGCTTCCAGCGCCTCGCGCTCGCGCGGTACTTCGCTGCCATGCAGATCAATGAGCATACGGCAGGTCTTGATGACGTTTTCCGCCTTGCTGTTGAACAGGCCTATGGTTTTGATATAGCCCTTCAGACCCTCCACTCCCAGCGCCAGAATGGCTTCCGGCGTATTGGCCACCGGAAAGAGCAGGGCGGTGGCCTTGTTCACGCCCACGTCGGTGGCCTGCGCCGAGAGCACTACCGCGACCAGCAGCTCGAAGGGCGTGCTGTATTTCAGTTCAGTGGTGGGGTTGGGGTTCTGGGCCTTGAGCCTTGCAAAGATTTCGGCGCGCTTGCTTTGATTCATGCTCAGTCTTGTTCCAGTTTCTGTTTCAGGCGTTTGTCCATCTGGCGGAACAATGGCTGGGTCAAGCGTGTCACCAGACCCGGCAGGGCCGCCATGGCGATGCCGCCGAGGGTGCCGACCGGGCTGGTGATGCGTGCGGGCCGCTTGAGCACCGCCGTCACGATCCAGTCGGCGGCCCGGTCCACGTTCATCATGGGCATGTGTTTGTAAATGCTCGTCTTCGACGACATCGGCGTGCGCACCATGGGAAAGTACACCACGGTCGCGGTAATGCCCTTGTGCTCCAGTTCGGCCACTAGCGAGCGGGTAAACGACTCCAGCGCGGTCTTGCTGGCGAGGTAGGCGGAAAAGAGCGGAATGGGAATCTGCGAGGACAGCGTGGAAATATTCACCACATGCCCGCTGCCCTGCTCCAGAAAACGCGGCAGCAGGCGCAGTGTCAGGCGCACCGCGCCCAGGTAATTGAGCTGGATGGTGCGCTCGTAGTCGTGCACCCGGTCCAGCGCCTCGGTGATGGGGCGGCGTATCGAGCGCGCCGCATTGTTCACCAACACATCAATGCGCGGATGCTCACGCAGGATGGCGTTGGCGCACTGGTCCAGCGCTGCCGGGTCGGCCAGATCACAGGGGTAAATCCAGGCCTGGCCACCGGCGGCCTGAATGTCCTGCTGTACTTGCCGCAGCTCATCTTCACGCCGCGCCAGCAGGCAGACCCGTGCGCCAAGGCCGGCCAGCTTCTTCGCGGCCACTGCGCCTATGCCGCCGGAGGCGCCGGTTATTACGATGGTTTGACCGTGTATGTCCATGGGTGGCTCCGGCTGGGGGAGCACAGTATAGGAAAAGCGGGGCGGGCGGGCAAAGGGCGGGGTAAGTGTGTTGAGAGCCAGAGGAATTGTTTTCTTCGTCATTCCCACGCACGCGGGGATCCAGTGACTTTTGCGGGGCTCAAACAAGGCACTGGATCCCCGCGTGCGTGGGAATGACGCCGTAGAGAGAGTATGTCGAATAATTTTCCCGGCCTTTTCAATCAGCCTGCTTTACTCAGAAAACGGATTCATCTTGATCATCAGCGGCAAGCCCGCCATATACATCAGCGCCGCCCGTGATGCAGGACGCTGAATCATTTCCTTCCTGATGAAGGCATTCATCGTCCGGTTGAAGCCGTCTCTCGGGTGCTGCTGCAGCACCGCCGCGCGGTAATCCGCGTGAAAGTCGTAATAACGGCTGCCCACCACGTCGCAGGCGGCGCCCTGTTGCAGCAGGTGTGCTTCGATACCGTCCTCCAGGGGCACGTGGCCATTCATGTGCAGACAAATCATGTCGGCCAGTGATTCAGCGCGTTCCTCGTTCCAGCCGGCCTGATGCATGAGGGTGCGGGCGGCGAGCGCAGAGTCACCGGCAAAGCAGCTGCAGGTGGCGGAGTGCCCGTTGTAGCGGTCGGTCATGCCCAGGTCATGCAGCAGACAGCCCACCAGCAGGAATTCGGGGTCGTAGGCGAGCTTGCCGGTCTGCCCAAAGCCTGCGCCCCAGAAATAGGTGCGAAAGGAATGCTGGATGATGCCGTTGCTGGCGCAGTCTTCCAACTCGTCCAGGGCATGCCTGACGGCAGCACTATCGGGCAGGGGGATCGTCTGGATGTCCAGTCTTGCGTTCGCCCCGTGCTGCAGCGCGCTCCTGGCGGCGCCGGTCAGGGCAGGGGCAAGCACTTGCCGGAGCAGGGTCAGGCGGCTGGCAAGCGTCATTTTGCCCCGCGTTTTTTGCAACCAGTTGAATGAACCGATTCTTTCTTGCGACACGGCAGATCCTTGGACGGTTGGGGCCGGGGAAGGGAGATTACGGGTTTTATAGCCGGGATCAGTGCCTGATGTCTAGAGTAAATACTCTAATTGTGGGGTTTACGGAGAAACCGCCCAGGCTTGGCGGGCTGTCCTTGTTGCCGCCGGTGGGGCGTGTCGGCAGAAACGGGGTGCTGGTCGCACAGTGCTTTCCAACGGGCAAAGCAGGCATTATGTTTGCCCCAATATGAGGCATTCCCGAAGCCAATCAGAGGCTTGTTGCGGCCTGCTGCGGCATCGCGTAAAACTGTGTGCCGCTGCCTGTGTAGGAGGTGGCTAGAATGAGCCCACCGGACTACCATAACTGCCGTCGCTTGACGGCAAGGCTCCAGGCAGGCATATGGTTTGCGCGGGGCAGGGATTTGCCACCCACACTCGGGGCTTCTGGCAAAGCACTCTGTGCCCTGTCTTGTTTGAAGCCGGCTTTATGAAATGGGCTTTGTGATCCAGGGTCTGGAAAGGGACCGTCAGACGGTAAAGAAGCCACCGTAATATGAGCCCAAGCAAAAAAATAAATTGATGATGCTGGAGTTGGCACATGCCAAAAATGAAGGGAATTTACGTAAGCAGCGTTGTGGCCATCATCGCTGGTATTCTGGTAACGGCTCTTTGTACCGCAGCAGCGAGCACAGGCAGTGACTGGATCGCCAATTGGGGCGCTGTGGCGGTGTATCTTGTGGTGGTTCTGGTTGCCGGCGGTTTTATTGTCCAGCGTGTCAGGTCGCTGCGGCTTCTGGCCAAAGAGCCTGGTATATCCGCCAAAACCGAGAGAACGGCCTGCAAGGTGATCGGTTCGCTCTGTGCGTTAGCTGCAATCGGCTATATCGCCGCCATATTCGGGTTTGATTCCACGTTTGCAAAATGCATATCCGGGTTTTCCTCCCTGTTTTTCGTTGCTGGAGCGGTTGCCTTCTTCGGCCGTGAAAGAAGCCTGGCCTGGGGGCCGCAGTCGCCCTCGACGCTGTCGGGCACGCAGCCCGTACCGGCTCAGAGCAAGGCTACGCACGTTACCCGGGAGAGGCCCCCTGCGGCTGTGCCGCCAGTAGAAAAGCCCAAGCCCAGGAAGGTCGAAGCCCCGGTCAAGCCGGCAGCCAAACAGGCGCCCAAGCCCACGCCCGCACCCACGCCTGCGGCCAAACCGGCAGTGACCGAAGCGCCCTTCAAGCTGGAACCGACGCCCAGGCCCGAGGCGCCGGTTGTCGCCGATGCCCCTGTCAAGCGCGAACCGGCGCCCAAACCTGCCGCTCCGGTCGTCGTAGAAACACCTCCTTTTGTGCTTGAGCCGGCACCCAAGCCGGCAGCACCGGTTATTGTCGAAGCCCCGATCAAGCCGGAGCCAATACCCGAGCCTGTTGCCCCGGTCGTCGCCAGCGCGCCGGCCAAATCCGAAGCGCGCAGCCTGCCTGCCGACGACTTCAGCTTTGACCAGGAAATCCGCGAGATCTTTATCGAAGAGGCGGAGGAAGTACTGGAGTCCATCAACAGCTTTTTCCCGGTCTGGTCGGCCAATTTTGAAAAGCGCGATGCCATGCTGGAGGTTCGCCGTGGCTTTCATACCCTGAAGGGTTCGGGCCGGATGGTTGGGGCCCTGAGCCTCGCCGAATTGGCCTGGAGCATTGAGAGCATGCTCAACAAGGTGCGCGACAAGACGGTTGCACCGAGTCCGGCCATGATGCGGTTGATTGGTAACAGTCTGGAATTGCTGCCCGACCTGGTCGAAGATTTCTCCCAGAGCAATGCCCCGCGTTTCAATGCCTTGTCGCTGGTGGAGGTTGCCGAAGCCTTTATTCGCGGCGAGCAGGTGTCACTCAAGGACGTGACGAGCGCCACCGAGGAAGCCCGCGAAGCCGGGATGGCATAGCCATTCCTGTCCTGCACCTGCCAGCTTCCGCAGGTGTCGGCCCTTGCCGAAACAGACCCTGGGGCCGGCGTCGTAAAAGCATCATTCAAGCGCAAGGTTTCCGTGGTTGCTTTTTCGAAAGTGGCCACACCTTGCTGCGCCATTCCCTGGCCGTTTTGCTCTGTCGTTTGCGGGCAGCCCGGTTGCCTGCCAGGATTCCCGGTTACTGCTGCAAGCTGCACGCAGCCGGTTTCTGGAACGGGTAGTGACGCTATCTGCCGGCGCTCGCTGCCATACTGTTTTTTGAGAGAGACCTATGGACAAGCTTGCGCTGCAAACGGCCCTGGCGGGTATTACCGTGGACTCGGTGATGACCAGCCCGGTAAGGACGGCTTATGAAGGCTGGTCGGTGAAAATGCTGATCGATTTTTTCATGCGCTACCATATTTCCGGGGCGCCGGTGGCGGCCAGCGACAGTTCGCTGGTGGGCGTGGTGTCGGTGTCGGATGTGCTGCATTTCGAGAACATGACCATCGACGAAAAGCGCCAGCTGCTGCCGCTCGCGGCCTACCAGGACTATGCTGGCATCGGCTACGAGGTGGGCGAGCAGGACATGGAGCACCTGCTGCGCAACGCGAGCAGCAATTGCACCGTGAACCAGATCATGACGCCGACGGTGATCGACGTGGAAGCCGACGCGCCCCTGCTGGACGCAATACGTATCATGCATGAGCGGAAAATCCACCGTATCTTTGCCGTGCGCGGCGGCAAGCTGGCAGGTGTGCTCAGTACCAGCGCGGTGCTGGCGGTGCTGCTGGGGTAGATGCATCACAGACGGGAGACAAATTGATGGCGTGGGCGTGGCGAGCCGTGAAAAGAGTGGCGCTGGTGCTACTGGTGCTGTTCATCGCCTATGTCTTGCTGGCGGTGTTTGCCCTGCCGCTGCTGGTGCGGCGGGGGCTGGCCGACTGGCAGGCGCAAACGCCGGGCGTGCAGGTACAGTTGGGCTCGATTGCCTTTAACCCTGTCACCCTGACCCTGCGTGCGACGGGCTTTCGCGTGAGCCAGGCGGGGCAGCCGCTGCTGAGCGTGGACAAGCTGAAGCTGCGGCTCAGCATCAGCTCGCTGCCCCGGCGGGCTGTTGTGCTCGATGACGTGATACTGCGTGGCGCGGCGCTGGCGCTGCAATGGGACGCCCAAGGCCACCTGAACCTGGAGAAACTGCTGCCGCAGCAACACCGCCAGCGCCAGCCGCAATCGGGCGGCAGCGTGCCCTGGCAGATCGACCACCTCGCGTTTTCCGACCTGCGACTGAGCGTGATCGACCCCGCCGTGGGCCTGACCGATGCCCTGCAAGTGGGGCTGCCCAGCCTTGAGCTTGACCACATCGGCACCCTGCACGGCGGCGACGACAGCTTTGCGCTGGACCTGCACGGCCGCTACGACGGCAAGGCCATCTGGAACCTGCACTGGAAGGGCGATGTGGATTTCGCGCCGCTGTCCAGCGCGGGACGTATTGAACTGAGCAAGCTCTCGCTGCCCTGGCTGGACGAGTCGCTGGGGCACCGCCTGCCGGTAAAAGTGGAGCAGGGCGAGCTCGACGCCGCCGCTGACTACCAGTTGGACGATGTGCAGGGCCAGCAGCGCCTGCTGCTGCAAAAGGCCACGCTAGACCTGCGCACCCTGCGCCTGAGCGGCAAGGAGCGTCCGATACCCACGCTGGCGCTGCGGCAGCTGCACGTGGGCGCGAGCCGGATTGATACCCTCCGGCACACGGTGCTGGGCGAGTCGCTGTTGGTGGACGCGCCCGAGCTTCTGCTGCACCGCGACAAGAGCGGCCAGTTCGATGTGCTGCGCCTGCTGCCGCCCGCCAGCAAGGCCAGGACCCCTGCACCAGCTGTGGCAGCGGGGCCGGCCTGGTCGGTGACCTGGCCGCTGGCTGAAGTGCGTTCCGCCAATGTGCAATTCGAGGATGAGCAGCCCAAGGGCTTTGGCAACTGGCGTGTCGAAGCTGTGGACCTGCGCCTGCATAACGTACAGACCCTGAACGATACGCCCTTGCAGTTTGAGGGGCATGGCTTGGGCATTGCCCAGGAAAAGGGGGCGGTGCACGGGCGCTGGAGTGTTAGTGGTGGGCTGCTGCCCCAAAGTGGAGGTCTGCAGGCCAAGGCCGAGGTCAAAGGCCTGGACCTGACCCAGGCCAATGTGGTGTTGGCGCAGCAGGGCAAGATACAGATCAAACAGGGTGAACTGGCCGCACAGCTCAGCATCGTGGGCAACATCAAGCAACCGGCCAATGCCGCCGTGGTGGCCAGCGCGCAGCTGACACAGGCCGACTTGCTGGCGCCACAATGGGGCGAGGTGCGGGGCCAGCAGCTGGCGCTGGGGCCGTTGCATTACCAGAAGGGCAAGCTGACGCTGGATGCGCTGCACGCGCAGGGTTGGCATGTCAGCCAGGCCGACCGGACGCTGGACTTGAGTCAGCTTGACGCCAGCGGCGGCAACATCAACCTGAGTGGGCCGCAGCTGCAACTGAAACAGTTGCAGCTCGCTGGCCTGAAAGCCGATAGCGGGGCGGGCATGGGCCCGCACATCACCGGGCAGCAGGCGCAGTTGAGCCTCAGCGGCCTGAGCTGGAACGGCAGCCGGCAGCAGCTGGCGCTGGCCGGCCTGCAACTGACGCCGGGCACGGTGAGCCTGCAAAACGCTGGCAAGACGGTGCAGTGGGGCTGGCAGCAGCTCAGCCTGCAAACCGTAGCGGGCGATGTTGGCGCGCAGCGCTGGAGCCTGGGCGGCCTGAGCGGGCAGGGTTGGTCCTGGCAGGGCCACCGGCCCTGGGTGTCGCTGCCGCAGATCAGCCTGGGTGGCGCACAGGTGAATGTCGTGCAGCACACGCTGGCGCTGGGGCCGTTTAGCCTCAGCGGCGGGCAGGTGACACTGCTGCGCCGGAAGGATGGCGGCATACAGCCGCTGACGGAATTGCAAGCGGTGCTGGCCAAGCCGGGGGCGGCGGCCACGACAACGACGAATGGCGCTACAACAACAGCTAAAACAACGGTGGCAGCAGCAGGCCCGGCTTGGCAGGTAACTACACAGGGCGTGGATATAGCCCTCAGCTCGGTGCAGCTGATTGACGGCCAGAAGCAGATACCGCTGCTGCCAGCGACCGACTTTGTGCTGAAAGCCGGCCCGTGGTCCAGCACAGGCGGGCAGCCGCTACAGGAGCATGTGCAGCTGACGCTGGACAAGGGCCAGCTGCAATGGGACGGCACGGTAAACCCGCAGCCGCTGGCGGTGGCGGGCCAGCTTTCGGTGCAGGGCCTCGACCTCTCGCCCCTTCAGCCCCTGTTGGCTCAAAGCAGCTATGCCGGCATCGACCATGGCACGGTTTCCACCAGCGGCAAGGTCAGCGTGACAGGGCAAGGCAGCGGCATGAAGTTGCACTACGACGGCAGCGCACAGGCGGGCGACACCAGGCTGGTCGATGTGCGCGACGGGCAGCCGGTGCTGACCTGGAGCAGCGTGAGTGTGCCGCAGTTGACGCTGGACTGGCCGGGCGACGTCAATATTCCCGGCATCACGCTGGCCGGCCTGACCGGCAAGGTCATCATCCAGCCTGATCACCGTGTCAACTGGGAAACCCTGATGAAGCCGGCACCGGCCACAGCCGCCGCTCCAGCGCCTGCACCCGCAGCCACAACTACGCCAGCTGCTACGCCGCCCGCCGCGCCATTCCCGGTGCATATCGGTCAGATCACCCTCACGGGCGGTGCGGCGGATTATGCCGACGACAGCCTGCTGTCGCCCTTCGAGGCTTCGCTGCATGATCTGGCTGGCAGTATCGGCCCCATCGCCACCGACGCCCCGCAGGACTGGACCAATATCACCCTCAAGGGCAAGGTCAATACCGACGGCTACATGCAGGCCTCGGGGCGCATCATGCCGCTGGCCAAGCCGTTAAGGCTGGAAATGGGCGTGCACTTCAAGGATATCCAGCTGCCCACGCTCAACCCCTACGCCGCCGAGTTTGCCGGCTATCGCATCGACCAGGGTATGCTTGATCTCCAGCTGCAATACACGCTCGACCAAGGCAAGATCATCGGCAGCAACAAGGCCCGTATCGACCAGATCGAACTGGGCCAACAGGTGCACTCCGCTGGCGCACCCGACCTGCCCCTGCGCGCCATGATTGCGCTGCTGCGCAACGACGCCGGGGTGATCGACCTCGATGTGCCTGTGCAGGGCGACCTCAACGACCCCAGCCTGACCATGCGCGATATTGTCTTCAAGGCTCTGGGCGACGTGCTGCGCAACGCCCTGGAGTCGCCGTTCAGCCTGGTGGCCAGCCTGCTCGGCAGCGATGCCGACACCCTGCGCCATATCGGCTTTGTGCCAGGCACCGTGGACCTGTCGGCACATGACCTGACCAAACTGCAATCCATCGCCCAGGTGCTCACCCAGCACCAGAACATGCTGGTGTTTATCCGCCCGAGCTATAATCCCGGTGTTGACGGGGTGGCACCAGCAGGCTCGGCGACGGTAGCGGCAGGCAGTACTGCGGGAACAGGCCAGGCCACCGCTGGTACTGCAGCTGATGGCCGCTCTGCAGCTCCCGGAGCTGGCTCAGCCGCCAGCGGCACCAACCTGCGTGCCCTGGCCTTGCAGCGCGCCGAAGCCATCAAGACCGCGCTGAAAAAAGCCGGCATCAAGGATCACCGCATCTTCATCGCCGAGCCGGACAGCCTGAATACGGTGGGCAAGCTGGGCACCGTGTTGACCACGCTGGATATCAAGGTGCCTTGAGCCGGGGCGTGGGGTGCGCTGGGCGCACGCGTGGGTGGCCGGAATCTCGCACCGGCCCATGATGGCTATTGGCCACGCTGTTACGCGTGCGCACAGCGCACCCTTGTGTCTCGACGGTAGCGGTGCGGATCGCTATTGTTGTCTGGAGGCATCCAGACGGAAAGCGGTAGTTCGAGCGCACCCTGAGGTCATCGAACCTGAAACGTAGATCGAACGCCGCACTCCTTACCCTTGCTCGTCGAGACCGAACGGTATCCTGGGTCGCCTAGTGGTTCATGCGTAAAATAAGGTAACAAATTGGTATTTGCTGTATAATGCAGTCATGCAACCACTACAGTCCCCACTTTTATCATTGAGCGCTGACGACCGACGTACATTGAGCGATTGGTTGA
>Ga0302187_10000195_pt1 | contig 60240 bp, 41 predicted proteins | sample II_Bog_E1_3_FD_202120 | JGI IMG/M metagenome (GOLD analysis project Ga0302187, IMG submission 202120) | Peat permafrost microbial communities from Stordalen Mire near Abisko, Sweden - II_Bog_E1_3 | ecosystem: Environmental > Terrestrial > Soil > Wetlands > Peat | place: Sweden: Abisko...
ATACATTTATGATCACAACCATACTGATAGTTCTCATCGATCGCCTAAATATCGACGCAATAATATGTTTTTTAACATTTTTTATGAGAATTAGATTCATTCATCGGATTCTCATCAGAATTTATCCTCGTACTAATCTGCCAAAAGGAAATGCCGATGCGCCTCTCCCGCCGGGAAACACTCGCCACTGGCGCCGCAGCGTTGGGCCAAAGCGCACTCCCCCGTCCGGGTTCAGCGCGGACAGGGGCCGGCGGCGCCGACGACGCCCACCGTCTGTGGTATGCGCAACCGGCCGCCGTCTGGACGGAGGCCCTGCCGATCGGCAACGGCCGCATCGGCGCCATGGTGTTCGGCGGGGGCGCCAGCGAGCGACTGCAACTCAACGACGACACGCTGTGGAGCGGCGGCCCCTACGATCCGGTCAACCCCCAGGCCGCCGCCGCGCTGCCGCACGTGCGGGCGATGATCGCGGCGGGCGATTACGCCGGGGCGCAGGCGCTGGCCAACGCGCGGCTGATGGCCACGCCGCCGCACCAGATGTCGTACCAGACGCTGGGCGATCTGCTGATCGACATGCCGCTGGCCGGGCCGGTCGGGGACTATCGACGGGTGCTTGACCTGGATACCGCAGTGACCACCACCCGCTTTACCGTCGCGGGCCAACGGATCGAGCGACAGGTGTTCGCCTCAGCGCCCGACGATGCGATCGTGATGCGGATTACGACCGACGCGGGGACATTGCCCGACCTCAGCATCGCCTTGCACAGCCCGCACCCCGGCGCAGCCGAAGCGTCCGCCGACGGCCTGCTGCTCACCGGCCATGGCGGCGCTGAGGAGGGCATCGCCGGCGTCCTGCGCTTTGCCGCGCGCGTACGGGTGCGGTGCGAGGGCGGGCGGATCGAGGCCGAGGGCCAGGCGCTGCACATCATCGGCGCGCAGGCGGTCACCCTGCTGCTGGCAATGGCGACCGGCTATCGCGGGCCGCGCGATGTCTCCGGTGATCCGCTGGCGCTGACTGCGGCGCGGATCGATGCCATCGGCAACACCGGCTTTACCGCGCTGCGCCGGCGGCATGTCGAGGCGCACCGCCGGCTCTATCGCGGCACGGCGCTGACGCTGGCGCGCGGGCCCGGTGCCGATCTGCCCACCGACCAACGCATCGCCGCCAACGAAACCGCCGACGATCCGGCGCTGGCCGCGCTCTATTTCCACTATGCGCGTTATCTGTTGATCAGTGCCTCGCGCCCCGGTACCCAGCCGGCCAACCTGCAAGGCATCTGGAACGACAGCCTGACCCCGCCGTGGGGATCGAAGTACACGATCAACATCAACACCGAGATGAACTACTGGCCCGCCGATCCGGTCGGGCTGGCGCCGTGTTTCGAGCCCCTGGTGCGTCTGGTCCGCGAGCTGGCCGAGCATGGCGCGGAGACGGCCCGGGTGATGTATGGCGCGCGCGGCTGGGTGGCGCATCACAACACCGACCTGTGGCGCGCGACCGCGCCGATCGACGGCGCCGCCTGGGGGCTGTGGCCGATGGGTGGAGCATGGCTGTGCAACATGCTGTGGGATCGGTGGGACTATGGCCGCGATCCGGCCTATCTGGCGGCGATCTATCCTTTGCTGCGGGGGGCGTGCCTGTTCTTCCTCGATACCTTGCAGCGCGCGCCGCAGGGGCTAGTCACCTCGCCATCGATCTCGCCGGAGAACGTGCATCCGTTCGGCGCCTCGGTCTGCGCGGGGCCGGCGATGGACCGCCAGATCCTGCGCGACCTGTTCGATCGCACCGCCGATGCCGCCGAGATCCTGCACCACGATGCGGATGTCGCCGCGCAGATCCGCAAGGCCCGCGCCGCCCTCGCCCCCGATCGCATCGGCAAGAGCGGGCAATTGCAGGAGTGGCTGGAGGACTGGGACGACGCCGCGCCAGAGCCGCACCACCGCCACGTCTCGCACCTCTACGCGCTCTATCCGAGCCAGCAGATCGCGACCGACACCACCCCAGCGCTGGCCGAGGCGGCGCGGGTGTCGCTCGACCGGCGCGGCGATGAATCGACCGGCTGGGCGACGGCGTGGCGGATCGCGCTGTGGGCGCGGCTGGGCGATGGCGAGCGCGCGCACCGCATCCTGCGCTTTCTGCTGGGGCGTGGGCGGACATATCCCAACTTGTTCGACGCGCATCCGCCGTTCCAGATCGATGGCAATTTCGGCGGCTGCGCAGCCATCGCCGAGATGTTGCTGAACAGCCGCGACGGGCGGCTGCACCTGCTGCCGGCGCTGCCCAAGGCCTGGGCGGCGGGCGAGATCAGCGGGCTGGTCGCGCGCGGCGGTATCCGCGTGGACATCGCCTGGGCCGACGGCATGCTGACGCAGGCAACGTTGACCCCCATGCGCGATCAGGATTGCCGGGTGGTGCTGGGCACGGCGACGCGCGATCTGCGGCTGGTGCAGGGCCGGCCTTTGCGGCTGACCGGCCCCAGGCTGATCAGTGCGGCATGATCACCCGGTAACGGCCCGACAGGTGCATCAGGCTCATCATGTAGAGCATGCCGTCGAAATAACGCTGCTCGCCAGTGGGGATCGGCGTCTCCCACAACTCCTTGACGAAGCCGCGCGCCAGATCGGGGGGCGATCCGGCCAGCCCGCCCACCGCTGTCGCCGCCACCATGCCGGGCGAGTGCCGTTGTGACAAAGGCTGCCCCGACAGCGTATAGCGATCGGCAAAGCTGTGGATGCCCTGAGCAGCGAGGAACCCCTGGATCGCGGTGCTGAGCCGCGCCTGCCGGGGGTCCTTGCCCCACCAGTTGGCGTCGACCGACCAGTTGCTGACCGTCCGCCAGCTGTCATAGCCGAACGGATAGACCTCGCCGCCATAGGTCGTCATGGCGGTGGCATCGAAATAGCTGCGATCAGGCGCAAGGCCGGTGGCAGGGTTGGTCACGCGCACAAAGTAGTCGCGACTGACATCGGCGGCCTTGGCCCAGAACGCGCGGTCCTCCGTTGGCCCCCAGCGCGACCACAGTTCATAGAACGCCGGCAGGTGGTACGAGGCGTCCGAGCCACTATCGCCAGCTTCGGCGACGAAGCGGACCATAGGATGCGCCTCGTCGACCATCGGCCCGACGCTCTCGGGGCGCGGCGCGCGGTGCGGCCATTGCGGCGGCCAGGCGCGACCGGCGGCCTTGGCGGCGGCGGCCTCGGCGCGGTTGTTGATGCTGGGCCAGGGCTGCGATGGCTCGACGAAGGGCGCATCCTCGGGGTGGATGCGGAACGGCGGGGTGGCGGTCTCCACCGGGTGGTGCCGCATGCGGTGGAGGATGGCGTCGGCCTCGGCCTTGTAGTCGTAGATCCCGTGGCCGCTGCCCCAGCGGTTGGCGGCGAAATAGAGCGCCATGGCGTAGTATTCCTCGCCATCGGGGGCCGCGCCGGTGCTGCGCGGCGATCCGTCGGTGCCCATCGACCACGCGAAATAGCCATAGGACGGATTGGCCGGATCGGTGATCTGCATGTAGGTCTTGGACCAGTTCCACAGCGCGTCGAACTCGCGCTTGTGGCCCAGTTGCACGGCGATCATCATGCCATAGCTCATGCCCTCGGTGCGGGCATCGTTGTTGGCCCAATCGGTGATGTAGGCCAGCGGGCCATTGGCGTTCTCGCCGACCTCGAAATAGAGCCGCTGCTCCTGCCCGTCGCCGTGGAAGAACTGCGCCCAGAGCTGGTCGAGGCGGGCGTCGGTCTGGGCCTGCGTCAGGCCCAGCAGATCGGTGAACAGGTTGCGATAGTGCCCGGTGGCATAGGCACCCGCGCCGTCGCCGGGATGCGGCGTCACCGCCCAGAGGGGCGCCTCGACATGCGGCCCGGCGGCGACCGGCGGCGGCGGGGTCGAGGCCTCGGTGACTTGTGCTTGCGGCGCCTGTTGCGCCCATGCAGAGGCCGGCAGCACACCCAGCAGCAAAACCCACGAACGACGCATGGTGATGTCTTTCAACAAAAAGGGTGGCGGTGCCGGCCCCCGGCACCGCCCGGGATCAGCGCGGCAGGTCCACCGCCTGCGCCACATCGAAGCCGCCTGCGACGGTGGGCAACCCGCTGTCAGGCTGGCCGCCGCCGACGGTCAGGTCGTAATGCCCGGCGAAGACCTTGCGCTGGCCATTCTCGTCCACCGCCGAGAGATCGCGCGGGGCGAGATCGAGCGTCACCTGCCGCGCCGCGCCGGCCTTCAGCGTGATGCGCTGGAACCCGCGCAAGGCGATGCGCGGCGCACCCGGCTGCTGCGGCACCTTGAGGTAGAGTTCGACCACCTCGTCGCCATCGCGGCTGCCGGTGTTGCGCACTTCGGTGGTGACACGGATGCCCTTGGCGGCATCGCCATCGACCGGGGCGATCCGCACCGGGGCATAGGCGAAGGTCGTATAGCTGAGCCCGTAACCGAAGCCATAGACCGGCGTGCCGGTGAAGTAGCGATAGGTGCGCCCCGCCATGCGGTAATCGTCGAAGGCGGGCAGATCCTTGACGTCGTGATAGAACGTCAGCGGCAGACGCCCGGCCGGATTGGCCGCACCCGAGAGCACATCGGCCACCGCGCGCCCGCCCGATTGGCCCGGATACCACGCCTCGACGATCGCATTGGCATTGTCGCGCGCCCAGGCGAGGTTCAGCGGGCTGCCGTTCATCGTCACCACCGCCAGCGGCTTGCCCAGCGCCTTGGCACGGGTCAGCAGGTCGCGCTGATCGGCGGGCAGTTCCAGCGAGGTCTTGTCGCCCCCGGCAAAGCCATCGATGTGGATCGGCATTTCCTCGCCCTCCAGATCGGAGGTGAGGCCGACGACGGCGAGGATCACATCGGCATTGGCCGCAGCCTTGGCCATCTCGGCATAGCTGTCGTGGCTGACGCGCTTCCAGAACAGGCCGGGGTTGGCGGCGCCACCGCTCTCCAGCTCAAAGTGGAGCGGATAGCGCTGGCCCTTGTGCAGGTTGACCTCGACATAGACCGGCGGCTCGCCCCACAGTGAGTAGTGGTCCGAACGCACCGCCGGTTTGCCGTCGACATCGATGCTGCCCTTCACTGCCGTTGCGGCCAGGCGATAAGTGCCAGTCTCGGGCGCGACGAAGGCGCCATCCCAAACCACCTTGTAGGCATCGGACACCTGCTTCAGCTCCGAAGCATGGGTGGCGAGGTTGGTTTCCACCCGCGTGACCACCGGCTTGGCGGCATACGTGCGCTGGCCCTGCGGCGCGGCGGGATCGGTGGCATTGTAATAGGCGGCGCGCAGCCCCGGCTGGCCATCGCGGGTCACGAAGTGACCATCGGGGACCAGATCGCCGTCGGTGACCGTGGGCAGGAACGGCACTTGCGTGATCGTCGCATGCGGGAAGGCCTGATGCAGCCCCTCCAGCACCGAAACCGGCGGCGCGCTGGCCGGCGAGGAATAGTTGCCGCGCAGCACACGCGTCGCATCGGCCAAAGGCCCGACCACCAGGATGCGCGCATCGGGCTTGATCGGCAACACGCCGTCGTTCTTCAGCAGCACCAGGCTCTCGGTCGCCGCCTTCAGCGACAGCGCGGTGTTACGCGGCGATCCAATCGCACTGGGCGGCACGGGCGCGGCATAGGCTGTATTCAGCCCGGGCAGATCGCCATTGCGATAGCGCGCCGAAAACAGCCGGATCAGCGCCCGGTCGAGATCGGCATCGGTCAGCAGCCCGCGCTGCAACGCCTCGGTATAGCGCGCGCCAAGGCCGGTGGCGCCGCCGATGGTGCCGGTGTTGCACTCGTTGTCGACACCGGCGCGGAAGGCGGCGGCGACGGCGGCGGCCGGGTCAGTGGCGTACTTGTGGTGATCGGCGATATCCACCACCGCGTCGCAATCCGACACGACATAGCCCTTGAAACCCCAGGCGCCGCGCAGGTGGTCCTTCAGCAACTCGTCGCTGGCGCAGGCGGGCTGGCCGTCGAGGCGGTTATAGGCGCACATGATCGAGCCCGCCTTGCCCTCGACGATCGCGGCGCGGAAGGCGGGGAGGTAGGTGTCCTCCAGATCGTGCTGCGAGATGAACACGTTGGCGACATGCCGCGTCGATTCCGGGCCCGAGTGCACGGCGAAATGCTTGGGCGTGGAGATCACGGCGGGCAGTTCGGGATTTGGCCCCTGCATGCCAGTGACGAAGGCCACGCCCATATGCGCGGTCAGGAACGGATCCTCGCCATAGGTTTCCTGCCCCCGCCCCCAGCGCGGATCGCGGAAGATGTTGATATTGGGCGACCACGTATCGAGCCCGGTGCCGATCTTGCCGAGATGCCCGGTCTCGCGGCCGAGCGTGTGCAGCGCGCGCACCTCCTGGCTGATCGTGCCGGCGACATCGTGGATCAGCGGTGCATCGAAGGTGGCGCCAAGGCCGATCGGCTCGGGGAAGTTGGTGGTGGGCACCGCGCCGATCGCGCCGTGCAGCGATTCCGTCCACCAGTTGTAGACCGGGATGCCCAGACGCGGGATCGCCGGTGCGACGTTGACCAGTTGGTCCACCTTCTCCTGCGTGGTCATCTGCGCCACGACCTTGGCGGCCAGTTGCTCCGAACGGGCGCGCACATCGCCATCGGCGGATTGGGCGCTGGCCGCCATCGGCGCCAGGCCGATGGCGCAGATGCCAGCCATCAGTGCGGCCTTCATGCCGGCCTGCGAAACGAACACACGCGAACGACTGCGGTTATGCACCACATACTTCTCCCAGGATGATCCGGCTGCGACGGCGCGCGCAGGAAACGTCAACGTCAGACAGCCTGCAGGCCGAATTCCGCAATCTTGTTGATCAGGCCGCGATGGCTGGGCAAGCGGCCGCGCAACTTGGCGGTGGTGTCCCGGTTCTCGCGGAAGGCGCGCTCCACCTCGCGCGATTGCGCAAGCAGATGGGCCGGATTGACCTCGGTGGTAAAGCCCATGCCATAAAGCACGTACTGGTAGGAGGCCGCCGGAAAAATTTCGTCGACCCGATCGAACTCGTCATGGAACCACGGCGGCTGATAGCGCCACAGGTTCAGCAATTCCTGCACCCGCTCCGGGATTGTCGCCGGGTCCATGTTGTCGCGCCAGAACGCCGTGTCGCGGCGCTTGCTCAACACATAGTGCAGCTTGAGGAAATCGATGATCCGGCCCCAGCGATAGCGCGTCTTGTCGTTGAAGCGCCTGGCGACGATGTCCATCACCTCGCGGCATGCCGGCATCTGCTCGGCGAGCATTTGCGCCGACAGTTCGATCAGCACAATGGCCGAGGCCTCCAACGGCTCAAGAAAGCCCGCCGCCAGACCCACCGCCACGCAGTTGCGCACCCAGAAGGTCTCGCGGTGGCCGCCGCGAATGTTGATCTTGCGCACCGGCAGATCGCGCCCGGCATCGCCCAGATAGGCGCGCAGTTCGCGTTCGGCCTGATCGTCGCTGATATGGCGGCTGGAATAGACATGGCCGGTGCCCCGCCGCGAGGGCAGCCCAATGTCCCAGATCCAGCCCGCCGACTGCGCGGTCGAGATGGTGTGGCAGGCGATCGGTGCGCTCTGATCCGGATAGGGCACCTGCACCGCCAGCGCGGTATCGCAGAACAGCACGTCGGAACAGTCGCGGAACGGAACGCCATACGTTTTGTCGATCAATAACGCGTGAAAGCCCGTGCAATCGACGAACAGATCGCCCTCGATCGGGCCGGCGCGATCGGTTTCGAGGCCGGTGACATCGCCGCTCTCGTCCTGAACCACGCGGGTGACGTGTGCGAGCACATGCGAGACGCCGAGCTTCTGTGTGCAATGACGCTGAAGGAAGGCGGCAAACTTGCCTGCATCGAGGTGATAGGCATAATTCACCGCGCCCTGATATTCCGGCGTGGTGATCGCCTTGGGCGCCAACCCATCGTCGCAGAGCACCCCCTGCGGGCAGACGGCATCGCAAAACGTCTCGTTCGACCCGCCGGCCAACCAGTGCGGCACCAGATTGGTGGCTGAAAACGCCTGCGGCAGGGTCAGCGGATGGTAATAACTGTCATCCTCTGCGCCGGTGGTCCAGCGGGCAAAGCGCGCGCCCTGCTTGAAGGCAGCATCGCATTCGCGGAAGAAATCGGTCTCTGACACGCCCATCTTCTGCAGCGTCGAGCGCAGCGTCGGCCAGGTACCTTCGCCGACGCCGATTGTCGGCGTGTCGGGCGATTCCACCAGCGTCAGCGAGAAATCATCGGGCATCCGGTTCTGATGCCGGGCGGCGATGATCCCCGCCGCCAGCCAACCGGCGGTCCCGCCACCGACAACCACGATGCGGGTGACTTTGCGGACCATGCAAACAGCCTTTCGGAACCATCGGGCGATGGTCCGTGCCTTAGCACGGCGCCATCGCCCGACCAATTCAGCTTAGAAGTGGTAGCGCGCCCCGAAGGTGAAGCGGCGACCGTAGGCATAGGCATCCAGCAACTGATTGCTGAACCGCCCATGGGTGCTGTAGACCGAGTCGTTGAGGTTGGTGATGCCCCCGAACAGGGTGGCATGACGGTTGAGGTCATAGCTACCCGACAGGTCGACCTGCAACTGGCTGTTCACGAAGGTCGGCTCCGCACCGAATGCGCCGGTGTTCTGGTTCTGGCCGAACTGCAGCAGGTAGGACCCGCGCCAGTTCACCGCCACACGCGCCTGGAGGCCGTGCTTGTCATAGAACCCGACGAAGTTGGCCGAATTGCCAATGCCGGTCACCGCAAAGCCGGTGGTGGTCAGGTTGGTCGGATCGTACGGCTTGTTGCTGCCCACGAAGGTCGCGTTGGCGGTGAAACCGAACCCGCTGCGCCCGAAGACGTGCTGGAGCGCGATTTCGGCGCCACGGATCGTCGCGTCCGGCCCATTGACCTGTTGTGACACCGAGAACTGCGCCAACTGACCAGTCGTCGGATCGATCACTCCGTTGATCGACTGCCGTTGCACACCCGCAATGATGAAGTTGCTGACATGCTTCAGGAACAGATCGACCGAGAAGTACGAGTTGGACTGATAGTACCACTCGCCAGCGACATCGAAGTTGTCCGACAGGTAGGGCTGCAGATCGGGGTTGCCGCCGCTGGCCGTCAAGGCCCCGACACGCTGGCCCGAACCGACGTTCAACACCGGGTTCAACACGCTGAGCGCCGGCCGTGTCAGGGTGCGCGAGGCATCGAGACGGACGTGCAGCTTGTTGGTTGCCTCGAACATCAGGTCCATGCTCGGCAGCAGATAAGTGTAGTCATGGCCACTATTGATCGCGGTCGTCGCGCCGTTGTTGGCATATACCGTGGTCAGCAACGTCGGATCGGCGGTGCTGGTGGTCAGCGCCGTCGGCGTCTGACCCAGCGCCTGCGTGGTCAGGCCGGTGTGCTCGACCCGAATCCCCGAATCGAAGTGGAACGGCTTGCCGGCGATGTTGGTCTCGAAGTTGCCGCGAACATAGGCCGACCATGTCCGCTCGCGGATGGTCGCCACACTCGACGGGCTCTGCGCAAGCGCCAGCGTACCGGTGTAATTGCAAAGTCCGCCCGTAGTGGTCGTCGGATCGCAGTAGTTGAAGCCCGGAATGTTCTTCGCGTACGGATTTCCAAGACCCTGCAGATAGTTGTACACCGCCAACGGGTTGTATTGCAAAATCCCCGGCGCGAGATTGCCGCTGTAACCGGGAATGAAGTTGGCCGTACTGATCGTGCTGCCATAGATGCTGGCGGGCAGCGACACGCCGGTCGTTCGGCCCGAAGCGGCACCATATCCGGCATAGGCCTGCCAGAAGTTGTTGGTGAACGTGTCGCTTTCCTGCAGGTGGAACTGATCCTCCATGTAGGACCCGCCGAACTGCAGCTTGACGTTATCGGCTTCCCAAGTGCCCTTCAGGTGGAACTGACGCACGCGATCAGTGTTGCGCTGCGCCTGACGCACCATGACGTGCGATCCGATCAACGCCTGATCCAGGAATTCCGACGCATTGCCGCTGGGCCCGATGTCATGCAGAACCGGCAGGTTGCTGCTGCTCGCGCCATTTACCGCCAGACCGGTGTTGGCACCCAGGGTGCCGCCATAACCGATATCGGAATCGTTGGTGCCGATCTCACCGTTCGGGTTCAGCCAGCTCTTCGCAGTCGCCGCATCGAAATCGAAGTGCAGGTGCTCGGAGGGATCGTACTTCAGGTTCACGCCGAACTGGTTAGTATCGGTCAGCGAGTGTGTGATCCCGGCGTTCATGTCCATCGGCGTGCCGGGCTGATTGAAATCAACCGTTGTGCCATTGCCATCCAACTTGACGTTGGTCAGTGAACCCATGTTGAACCAAGCCGCATAGCCATAACTGTTGGTCTGAACCAGCTGGCTGCTGAAGTTGTCATCGACGGTCAGCAGTAGCTGATCGTTGGGGCGCCACTGATAGGCGAGGCGCGCATCGATGCGCTGGTCACGCGCGGTGTTCTGCTCGGCACCGGCCTGTTGCGGGAACCAGCCCAGAACGCTTGCGGTGTTCGACGCAACTGTGCCCTGCCCACAGGCCGTCGGGCTCCCGGCCAACTGGCAGGGCTTGTAATGGCCACCTTCCCAACCGTTGACAAAGACGTGGTTGGTCGTGGTGTCGTGGCGGGTATAGGCCACGTCGCCCAGGATACCCATCGTGTCGTCGGCGAAAGTGTCGCTCACCAACAGACCGCCGGTCGGCTCGACGCGGCCGGCGCGGTCCTGGATGGTGCCCGACATGGCGGCCGCCATGTGGAAACCGGGGTGATCGAGCGGCTTGGGGAACGCAATGTTGATCGTGGCGCCGATCGCGCTGGCCGAAAGGGTGACGTCTGGCGTCTTGTAGACGGCCAGCTGCCCAATGAAGTCCGAACCGACCGTCGAAAAGTCGATTGCGCGGCCACCCGTAGCGGTCGAGATATGGCGACCATCATACAGCGTCTCGTTGAAGTCGCCACTGAACCCGCGCACGGTCACACCGGTCGCTTCACCGCGGTTTCCGGAGATCTGTACAGTCACGCCCGGCAAACGCTGGAGTGATGCGGCAACGTTCGGATCGGGAAACTTGCCGATATCTTCGGCCGAGATGGCATCGACCACACCCGGAGCGCGACGCTTGATATCGAGATCGCGCTGAAGCGAACCACGAATACCCGTGACGACGATTTCCTCAGCCGCCGGTGTCGAGGAAGCCGGTGTTGCGTCGGCAGCGGGGGCTGCAGCATCGCTGGTCGCCAGTGCCGGCGTCGCCAGCGAGAGCATCATAACGCTTGACGCGCTGCCAAGCATAAGGCGTGAATATAGTGACGTTTTCATAACCCCTCCGTTTCAATAAGCCCCTCACCTCTCCGCAATCATTTGCGGGGGCCGCAGGTAACTCTCATTCATTTGTCGCTTAAAACTGACTGGCCGTAACAACGGCGACTGGTCGGCTCATTCTCCCACGAATCCGGTTTTTCTCTCTTGGAATTTACGCTTAGCATTGCACGATAGCGCTATCAAGATCCATTTTGCGTACCAACAGGCAACAACCCGGTTGCCTGTTGCATCAACCCCACACTAGAATGGCGACAAGGACTGCGCCCCTGCACGCACGGGCCATGAAACCAGGTCCAAGGAGAGAGCCTGTGGTCGAGAGACTGGAAATTCTGAATTCGCAAACGCATCGGCACGTCCGCATGTACGCCCCCCGTGCAAGCTATCCGCATTATGTTCAGATCTTCCCGGAAGAGCTGGCAACCGCAGGGATTTACTGCCCAGTTTTCTTGTCAAAGGACAGCAACACCGGGCGGTTCTACATCGGCGCGATGTTCGGGTTGAAACCGGGCGAGTTGCAGGTCGATGGCGCGGACGACGGCACTGCCGCGCTCCAGCCGCTCGATTTGCAACGCCAGGGGTTCTTCACCGCCGGCGAACACCTCGCATTGAATCTGGATGACGCGCGATTTGCGGATAACGCTCCCATCGCGCTGTTCGATGCGGCCGGCGAACCCAGCGACGAACTGCGCGCGATCCAGCACCTGATTGGCCGCATCGTCGCAGGCCAGCAGGCCAGTGATGCGTTCATTGCCGCCATGCTCGCCATCCGCGCGATCGAGCCGATCACCATCTCGCTCGATTTCGACGATGGCGACAAGCTGGTGCTCGATGGGCTCTACACGATCAGCCTCGATGCCCTCAACGAACTTGAGGATAACGCAATCGCCGCGCTCTTTCGTCAGGGTTATTTGCAGGCGGCGTTGTGCATCCGCCAATCGCAGCAATTGGTCGGCGTGCTCGCCCAGCGGCGGAACCAGACGCTCGGCCTGCGCCTGTGACCGCGCCGGAGGCGGTCGACGCGGCGACCTTCGCCGATCCGGAAGCGTTCCGCCGCGATGTTGTCGCGCACGGGCGGCCGGTGATTCTGCGCGGGCTGTGCGCGGCATGGCCCGCCGCGCAGGCGGCGCGCGCTTCGGACGCGGCGCTGGTCCAGTTGCTGCGCGACCATGCCACGCCGCGCCGGGCACAGGCCTTTGTCGGGGCACCAGCCATCGCCGGCCGCTATTTCTATGGCGACCGGGTCGACCAATTCAATTTCGACCGGGCCGAACTCAACCTTGCCGAGCTGCTCGACAAATGCCTGACAAGTGCCGGCGACCCGCAGCAGCCGACTTATTATATGGGATCGCTGCCGGTCGAGGCGTTCCTGCACGGGTTCGAGCAGGACAACGGCGTGCATGGCCTGCCCGCCACGGCGCGGCCGCGGATCTGGATCGGCAATGCCTCGCACGTCGCATGTCATTACGATGCCTTCGAAAATCTGGCCTGCGTGGTCGCCGGACAGCGCCGTTTCACGCTCTATCCGCCCCAGGCCATCCCCGACATGTACGTCGGCCCGATCGATCAGACCATGGCCGGCCAGCCGGTCAGCCTCGCCGCTGGCGACCCCGAACATCCCGAGCGTTATCCCCGCTTTGCCCAGGCGCAGGCGCTGCGCATGGAAGCCGTGCTGGAACCGGGCGACGCGTTGTTCATCCCCAAGCTGTGGTGGCATCAGGTGGAGGCGATGGCGCCATTCAACGTGATGATCAACTATTGGTGGGATGCCTTCGCCACCGGGCCGGATGCACCGATGCTGGCGATGCTGCTCAGCATGATCACACTGGCCGAGCGCCCGGAGCACGACCGCGCGGCATTCCGCGCCTTCTTCGATCACTTCGTGTTCCGCCAGAACGGCCACCCCCTCACGCATCTGCCCGAGGACCAGCGCGGCGTGCTGCGCGACCTCGGCGCGGGGGGCTATGGCCAGATCCGGGCGATGATCATGCAGGCTTTGCGGCGGGGCGGATGAGGCTTGGCGCTTGACTCGCCGGAGCCGTGATTTAGTCTGACTAAAAGCAGATCGCGCTATTGCCGTGCGCCCGTCCATCGCGCCCGCAGAGGATCGGGCACGTATCCCCCCTTTCATCAGCAAGGACGTGTCATGAACCGTTATTGGCTGTTTTTCGTTGCCAGTCTGGCTGCCACCCCCACGTTTGCGCAAGTCCAGACTGCGGTGCCCGCCGCCGTGCCGGGCGCGCGTGCCACGCAAGTGATGGCGATCAAGGTTCACGCCCCGTCCTTGGAACATGCGCTGGAGGGCGATTCGGCGGATCGCGACGTGCTGGTGGTGTTGCCGCCGGGTTATGCGCGCAACAAGACCCGGCATTATCCGGTCGTCTATGCACTGCATGGTTATTCGATCGGAGCGACGCAATGGACCCACGAAATTCATGTGCCGCAAGGAATCGAGAATGCCTTTGCCAAGGGCGCAAAGGACATGATCTTCGTCTTCCCCGACAGCAAGACCATGCACAACGGATCGATGTATTCCAGTTCTGCCACCACCGGTGACTTCGAGACGTTCATCGCGCATGATCTGGTCAGCTATATCGATGCGCATTACCGTACCCTACCCCGCCGCGAGAGCCGCGGCCTCGTCGGCCATTCGATGGGCGGCTATGGTGCGGCGCGGATCGGCATGAAGCACCCCGATGTGTTTGGCGCGCTCTACATGATGAGCCCATGCTGCCTCTCGGCGCGGACCACCGCCGGCATCACGCCCGAGGCGATGGCCCACTACGCCGCGATGACCTCGCCGGCCGACTCCGAAAAGCTGTCCTGGGGTGAGCGCGCGACGCTGGCAGCGGCGGCGGCCTGGTCACCGAACCCGCAAAAGCCGCCACTCTATCTCGACTTGCCCGGCACCGATGGCGGCGAGGTCCTCGCCAAGTGGGCAGCCAACGCGCCGCTGGCCTTCGTCGACCAGTATATCGGCAACTTGCGCCGCTATGCCGCAATCGCGATGGACGTCGGCGACAAGGACGGGCTGCGCGTCGATGCCGCCCGCCTGCACGATGTGATGACCAGCTATGGCATCGCCAACCAGTTCACGATCTACGACGGCGATCACACCAACCACGTCGCCTTCCACTTTCAGGATCAGGTCGTGCCGTTCTTCAGCCAACACCTCGTCTTCGGAGCTGCCAAGTGAAGCGCGTCATTGCCGCCAGCCTGCTGGCGATCACCGCGCTGGCCGCCGGCACGGTGCGCGCGGAGGACGATCCCCTCGCCGCCCATGCGCGCTGGAGCATCGCCCCGCACGGCTCGGCACCATTGCCGCCGATGGGCTGGAACAGTTGGAACGCCTTCAACAGCGATGTCGACGAAACCAAGGTGCTCGCCGCCGCACGCGTGCTGATCGACAGCGGCCTTGCCGCCAAAGGCTACCGCTATGTCGATATCGACGATGGCTGGTGGCTGCGCCGACGCCAGCCCGATGGCCGATTGCTGATCCGCACCGCCAATTTCCCCTCGGCCGCGCTGCCCGATGGCAGCAGCAGCTTCCGCCCCTGGACCGATCGCCTCCACGCGATGGGGCTGAAGGCGGGCATTTACTCTGACATCGGCCGTAACAGTTGCGGCCAGGCCTATACCTCGAACTTCGCCAACCAGCCAGAGGGCACCGTCGCCGAGCGCGAAGTCGGGCTCTATGACCACATCGATCAGGACATCCCGCTGTTCGTCCGCGACTGGGGCTTCGATCTGGTCAAGATCGACGGCTGCGGCATCCGCGCGATGACAGCGGACAATCCGCTGGTCAAATCGGGCACCTATCGCCAACTCGGCCCGCTGATCGATTACGACACCTTGTCGCGCACCGATATCCCGGCGGTGAAGGCGCTGTTCCATCACGTCGATGCGGCGATGCATGCGGCGCGCCCGGCCGACGACTATGTGCTGTCACTATGCCTGTGGGGATCGGCGGACGTGCGCAGTTGGGCCAAGGACGTCGGCAACATGTCGCGCACCAGCGAGGACATTTCGCCCAACTGGGAGCGCATGCTGCACAACCTCGACGCCGTCGCGCGGCGCGAACTCTACGCGCATCCCAACAGCTGGAACGATCCCGACATGCTCTACGTCGGCACCGGCGCGTTCGACATGTCCCACCGCGAGGAAGCGCGATCGCACATGGCGCTGTGGGCGATGGTCAATGCGCCGCTGATCATCGGTTACGACATGCGCAAGGCGACGCCCGATCTGATCGCGCTGCTCGGCAATCCGGCCATCGTCGCGGTCGATCAGGACCCGGCGGCCAACCAGGCGGTGCTGGCCTACGATGGCGACACCGTGCAGATCTTCGTCAAGACGCTGGCCGACGGTACCAAGGCGGTGGCGATCTTCAACCGCACCGCGGCGCCGACGCAAGCGGTGCTGACCGCCGCGCACCTCAAATTCCGCGCCGACAGCGACATCGACCTGACCGAGCTGTGGGAAGGCGCCCAGACCCATTTCCGCAGCGAGCAGCCCTTCACCCTCGCCCCGCACCAGACGCTGGTGTTCAAGGCCAGTGGCGCGCGCCAATACCCGGCCGGCCTCTACCTCTCGGAGCAGCCCGGCATGGTCAACCCGGCGGTCGATGGCGTCGATGTGCCGATGGCCGATCCGATGATCCATCGCGGCCTGCTGCCCTGGCACGCCACGCGCGGCGGTGGCGAGCGGCCGATCTATGGCGGCTGGGGCGGCGCCCGCGCCGATGCCACACCCTATGGACAGGCGCTGCGTATCGCCGGCACCACGTTCGACAGCGGCATCGGCGTGCTCGCCAACTCGCGGATCGAGGTGCGCAATGCCGGCTTCAGCCGCTTCGTGGCGCACGTTGGCATCGATGACTCGGCGCTGACCGACGATGTGAAAGTGCGCTTCGCGGTGTTTGCCGATGGCCGACAAGTCGCCACCACCGATTGGCGCCGTCGCGGCGATGCGCCGGTCGGCCTCACCGCCGACGTCAAAGGCGCACGGATCGTCGAACTGGTCGCGCGCGCCGATCGCCCGCATCTGCCCAACACGATCACCGTCACCTGGGGCGGGGCGGCGCTCGACCGCTAAAACAAAACGACGACGGGGCGCCCGGCAGGCATCCCGTCGTCGCCAAGGAGGGCGGCGGCCGCATCGGTGAGGGAGGCGCGGCCGCCGCGGACATGGCCCGTGAGGACCACGCCACTTATTCAGTTGTCCAGTCGCACCACCGTCACCGAGTGCGCCGGGAGGTCCAGCGTCACGCCGCCGTGCTGCCCCTTTGCCACCATCGGCACCGGCACCACCGCAGCGGGCGCGGCAAAGCTGTTCACGCTATCGACGCGCGGCGCTGTCAGCACCTCGCCGCTGGCGGCCTTGAACCCCGCCAGGTGGACATGCGCCGCCGCCTCGGGATCGATGTTGACCACCGAAAGCCACAGACGCCCCTGCGCATCGCGCGCCGCGATCGCATCGAGCCGTGGCAGGGTCACGCCGTTATGCACATACTGCCCGCCATCCAGCTTCACCGGCACGACATGCGCGTCCTGGAACGGCACGTACATGCGATAGACGTGATAGGTGGGCGTCAGCACCATCTTGTCGCCCTGGGTGAAGATCATCGCCTGCAACACGTTGATCATCTGGGCGATGTTCGCCTCACGCACGCGATCGGCATGGCGCGCGAAGATGTTGAGGTTGACCGCCGCCAATACCGCATCGCGCAGCGAGTTCTGCTGCATCAGAAAGCCCGGATTGCTCCCCGGCGTCGGCGCCAGCCAGGCGCCCCATTCGTCGACGGCGATGAACACTTTCTTGTCGGGATCGTACTTGTCCATGATCGCCGACTGCGCGGCAATCTTCTGATCCATCCTCAGCGTTTCCTGGATCAGCGTCGCATAGTCGTCGATCCCGAAACCGCTCGCCGGCAAGTGCGGCGGCCATCCGCCCACCGAATAACTGTGCATCGATACGCCCTCGATGCCCCAGCTATAGACGTGATCCTTCCACGCCTTCATCACCTCTTCGGTGTAATCCAGCTTTTCGCCATCCCAGCCCACGGCGATGCGCTGCATCTTGTCGTGGTCGCGCTGCTGCGGGTTATAGTTGTGGACGAAGTCGGCGTAGCGCTTCATCTCCTCGACGTAATGCGTGGTCGACATCGCCCCGCCACAGCCCCAGCTCTCGTTGCCGACGCCCATGAACGCCACCTTGTAGGGCGCGGGATGGCCGTTGGCGGCGCGCTCGCGCGCCAACGTCGTGTCCTTCTCGGCGGTCATGTATTCGAGCCAGGCGGCCGCCTCTGCCGGGGTGCCCGATCCGACGTTCACCGAGATATAGGCATCGGACCCGATCTGGCCGATGAAATCCATGTATTCGTCGGTGCCAAAGCTGTTGGGCTCAGGCACGCCGCCCCAGTTGGAGTTGATCTGCACGCGGCGTTGCGCCGCCGGGCCGATGCCGTCGCGCCAGTGGTACTCGTCGCCGAAGCACCCGCCCGGCCAGCGCACGTTCGGTACCTTCAGCGCGCGCAGCGCCGTCACCACATCACTGCGGATGCCGCGCACGTTGGGGATCGGCGAGTCCTTGCCCACCCAGATGCCGCCATAGATGCCGGCGCCCAGATGCTCGGCGAACTGGCCGAAGATGTTGCGATCGATCACCGGCCCGCTGTGATCGGTGGCGACCGACACCTCGATCGGGGTCTCGGCGGCGCGCGCCGACGTGCAATCGGCCATCGCGATCGCCAAAACCGCGCACGCCACACTGGGCCTGAAAAGATGCTTCACGTTGCCGTCTCCTCAGTGCCCGCCCCAGCCGGCCATGTCCTCAAGCTCCTTGCCGGCAGTTTCGGGCAGGAACGCACGGACCAGGAAGAAGCTGACGAAGGCGCTCGCAGTATAGAGCATGTACGTCGGCGAGAGCCCGAGCCCGCTGGCCATCGCCGGGAAGCTTTGCACCACCACATAGTTGGCGATCCATTGTGCGAGGCCGCAAACCGCCAGCGCCGATCCGCGCAACTGGTTGGGAAACATCTCGCCCAGCATCACCCACATCACCGGGCCCCAGCTGATGTTGAAGAACACCACATAAATGTTGGCCGCGATCACTGCCGTCAGCCCCAGCGAATGCGACATCTGCAACGCGCCCGTGGCATCGAGCGTCCCCTTCGAAAACGCCCAGCTCATTGCACCCAGCGACAGCGTCATCCCCGCCGAACCGACCAGCAGCATGGGCTTGCGCCCCACCCGATCGACTAGCGCCATCGTCACGAAACACGCCGCCACCGAGACCAGGCCCGAGACGATGTTGCGCTCCAGCGCCGCCTTCTCGGACACGCCAGCCAGCTTCCACAGCGTCTCGCCGTAATAGAAAATCACGTTGATGCCGACGAACTGCTGGAACAAGGCGATGATCAGGCCCGCCCAGACCACCGGGCGCAAGCCCGTGCGCGCCGCCAGCACATCGGCCAGCCGCGGACGATGATCGGTCGCGAACGAGCCCTGGATGTCGGCCACCTTGCGCTCGGCCTCAAGTGCACCGAACAGGCGGGTCAACACCTCCCGCGCCTCGCCCACCCGGCCGCTGCTCACCAGAAAGCGCGGGCTTTCGGGAATGAACTGCAACGCCGCCAGGAACACCACCGCCGGCAGCGCCTGCGCCAGATACATCCACCGCCATGCCGGGATGCCGCCCAGCGGCGACAGCGAATCGCCCGCCCAGCCAGCCAGCACATAATTCACGACAAACGCCAGCGTCAGCCCGGAGATGATCATCACTTGCTGCACGCTGGTCAGCCGGCCACGGATCGCCGCCGGCGCCACTTCGGAAATATAGGCGGGCGACAGCACACTCGCCGCACCCACCGCCATGCCGCCGCAGACCCGCGCGATGACGAACAGCGTGTGGATATGCGTCGACCCCTGCGCCAGCGCGCCGAGCAGGAACAGCAAAGCCGCACCCACCAGAATGCGCTTGCGCCCGAACCGATCGGCCATCCGCCCAGCCAGGAATGCGCCAATCGCACAGCCCATCAGCAAGGAGCCAACCGTAAACCCAAGCCCGGCGTCATCCAACGCAAAGGCCTGCCTGAGGCCGGCCTGGGTCCCGTTCACAGCTCCACTATCGTAACCGAACAGAAGGCCACCGATCGTGGCGACTGCGACGACCGCGCTGATCAAAGGCATGTTGGTTTCGGTCTGCCGATCCGCAGCCATGATCTCACTCTCCCATTTTTTCCGACGCCCCAGATTGCGGTGGCCGCCTTTTGATAGCGCTATCTTCTAATCAAAACGCAGGGCCGCGCAAGACCCAATCGGCCAAGTTTCGACACCGAAGCACTGTGCCTTGTTGCATCGCCCGCAAGAGCACGCCACATAGCCGCAAAGGACCGAACGCCTATGTCAGAAACCCGCCCCCGCCGCCGTCAATCGGGCCGCCCGACAGTCGAGGATGTCGCCCGTCTGGCAGAGTGCTCGCCGATGACGGTCAGCCGCGTGGTCAACGGCGGCAACGGCGTGCGCGAGGAAACCCGCCAGGTGGTCGAGGCGGCGATCCGCACGTTGAACTATGCACCGAACAAGGCGGCGCGCAGCCTGGCCGGTGCCGCGCAGATCCGCTTGGCGCTGCTCTATTCCAACCCGTCGGCCGCGTACCTCAGCGAGTTGCTGATCGGTGGCATGGAAGCTGCCAGCCGGCTGGACGCGCATCTTGTCGTCGAACAGTGCGAGATCGGTGTCGATCCGGCGAAAATGCTGGGTCGCCTGTCGGCGGGCGGGATCGATGGCTTCATTCTGCCACCGCCGCTCTCGGACGAGCCCGAGTTGCTGGCGATGCTCCGGCGGCAACGCGCGGTGGCGATGCTGATCGGGCCAGGCCATGCCGAGGCGCGCCACGGCGCGGTGATGATCGATGACTATCAGGCCGCCTATGACATGACCGCGCATATCCTGCGGCGTGGGCATCACCGGATCGGCTTCGTCATCGGCAATCCTCAACAATCGATCAGCGCGCTTCGCCTTGAGGGATTTCGCGATGCCATGGCCGATGCCGGCGTGCCCGTCGACGAGACGCTGATCCGCCAGGGTGAGTTCACGTATCGTTCCGGGCTCGATGCGGGCATCGCATTGTTGGCACTGCCCGAACGTCCCACTGCGATCTTCTGCTCGAACGACGACATGGCCGCCGGCTGCGTCGCCGCCGCGCATCGCAAGCGGCTCGATATCCCGCACGATCTCACCGTGTGCGGGTTTGACGACACCGCGCTCGCCTCGACGATCTGGCCCGAACTCACCACCATCCGCCAGCCGATCCGCGAGATGGCGCAGACCGCCGTCGACCTGCTGGTCCAGGACATCCGCCTCGAACGGCAGGGTCAACCGCGCAAGCCCCAGCACGTGACGCTGGACTACACCTTCATCCAGCGCGAATCGGATGCCGCCCCGCCGGCCTGACCGGCCCTATCGGACGGGCAGCGCGAAGGCCGGCACCGGGATCTGCCGGCCATCGAACAGATCGACCACCGGGCTGTCCGCCCAGGCATAGCGCACCGTCGCGACCGGCTTGCCATCATCGGCGAGCATCACGTCATCACCCGCCGCCGTGGCACTGGCATAGCGGCACGCCCCTACCGCATCGCACAGTTCAAAGCCAATCGGCCCGGGCGCGCTCCACACCTGCAGGCCGCCCTCGACCCCGGTGAAGTGGATGCGCACGCCGCCGGCCCCGCGCGTTGCGCTCTCGGGCATCGGCATCGCCTTGCCCTGCGCCGCCAGTGCCAGCCGATTGCCCAGCAGCAGCTTGTTGGCCGGATGGATGTCGGTACGCTCGCCGATGTCGATCGCGCTGACCAGCCGCGCGTCGGGATCGGCGGCCACCACCTGCCGCTGGACATCGCGCATCGCCGCCCAACTGGAGACCATCCCCGGCCCGGTCGCCGGTGCGCCATAGTTGGCGAGTTGCACGATTTCGACCGCCATGTGCGGGCCAAAACGTGTGCGCCAGCCGGCGATCATCGCCTTCAACCGATCGCCATAGCCCGGCGTGTCGGTATCGCTTTCGCCCTGATACCAGGCCATCCCGCGCAGCGCGAGCGTGCCCAACGGCGCGATCATCCGGTTGTACATCACGCCGATGCCACCATTGGCATCCCAAGGCGCGCGCGGCGGATAGCTGGCGATCGTCGAAATGCTATAGCGCCAACCATCGGCCAAAGGCATCGTCTCGCCCGTCCCCAGCCGGAACGCCAGCTTGCTCGCCGGGCTGGCAAAGCCGCCGTCGGCATAGCTGTTGGTCACCGCCACCATGATCTCGTTGACGCCCGCATGCAGGATCGCCGGCGGCAGGCGATAGGCGCGCTCCTCGTCCCAGCCGAAGGTGTTGCCCACCGGGTGGCCGTTGACGAAGCTCATGTCCATATCGTCGAGCACGCCCAGCATGACGGTGGCGCCCGCCGCCGCCTGCGCCTTGGTCAGGGTCACCTGCCGGCGCAGCCAGACGGTGCCGGTGGCATGCGTGGCCAGCGGCGTGCCCTTCCACGCCAGCCAGCCGGCGATCTGCGGTACCGGCTGCCAGGCGAGCTGATCGGGGTGCAGCCAGGGCTGGCTATCGCCGGTGCCCTCGCCGTACCACCGCTCCCATGTGGGCGCGAAGGCGGTCACCGCGCCCAGCCGATCACTCTCGAACCGGTGCAGCAATGCCATCTCCGCCGCGCCATAGAGCGCCGCCCCGGCCTGCGGATCGAGCCAGGGCCGGATCTGCGACCCACCCCAACTGGCATGAATCGCCCCGATCGGCACATGCAACGCCGCGCGCAAACCCCGCGCCATGAAATAGCACGCCGCAGAGAACGGCGGCACATTGTCCGGCGCCGCCGCAGCCCATGCCACCGGCTTGGCGAAATCGCCCTGCGGGGTATAGGCGATCGCCTTGGGGATCTCGATCAGGCGCAGTTGCGGATCGGCCGACATCTGCGCCACCATCGCCCCGTTCAGCGCGCGCGTGACCGGAAATTCCATGTTCGATTGGCCCGAACACAGCCACACGTCACCCACCAGCAGGTCGTGCCGCTCCAGATGCTGTCCGCCGGCATCGACGCCGAGATCCACCGGCATCGTCGAGGCCGCCCGCGCCGGGAAGGTCAGGACGAACCGACCCTCCGCATCGGCCTGCGCCACGACGCCATCGGTGCCGAGCATGCCCTTGACTTCGGCCCCTGCGGCGGTGCTGCCGCTGACGGCGATCGGCGCATCGCGCTGGATCACGCCATGGTCGCTCCAGATCGGCCCCAGCGTCAGCGGCGCCGAATCGGCCGCCCGCGCCGTGCCCGTGGCCAACACCGATGCCAACAAGGCCAGGCGCACGTGCTTGATCATACCGAAAGCTCCACCAACGGCCGGGCGACGCCGGCCACCTCCGCATCGAACGAGAACAGGTCGCCGGCCAGGGGCTGGCGCAAGAGTTCCTCGTCACTCAGCCCCTTGCGCGCGGTGGTGACGAAGGCCGTTCGCAAGTCCGGACCGCCAAAGGCCATCTTCGTCACATTGGCCACCGGCAGGGTGACCTTGCCCAGCAACTGCCCGTCGGGGGCATAGCGCGCCACGCCCCAGCCGTTCCACAATCCGGTCCAGACGCAACCCTCGGCATCGCAGACCGGGCCATCGGGATAGGCATCGGGGAAGTCACGCGCCGTATCGGCAAACAGCGTTGCCGGCGAGACCGCGCCATCGGCGCCGATATCGGCCTGCAAAATGCGCCGCGCCAACGTGTCGGTGAAATAGACGCGCGTGCCCGCTGCGTTGATCGCCGGGCCATTGGTGATGCAGATCCCGTCTGGGCCGACCGGCGCCACCTCCCCGCGAAAGTACCGGTAGAAGCGCCCGCTCGCAGCCGCCTCGCCATCGTCCATCGAGCCGAACCAGGCGCCGCCGGCGGCATCGACGCAGGCATCGTTCAGCCGGTTCGTCGCCTGCTCGCCGGGAATGTGCGACAGCTTGTGCCACCGCGCATAGGCGACATCGAAACGCCACAGCCCATCCTGCAGCCCGGCCAGCAACTGATCTCCGGTGGCGGGCAGGACCCAGCCGATCTGGCCGGGCGCAGCAAACGGCTGGCAATCGTGCCGTGCCGGGTCATAGCGCCACAACGATTGCTGCTTGATATCCACAAACCACAGGCACGCCCGCGCGGCATCCCACAAGGGTCCCTCGCCGAGCGCGCACCCCGTGGTGAGGACCCGCCTGACCGGGCCCCTCACCGCCAGCCACCGTCCACCCAGTAGGACTGGGCCGTACAATAGCGCGCATCGTCCGACGCCAGGAACATCGCCATTGCGGCAATGTCGGACGGCTGCAACCGGCCCTTGATGCATTGCGCGGCGACGATCTCGGCCTCGCTCTCGGGGGTGTACCACTGCATCTGGCGGGGCGTCTGGACGTTGCCGGGCACGATCGTATTGACCCGGATCCCGCCCGGGCCCAGTTCCCGCGCGAGACTGCGGGTCAGCCCTTCCACACCAGCCTTGGCGGTCTGATAAACGGTCAGATCCTCCAGCCCCAGATGCCACGAGATCGAGCCGAGATTGAGGATCACCCCGCCCCCCACCGCGCGCATCGCCGGTGCCACCGCCTGCGCGGCAAAGAACTTGTGCTTGAGGTTGACCGCGATCCGCTCGTCCCAGTAGGCCGGCGTCACCTCCGCGACCGTATGACGGTCGTCGTTGCCGGCATTGTTGACCAGCACGTCGCACCCGCCCAGATCGGCCATCAGCGTGTGCAGCGTAGCCGTCAGGCCCTCGCAATCGGTGATGTTCTGCAAGCGGCAGATCGGCGCGATCTCGGCCTCGGCATGGCGCTCCATCACGCGTTGGGCGTTGTCGGCATGGATGTCGATGAAGGCCACCGCCGCCCCCTGCGCCACGAAGCCGTCGACAATACCCTCGCCGATGCCCGAGGCGCCGCCGGTGATGATGACCCGCCGGCCGCGCAGGCTGGGATAGATCGCCGCCTTGGCGCGGTGTTCCGGCGCGTCGGATGCCAGATGCCCCGGTTGCGCCGCAACGGCGTGTTTCGCGTCTTCAATCACAGTTACACGCACGCGATCAGCCCCCGGGCAGCCAGATTGCGGATAAATTCGCCGATGCCCTGCGTCCACGCCGGCGCCTCGCGTGAGGTGGTGACAGTGTTGGTCAGCGCGCCCAGGCGTTCGGAGCGGATGGTGACTTTGTCGCCGATCTTGTGGGTGAAACCGCCGCCGGGCACATCGCGATCCTGCGTCGGCGCGAACAGCGTGCCGCAAAACAGCACGAAGCCATCGGGATAGTGATGCTCGCTGAGCGTCTGGCGAACCAGCTCGAGCGGATCGCGGCTGATTTCCGCCATGCGGTTCACGCCTTCCAGCCGGAAGTTGTCGGTCCCTTCGATCACCAACTCGACCTGCGCCTGCCGCACGTCATCGATGCCAAAGTCCGCATCGAACAACCGGATGAACGGACCGATCGCACAGGACGCGGTGTTGTCCTTCGCCTTGGAGAGTAGCAGCGCCGACCGCCCCTCGAAATCGCGCAAGTTGACGTCGTTGCCGAGCGTCGCGCCGACCACCTCGCCGCCGGCATCGACGATCAACACGACTTCTGGTTCGGGGTTGTTCCAGACCGAATCGGAGCGGATGCCGATGAATGCCCCCTGCCCGACCGTCGACAGCACCGGCGACTTGGAAAACACTTCGGCATCGGGCCCGATCGCCACCTCGAGATACTGCGACCACATACCCTCGGCGATCAGCACCTGCTTCAACGCCTCGGCCTCCGCGCTGCCCGGCACCACCGCGCGGATGCCCGAGCCGATGCGCGCCTCCAGACTGGCGCGCAGATCGGCGGCCACGCTGGCATCGCCGCGCGCGCGCTCCTCGATAACCCGCTCGATCGCGCTGAGCGCGAAGGTCACGCCGGCAGCCTTGATGCATTGCAGATCGACCGGCGAGAGCAGCGACCAGCCCTCCGGCAATCCCTCACCGACCGTGCCGATGCGCTCGCCGCCGGCGAACACGCGGCGCGCCACCGCGCCCGACACCGTCGCCATGGTGCGCGTGAGATCGTAGATCACCGCTTCGCGGATGAGAATGACGTGCGGCCCCTCGGCCGACTGGGCACGGCCCAGAAAGCAACCACGTGCGAAATCACCTGGCAGGCAGCTCTTAAGATCCTCGGACATCCATCTCACCCATTTTTGATAGCGCTATCTTAGCAAGCCCGGCATAGCCCGACAATAGCGATTTTGCTTCGATATGCATGCGCATTGTAACAAAAGTGTGCAGATGCTCGCCCGGAGAGCGCCCCTCGCACAGTCCAGACCCGCGTTACGGGCAAAATCCGCGGGCATTTCCTGCAACCCAGGCGGGCGCAATCGTCAACACCCCGCCACATACCTCGCTCATTTTACACCCCATTTCGATTGCGCTAACAATCGCGCAAAGGCACTGTCCGCCGCAAACGCCCGGCCAGCGCTGGTTGCCCAGCCGTGCCAACAACGCGCCGACAGCCACGACGCCGCAGGGAGAGCGAAGCCAAGATGACCGCACGCCATCACACCACCCGCAGCGGGCAAACACTGTCGCGCCTTGCCATCGCGACATTGGCACTGTTGCGACCCGGCATGGCCATCGCCGCCCCGGGCCTGAGCGTGCGCTTCGGCACCTGCCCGACCGGTGTGGCCCTGATCAGCGACGGGGCGCCCGCGCGGGTGATCCGCGATGCGACGGCCGATGCGGCCTTGGGCTATGCCGCCAGCAATTTTGCGCAGGACCTGGGCCGGGTCGGCGGCACCGACGCCCCGTTGTCGACCGACCCGCATCGCGGACGGGGGCCTGCGGTGATTATCGGCGTGGTCGGCCATAGCGCGCTGCTCGATCGCATGGTGCGCGCGGGCGTGATCGATCTCACCGGGCTGGCCGGGCAATGGGAGGGTTATCGCCAGTTCATCGTGCATCGTCCGCTGCCCGGCATCGATCGCGCACTGGTGATTGCCGGCGCCGACAGGCGCGGTGCGGTGTTCGGCACCTATGATATCTCGGAGAAGATCGGCGTCTCGCCGGACTATTGGTTCGCCGATGTGCCGGTGGCGCACCATGGTAGCGTGTGTATCGCCGGCACGCGCGCCCAGGACGCGCCCAAGGTCCGCTATCGCGGCTTCTTCATCAACGACGAGGACCCTGCGCTGAAAGGCTGGGCGCAGCACGCGTTCGGTGGGGTGAATGCTGCGATGTATGCGCATGTCTTCGAATACCTGCTGCGCATGAAGGGCAATACTTTGTGGCCCGCCATGTGGGGCAAGGCCTTCGCGCTCGACGATCCGCGCAGCCAGCCGCTGGCCGACGCGATGGGCGTGGTGATGGGCACATCGCACCACGAACCGATGATGCGCGCCCAGCAGGAATGGCACACCCCCGGCGTCCCCGGCGCGGGCGGGGCGTGGGATTACGCGCGCAATGGCGAGAACCTGCGCCGCTTCTGGCGCGACGGCATCGCGCGGATGACGAGCAAGGGGCCCGGCCAGGCCTATGACAGCCTGGTCACCATCGGCATGCGCGGCGATGGTGACGAGCCGCTGAGCGAGGGCACCGCCATCGCCCAGTTGCAGACGATCGTTGCCGATCAACGCCGGATCATCGCCGATGTCACCGGCAAGCCGGCCGCGCGTACCCCGCAAGTCTGGGCGCTCTACAAGGAAGTGCAGGATTATTACGATCATGGCATGCGCGTGCCCGATGACGTGACGCTGCTGTTCTCCGACGACAACTGGGGTCAGATCCGCCGGTTGCCGCCCGCCGATGCGCCGCCCCGCGCGGGGGGATACGGCATCTACTACCACTTCGATTACGTCGGCGTGCCGCGCAACTATAAGTGGATCAATACCAATCAGATCGAGAAGATCTGGCAACAGATGGATCTGGCCTGGCAACGCAGCGCGCGGCAGTTGTGGATCGCCAACGTCGGCGACATCAAGCCGATGGAATACCCGCTGGCGTTCTGGATGAAGGAGGCGTGGAACCCGGCGGCGATGACCGCGCAGGCGCTGGCCGCCTATCCCACCACATGGGCGGCGCAACGCTTCGGCTCCGATCACGCCGCGGCCATCGGCGATATCCTCTCGCGCTACAGCCAGTACACCGCACGGCGTAAGCCCGAACTGATCGATCAGGATAGTTTCGCGATCGGCCAAGGCGTCGGCCCGATACTCGATGGCGGCGCGTTCGGGCAGATGGTGGCGCAGTGGAACGCGCTGGAGGCACAGATGATCGCGGTACGCGACACCCTGCCCGCCAACCAGCGCGACGCCTATTTCCAACTGGTCGAATATCCGGTGGCGGCGATGGCCAACCTTTATCGCATGTACGATGCGGCGGCGTGGAACCGGCGGTTGATCGGGCGTGTCGATGCCCGCGCCAACCCCTTCGCAGATCAGGTAGAGGCCGATTTCGCGCGCGATGCCGAACTGGTCGAGCGCTATCACACGCTCCACGGCGGCAAATGGAACGGCATGATGAGCCAGGTGCACATGAACTATGTGAGCTGGAACGATCCCGTCCGCCAGAGCGCGCCCAGCGTCTCGCGCATCGGCATGACGGCGGGGCCGGTGGTGTTCGCCCCGCCGGCACCGCCGTCCCCCGGCGCGATCGCGATTTTGGCCACGCGTTATAGCCATGCGGAGAATGGCCATGGCCTGACATGGGCAGCGATCGACCACCTCGGCCGCACCGGCGGGGCGATGCTGGCGCTGCCGCAGGGCCGCGCCGCCACCACCCCGGCGGACGGTGTGCGGCTCGATTATGACGTGACCCTTGCCACCTCCGGCGATGCGACACTGACCCTGATGCTCGCGCCGACGCTCAACACCGGCGGCGGGCAGGGCTTGCGGATCGGCGTCTCGATCGACGACGGTGCAGTGCAAGTCCTGACCTCTGCGCTGGAGCCGACCGGCAACGATCCCGCCACCCCGGGGCAACAGGCCTGGGCGACGGCGGTGACGGACGATGTCGTGCGGCTGACCGCGCGGCTCGGATCCATCGCCCCCGGCCCACACCGGATCCGGGTCTGGCGGATCGACGACAACGTGGTGCTGGAAAAGCTGGTACTGGCAACCGCAGCGGTGCCGGCCAGCGACCTCGGCCCGCCCGCCCCCGGCGAATAGGGCCGCCCCGTCACGGCTCCAGCACGATCAGCGCCACCCCCTGACGCGGCAGGGTGAAATCGATCCCGCCGTTCAACGCCACGCTGTTCGCCCCGATGGTCAGCGGGGTCAGGCGCGCGCTGGCGATCAGGCTGGCGCGCTGGGCATCGGTGGGGGCGATGGGCGATCCCATCGCCAGCCACGCGGCATAGCTGTTGGCATGACCGCGATCGACCTGATAGCGCGTGACATGCGCCCGCCCGGCAAACGCCGCCGGCAACCCCGCCACGTCCAGATGCACGGCCGCATCGGGCCCGGCCACGTCGTCGTCATGATAGTGCCACACCAGCACCGCCAACCGGCCATGATCCAGCGCGGCGATGCTGCCGATGTCGGGCTGGCCGCGCACGCCGTGCGCGAGAATGTCGCCCAGCGCGATCTGGTGATCGGAATGGTCGGCGACCTGCTCACCCCGCATCTGCGCGAACAGGCGAAACACGTTGAGCACCGGCAGATCGATCCCCGCCGAGGTCAACTGGCGGAACCCGGCGAAATAAGGCTGATCCTCGTACTCAAATGCCCAAGTTAGCGCCCCCTCGAGATTCACCCCGCGCGCCTCCGCCAACGCTTGCAGCCGGGGGAACACCGCGGCAGTGTAGCTCGCGTACATCGTGCCGTTGCGATAGGCATTGGCCGGCCCCTGACAGGCCGCACAGCCTTCGGGATCGGATTCGCCGATCACCACCGGCAGGGCGTGCATCGCGGGATCGGCGGCGATCTCGGCAAAGTCGTGGTCGGCGACGCCCAGATGCGTGGCGATCCCCATCCGCACATGCCCGCCCCCCGCGCCATCCGCCACGAACTCCGGCGCGCCCTTGGCATGGAACGAGATGAAATCGGTCGGCGTCTTCGCCGCGCGCAGATGCGCCATGAACCCGCTCAAGGCCGCATCCCCGGTACCGGCAAAGTCCGGACCGCCCACCCGCGCGCCCGGCAGCGCCCGCCGCACCGCCGCCACCGCGTCGTCGTGCAGGCGATAGAACTGCTCGCGCGTGCCGCCCCAATAGTACTGCGGCAGGTTGGCCTCGTTCCACGTCTCGAAGTACCAGGTCCGCACCTCATCGGCGCCATAGCGCGCCACCATGTGCGCGACCCAGCGATAGACCAGTTCGCCCCACTTCGCCTCATCCCTGGGCGGATAGGCCCAGCCGGTGCGCAAATCGCCGCTGCCCGGGCGGAAGTCGTGGCGATAGGGCTGCGGGTGGCTGGACAGCGCCTCGGGCATGAAGCCGATCTCGACATAGGGCTTCACCCCATGCGCGCGATAGCTGTCGAAGATGCGGTCGACGATCGTCCAGTCATAGACCGGATGCCCCGCTGCATCCTCGGTATAGGCGTTGGTCGACCCCCACTTCAGCGCCGGGGTGCCATCGCCCGAGGTCAGCAGATTGTGCGCGCGGAAATAGACCTGCCCCGGCGACAAGGCCCCCAGCTTGCCCAGCGTGGTCTCGCCGTCCTTCATCGTCGCGTAATTGGGCTCGTCCGCGCCGAAGAAGCGCCACACCGGCCGCACCGGCCCCAGCGAGGATGCCGCATCGACCGAGATATGCACCGGGATCGCGGTACTTTCGGCCGGCGCGGCGGGCATGGGCGTCGGGATCTTCACCCCCAGCAGCACCAGCACCTCCCCGGCGGGAATACCGAACCAATGCGGCACCCCGCGCGGGATCAGCACGACATCGCCCTTGTGCAGCACGCGCGACGTCCCGCCCTCGATCCGGTCGCCATCGACGAAGCCGGGCCGCACGACCTGCGCCCCCACCAGCGCACCGCCCGACACCAGCGTGCCGGTGCCCTCCAGCACGGTCGCGTATTCGGCCTCTCCGGTATGGATCGCCGGCCGCGCCGCCGCCGACCAGTATTCGATCGCCGGCGTGTTCACGCCATCGCGGAGCAGCGGTTGCCAGAAGAACGTCTTGCCGCTCTTCGCCAGCTCCCGCTTGGTGCGCGCGACCAGAGCGGCGATCTCGGGCGCTTTCGCTTGCGCGGTCAGATCGGGCACCGGGGGCGGATCGGCCCGCGCGGCGACGCTCAGCGACAGCGCCATGACGGCCAGCGGCAGCCTGCGCATCGCCGTCAGAACCTCACCACCGCGCCGCCGGCATCGGCGCTGCGATAGATCGCCTCGATCAGCGCGATGTCGCGCAGGCCCATCTCGCCCGGCGTGCGGTGCGGCACATGCGCGCGCGCCGCCTGCGAAAAGCCATCGATCTGGCCGACGAACTGCGGCGTGGAGGGGATCGTCTCGATCACCACATCGGGCTCATCGGGCCGCCGCCGCCGCGCGACATTGCGATCATAGACATTGGCCGGGTCCATGACGATGCTGCCGCCGACGCCCACCACCATCTGCCGGTTGATGTGCGAACTGGCATAGGACGACGAGCCCTGCGCCGTGCTGCCATCAGCAAAGCGCATCCGCCACAGCACGCCCCCCTCCACCTCGGCAAAGCGCGGATCGCCGGCGGGGGTGGTGTAGATCGCGCTGAGTTCGCTCGGCATCGCATCGCCATGCATCATCAGCGTGCCGTTGAGGCCATAGATGCCATAATCGAACATCGATCCGCCACCCCCCAGCGCCTTGGTCAACCGCCAGGCGTGCGGCGGGAACGCCGGCCGCGCATCAAAGCAGTTGTCGGCGCTGAGATGCCGCACGCGGCCGATATCCCCGGCGGCAATCATCCGCGCGACGGCGATGTTGAACGGATCGAAATGCACGCGATAGGCGATACCCAACTGCCGCCCCGCCTGTTTGGCGGCGGCGATCATCGCGCGGCACTCGCCGCTGGTCGAGGCCATGGGCTTTTCGCACAGCACATGCTTGCCCGCCTTCAGCGCACGGATGGTGAATTCGGCATGCAGACCCACCGGCAGGGCGATGTAGACGCAGTCGATCTCGGGATCGTGCGCGATCTGGTCGAACGTCTGATACGAATAGAGTCGCGGCACACCAAACCGCGCGGCCAGATCCGCTGCCTTGCCCGGATTGCCCGACACGAAGGCGGTGATCCGCGCATGTTGCGATGCCAGGAAGGCCGGGATCATCTCGCCCACGGCAAAGTTGCCCAGCCCCACAACTGCCCAGCGCAGCCGCCCGGCCACAGGATCGGGCAACACATCGATGCCAAACAGTGATTGGCCGCGCGCCTGCGGAGCCGCCCCCGGCGCGGCCATGGCCCCGGCCGCCACGCCCACCGACGCCACGCCCACCGACGCCACGCCCGCCGCCATCAATGCCCGGCGCGTCAAATCAAGATGCGTCATCACGATCCTCCTGAAATCCGCGCGTTTGTTGCCACGCCGGATCGCCCCTGCCTCAACGGCCGCGCAGCGGCACGATCACCGCGGATATGTCGCGATCGCCCAGTCCGGCCCTCTCGGCAGCGACGAAGCGGGCCTGCGCGGCCTCGGCCAAAGCCGATTCGATGCCGACCGAGGCCAGCAACCGGCGGGCGTAACCCAGGTCTTTCGCCATCAGCGGCACCAGGAAATTGGGCGAGAAGTCCTCGGATATCATTCGTTCCGCCATCAGGTTGACCATCGGACTGCCGGGCGAACCGTGGCGCAACACATCTGCGACCATCTGCCGGTCCAGCCCCCTGGCCTCCATCATCGCCATCGCTTCGGCGAACGAGGCCGCCTGGACGCCGGCGAGAAAATTGTTGGCGAGCTTGAGCACCGCCCCGCTCCCCACCGGGCCCAAATGCACGACGCCAACGCCCATGGCATCCAGAAACGGCCGTGCCCGCGCGAGGTTCTGGTCACCTGCGCCAACGAAGAAACGCAAGGTCCCGGTCTCCGCCTGGACCTTGCTGCCCGTCACCGGCGCCTCGACGAAAGGCACGCCGGCCGCAGCCATGGCCGCGCCCAGCCTATCCACCCAATCGGGATCGAGCGTGCTGCATTCGATGGCCAGCGCGCCGGGCGCCATCGCTGCCAACGCCCCCTCCGGCCCCAGCCAGATGGCCTGCGATGCGCCGTTATCGGCAACCATCGCGATCACGCAATCGGCACCTTCGGCCGCCTCTGCCGGTGTGGCCGCCAGCCTGGCACCGAGTGCCTCAAATGGCGCCGCGCGCGTCGGGGTCCGGTTCCACACCGCCAGTTCGAATCCGGCATCCAGCAGACGGCCCGCCATACCTGCACCCATGAGTCCGAGGCCCAGCACCGCCACCGTCGTTGCCATCACATCACCCTCTCCGGTCGCCTAGGCGGCGGCCTCATTGACACCACCGCCTTATTTACTCATACCAGATTGATCGGTCCCGGGAGGATTGTAAACCGCCTTTCCGATGTCGATCCCACAGATCCGACCCCGTAACGGCTTGACCCCGGACAGCGCACGCGCGCAACGGTCCCGGCATGATCTCGCATCACATGTCTTGACCTTATTTGTCTTAGTATATTAGACAGGCCTCCCGAGAGGGGAACCGCCCCCTCTGGAGCGCGCAGATGATCCGCCTCGTCACCATCACCCTCTTGGCCATCATAACGTCGGCCACCCTGCCGCGCACGCATGGCGAGGCGGCGGCGCACCCCGCCGCGACCTGCTCGCCGGAACTGGCCCTGCCGCCGGGTTTTTGCGCCACGGTGTTTGCCGATCGCCTTGGCCATGTCCGCCACATGGCGGTGGCCGGCGATGGCACCGTCTACGCCAACAACATGGGCGGCCGCGACGCCGGCGACCCCGCCCGGCCCGGCCTGGTCATCCTGCGCGACACCCATGGCACGGGCCAGGCGGACCGCATCCTGCGTCCATTTCCCGCCGTTGCGGGTGGCACCGGCGTCGCGCTGTACGGCGGGTACGTCTATGTTGAGGACGGCGCGCGCATCGTGCGTCACCGCCTGAATCCCGCCGGCGCCGATCCGCGTGCCGAGGTGGTGCTCAGTGGCCTGCCCACCGCCGGCGACCATCATTCGCACACCATCGTCATCACCCCCGACGGCACGCTTTACGTGAATTCTGGCAGCGCCACGAACGCCTGCCAGCGCGATAACCGCAAAGCCGGCTCGCCCGGTCTGCAGCCTTGCGACGAGAAGGCGATGCGCGCCGGGATCTGGCGCTATCGTGCCGATCGGCTGGGCCAGAACTTCGCCCCTGCCGCACGCTATGCCAGCGGCATTCGCAATGCGGTGGGCATGGCGCTGGACCAACAAGGCCACCTGTTCGCCACGCAGCACGGTCGGGACCAGCTCCATGAAAACTGGCCGGCCCTCTACACCGGCGATCAGGGCCAGAATCTGCCCGCCGAGACGTTGCTGCAGGTCGATGCGGGGGCCGATTATGGCTGGCCCGAATGCTATTTCGATCCCGGCCAGAACCGGCTGGTGCTGGCGCCCGAATATGGCGGCGACGGCGGCCACGCCACCGGCCCCTGCGCCGCGCGCAAGGCTCCCGTGGCGGCATTCCCCGCGCATTGGGCGCCCAACGATCTGGCGATCTACACCGGGCGCCAGTTCCCGCAGGCCTATCGCGGCGGGGCGTTCATCGCCTTTCACGGATCGTGGAACCGCGCGCCCGGGCCGCAGGATGGCTTCAACGTCGTGTTCCAGCCGCTGGCGCAGGGCCGCCCCGCAGGCGCCATTGTCATGTTCGCCGATGGCTTTGCCGGGCCGGGCAAGGCCGCCGGCAACGCCCGCTATCGCCCGACCGGGCTCGCGGTGGGCCCCGATGGCGCGCTCTACATCAGCGACGATAGCCAAGGCCGGATTTGGAAGATCACCTATCGCGGCAGTCCGGATGCCCCCGTGGCCCCGGCAGCGGCGGTGATGGCGCAAGCCGCATCCCCAACCACGCAGGCCCCAGCGCACCATCTGGCCTTGCCCACGGGCATCACCGAGGCGATGGTGACCTATGGCCGGCGGCTTTATGCCGGCGACGAGGCCGGTGCCGGCTGTGCCGGATGCCACGGTGCGCAGGCGCAGGGCACCGCCGTCGGCCCGCGCCTGGTCAACCGCCAGTGGCAATGGAGCCATGGCGATGCCGCCGGCATCCGCGCCACGATCATCGCCGGCGTGGCCCATCCAAAGCGGTTTTCAGCGCCGATGCCGGCCTATGGCGGCGCGCCGTTGAACCCGGCCCAAACCTCGGCGCTCGCCGCCTATGTCTGGTCGATCGGCCACGGGGGGGCGCCCTGACGCGCGGCCGGGCGCCATTGCCCCATTGCAGGAACCGATGATGCTGCGTGTCGTTTCGACCTTGATCGCCTGTCTGTCGCTGGCCGTCGCGCCGGGGATGGCATCGGCGCAGGCAGCCCCGGCCCTCCCCTCCCGCGCGCCCTGGCCGCAGGATGTGCCGGCCCCCGCGCGCTTCGTGCTCTGGCCGGGCGGCGCCCCCGGCACGTCGCCCGCCCGCCGCGCCGAGCCCGAGCAGGCGCAGGACTACTGGCTGAAGAACGTGCATGAGCCATCGCTGACCTACTATCCCGCCGACCCGCGCCACAATTCGGGCGCGGCGGTGATCGTCATCCCTGGCGGCGGTCACCGCATCCTGGTGTGGACCACCGAGGGCATCGACGTCGCCCCCCGGCTCAACCAGATGGGCGTGAATGTCTTCGTGCTCAAATACCGCCTCGCGCGCGAAGAGGGCTCGACCTACTCGATCGAGGGCGATGCCGCGGCCGACGCCCGGCGGGCGATCCGCTTTGTCCGTGCCAACGCCGCCCGTTTCGGGATCGATCCGCACCGGCTGGGGGTGATGGGCTTTTCCGCCGGGGGCGAACTGGTCTCGCTGGTCGCCGACAACCCGGAGCCGCCGCGCACCTGGCCGCTCGACAGCATCGACCGCACTGACGCCCGCCCGGATTTTCATGTGCTGGTCTTCCCCGGACCCCTGGGCATTCCGGGGGCGGCGGCGCGTCAGGCACCGCCGGCCTTTATCACCGCCGGCTCGCTGGATCCCTGCTGCGAGGCACCCGCCCTGCACCTCTATGAACAGTTGCAAGGGCAAGGCGTGCCCGCCGAACTTCACCTTTATGCCGAGGCCGAGCATGCCTTCAACCTGGGCGAGCGGTCCAGCCTGCTCTCGATCATCCATTGGCCGGATCGCCTGGCCGACTGGCTGGCGGACGGCGGCTGGCTCGATGGCAAGGGCGGACAGTCCACCGCCAAACCAAATTGACCCCAGCCTTGCCTATGCGTCGAGCAACGTCCGCTGGAGCATGGCCACCGCGTCGACATTTCCGTCCGCACCCAGAGCTGCGGCCGCGAGGCCTGAGCGCAGCTGTGCCGCCTCACGCCGGCTCCGATCGCCCAGTTCCACGGCGAGGGCGACATACTGTTCGGCATCGCTGGCAATGCCCTCCGGGCGCCCGATCTGCCGCAGCAATCCGGCCGCCAGCCGTTGCCGCATGAAGCGACCGTCAAGGGTCACGATCGGGGTCCCGCGATGAAGCGCCTGCCAGGCTGTGGTATAGCCTGAGAACGCCGGGCAATCGAGCATCACGTCCATCTCGTCGAGGAAACCCAGGAACGCCGTCGGGTCCATCCACGGGGTTGCCCGCAGATACCGCGCGGGATCGAGCCCGGCCGATGCGAATGCCGTGGCCAGCCGCTTCATCAGCAATGCGCTCGCCCAGGGATGTTTGCGCGATTGAACGACCCAGAATTCGCACGGCCCAGCCGCCTGCGCGATGCGCGCCAGCAGGTCATCATTCCGGGGATCGAATTTCACCGGCTGCTGGCACAGGGCGAAGCGAACATGGCCCGGCTGGCGCTGCGGACCGCTCCAGCGAGAGGCGCGCGGGGTACCAAAGCGCGTCGACACACCCGTTCCGGGCAGCCGGATCAGACGCTCGGTATAATGCGCGGCGGCATCCTCCGGCTCGATCGCGTCCCCGGAGAGATAGAGGTCGATGCTCGGCATGCCTGTGGAGACGGGATGCCCCCAACTGGCCACTTGCAGTCTGGCCAGCCGCAGCGGTGCCAAGGCCCCGGCCAGCGGGTCCATGCCGACCTCCGGGTAGAACAGGATATCGGGCGCCTCCTGGCCGATGTGATCCACCCATCGTTCGACCGAGCGTGGTTGCCCCTGATAATGCGCGACGGCGCTCTCGGCCCAGTCGGTCTCGACATCGCGCTGTTGGCCGGTGTGATAGAGGCGAATGTCGAAGCGCTCGCGGTCGAGGCCCTCGAGAATGCCCCGCAAGATGATCTGCCAGACCGGGTGCGCGCGCACCTGCCCGCTGACGATGCCCAGCCGCACGCGAGCGCGACCAGTCACGGCGGCGGCCGGGGGGCGTCTGCCCGCAGCCTCGCGACAGACCAGCCGTCCGAAGCGCGCGAGGGGTGCGGTGACGTCGTCGGGACGATAGGCCAGCAGAAAGGGCTGCACCGTGCCCACCACTTTGGCCAACGCCCCCGGTTGAGCGGATGCCCATTCATCGAGTTCTGCCGTGGCTTGGGCAAAGTCCGCCGCGACCTGCCCGCTGTGTGCCGGCGATGACGGCATCATCGGAATGGCCGCCACGGCAAGGGCAAGCCGGGCCCCGGCGTGCCCCGGCGTGCGCGCGATGATCGAGCGATACTGGGCGATCGCACCGCCTTGCTCGCCCAATTCCACAAGCGCGTTGCCAAGGTTCAATGCCGCGTCGTCATAGTCCGGCCGGGCGCCGAGCGCGCCACGAAACGCCGCCGCAGCTTCGCCAAAACGGTCGCACTTCATCAGGACAAGACCGAGGGTATTGTGCGCTTCGGCCTGACCCGGATGCTGCTGGATGAGCTCGCGGCACATTCGCTCCGCCTGACCCAACGCGCCCATCCGCAACAGCAGACCGGCGGCGTTGATGCGCGCCGCCGGAAAGGCGGGGTCCAACTGGATCGCGCGGCCAAAGCTCTGGAGCGCGGCATCCTCCTGCCCCATCCGGGCCTGGCAATTGCCAAGCGTGTTCCAGACATCGCGCAACCGCGGATCGAGCTTGAGTGCCGCCAAACAGGCGTTGGCCGCCGCACCAAAGTCACCCATCGACTGCAAGACCACCCCGAGATTGTACAGGGCGGCGAGATGATCGGGCTTGATCCGCAAGGCCTGCCGCAGCGCACTGGCAGCCGCCGGACTGTCACCACCGGCATGCAGGACCGTCGCCAGATTGGTATGAAACCCGGGGACGTGGGGATTGATCGCGATCGCCTGTCGGATCAGGCTCACCGCGCGCGCACGATTGCCCTCGGCATAATCGACCATGCCGATCAAATTAAGCGCATCGGGCTGGCGCGGATCGGCCTCGAGAATGCGCTGATACATCGATCTCGCCTGCACCAGACGACCGGCCTGATGATGGCGGCCGCCCTCGATCATATGCGCACGGATCAGTTCTGGGCTCATTTACGGACTCGCGGTCAGATTTAGGCGTCAATGCAGATCGGATCCGGCAATTTTCATGTCATGCGCTCGATCGTGGCCATCGCCGACCCGGCAGGCCGGCCGGCCGCGCATATCCCCGCGCGGGCGGCGTCAACCGGCTGTGGCAAGCCATCCGTGCATCGCCAGCCACCGGGTGAATTCATCGAACCAGCCGGTGCTGGTGGTGGTCTTGGGGTACATGCCGAAGCCGTGGCCGCCCTGCTCGAAGAAGTGCAGTTCCACAGGGCGCCCGGCGGCGCGCCAACTGTCGATGATGCCAAAGCCGCCATGGCCAAAGATCGGATCGTCCGCCGCCAGCGCGGTGAACAGCGGCGGCGCATCGGCGGGCACGGTCACCGCGCTCATCGGGCCATAGATGCTGGCGATGAAGGCGGGATGCGCGTCGCCACCGGCCAAAGCGGTGGCCAGCGTCAGCATCGCTCCGGCCGAAAAACCGACCATGCCGACGCGGTTGGGATCGACATGCCACGCAACCGACCGTCGCCGGATCAGCGCAAAGGCCGCGCGCGCATCGGCTATCTGCGGCGCCAGCGAAGCGGCCAGGGCGGCGGCATCGGGCGCCTGGGGCGGGCGGCCCGAACCCGGCATCTTGCCATAGGCGTCGGCAAAGGCGTTGAGATCGGCCGGCGTCTGATGCAGCCGGTATTTGAGCACGAACGCCGCCACCCCATGCGCGGCCAGCGCGCGGGCGACATCCCAGCCCTCGTTATTCATCGACAACGACTGAAAGCCCCCACCGGGCGCGATCACCACCGCCGTACCGTTGGCCTTGGCCGGATCGGGCAGGAACGGGGTCAGCGTGGCGGCGGTGACGTTGCGGGCGAACACGCTGCCATACTGACGGTGCCAGGATTCGGGCGCCGTGGCGCCGGGCAGGCCACCGGTGCCCAACGCGATGGCATCGGGCTGGCCAGGCACGGCGATCGGCACCATGCGGTCATCCTGCGCCTGAGCCGCCGTCGCCACGACAAGGCCCAGCGCCAGGCCAAAGCCGAGCAGACCGGCGCGCAACGGCAAGGCCGGCTGCACAAGTGCCGCGATGCGGGTGAATCGAATCATGAAGGCCTCTCCTCGTGGCTCTACGTTCGGCCATTTCGATAGCGCTAACATCAATCACCATCCGCCGATTGTCAAATGCGCCGTGCATCGTGGAATTCGCGCCGTTCCGGAGAGCCGCATGCGGCCGATGCGGCTGCAAAGGGCCGGTGTTTCCGCCACGCGCATGCCCGCACCCCGCGCCCATCGATCTTGTTCGCTGCGGCAAACGCGGGCAACGTACCCTCCCCGTGTCTGCAAGGATGAAGTCCGTGTCCGAAGCCCCGACCTCCGGCGCCAAACAGCGCGCGGCCGATGCCCGCTGCGCCGCCATGGTTCATCACGCTCGGCGGCAGATCAGGGCCGAGGGATTGCAGCGGTTCAGCACCAATGAAGTCCTGCGCCTGTCGGGCGGATCAAAGGCAACGCTCGCCAAATATTTCGGCGGGCGCATGGGGCTGGTCGCCGCCGCCATCGCGGAGGAGGCGCGCGAGGCCACCGCCACATTGGCGATCACTTACGGGGACGCGGGTGACCGCCCGCTGGGCGAAAGTTTGATCGATCTGTTGTCGGGGATCTTGCACTTTTATCTGACCCCCGGGTCGCTCAGCCTTTACCGGACGGTGATTGCCGCAGCGGATCAGGACCCCGGCATGGCAATGGCCTTTTATCAGCAAGGTCATAGCCTTGTGCGGGATGCCGTCGCCGATTTCATTGCCTCCAGGCGGAGCGATCTAGCCCCGGCGGTCGACGCCCGCGACGCCGCCGACTGCCTGCTCCATGCCATCCGCGCCGGCGTCTATGAAAAGGCGCTGCTCAACCTGATCCCCCTGCCTGTCCCCGATGCCGAGATCCGGGGGCAAGTGGCGCAGACCGTGGCTCTGATGCTTCCCGGCCTGCACGCCATCGCTTGACACGATCCACGCCCGGATAATATGTACCATTGGTACACATAATAACCGGAGAGCGAGGATGACGTTTCTGCGCAATTGCTGGTACATCGCTGCATGGGATCATGAGGTCACCGCCGACGCACCGCTGTCCCGCCGGCTGCTCGACGAACCGGTCGTGCTGTTCCGCGATGAAAACAACGCGCCGGTGGCCATTTCTGGCGTTTGCCCGCACCGCCTCGCCCCCCTTGGCGCGGGCCGTATCGAGCATGGCATCGTCCATTGCGCCTATCACGGGCTGGGCTTTGATCGCACCGGTGCCTGCGTGCACAATCCTTTCGGCACGCCCAGCCGCACGATGAAAGTGCAAACCTGGCCCGTGGTCGAAACGTTCAGCGCCATCTGGATCTGGATGGGCGACGCCGACAAGGCGGATCCATCGTCGATCGGTGATTTTGCCTTCAACGATCCGGCGCAGGCCTATGTCGGCAAGGGCTATCTGGCGGTCAACGCCAGTTATGAGCTGGAGATCGACAACATCCTCGATCTCAGCCACATCCAGTTCCTGCACCCCACCACACTGGGCAGCGGCCAGGTGGCCAATGCCCGCTATGCGTGGCAGCAGGACGGCACCGCGATCTGGTCGAACCGCGACGTGACGGGCGAAATCCTGACCGATGCGCTGGCGACCGCGATGGGCATCGCGCCGGGCACGCCCGCCGACCGCTGGATCCACACCCGCTGGACCGCGCCGGCCAACATGGTGATCCTGGCCGGCGCGGTGCCGACGGGGCGGCCTTATGCAGAGGGCCGTGAGACGCCGACCGGCCATTTCTTCACGCCCGAAACGGCGCAGAGTTCACACTATTTCTATTCGATCGCCTTCCCGCACCAGATCGGGCCGCAGGGCCAGGCCGTCGCCGATGCCCAGGTCGAATTCCTCGGCGTGCCCTTCCAGACCGAGGACCTGCCGATGCTGGAAGCGCAGCAGCGCAACCTGGGCACAATCTCGCTTCGCGAGGCGAAGCTCGGCTGGTTGCCGGGGGATGCCGCCGGCGCCCGCGCGCGTCAGATGCTCTATGCGTCAATCGACGCGGAGGCCGTGTCAGCGTCCTGACAGCGCCCGTTCCGCCTTGGTGTGTTCCGCCCATGCGGTAAACTGGTCCATCAACCAGACGATCGCGGGATCTGCGGCATGGGCCCGGTGGCACTGCATGGTCGAACGCATGGCCGGAATGTCCACCGGCAAAGGGCAATAGCGGATCGGCAGATAGCGCGCGGCCTTGCGCGCCAACGATTCGTGCAGAATGGCCAGATAGCGCGTGCCGACCAGCATCTGCGGCACGGCGGCGAAGTAACTGACCGTCAGGGCGTGATGCAGATCATAGCCTATGCCGCTCAGTTCGTTGATCGCGTAAGATCCGGTCTTTTCCCGGCCGATCACTGTCGAAATGAAACGGGCGTCGATCATCTCCTCAATCGTCAGCGGTTGTGCCATCAACGGATTTTCGGTCCACCCCGCCACAACGTGATGCTCTTCCATCAGCGGGATCTGGGGATGACGTTCGCTGAGATAATTGTGCGGGGTGATGATCAGGTCGAGCTCTCCCGCCTCAAGCAAGCGGATCGCCTGGTCGCCGGTCGGCGTGATGACGAAGCGGATGCCCGGCGCCTCGGCTTCGATGATCGGCAGAAGATCGCCGAGCATCGTCACCAGCACGAAATCCGATGCCATCACCTGAAACGTGCGCGTGGACGTCAAAGGATCAAACCGCGCCGATGTGCTGACCAGAGCATCGAGTTCGGCGAGCACCGCCTTCAGCCGCGGTTGCAGGCGCAGGGCATAGGCGGTGGGGATCATCTGCTTGCCATGCTGCACCAACAGCGGATCGTTGAAATGGCTGCGCAGGCGGCCCAGCGCGGCGCTGATCGCGGGTTGGCTGATGTGCAACTGCTCGGCCACGCGGGTCACGCTGCGCCGATCGATCAGCACGTCCAACACCTGCAGCAGGTTGAGGTCGATCCCCTTGAAGCGCATGCGATCTCATCCGTTTTCGTTATGCATTCGATAAAAACAAAATATTTCTCAAATGCCTAACCCTGCCGCTAGCTGGCTTCAATAAAAAAACAGGTTGGGAGACGGACATGCGATTTCGTTCATTTTTGCTGGCGACGGCTGTGCTGGGCACACCGGCGATGGCCCAGACGGCAGCGCCCGCCGGCACGCCCGCCGTATCCGAACTTCAGGAGATCGTGGTGACCGCGCAGCGGCGCGAGGAAAACCTGCAGAAGGCGGCGCTCGCGGTCAGTGCCGTGGCCGGCGATGCGCTGGTCAAGCAATCGGTGACGCAGGCGACCGATCTCACCCGGCTGGTGCCCTCGATCCAGGTCGCGCCGGCATCCTCGTTCACGCAGATCTATCTACGCGGCATCGGCACCTTCGGCGCAAACGCCTATGCCGAGCAGGGCGTGGCCTTCAACCTCGATGGTATCTATCTCTCGCGCCCGGCGGCGCCGGCGGCGCTGTTCTATGACATCGACCGGATCGAGACGCTGAAGGGCCCGCAGGGCACGCTCTATGGCCGCAATGCCAGCGGCGGCGCGATCAACGTCATCACCGCCAAGCCCAAGCTGAATGAAACCAGCGGTTTCCTGAACCTGGAAGGCGGCGACTATGCCACGTTCAAGACCTCCGGCGCGATCAATGTGCCGCTGGGGTCGCAATGGGCGGCGCGGGTATCGGGACAATATGCCCGGCACGATGGCTATTTCAGCGATGGCTATGACGACGAAAACACCGGCGCCGTGCGAGGCCAGCTCAAGTACGACAACGGCAGCGGCATCAACGCCACGCTGATGACCGATTATGGCCACGTCGGCGGCAAGGGGTCGGGCGGCACGATCGTGCCCTTCATCGGCAACGGCCGTCTGGGGCCGAGCGATCCGCAAGTGCTGGCTGCCTATCTCGCTGCGCAGCCGACCGCGCCGGTGCCGCAGGTGGTGGCCAAGAACGACGGGTTTCAGGACAACAATTTCTACGGCGTCGCGTTGACCGCCAATGCCGACCTCGGCTTTGCCAAGCTGACAGTGATCCCGGCGTGGCGCCAGACCGATCTCAATTTCCTGTCCTATGCCTCCTCGTTCCAGATCCGCGACATCGAGAAGTCGCACCAGGGATCGGTCGAGGCCCGGCTTTCCAACCACAGCGGCCCGGTCAACTGGGTGGTCGGCGCCTACTGGTTCAGCGAGCACGTCAACGCGCTCCAGCACTATGACCAGGGCAGCAACCTGCTCGACATCGACTCGCTGCTCGATACCCACAGCCTCGCGGGCTTTGGGCAAGCTACCGTCGACATCACCCCGCGCTTCCGCCTGACCGGCGGCCTGCGCTATACCGACGATCACAAGCAACAGCTGACCAACTTCGTCAACCAGCCCTTCGCCGGCTTCGTCAGTCCGCAGACCGGCAACTTCACGCCGATTTTCGCCGATATTCCGGCGGTGGCGACCACCAACATCCACTTCCGCAAGCTGACGTGGAAGGCCGGCTTCGAATACGATGCGGGTCCGCGCAACCTGGTCTATGCCTCGGTGGCGACCGGGTTCAAATCGGGCGCGCTCTTTGCCGCGACGGGGCAGAACTATTCGCTGCCCGAAGGGTTGACCGCCTATACCCTCGGCTCCAAGAACCGGTTCCTGGGTAACCGGCTGCAAGTGAACGTCGAGGCGTTCCTCTGGAATTACACCAACCAGCAGATCTCGCACCTGGGCCCGGTGCAAGTCGGCTCGACCCCGGTTGGCGGCATCTATGCGCCGGTGTTCATCACCGAGAACGCCGGCTCCGCGCGGCTCTATGGCGCCGAGGCGGAAGTTCTGTTCAAGGCCACCCCGCGCGATCTGTTCAGCGCCGATATCCAGTGGCTGCACGCGCGCTACAGGACCTTTGCCTATCAGGCCTATTCCTCATCGGGCGCGGCACCCGTCGAAGGGTGTGCCGTGACGCCCACCAGCCTGATCGCCGCCACGCCGGGCGCCGCCATCTACGGCGTCAATTGCTCTGGCCGCCCACTGGTCAACGCGCCCGACTGGACGATCAACCTGGCCTATGAACACAAGATCCCGCTGGCCGGCGGCGCCACCGTCGCGATCGGCGCCGATACCCGCATCCAGAGCGGCAGCTATGTGTCGATCGACTATCTGCCGGGCGGCTATCAGGCCACCTACACGATGTCGAACGCGCATGTGACGTTCGAGCCGGCGGGCGGGCGCATCACGCTGACTGGTTTCGTCAACAACTTCGAGAACACGACCGTTCTGTCGGCCAGCTTCCAGAGCCCGGTCAAGAACGGCGTGCTTTACGATCAGCTACGGCCGCCGCGCACATATGGCGTGCGCGCGTCGGTCCGTTTCTAGGCGGTCCTGACCGCGCCGCCCCCCACCCCGCCAAACAGCGAAGTGAAACCGAATGCAACTCCAGAATATCCTAGTCATCGGCGGTGGGATCAGCGGCCTGACCAGTGCCATCGGCCTGTGCCAGCGCGACCACCGCGTCACCGTGATCGAGCGCGATCCCACCTGGTCGGTCTATGGCGTGGGGATCATCCAGCAATCGAACGTGCTGCGTGCGGCGCGCGATCTGGGCATTCTGGAGGGCTATCTGGCCGCCGGCGTGGGGTTCGATGCGGTGGAAATCTATACCCCCAACGGCCAGCGGGTGGCGCGCGTGCCCGGCCATGCGCTGGACGAGGGGATGCCGGCCAACCTCGGCATCGGCCGCCCCGCCCTCCACAAACTGCTGGGCGACAGTGCCAAGGCGGCGGGTGCCGAGATCCGTCTGGGCGTCACCGCACAGAGCATCGATGATCAAGGCGATGCGGTCGAGGTCGTCTTCTCCGACGGCACCTCGGGTCGGTACGACATGGTGCTGGGTGCCGATGGGGTTTACTCGCAAACCCGCGGGATGATCATGCCCGATGCCGATCGGCCGACCTTCACCGGACAGGCGGTGTGGCGTTACAACTTCCCGCGCCCGGCCGATCTCGATGCGCTGCATGTCTACAACGGCCCGACCGGCGTAGGCCTCGTGCCGATCAGCCGGACGCTGATGTACATGTACGCCACCACGCCCGAACCGGACAATCCGCGCTACCCGACGGCAGGCCTCGCCGCGCGGATGCGCGCCAAGCTGGCCGGCACCGCACCCGCCATCCAGGACCTTGCCGCGCAGATCACCGATGACGAAAGCGTAGTCTACCGCCCGCTGGAGGGCATGATGCTCCATGGCCCGTGGCACAAGGGGCGCGTGGTGTTGCTGGGCGATGCGGTCCACGCCACGACGCCGCATCTGGGTCAGGGCGCCGGCATGGCGATCGAGGACAGCGTGGTGCTGGCGCAGGAAATCACCCGCCACGACACACCGGAAGAGGCCTTCGCCGCCTATCGCGCCCGCCGTTACGAGCGCTGCCGCTACATCGTCGAGCAGAGCCTGGCGATCTGCCACGGCCAGCTCGGCAAAGGCCCGCCGGTCGATAACGCCAAGGCCACCGCCGAGATGTTCGCCATCGTTTCCCAACCGATCTGATAACCCAAGGACCCCCCAAATGAGCCGTGTGACCGAAATCCGCTATGTCGGCTATGGTGTGACCGATCTGGCCGCCGAAACCGCATTCTACGAACAGATCTGGGGGCTGGACCGCGTGCCCAGCGATGACGACATGGCCTGGTTCAAGACCCAGGGCCACGATGAACACCACGTCGTCCGCCTACGCGCGGCGGAGGAGAACCGCATCGACGTGATCGCCTTTGCCACTGAAACGCGCGCCGATGTCGATGCCCTGGCCGCGCGGGTCGAGGCCGCCGGCGGCCGGATCGTGCATCCCCCGCGCGATCTCGCCACGCCCGGCGGCGGCTATGGCTTTCGCTTCTTCAGCCCCGATGGCCTGCAGTTCGAGATTTCCAGCGATGTCGCGCGCGGCACCCGCCGGGATCTGCAACGCTGGGACGGGGTGCCCTTAAAGATCAGCCACATCGTGTTGCACTCGCCCGATCACCAGGCGCTGGTCACGTGGTTCTGCGAGGTGCTGGGCTTCAGGGTCAGCGACTGGCTCGGCGACTTCATGTGCTTCCTGCGCTGCAATTCGGCGCACCATCGCATCGCCATCCTGCCCGGGCCGGCGTGCCTCAACCACGTCGCTTATGACATGCTGGGGTTCGATGACGTGATGCGCGGCATTCATCGGTTGAAGCAGAACGGCGTGGACATCGGCTGGGGCCCGGGCCGACACACCGCGGGGAACAACACGTTCAGCTATTTCGTGACGCCGAACGGTTTCGTTGCCGAATATACCAGCGATCTGGAGGACGTCGATTTCGACGCGCACGAGGCCAAGGTCCACGTCCCCGCGCCGATGGTGATGGACCAGTGGGGCATCGGCACCGGCGGTCCGCAGACCCTGCCGCATCCGCATGTGAACCCCGGCCTGTTCATCGCGGTGGAGGCGTAGGATGGCGCTCTATTCGCCGTTTGCGAACTATATCTGGAACCTGTCGGTGGCGATCGCGCTGGAGAGCGGCGGGCAGATCGGTGAGATCGTCGACATGTGCCAGCCGATCCTCGACGCGGCGGCGGGCGGCGGCGATGCCGGCACGCCGGCTTTCATGCGCCAGTGGGCGGCGATGGGCGACAAGCTGATCGCGCTCGCCGCCGAGGACGAGGCGCGCGGCCGTGGCTTCTCGGCCAGCGACAAGCTGGAACGCGCCTCGCTTTACCTGTTCGTGGCCGAGCGCATGCAGGGCCATGGCGCGCCGGGGCGCAAGGAAACGTACGCCAAGGCGCTGGCGACCTTCGAAAAATCGACGGTACTGGGCGGGCTGAACCGCAAACGGGTGGAGATCCCGCTGACGACGGGCGTGATGTCGGCCATCTACACCCGCGCGGCGGGCGATGGGCCGCACCCGGTGGTGGTCTATTGCAACGGCCTCGATAGCTGCAAGGAGCTGCTCTACTGGAGCCGCCTGCCCGAGGCGCTCGCGCGACGCAGCATTTCCACGCTCTGCATCGATCAGCCGGGCACCGGCGAGGCCCTGCGCCTGCATGACCTGCCCGTCGATCCGCATAGCGAAAGCTGGGCGTCGAAGGCAGTCGACTGGCTGGAGACCCGCGCCGAGGTCGATCCCAGGCGCATCGGCATGACCGGCATCTCGCTTGGCGGCCATTTCGCGCCGCGCGCGGTCGCGTACGAGCCGCGCTTTGCCTCCGGCGCCTGTTGGGGCGCCAACCACAACTGGCGCGAGGTGCAGGACAAGCGCATGCAGCGCGAGGGCGAAAACCCCGTGCCGCACTACTGGGCACACGTACAATGGGCGTTCGGCGCGACGGACATGGACGACTTCCTCGCCAAATCGCAGGACATGAACCTCAACGGCCATATGGACCGGGTGAAAGTGCCGTTCCTCGTCACCCACGGCGCCGACGATCGCCAGATCAGCGTCGCCTACGCGCACGATTGCTATGATCAACTGGTCAACTCGCCGCGCCGCGAGCTGAAGATCTTCACCGCGCGCGAGGGCGGGGTCGAGCATGTCGGCGCCGACAACATGGCATTCGGCCGCGACTACATCGCCGACTGGTTCGCCGACACCCTGGGAGGGCACACCGCATGAGCCGCCAATTCATCGACCTGTCGATCACATTGTGCAACGATGTGGTCTCGGATCCGCCGTTCATGCGGCCCGAGATCACCTATCAGACCCATGCCGAGACCGTGGCCGAGGCCGCGCACTTCTTCCCCGGCCTGACCGCCGAACAGATGCCCGGCGGCGAGGGCTTCGCCGCCGCCGAGTGGGTGCGGCTGACCACGCATAACGGCACGCATCTCGATGCGCCGTATCACTTCCACCCGACGATGGATGGCGATGTGGTTGAGGGTGGCCGGCGCGCGATCACCATCGACGAAGTGCCGCTCGACTGGTGCTTCCGCCCGGGGGTGAAACTGGATTTCCGCGCGCTTCCAGATGGCCATGTCGTCACCGCTGCCGAGGTCGAGGCCGAACTCGCGCGGATCGGGCATGATCTGCAACCGCTCGATATCGTGCTGGTCAACACTGCAGCAGGGATGGCGCTGGGGCGGCCCGATTTCGTCAACGTCGGCTGCGGCATGGGATACGAGGCGACGATGTACCTGACCTCGCGCGGGGTGCGGGTCACAGGCACCGATGCGTGGAGTTGGGACGCGCCGTTCAGCTACACCGCACAAAAGGTCAAGGAGACCGGCGACACCAGCCTGATCTGGGAGGGGCACAAGGCCGGGCGCGACATCGGTTACTGCCATCTCGAAAAGCTGCACAACCTCGAAAGCCTGCCGCCGCACGGCTTCACCGTTTCGTGCTTCCCCGCCAAGATCAAGGGTGCCAGCGCCGGGTGGACCCGCGCCGTGGCGATCTTCGAGGCATGAGGCTGGCCACACTGCGCGATGGCACGCCCGATGGTGCGCTGGTGGTGGTGTCGGCGGACGGCGCGCGCTGCCTGCCGGCGCGCACCAGCCTGATCGCCGCCATCGCCGACTGGGCGCGGGCCGAGCCGGCGCTCCGCCAGATCGCCACGCAGGTAGAGGGGGCTGGCGAGGCATTCGATGCCGCCAGGCTGGCCGCGCCGATGCCCCGTTCGTGGCAATGGCTCGATGGATCGGCCTTCGCCACGCATGGCGAACTGATGCAGGTGGCGTTTAACCTGCCGCCGATCCCCACCGACCGGCCGCTGATGTACCAGGGCCTGTCCGACCGGTTCTATGGCCCCGGCGATCCGATCCCCTTTGCCAGCGAGGCCGACGGCATCGACTTTGAAGGCGAGTTCGGCGTGATCGTCGATGCCGTGCCGATGGGCACCACGCCCGCGCAGGCCGAACGCCACATCCGACTGGTGGTGCAGATCAACGACTGGTCGCTGCGCACCCTCGCGCCGATCGAGATGAAAACCGGCTTCGGCTGGGTGCAGGCCAAGCCACCATGCAGCATGGCGCCGTTTGCGGTGACGCCCGACGAACTGGGCGCGGACTGGCGCGATGGGCGCGTTTGGGCCGATCTGGCCATCGCGTGGAATGGCGAACGCTTCGGCCGGGTCAATGGCGGAGAAATGGCGTTTTCCTTCCCCGAACTGGTGGCCCATGCCGCCCGTACCCGCGATCTGGTGGCGGGGACTATCATCGGATCGGGCACCGTCTCGAACCAGGATTATGCGACGCGCGGCTCGGCCTGCATTTCCGAGCGGCGCGCCATCGAGATCATTGCCGATGGACAGCCCGGTACCGCGTTCATGCGCTTTGGCGATCGCGTCCGGATGCAGGCCTTGGCCAGCGATGGCCGCGCGCCCTTCGGCGCAGTGGACCAACAGGTGGTCGCCGCCATGGATGAGCCACCAGCAACGGCACGCTGATGATATGTGACGCCATGTGACAGCGCGCGCTAACCCCGCTGGTTGGCGCGCCGCCACACCAGCGGGGTGGTGCCGACCAGCTTGCGGAACAGCCGCGTCAGATGCGCCTGATCGGCCAGCCCGCAAGCGATCGAGATCGCCCCCAGCGTGTCGTTGGTGGTCAGCATCAGGCGCTGGGCATGGCGGATGCGCTGGCGGGTGACATAGGCATGGGGCGGCTCGCCGAGGCTGGCCTTGAACGCCCGGCAGAAGTGGCCCATCGACAATTGCACGAGATTGGCCAGCCCCTCGATCGGCAACGGCGCATCGATATGCGCCGCGACATGCCGGCACACCCGCGCGATCTGCCAGGGTGCCAGCCCGCCCTTGACGACAGTGACCTCTGGCTCGTGCACCGGCGCCGGGCGCCGCACCCGCGCCGGAATCGCGGCATCGCCGTGGAGGCGCGCGCGCTCGGGCAATGTCGTGCCCAGCAGCGCGGCGATCTCGTCGAGGCAGGCGTGCGTGCGCCAGGGCTCGACCGGGATGTTGTCGCGCGCTTCGTGCAACAGATCGCGCAGCACCGCCAGTTGCACGCCCGAAAGCGGTTGCGGCGGCTCGCGCAGAGTCTGGATCGAGATCATGGTCGTCCCTTCCATAATGGCCTGCCATCGCGGCGGCGGCCCGGCGCACGGATGGCCCAGGGCATGTCGTTCGCGACCGATGATGGCGTGGCCATGCCGTTATCCCGTGGCTTGATGGGCGGCAGACCCCGATAGCCCCGCCCCGGCCCAGGGATATGCACCGCCAACCGCCCGCCGGGGAGCCAGCCAGTGGTTTTCCAACCCCCAACCTTGGTATGGATCGCCCGATGGCGTGTTGACCGCGCGCGGCGCCTGAGGCAGCGACGGAGACGTGCGCCGCTTTCCGCGCGGCCCCGACGGGGAGACACCGATCTCATGGGACAACCGCGTCAGGACGCGCAAGGGCGGAGCGGCCGGTCATGACCATCGCCGCCCCCGATCCCTTCGCCAACCGGCCGCTGTTCGGCCGGGACCGCGAGAGCCGCGCCATGATCGATCTCCTCGCCCGCGTCGGCGACGATGGGCGGGGCCGCATCGTCCTGCTGCACGGGCCGGCGGGGATCGGCAAGACGGCGCTGATCCGCGCGCTTCAACGCAATAGCGCCGCGCGCGACCACCGCTTCGCCGCCGGCAAGTGCACCCGCGCCCAGCACCAGCCACCGCTGTTCCCGTTCGGCGCGGCGCTGGCCCGGCTGATCGGCGAGGCGCTGGTGGGGGCCGAGGTCGATCTCGCCCGGCTGCGCATGGACCTCTTGGTGGCGCTGCGCGGCGACGAGGCCATCCTCGGCGACCTGATCCCGGATCTGCACCAGATCATCGGCGAGGGCTGGCGGCGGCCGGACTTGCCGGCGGGGCTGGTACAGCCGCGGATCTGCGCGGCACTGGCGGCGGCGATCGGGGTGTTCGCGCAGGCCGGCCGGCCGCTGGTGCTGGCGATCGACGACATCCAGTGGGCCGACCCACTGAGCCTGGCGTTCCTGGCCAGCCTGGCGCGGCGGACACCGGCGCATCTGTTGCTGATCCTGGCGTTCCGCGATCCGGCCAGCGACCCGACACCGCCCGCGCCGCCGTTCGTCGAATTGATACAGACACTGTCGCCCGTGGCCGAGGACATCGCGGTGCAGCCGATCCCGGCGCCCGCGATCGCCGACATGATGGCGGCGCGTTTCGGCGATGTCGATCCGCGCATCGACTGGCTGGCGCCGACGCTGGGCGAGACCACCGGCGGCAATCCGTTCCTGCTGCTCCAGCAACTGCGCTGGCTGGGCGAGGAAGGCGCGCTGGCCTTCGATGCCGACCGCCAAGTGTGGACCGGGCGACGCAGCGTGATCATGGACCTGGTCCACCGCGAGGATGGAGACGATCTGCTGGGCACCCGGCTGGAACGGCTGCCGGCGGCGCAAAGGCGGCTGCTGGAGGTGCTGGCGCTGCTATCGGTGCCCTCGCCGGCGTGGCTGCTCGCCGACATTCTGGGCACCGATCCGGCGGACCTTGCCGATGCTTTGGCCGTGCTGGCAGGGGCGCAATTCGTCCGCCGCGCGGGCGATGCCGTCGCCATGTTCCACGATCGCGTGCTGGATGCGGTGGTCGGCGGCATGTCCGCTCCTGCCCGGGCGCAGGCGCAGATGGCCTGTGCCGGCGCGATCCTGCGCCACCTGCCGGCGCTGGCCCCGGATTGGCACTTCCGCGCCGCCAGTTTGTTGCAGGCGGCAATCTTCGCCGGCGCCCTGCCCCCGGCGGCCGACCGCATCGCCTGTGCCTGCCACCTGCTACGCAGCGCCCAGACCAATCGCCAGCGCGGCGCGCTCGATATTGCGGCGGGGCTGGTCAACGCCCTGCGCGCGATGGCGCCGCCGGATTGGTGGGAGGATCAGTATCCGCTGATGATTGCGGGCGATTTGCTCAATCTCGATATCCTGCTGGCCAGTGGCCTCGTCGATCTGGCGGCGGAGCGGATCGACCTGCTCGACCAGCGCGTGCGCACCGACGAGGACCGCGCCCGCGCACTGCAATTTCGCGCGCGGGTGCAGACGGTGCGATCGGACTATGATGGCGCGATCCGGGCGGCGCTGGCAGGGTTGGCGCTGCTGGGGATCGCGGTGCCGCGCCATCCCACGCAGGCCGCGTGCGATGCCTTGCAACGCCGGCTGGAGACACTGCTGGCGCGCCAGCCGGCCGCCGATCTGGTCAACCTGCCGCTGTGCGAGGACCCGCGCGCGCTGCTCGCCTCGCAACTGTTCGCCGCGCTGCTGCCGGCCTTGTTCGATAGCCCCAACATCCGCTACCTTCATGTCGCGCTGCTGGTCGAGTTCACGCTGGAGCATGGTATTTGCCCGGCCTCGCCTTATGGTCTCGGCTGGTACGGGGTGATGGTGGCCGAGGACTATGGCCGCTATGCCGAGGGCATGGATCTGGCGCGTGCGGCGCTGGCCATCGTCGATCGCCATGGGTTCGAGGCGAGCCGGACCGAGACGCTGGTGGCCGTCGACCAGCTCAGTCCGTGGGTCGAGCCGATTGCCGCGTGTCTCGGCTGGGTCGATGCGGCGATCCGCGCAGGGCAGGCCTCGGGCGATCTGGGGATGACGTGCTATGCGCGCAATCACCTGATTTCGGACCTGCTGCAGGTCGGCGCGCCGCTCGACGAGGTCGAGCGCGAGGCGGACGCCGCGCTGCACCTGACCCGCCAGATCGCCTTCACCGATATCGAGCAGTTGATCGCCGCCCAGCGCGCCTTGGTCCGCCTGCTGCGCCACGGCGAGGCGCCGCTGCCGGTGGACCCCTCGATCCGCTCCCCGGCGACGCTCTACTGGGTGCATCTCAATCGCGGTGTCGGCGCCTATCTGACCGATGATGCTGCGGGGGCGCTCATGCACTTTGCCGCGCTGGAGCCGGTGGAGTGGGCCGTGCCCGCGCATATCGACATCACCCTGCGCAGCCTGTTCACCGCGCTGGCGCTCGCGCGCGTGGTGCCCGCCGACGAGGCCCCGGCGCGGATCGCGCCCCACCTGGCGAAACTGCGCCGGTGGGCGGAGGTGAACCCCGAGACGTTCATCCCCAGGCTGCGGCTGGTCGAGGGCGAACTGGCGCGGCTGGCCGGTGACAACGCCGCAGCGCTGGCCGCCTTCGATGCGGCGGCGGGGCTCAGCGGCGGGCTGCCGCACAACCAGGGGCTGGCGCACGAGCTGGCCGCGCGGCTGTGCAGCACCCAGGGCCTGCACGAAACCGCCGATCTGCACGGCAAGGCCGCCACCGAGCACTATGTGCGTTGGGGGGCGCTGGCCAAGGCGGTACGGCTGGAGGCGCCCGCCTATCGCCCCGCGCATGGCGCCGATCGGCCGGCGATCCTGGCGATGACCTCGGACGAGGCGATGGCGCTGGCGCGCGGCTGGTTCGAGGAAACCGATCCGGAACGGTTGCGCCAACGCGTGCTGGGCCAGTTCATGCGGCTGTGCCGCGCGGGTTCGGCCAGTCTGTTCGCCATCGACGATGGCGGTGTGCGGCGGGTGGCCACCGCCGGTACCGACAACGATGGCGCCTGGCCGATCGCCATCGCGCGGCTGCGCAAGGTCACGCTGGCCATCGCCGCGCCGCGCCATTTAACGCTGCCGCTGATCCACAAGGGCGTGCTGATCGGCGCCATCGGGTTGCGCGACCACGGCATCGACCAGCCCCTGCTGACCCGGCCGGTGCAAGTGCTCGAACTGTTGGCGGCACAGGCGGAAATCGCCATCAGCACCGCCGAACTCCACGCCCGCCTCGCCGCCGAGGCCGAGAAGGCGGCGGCAGTGCAAACCGCGCTGCGCACCGCGCGGATCGAGATGGCGCGCAACAGCCACTGGATCTCGCTGGGCGAATTCACCGCCACGCTCTCGCACGAGATCAACCAGCCGCTGTCGGGCATCGCGCTTCAGGCGGCGGCGGCGCGGCGCTGGCTTCACCGCGATCCGCCGGTGATCGCTGAGGCGCTCGACGGCCTCAGCGCCATCGCCAGTGCCGCCGAGCGCGCCGCCAACATCGTCCGCGCGGTCAAGACGCTGACCCGGCAGGAACCGCCGGCGGCCGGCCCGGTCGATATCAACGCGCTGGTCCGCGAGGTCTGCGCGATCCTGGAAAACGAGATCCAGTTGGCGGGCGTGGCGGTGCGGATCGATGCCGCCGCGGACGACCCTTGCGTGATCGGCGACCCGGTCCAGTTGCAACAGGTGATCATGAACCTGTTCATCAACGCGCTCGATGCGCTGGAGGCCAATCCGGCCGGCGACCGGACGATCGCGCTGGGCGTTGCCACGGCCGACGCGCAGGTCCGCGTGCGGATCGAGGACAATGGCCCCGGCATCCCCGATCACCTCGCCGCGCGGATTTTCATGCCATTGGTGACATCCAAGCAGAAGGGCACCGGGATGGGGCTGGCCATCTGCAAGTCGATCGTGGCGGCGCACAAGGGGGAGATCGCGCTGGTTCCGACCGGTGGGCGCGGATGCGGGTTCGTGGTGCGCCTGCCGCTGCATCGGGCCGGCGACCCGCAATGAGACCCGCGTCAGGAACCCGCTTGTGAACATATCTCCGATCGAAAGCGTCCGCGTCGGGCCTTTCACCTTCGATCCGCGCGCGATGGTGCTGGCGTGCGGTGACCAGCCGGTGCGGCTGGGCGCCCGCGCGATCAACCTGCTCGCCGTGCTGATCGAGGCACGCGGCGGGCTGGTGACGCGGCAGGCTTTGCTCGACCGGGTCTGGCCGGGGCAGGCGATCGAGGAGAGCGCCTTGCGCGTCCACCTCTCCGCCGCGCGCAAGGCGCTGGCCGAGGCCGGCGCGGACGACAATGCCATCGTCAACGAGCCAGGGCGCGGCTATCGCCTGACACTGCCAGTGACGGCTGCCGCCGCCGCGCCGGTCGATCTGGCGGTCTTGCCCACGCGTACCACCGCGATCCACGGGCGCGAGGCGACGATCCGCGACCTTTCGGACGAAGTGCTCGCCCATCGGTTCCTCAGCGTGGTGGGCGCGGGCGGCATCGGCAAGACAACGGTGGCGCAGGCGATGGCCCGCCACCTGATGACGGCGCACGGGTTGCGGCCCTGCGTGGTCGATCTGGCCCCGCTGAGCGATCCGGCGCTGGTGAGCGTGCGGCTGGCCACGGCGCTCGGGGTCCAGGGCCCGGCCGAGGCGCGCATGGCCGCAATCGCCGCACAACTGTCCGCCGCGCCGACGCTGCTGTTATTCGATAACTGCGAGCATATGATCGATGCCGTCGCCGACGCGGTCGAGGCGCTGCTCGAACGGGTCGACGACCTGCATGTCCTCGTCACCAGCCGCGAGCCGCTGCGCGCCGCCGGCGAATGGGTTCATCGCCTCGCGCCCCTGGCCCTGCCCGAGGGCGATACGCTCGAGGCCTTCGATGTCGCGGCGGTCAACCTGTTCGTCGAGCGGGCGCGGGCGATCGGCGTGGCGATCCCGCGCGATGTCGCCTCGCTCTCGCTGGTTGCGGCGATCTGCCGCCAGCTCGATGGCTTGCCGCTGGCGATCGAGCTGGCGGCGGCGCGCTGCGATGCGTTCGATCTGGCGACGATCGCCGCCGCGCTCGATGACCGCTTTGCGTTGTTGACCCAGGGCCGGCGCACGGCCTTGCCGCGCCACCGCACCCTGCGCGCGACGCTGGACTGGAGCTACGACCTGCTCTCGGACGAGGGGCGCGACGTGCTCGATCGGCTGGCGCTGTTTCGCGGCGGGTTCGATGCCGCAGGCGCGCGGGGGCTGTTGGAGGGGGCGCCACGGGTGCTGGCGGTGCTGGCCGATCTGGTGGGCAAATCGCTGGTCGTCTCGCAGGCTGGCACCGGCGGGATGCGCTATCGGTTGCTCGATACCACACGCTATTACGGTCTGGCCCGGCTGGACGAGCGCGAGGGTGCATTGCGGGCGACCCGGCTGGCGATGGCCCGTTACCTGATCGCCGGGATCTCGGGATCGTCGGCGGCGTGGGAGGGTGGGATGCTGCGCGGCTATCTGGCGGCGGCGGCACGGCATATCGACGATGTCCGCGCGACGCTGGACTGGGCGTTCGCGGCCGATGGCGATGCCAACACCGGGCTTGCCCTCCTGACTGCCAGCGCGCCTTTGTGGTTCCACCTGTCGCTGGCGCGCGAGTTCCTGCGCCATGCCGAGCACGCCTTGGCCCGTATTGACGGTGCCGACAACGCCTTGCAGGTCGAGTTGCTCAACAGCTATGGCCATGCCTTGTGGCACACGCGCGGACCGGTCACCGAGATGGGCGCCGCCTTCGCCCGCGCCCAGCAACTGGCTGAGGCGATGGCCGACGAGGCGCTGGCGGTGCGCTCGCTGTGGGGGGTGTGGGCGCACGCAATCCTTGCCGGCGATTATGCGCTCAGCCGGGACCACGCCGAGCATTTCGAGTGCCGCATCGGGCCCGCTGCGGATCTTGCCAGCCGACAGACCGCGCTCCACATGCGCGCGCTGTCCGAACATTTCCTGGGCCGCCAGGCCGAGGCGCGGACCTTGCTGGAGGCGGTCCTCGCCGGCGATGCCGAGCCCGAACGCGCGACCCATGCCAACCACGCGCAAGTCGATGGCAAGATCGCCGCGCTCAGCTTGCTGATGCGGATCGAATGGCAGCAGGGCGATGCCGATACCGCACTGGCGCTGGCGCGCGGCAATGCCGCCGATGCGCTCGATCTCGGGCATGCGCTGTCGATCTGCTATGGGCTGGCGATCGGGGCGATCCCGGTGGCCATCGCCTGCGGCGCGCGCGAAGACGCCGCCACGTGGACCGCCGCGCTCGACCGGACGGCGCGGCTGCACGATCTCGATCACTGGCACCGCTTTGCCGTCGGCTATGGCGCGGCGCTGGCCGGCACGGCGGCGATCCCCGATGGCGCCAGCGCGATGCAGCGCGAGATGTTCGCCGTAGCGGCAGAGCGCGAAAGCGCGATCCCAACACGCATAGTGCCCTTCACACCTCTTCACACCTCTTAACTCACGGCCCGGCCCGATCTGCCCCATTCCAGCCTCACACGCTGCCAAGGAGCCGATCATGACCACCGCCACCCTGACCTCGCCCATGTTTGCCGACCTGCTCGACGACGCCGCGCGGATGATCGATCAGGATATCGCCATCGCCCGCGAAAAGCTGGCCGCGCTGCGCGATCTGTTGCTGGGCCGCGCGCCGGCGGCGCCGGCCGAGGGCGGCCTCGCCCCATGGCAGCGCAAGCGGCTGCACGCCTTCATCGAGGCGCATCTGGAGGAGACGATCACCAACCAGCAGCTCGCCGAGCTGGTCAACCTCAGTTGCGGTCACCTCGGCCGGGCGTTCCGCATCAGCTTTGGCACGACCCCGCGCGGCCATATCATCGCCCGCCGGGTCGAGCGCGCCGCTGCGATGATGATCGGCACCAACGAGCCGCTGGCCGAGATCGCCGCCGCCTGCGGCTTTACCGATCAGTCGCACTTGTGCCGCATGTTCCTGCGGCTGAAGGGGCAATCGCCGGCCAGTTGGCGGCGGCGCAGTTGGATCGACGGGCTGGCGGCGACGGCATGACCGCGCCGGACATCGCCACGCCGGCCGAACGCCTGCTGCCCCGGCTGGACGCCGCGATCGAGGGCCTGCTCGATGCACTGCGCGAGGGCCGCTATCGGCCGCCGGCAATCTCGGGCCCGGTGCCCGCACCCAGTCTGGCCAACGACGATCAAGTGCCGCGACCGGCCGGCGCGATCCACCTCTACTGCCATGGCCATGGCGATCCCCAGGCGGCGCTGCGGGCACTGGCGGCGGCCAGCGAGGCGGCCATCATCGCCTGCCCGATCGACCGCGCATGGGCCGTCGGCGAAGTCAGGGCGCGGCTGGCGGCGGCGATCGCCACCACGCGCGCGGCGATGGTGGACGGCAACCGTGACATCGCGCTGATGGCCGAGGGGGTGGCCGCGCCGTTTGCCCTCGCGAGCCTGGGTGGGGCGGCAACCGGGCGCCGCCAGATCGGCACGGTCGCGCTGCTGACACCGGTGCTGGGGCCGCCCGACGCGGCGGAACGCGCGGACCCGATTCCGCCGACCCCGGACACAGCGATCGATCCGGCGCTGCTGACGGCAGCGCTGGCGTTCGAGCGGTTGCGGTCGTTGCCGCCGATCCTGGTCGTCACTTCCGGGCATGACCCCTATCGGCGCGACGCCGCGCGTTTGGTCGAGCGCCTGCGGATTGCCGAAGCGGAGGTCAGCGCGCTGTGCTTTCCCGGCACGCTGCATGGCTTCGGCATGCATGAACGGCTGATCGATGCCGCGCCGACGGTGCTGTTGCGCGGTGTGTTGGCCGACTGGATCCATCCCGGCCGCGCGCGGCCCTGACGCGGGAGGACAGCATCATGGCCAGCATAACCGTTCCGCAGACGGCGCCTGCCGCCGCAACCGCATGGCGATGGCTCCACCGGCTTGACCGCGCGCGACGCCGTGGGCGCGATCTGGCCATCACCGCCATCGCGCGCCTGCACAGTCGCGGGTTTCAGCCGGCGCATCTGACGACGCTGCTCGGCCTGCTGGCCTGAGCCGGGTTCAGCCCGCCTGACAGCGATCGTTGAACCGCACCAGTTCGGCGACGGTGCGCAGCCCCAGCTTCTTCATCAGGCTCGAGCGGTGCAGCTTGACGGTGATCTCGCTGAGCCCCAGCTCGCCGGCGATCTGCTTGTTCATCAATCCCCGCGCGACCCCGGCCAGCACCTCGCGCTCACGCGGGGTCAGCGCGGCCAGGCTGTCACGCTCCCGCGCGCGGGTGTGACGCTGGGCGAAGGCCTCGCGCGCCTGTTTCAGCGCGGCTTGCACCGCATCGAGCAGGTCCTGCTCGCGGAACGGCTTGGTCAGGAAATCGACCGCGCCGGCCTTCATCGCGCGCACGCTCATCGGGATATCGCCAAAGCCGGTGATCAGGATGATCGGGATCGCCTGCCCCGCGTCCCGGAGCCACTCCTGCAGCTCCAGCCCGCCCAGTTGCGGCATGCGCACATCGGCGATCAGGCAACAGACCCCGCGCGGCCATGGCGCCGCCAGCGCCGCCACCGCCGAATCGAACACCACCGTGGCGATGCCGACCGAGCGCAGCAGGCTGTCGATGCTGCCGCGCATATCGGCATCGTCATCGACGATGATGACCGTTTCCGGCTCGATCCCGTTGAGCGCCACCGCCATTGCCAAGCCCCGATATGCCGGGGCCACCACTGCCCCCTTGGCCGGCATAATGCGCGTCGGTCGCAAAAGCAAATGACGCTCAGCCGTGCGGCGCGGCGGTGTCGGGGTGGAGACTGCACAAGGCGGTGGCAGCAAATGTGGTCAGCCCCGCCACCACCAGCGGCACGGCCAGCCCCCAGCGGTTGACCAGCGCCGCGCCCAGCCCCGCCCCCACCAGGATCGCCAGAACCGCCGCCACCCGCCGCCCGGTCATCGGGTGGACCCCGCCTTTGGGCTGCCAGTCCGCCGCCAGCCCGGCCAAAGTCAAGGTCACGACGGTCGTCGTCAGGTCGGGCACTTTCAACTGGCGCACCGTGGCGTTGCGCAGGCCCATCGCCGCCGCCGTCAGCACGATGATCGCATAGAGGCCGTCGCCGGCGCTGTGCCCCGGGCCAACCGCACACAGGGCGGCGGCGGCAAACAGCGCCGCCTCGATCACCGCCGCACCCATCAGCCAGTGGCGCAACGGCCGCGCGGCCACCCACCGCCCGATCTGCCCGGCCACAAACGCCCCGACCAGAAACCCCGCCAGCGACAGCATCAGCGGCACCGCCACGAACCCCGGCGTCCGCACCAGCGCAAAGCCGAGGAACACGATATTGCCGGTCATGTTGGCGGTGAATACCTTGCCCAGCCCCAGCACGCTGACCGCATCGACCAGCCCGGTCACGCCCGAGAGCAGCACCAACAGCGCCGGTAGCGGATTGGCGTTGGTTTTGAACAACATGGGTGATCTCCTTGCGCGTCATGGCAGAAACCGGATTTCAGCCCGATCGGGAGGGCGTGCGCGCCCTCCCTTGCGGTATCAGTGAGCGGCTTCGGAGGCGCCGAACATGGTCTTGGCGTAAGTGATGCCGAGGCCATAGGCTCCGCCCAGCTTGCGGGCGATGCCGGTGGTCTGCGCATAGGTTTCGGTGCGCGCCCAGTCGCGCTGGAGCTCGAGCAGGTATTGCAGCGCGGTCATCGGCCGGGCGCCGGCCTGGATCATGCGCTCCACCGCGCGCTCGTGCGCCTCGGTCGAGACATCGCCGCAGGCATCGGTGATCACGTAGATCTCGAAGCCCTGCTCGATCGCCGAAAGCGTCGGGCCGACGATGCACACCCCGGTCCATAGCCCGGCAAGCACGATGCGGCCCTTGCCGATGCGGTTGACCTCGGCGATGACGGCGGCGTCTTCCCAGGTGTTCATGCTGGTGCGATCGAACAGCGGCTGGC